>Ga0335085_10000070_pt1 | contig 352919 bp, 295 predicted proteins | sample Lox_Sample_45_FD_206712 | JGI IMG/M metagenome (GOLD analysis project Ga0335085, IMG submission 206712) | Soil microbial communities from Loxahatchee National Wildlife Refuge, Florida, United States - Lox_Sample_4.5 | ecosystem: Environmental > Terrestrial > Soil > Wetlands | place: USA... | reverse complement strand
TACAAAAAAGCTGCCAGGCCGAAAACCCGATTGGCTTATTTATTCCCCTTTTTCAATTCATCGCGGATCTCGGTTAGCAGTTTTTCCGTCAAGGTTGGTTCGGGCGGGGCGGCTGCCTTCTTCTTTTCCAGGGAATGAAAGGCCTTTATGATCAGGAAGAGGATAAATGCAATAATGATGAATTTGATCACGGCAGCAAGGAAGAGCCCGTATTTTACCGTGCCCCAGGCCAGCTTGTCTATGTCCGAAAGGTGGGCCGCATTCAAGGCCGGCGTCAACAATAACGGCGTGATCACGTTGTCCACAAGGGAAGAGACAATGGCGCCAAATGCCGCACCGATGACGACGGCGACTGCCAGGTCTACAACATTACCGCGCATGATAAATGCCTTGAAATCCTTAAGAAGACTCATAACAGATGTTTTAGTTGTTAAACAATATACGGGAACGGAAACTATGCGGAAGCGATCTATACGGCCATGATCTCTTTTTCCTTTGCGGCAAGGTGCTTGTCTACGAGAGTAATATGTTTGTCGGTGATATCCTGGATCTCTTTCTCGGCATCTTTTGCTTCATCCTCGCTCAGGCCGTCTTTCTGCAATTTCTTTATCTGTTCGATCGCTTCGCGGCGGATGTTGCGGATCGCGACCCGCGATTGCTCGCCTTCACCGGATGCACGTTTGACGAATTCCTTTCTCCGTTCTTCCGTAAGCGGTGGCATAAACAGGCGGATGATATTGCCGTCATTTTGAGGCGTTACGCCTAGGTTGGCGTTGATGATCGCCCGTTCTATCGGTTGCAGCATATTCTTCTCCCAGGGCTGGATAGTCAGGGTGCGGGCGTCCATCACCGAAATATTGCCAACCTGGTTGAGAACGGTCGGACTTCCGTAGTAATCGACAGTCAGGCCTTCCAACATTTGCGGGCTGGCCTTTCCAGCTCTTATCTTAACCAATTCACTTTCAAGATGGTTGAGCGCTTTTTTCATGCTATCTCTGGCGTCCTCCAGGATTAGCTCAAGATCGTCTGACATAACTGCTAATGCTTGAATGCGCGAGAAATTCTCTTTCACAGAAATTAGCGAATTTCTCGCAAACCGCTAACGTCCGACTTATCAGTCGAGCCGGAGAACTTCGCCTTTAACACCGTTAAAGGCTCGTTCGCAACCTTCGCTTCGCTCGGTTGCTGCCGGCTCCGTGACCGTGCAAACCTACGGCAAATATGGAAAAAATCGGCTCTTGCTTAGTTATTTTGTTCCAGAATGGAATCCTTGAGGGCTACCAATTGCGACGCTTTGGTCAGCTGGGCGTTCTCTTCCTTTGCCGTCTTGGCAACAAACAGCCGGGGCGCGGGCATGAGATAGTAGATACCCGCGATCAACCCAAAGAATACGAGGAATACCGAGAAGATGAGGACCGTGCAATTAAAGGATCTGGCGAAGAACACGACACCGATCATCAAAAGATTGATCGAGACCAGCGTCAGCGTGATGGAGCGATGAGAAAATCCGCGATCCAGCAACAGATGATGAATGTGATTTCTATCGGGGCTGAACGGCGATCGGCGATGCAGGATTCGGATACCGAATACGCGCAGGGTATCCAGCAATGGGATCATCAGGATGGTAAAGCCTACTGCGGGCGAAGCATTGATCGGAAAGCTGACGCCGGATGTGTTGGCGATGTTGATGAATTTCACTACGAGGATCGCATTCACGGTGCCGACGAGCAGGGAACCTGTATCGCCCATGAAGATCTTCGCCGGCTGAAAATTGAAGATCAGGAAGGCCAGGAGGCTGCCTGCCAGCGAAAACGCAAGCACGGCATAGGAAGGCATTCCGATATAAAGAAAGTAGATGCCGAAGATAGTCGTGGACAAAAGGCCCAGGCTCCCCGCCAATCCATCGACGCCATCGATCAGATTGAAGGAGTTGATGACGACGATCACTGCAAAATAAGTCAGCAGCAAACTAAACATCTCCGGCAGCTGATAGATCCCGAGGAAGCCGTTCATGCTTCTGATCTGGATGTTGCCATAATAGATAATGATAAACGCGGCCAGCACCTGGCCGATAAATTTCTTGATCGGCGAGATCACCAGGATATCATCTTTGAGGCCAAGGAAGAAAATCACGAGTGACGCGGCAATAAAATATTGAATTTCACTTGATTCAGAAAAGTGCATCGTCAAAAGACAACCGAAAATAAAGCCGGCGAAGATTCCCAGCCCGCCAAGAGGAGTTATGGGTGAATTGTGTACTTTGCGGGCATCTGGCATATCGAACAGCTTTTTCATCTCTGCCACATTGATCACGGCGGGGATTGCGAGAAAGGTAATGGTAAATGAAATAGCTATCGAAAGTAGAACATCAAACATCCGTTCGATTTTGGCGTGTGAACAAAATTAGAATACTTTTTTTAGATTTGCTACCAGGAAACAAACTTTATATCCATATGGCTGACTTAAAGGCAATTGCTACACAAATCAGGCGAGACATCGTAAGAATGGTCCATGGCGCTCAAAGTGGTCATCCGGGAGGCTCTCTCGGTTGTGCCGATTTTTTCACGGCCCTTTATTTCAAGGTGCTGACACACGATCCCAATTTCCATATGGAAGGAAAGAACGAAGATCTGTTCTTTCTTTCTAATGGTCATATTTCTCCCGTCTTTTATTCAGCCCTCGCCAGGTCCGGGTATTTCGACATCAAAGAACTAACTACCTTTCGCAAGATCAATTCACGGCTCCAGGGTCATCCGACCACCCATGAGCATCTGCCGGGTGTCCGGGTGGCCAGCGGCTCCCTGGGACAGGGCATGAGTGTGGCTATAGGCGCTGCACTAGGTAAAAAACTCAATAACGATAAAAATATTGTGTATTCATTGCACGGGGACGGGGAGTTGGATGAGGGGCAGAATTGGGAAGCCATCATGTTTGCGGCGGCACATAAAGTGGATAACCTGATCTCTACGGTCGATTGGAACGGTCAACAGATCGATGGGACCACCAGATCTGTCATGGACCTGGGTGATATTCATGCCAAATTTGAAGCGTTTGGCTGGACCACCCTCGAGATGAACGGGAACGATATGGATGACGTGCTGGCTACGCTCGCCAAAGCCAGAAGCTTGACCGGCCAGGGCAAGCCGATCGCCATTATGATGCACACCATTATGGGAAAAGGAGTGGATTTCATGGAAAATGACCACCATTGGCATGGTGTCGCACCGAACGATGAGCAGCTAAAGAAAGCACTGGCGCAACTTCCGGAAACCCTGGGCGACTACTAGGTCAACTCTTCAATTCTATGGGCGTCCTGGCGGCTTTCCGGGCGGGGATCCACGATGCCAGCAGCGCTACGATCAGAATAGTGGTAAATACGAGCAAAAAATCCCCACTGACCATTTTGACAGGATAATAGTCTAAAAGAAAAGACCCTCCCTGCAACGGTATTAGTTTGTATCTCAACTGAAGGACGCAAATCAGGGCTGCCAACCCGATCCCGCAAACGCCGCCCAGCATGCCCAGCAGCACACCTTCGCTAAGGAATATCCGTTGGATCAGCTTGTTGCCGGCACCCAGCGCCTTGAGGACGTGGATGTCTTTTTGCTTATCCCACACCAGCATGGTCAGGGCGCCAACCATGTTGAATGCGGCAACAACAAGGATCAGGGTCAGGACGATATAAATTACCCACTTTTCGGTACCCATGACGCTAAAAAGGCTTTGATTCTGTTCGTAGCGGGTCTGCACACTATAACCTTCTCCCAGTAGCTGCTTGATCGCTTGCTGGACCGCCGGCACCAGGCGAGCGTCTCCCACTGCAATTCCAACCCCGCTATATTCATCGGTCCCCAGACCCGTCATTTGTTTGACAAAGGCCAGATTGGTGATGACATAGTGATCGTCAAAATCTTCCTGGATGCGAAATTCTCCGGCCGTGGCCATGGCCGCGTGACTATACGAAGCCAGGGGATCGACATGGTAATCCGGACCTCCCCGCCGGAACAGATAAACATCCAGCGGTTGGATACTTTTTTCCGGTTCAAGGGCAAGCGCGTAGTCGACGCCGGAACCCAGCACTGCCATGGGCCGATCGGCGGTACCGAGTGCGTACTCCCCACGATCTATCTTACCCGCCACTCCGGTGACTTTCGTAAAGTTGCTGTCTACGCCTTTCAGGTAGGTTGAAGTAGGCGGGTTGTCACCATTCATCAATACCGCCTGGGCCTGTGCTTCCAGCGAAATCGCCCGCACGCCGTTTATCGCCTTGAGCCGTTGGAGTTGTTCGGCGGTCAGCGTAATGGTTTTACCGCTTGCGGGCGTCACTTTTATATCCGGGTAAAAACTGGTATATAAGGATTTTACCAGATCCTCGAACCCATTGAAAACACTTAGAACAAGTATCAGGGCAGCAGCGCCGACGACGATCGCGCTCATGCTGACCCAGGCGATAATGTTGATCGCATTGGTGGATTTTTTGGCGCGAAAATAGCGCCAGGCAAAGAGAAGATTCACCGCTCGCCTCCTTCCGGCGGCTGTTCATCCCTGATCTTTTTGAACAGCGCTTCCATCCGGTCGGCATGCTCGAGGGTATCGTCATGGATATATTGCAATACGGGGATGCGGCGGAGCTGATGTTTTATCCGTGCCGCGAGTTCGCGCTTGATCTCCCGGCTTCGCTCTTCGATCGCTTTCATGGCTGCGGCGGTATCTTTAACCTGGAACAGGCTCACATACACCCGCGCCTCCAGGAGGTCGGGGGTCAATTTTACCGCGGTCAGCGAGATCAGCCCTCCATCCCGCATGCTCAGGCCAAGACGCCGGAAAATATCGCTCAATTCCTCCAGCAGCAATGCCCCTACTTGTTTCTGTCGCTTGCCTTCTTCCATAATTCATTCATATGGGGTCGAACGGCCTCCGGCCGTTTAACGATGTTCTTAACAATAATCCTATTAACTTTGCCCCCCAAATCTACGTCTATTGCAGAAATTTGCGGTGATCCTTCAATATTTGTCCAGATATAGGGGCAAATTGGCTTTGTACATGTTTTTCAATATCCTGTCCCTCCTCTTCGGGCTTGTCTCTGTCGGAATGCTAAGCCCGTTCCTCGATATTTTGTTCAACAGCGGAAAACCCGGTCAAAAGGGAGTCTCCCTCCAGGGCAATGCCATCGGCGGCCTGAAGGAGATCTTCGCACATCTCGCCCAGACCCACGACAAATCTACCCTGTTGATCGTGATCTGCATCGTGATCATCGTCACCAGTATTTTAAAAAACCTCTTCTACTATTGGTCATCCTATATCTCTTCTCCCATCCGGAGCGCCACGATCACCTTCCTGAGAAATGACGTATACGCGAAAATCCTTGAGCTGCCGATCGGTTATTTCACCGAAAGGAAAAAGGGGGACCTTATCTCTCGGATGACGAACGACATTTATGAGATCGAATCTTCGGTAGTTGCGACGCTGGAAGGCTTGATAAAGGATCCGCTGACGATCGTCGGTTATCTCGCCTATATGATTTACCTCTCTCCTACCCTTTCTCTCTTTCTCCTGATCCTTTTGCCGGTCACCGGCTTCCTGATCGGGCGCATTTCCCGCGTCCTGAAACGCCAGTCGCAGGATGCCGCCGTCCGGTTGGGTGAAAGTCTTTCGGTTCTCGACGAAACCCTGAGCGGGATCCGGATCATAAAGGGTTTTTGCGCGGAGACGATCATGAAGTTGAAATTCTTCCGTATCAATGACAGCCTCTTCCATATTCGCAATAAAATGAACGCCCGCCGGGATCTGGCCAGTCCATTGACCGAAACCCTGGGTACCGTCATCCTTACCGTCATCCTCTATTACGGCGGCATGCTGGTGATCCGGAATAATGGACACGGGTTTTCCGGCGGGGACATGATGGCCTATATCGCGATCTTCGGGCTGTTGATCAACCCGGCCAAAAATCTTTCCACTTCGATATTCAATATTCAGCGGGGCGCTGCCGCCATGACCCGCGTGGAAGACCTGCTAAAGGCGCCGGTGACGATTATGGATGACCCCAATGGGCGGAAACTGGAGCAGTTTCGCAACCGGATCGAGTTCCGCAACATCAGCTTTTCCTATGAGGATGCGGGAATTCTCGAAGATATCAATTTAGTGATCGAAAAAGGCAAAACGGTCGCGCTGGTCGGAAGCTCGGGCGCCGGCAAGTCCACGATGGCCGACCTTGTGCCGCGATTCCACGATGTTTCAGGGGGCGAGTTGCTGATCGACGGGGTAAATATCCGGGATTATTCGCTGCGGTCGGTAAGGGAACAGATGAGCATCGTGACCCAGGAGCCGATCCTGTTCAATGACACGATTGCGGCCAACATTGCGCTTGGCAAGCCGGATGCGACGCAGGAAGAGATCGTCCGGGCGGCGGAGATCGCCAATGCGCATCATTTCATCATGCAAAAAGAGGAAGGTTACGGGACAAATATCGGTGACAGGGGGGGCAAGCTGAGCGGCGGCGAGCGGCAGCGGCTGACGATCGCACGTGCGGTGCTGAAAAATCCGCCGATCCTGATCCTCGACGAAGCCACTTCCTCGCTTGATACGGAAAGCGAGCGGCTCGTGCAGGACGCGATCAACAAAATGATGGAACACCGTACCAGTATCGTGATCGCGCACCGGTTGAGCACGATCCGCCATGCCGATGAGATCGTCGTGTTGCAAAAGGGGCGGATCGTAGAGCGCGGCACCCATGACGAGCTCATGCAGCTCCGGGGTTTTTATAGCAAGCTGGTAGAGATGCAGGAAGTCAAATAGCAGGCTACCAATCCACGTCATCATCTTCGTCTCCGTCCGGGTCCGGCTCCCGTTCACTACCGCCCTTGTTCCCAACTTGGGGCACCTCCTTGTCCATTTCTTCGATATTCACCGGTCGCACCGTTTCATCGCCGATGAGCCAGCGCGAAAAATAGTCGGCCATGCGCCACCAAAAATATTCATTCATGCCGGCGTAGCCGTGCCGTTGACCGGGCAGCAGAACGAAGTCGAATCGTTTGTCGGCCCTTATCAATGCGTTGATCACCCGGATCGTGTTGCCGGGATGGACGTTGTCGTCGATGTCTCCGGTGGTAAGCAACAGGTGGCCTTTCAGGTTTTTCGCGAGATCGGCATTCTTTTCTATGGAATAGGCAAAACTGGTGTCGCCTTTATTGCTGACCATCTCTTTGACCCCGTGGTGTTTCTCGCTCCACCAGCGGTTATAGATCGAATTGTCATGGTTCCCGGAAGAGGAGACGGCCACCTTGAAAAAGTCCGGGTAAACGAGCATCGCTGCGGTGCTCATAAAACCGCCGCCGCTGTGGCCGTAGATGCCGACGCGGGCAATGTCGATGAAGGGAAACCGGTCGGCGAGCTGTTCCGCGGCCGTTTTCTTGTCGGCCAGGCCGTAGTCGCGCAGGTTACCGTATCCGTAATTATGGTACCACTTGCTTCGGGAGGGGTTGCCGCCGCGGTTCCCGATCGTTATGACGATCATTCCCAGCTGGGCGAGGCGATCCATGCGATCCATCGAGCGACCGAAGGCTTTGTTGACCGACTCGGTCTGAGGACCGGGATAGACATATTCCATGAGCGGGTACTTTCTTGCGGAGTCAAAATTGAAAGGTTTGTACATCACCCCGTAGAGATCGGTGATGCCATCGTCGGCTTTTACTTTGAACGGCTCGGGGAATTTATAGCCGGCGGCGAAAAGAGAGCTCAGATCGGCGGTCTCGAGGTCCATGATCTTTTTCCCAAGGCTGTTATATAAGGCCGACCGGGGAACGGTGTTTACACGGGAGTAGTTATCGACAAAATACTGGTGGCTGTCGTCCATGCCGGGCTGGTGATCGAAGTCCCCGCCGTCGAGCAGGGTCAGCCCCGAACCATCGAAGTTGATCTTGTACAAATGAAGATAGTAAGGGTCTTCCCCCGGTTCGCGGCCGTTGGCGGAAAAATAGAGTATCCGCCGTTTATCGTCGATCCCGATGATGTCTTCGCAGTGGAACGCGCCCCCGGTGATTTGATTGATAAGCTTACCGGCGACATCGTAAAGGTAGAAATGCGCCCAGCCGTCTTGCTCGCTCCATTCGATCAACTCTCTGCCGCCCTCCACGAGACCAGGCCGGCGCACCTCGACATAGGTATTCAGACGTTCCCGGATGAGCACCGTGGCCGCCGTATCGTCTGCACCCGCCACGCAAACATCGATCCGCTTCAGGTCGCGGCTGGTGCGGTTAAAGTAGAATTTCGTATCCGTACCTAGCCAAAGGGTCGTCCGGTAGTCATCATCCCGGCGGTCTTCCCTGGCCGGAGCGGCCCATATGGCAAGATCCTGATCCTTGAACCCCGCGGCATTGACAGCCCGGTGGGTGCGCGCGACCATATCGAAGACCAGCAGCTCTTCGACGGGAGCTTCTTTTTCGCCGGGCATCATATACTTGTAGGTCTCCAGGGTCGGTCGCGGATCGGCGACGGAATTGATCACCCACAGGTCCCGGACCTTCCGCATATCCGCACGTGACATCGCGAAATGTCTGGAATCGGGACTCCAGAAGATCTGCACGGGTTTGCGCTTGTCCTTGTTCTTTTCCTTTTCGACATTCGTCTCCCCGACACTTCCGGTAGTGCCGTTGCCGTGATAACTATAGTTTTCGACGCCGTCCGTCGTCAGGGCATGATCGACAATAGTGCTGTCGTCCTCATTGACGAGCGCTTTTTGGTAATTGGCGCGGTCCATCCAAAACAGGTTGTAATGCCGGCCGAACACGATCGTGTTGCTGTCCGGAGAAATGTTCGCCCACGCGGGTTTGTGTTTTGGCTTTTTGAAATCCTTAAGCTCGTTGAGCGTGCCGTCCGTTAGATTGTACTCGAAATAATAGATCTTTTTTTCCGGTTTTTCCGCGGAAGCGGGTTTCTTTTTTACGGTGTCTTTCTTTTCCACGTCCTGAGTACTCTTCACTTCGAACTGGATCCAGTTCTCGTCCCGTACGAATTTTAGGCTGTCAAGACCCAGGTGTTTGGAATCGAACGGGTCTTTTACGATCCGGGAGATCTCCGCCGCCAGCTTTTCGTTGTCAAAGAGCAGTTTCTTCTCCGCCTTGGACGGATCGACGATATACCACTTTTTTCCTTCCGTCGTCTCGTATGGATACCAGAAACGGTCACTTTTTTTTAGCCAATGGGGATCAACCGTGGTGCTGAAGATCATCTTCTCCAGTTTCTTCGGCGAGAAACGGGCGGCGAGGGGATAATTGGCTTTGGTTATGGGCGTTTGCTGGGCGTGGAGATCGAGGCAGACCAAAAGCAGGGCGGCAGGTAGCATCCGAAACATAAGCAGTTTGAGTTTGTCATGCAATCTTAAATCAATTTTCTTATATTGGGTATATGTACCAGATATTGCGATTTTTTCCAAGTTATTTTTATGTAATATCTATTGCATTGCAAGTGATATGTGTATTGCATTGCATTCGGAACAACAATCAGCAGCGATGGATTTATCTCATAATTTTTCTGCCTCTTGTCGGTTGCATCGCCTATTTTTTTACAGAGATCGTCAACAAGCGGGACTTTGGCAGCATTCAGTCGGGACTGGGAACGATGCTGAATCCGACCGGGCGGGTGAAAAGGCTGGAGAATAACCTTCGCTTTTCGGATACGTTTAATAACCGGGTCATGCTGGCAGACGCCTATTTGCAGCTTGGACGGGTAGACGAAGCGATCGAATTATATACCTCCAGCCTTACAGGAGCCTTCAAGGAAAATGATTATGTGTTCCGCCGGCTGATATCCGCATACTTTATAAAACAGCGCTATGAGGATTTGATCCCGCTTGCGCGTAAACTATATCAACATCCGGAATTTCAGCGGTCGGGGGCGCATATCCAGTATGCCTGTGCGCTTGCTTATAGCGGGGACGCGCATGGTGCCGAGCTGGAGTTCAAAAAACTGAAAATGCGGTTCTCGGCTTTTGAAGCAAGATATCAGTATGGGTTATTCCTTAAAAAGATGGGACGTGCGGAGGAGGCTCGTCAAATCTTTAAAGATATGACCGAGGAAGCACCGTATCTAAGTGCCCGGGAAAGGAGGTCGAATCGTGCCTGGATAATGAAGGCAAAAGTGGAACTTGGTCGCCCTACTTATTCAAACTTTGTTTAGCCTCAATGCTCAACGTCGCATGGGGCACAGCTCTAAGTCTTGCTTTATCGATTAGCTTGCCGGTGACACGGCAGATACCGTAGGTCTTGTTCTCAATGCGCATCAGGGCTTTCTCCAGATGGTCGATAAAGGTGATCTGGCGACTGGCCATCTGGCTCAATTGTTCCCTTTCCATGCTCATGCTGCCATCTTCCATCGTCATGTAGCGGGCATCGTCATTATCGCCGCCCATCTCATCCTTGCGGGTGATCAAACCTTGCAGATAAGCCAATTCCTTTTTAGCTGCATCCAATTTGCGATTGATCAATTCCCTGAATTCTCCAAGTTCTGCATCGCTGTATCTCATAATAGGTCCAGTTTGCTCCTCCTGCGGAGTGTCTAATACTGATTTTGTAAATTCCGGTTCGTATTTCCGAATCGTTTTTGTCTTTATTTCGGGGATGACCACTTTTTTCGGTGGGGCCGCCGGCTTCTTCGGTTCAGGTTTGACTGCTGCCGGTGGCGGTGGAGCAACCGGGGATTGCTGGGGTTTGACCGCGGGTTGGGTCTTCAAGGTCGGTTGGGTCTTCAGGGTCGGCTGGGTCTTCAGGGATGGCGGCGTCTTTAGCGCGGCGGGCGATGTCTTTAACGCACCCGGTTGGGTCTTTATCGCAGCAGGCTGGGTCTTCAGGGACGGCGCTGTCTTTAACGAGGGGGCCTGGTTTGATTTGGATAATGAGGCTTTGGCGACCGGGGGCTTGGAAATGGGTGAAACAGCCGTTTTTTTGGCGGGCGGTGCGGAGCGTTTGGCCGATGACGCAACCTTTTTAGCAGCCGGTTTAGCAATACTCTTAGCTGCCGGCGCCTTCTTAGCGGCCTTGCTGCTACCTGACGAGTGGGCAGGTTTTGCAGCCGCTTTCTTAGCCGGGGCTATTTTCTTGACGTGGACGGCTTTCTTAGCGGGCTTGGCCGCTTTCTTTTTGGTTGCCATACAATTAGGCTTTTTTTGAAACAAACACTTTTAAAAGAATATCATTCACTTCAATTTCAGTGCCATTAGCCGGTTCCTTCACCAATTCGATGGAATCTGCCAAAATTTCCGTACAAATATATTCATTAAAGACCGTTAAAGAATCTTTCAGCGCGGGTACGTCTGTTACTTTAACTAAAATCCGATCGGTCAGGTCGTAGCCATTGTCTTTCCGGATCTTCTGGATGCGATTGACAAACTCGCGGGCGTTGCCTTCCCGGGCGAGTTCAGGGGTAACGGTGACGTCGAGCGCAACGGTCAGGGCATTTTTGTTGGCCACCACCCACCCGGGGATATCTTCGCTGGTAATATCGACGTCATTAATCGCCAATATTAAGGGTTCTTTATCAATAAATAAAGTAATATGGCCATCTTTTTCCAATTTTGCGATGTCTTCCTGCGAAAAATTGCTTAAGACGGCGCTGACGGCCTTCATTTTGGCTCCCAGGCGCTTGCCGAGCGCAACAAAATTGGGCTTTATCCTCTTTTTTATAAAGCTTTCATTGCCAGATAGATAACTGATTTCCTTTACATTTACTTCGGCCTTGATCAGATCTTCGACCTTCTCCAGCTGTTCTTGCATCCCATTGGTCAGTATCGGGATAAGCACCTTCTGCAACGGCTGCCGGACCTTGATATTCACTTTTTTACGTAAAGAAAGGATCAGGGACGAGGCGTCCTGCGCCAGTTGCATCCGCTCCTCCAAAGGCTCGTCGATAAATCCGGGATTTGAATCGGGGAAATTGGAATGATGGACCGATGAAGCCTCTATCCTTCCGGTGACCGCATTGAGGTTGGTGAACAGCCAGTCGGAGAAGAAGGGAGAAATAGGAGCCATAAGCCGGCTGACGGTCTCAAGACACTCATAAAGGGTCTGATATGCCGAGATCTTATCGGATTCATATTCGCCTTTCCAGAAACGGCGGCGGCAAAGTCGCACATACCAATTACTTAGGTGCTCATCGACAAAATCTTCGATCAGGCGGCCCGCAACGGTTGGTTCGTAGTCGTCAAGGTTGGCTTTAACTTTGGCTATCAACGTATTGAGGGAAGACAGGATCCAGCGGTCAATTTCCGGACGATCCGCCGGCCGGAGATACGGTTCCTTAAAGGTAAATGCATCGACATTGGCATACAGCGCAAAAAACTGATAGGTGTTGTACAGCGTACCGAAGAATTTCCGTTGGACTTCGCGGATCCCTTCGATATCGAATTTCATGCTTTCCCAGGGGGAGGCATTGGTAATCAAGTACCACCGGGTCGCGTCTGCGCCGAAAAGGTCGATGGTCCGGAAAGGATCGACGACGTTCCCAAGCCGTTTGGACATTTTGTTGCCGTTCTTGTCCAGCACGAGGCCGTTGCTGACAACCGTTTTGTATGCCAGACCGGGATAACGGGATTCCAGATCGGGCCCGCCTGATCCGGCTTCGCGTAATACCTCATGCACCGGTTCTTTTATCAGGGCCGCAATGGCGTGGAGGGTATAAAACCAGCCCCGGGTTTGGTCGACCCCCTCGGCAATAAAGTCAGCGGGGTAGTTGTTCGCAAAGGTATCCTTATTCTCAAAAGGGAAATGCCATTGCGCATAAGGCATAGCGCCGCTATCGAACCAGACGTCGATCAGGTCGGGGACGCGTTTCATGGGCTGGCCCTTCGGACTTGCGAGTATGATCTCATCGACAAAGGGCTTGTGCAGATCGGCGGTAAGACGTTTTGCGAAGGCTCCGACATCTTCGCCCGGAGAAGCTTGCATAAAGCCTGCGGCCGCGGACCGATGAATCGCTTCCCGCAGCTCCGCGATTGAGCCGATACAGATCTCCTCGGAGGCATCCGCCGTGCGCCACACTGGCAAGGGCGTGCCCCAATAGCGGCTGCGGCTGAGGTTCCAGTCCACCATATTTTCAAGCCAGTTACCAAAACGCCCCTCGCCGGTTGACTTTGGCTTCCAGTTGATTGTCCGGTTAAGCTCCACCATGCGCTCTTTAAGCGCCGTGGTGCGGATAAACCAGGCGTCGAGGGGGTAATACAGGACAGGTTTGTCTGTCCGCCAGCAGTGCGGGTACGTATGCTCGTATTTTTCGATCCGGAAGGCTAAACCCTCCTTTTTCAATTTGACACAGATATCCACGTTGACGTCCACGTAATTCGGGTCGTCTTTATAGTTCTTGACATACCGGTTGCTGAATTCACCAAGCCCATCGATGAATTTCCCCTGGCGGTCGACCATGACCAGGATCCCGATCCCGTATTTTGAGCCGACCCTAAAATCGTCCGCGCCAAACGCAGGGGCGGTGTGAACGATGCCGGTACCGTCCTCGGTGGTCACAAAATCACCGGACAGGACACGAAAGGGGTCGCCGCCGGATCTTTCGGGCGCGTTTGCCTCGAAAGGCAGTAGCTGTTCGTAGCGCAACTCTTCGAGTTCAGCGCCTTTAAAGCTTGCCAGGATGGCCCAGGGAAGGATCTTTGAATCGGGAGCGACGGCTGCAAAGTCCCCGTTTTCGCCTTCGGGTTTGAAATATTTGCTTACCAGGGCCTTTGCCAGGATAACGTTGGCGGGCTCGTGCGTATATGGGTTGAGCGTTTTGACCAAAACATACTCGATCTTTGGACCGACGGTCAGGCCGAGGTTGGAGGGGAGGGTCCAGGGGGTCGTCGTCCAGGCCATGAAATATATTGGACCTTCCGCGTTCCGAAACAGGAACTCGCTCCGGCTGTCGCGCACGGCCCGGAACATAGCCACGACGGTGGTATCCTTTACATCTTTATAGCAGCCGGGTTGGTTCAGCTCGTGAGAGCTGAGGCCGGTTCCGGCAGCAGGTGAGTAAGGCTGGATACTTACGCTTTCGTATAACAGTTTTCTATTATACAATTTGGCCAAAATCCACCACAACGTTTCGATGTAGTTATTTTCGAAGGTGATATAGGGATCTTTGAGGTCGACCCAATAACCCATCTTCCGGGTAAGTTCATCCCATTTGTCCTTGTATTTCAATACTTCACGCCGACAGGTGTCATTATATTCGGCGACAGAGATCGTCTTGCCGATGTCTTCTTTTGTGATCCCGAGCATTTTTTCCACTCCCAGCTCGACAGGAAGCCCATGGGTATCCCAGCCCCCCTTTCGCCTGACCTGGAAGCCCTGCATTGTCTTATACCGGCAGACAAGGTCTTTTAGGGTCCGGCTGATGACATGATGAATGCCCGGCAAGCCATTTGCGCTGGGCGGCCCTTCGTAGAATACGAATGGGGTCGAACCTTCCCTTAGCTCCACACTTTTTTCAAAAGCGTGGTCTTTTTCCCATCTTTCGAGGATTTCCTGGCCGATCCCCGGAAGGTTAAGTTGTTGATATTCTTTATACTTTGCCATGGGGAGTGCAAAATTACGAAATTCCTCGAAAGCAGCCGCAACATGCCGGGGCGGCTGTCACAATGAGCTGGATTACGGATTGTTAAGAGTTTGCAAAAAGCCGGGAAAGAAGCTCCCGGCGGGTCAAAATATGACGCAGTTATCCACAATCACCTGGTTTTGGCACAATTTATGGAACGATATGGGGTGTAAAACCGAGATTAAAGGGGTCAACCCCCTTGAATAATAAAGATATCAAACGCTTTCTACGGTTTAGGGTTTAGGGGTTAAAAAGGGGGGTATTCCTACTCCCCTTCCTTTTAAATTTCCGGTTGATCCTTCCCTCCTGCGATGCTCCATCCTGATCCCGTGTCACCTTATTCAATGGAGATCCGTAGCCAACCCGTTTTTAATCTCTGATATTACCTGCAAAAAACCGCTCGCAAGCAACCAGTCCCGAAGATCTCAATTCCTGAACAACCACCTGAATAAATTCATTGTCGGAAAAACTTCCTTTTTATCCCCACAGGATGGATGGCCCAGTGCTATCCATTTTTTTTTGTCCGGACAACCTTATAGATCCGGATTGCACTCATCAGCAAGATGACAAAGAGAAGCAGGCCGAGCAGGCCCCATGCCCAGCTGAGGTTTTGCTTGACAACCGCAAGCATGACAATCGCAACCAGGAATATCGTTGCTACTTCATTCCAAACGCGCAATTGCCCGGAAGAATATCGGAAGACACCCCGCTTCTGTTGCCGATAGATCGCCTGAAGGGAAAAGTGATAAAAATAAAGGCCGAGGACGAAGCCCATTTTGATCCAAAGCCAGATGGGTACAGCGCCCATAAGCCAGAGCATCCATGGACCAAAGATCAAGGTCAGGATCGCGGAAGGCCAGGTGATCCCCAGCCACAGGCGTCGGATCATCAGCGAGAATTGCTTCCGCAGGACCGTGCGATCCGGTTCCGGCATGTCCCCCGCTTCCGTGTTATAGATAAATAACCGAACCATGTAAAACAGCCCGCTAAACCAGGTCACGATAAAAACAATGTGAAGCGCCTTGATATAATTGTAGGTATTCATTCCAATATCATCGACCTGTCCCCACCCGCGTAATTCCTGATCCAACCCGCCAATGTCTCTACCCACAGCGGATTGGTATTCAAACACGGTATCATCGTATACGCCTCACCCCCCGCAGCCAGGAAACTTTCCCTGCCCCTTATCGCAATCTCTTCCAGCGTCTCCAGGCAATCGCTGACGAACGCAGGGCAAAGGATCAGGAGTCGTTTGATCCCTTCCCTGGGCATCTCTTCCAGCCGGACATCGGTGAATGGTTCGAGCCACCCCTTGCCAAGTCTCGATTGAAAGGAATTACTGTATTTTCCTTCCGGGATGGAAAGAAGGCGCACCATCTCCCTGGTAGTTACAAAACATTGATGACGGTAACAAGTCGAGTGCGCGGAGGACGCCTTGTCGCAACAATCCGCGGTGCCAAGACAATGGGATCCGGTGGGATCGGTCTTGCGGATATGTCTGGCAGGAATGCCATGATATGAAAAGAGAATATGGTCGTAAGGCGCGGAGAGATACGGGCGAATCAAAGCGCTGAGCGCCCCTAAGTAGCCGGCGTCGTTGTAAAAAGGCCGGATAAAATTCAACCGGAAAGCGTATCGCCCTTTCCGGTGCACCGCCTCCGCATACTCAACGGCAGTTTCATACGAAGCCATTGCATAGTGCGGATAAAGCGGAATGGCGATCACCTCCTCTACGTCCGGCATCCGGGCGAGAACGGCCTCGTATGCCGCTTTCATGGAAGGATTGCCATACCGCATGGCGATCTCCGCGGGAGCATCCAATTGTCCTTCGAGAGCCTGCCGCAATTGTTGCGTCAGAACGATCAGCGGCGAGCCTTCCTTAGTCCAGATCGTTTCATACGCTTCGGCGGATTTCGCTGCGCGAAACGGAACAATAAGCCCGCCCACGAGAATTCTTCTGAAAAAATAAGGGTAATCGATAACCCGTTCGTCCATCAGGAACTCCATCAAGTATCGTTGCACATCCCTTGTAGCCGTTGAATCCGGCGAGCCAAGATTTAATAAGATGATGGCGCGTTTGCCGATTGGTGTCATCGTGGCGCAAAAATACGGTCCGGCTTTCGCTTCAGCCCGCCAATCGGAAGCCCGGCGCCATAAATGACAGTCTAATGACATTTAAATGCATCGAGTAGGAACTCCCGCGAGTAATTTTGCGTACTTACTTGATTATGATGTACACGAGGACCCCTGATATTGCCGGATTTTATGTCGTAGGGATAAACTACAAGAAGACTGATGCGTCGATCAGGGGTAATTTCGCCATCGGGAGCGAGCAATACGAAAAGATATTGGAGCTTGCTTCAACGTTCAATGTATCTGAGTTATTCGTCCTTTCCACCTGCAACCGCACCGAGATCTATGGTTTTGCCGATAATTCCGCCCATCTGGCCGCGCTGTTGTGCACGCAGACGTCGGGTTCGGTGGACGACTTCCTCCGGCTGGCCTATATCCGCAAAGGGACAGAGGCGATCGACCATCTTTTTGCCGTGGGCGCCGGATTGGACTCGCAGATTTTGGGAGACTATGAGATCGTCGGTCAGATAAAGCAGGCGGTAAAATTTGCGAAGGAAAGACAATATATCGGGCCTTTTCTCGAACGCCTGGTCAACTGTGTACTCCAGGCCTCCAAAGCGATAAAGAACCAGACGGAGCTGAGCGGCGGAACGGTTTCCGTCTCGTTTGCCGCTATCCAGTATATCCGGGAACGGATACCCGATTTCGGCAGCCGCCGGTTCCTGCTGATCGGGACCGGAAAGATCGGGCGCAATACATGCCGCAATATGGTGGATTACCTCGGGACCCGGAACCTGACGCTGATCAACCGCACCGAATCCAGGGCGGCGGACCTGGCCGCCGAAATCGGAGTTAAACATCTTCCGGCCGAAAAGATCGCCGAATGTGTACGCGAGGCGGATATCATCCTGGTCGCGACAAATGCGGAACACCCAACGTTGATGCGGAGCTGGGTGGAAGGATCGGGCGAAAAGCTGATCATCGATCTGTCCATACCTTGCAATGTGGAAGAATCCGCTGCGGAATTGCCCGGCGTTACACTCATCAATGTAGACGAGCTCTCCAAAATAAAGGATGAAACGTTGCAAAAAAGGGAAGCGGAAATCCCGAAGGCAAAGGTGATCATTGCCGAACACATAGCGGAGTGGATGGATTGGTACAGAATGCGCCGGCATGTCCCGGTCTTAACAGCCGTGAAGACAAAATTGAAAGAAATACATACCTGCCCCGTATTCAGCCGGCTGAGGGGAGAGCCGCTACCCGCCGGCGATGCTGTTCGGACGGACGAACAGATCCAGCGGGTGATCAATGGCATGGCCAATAAGATGCGCCGGCAAAACCAGGGGGGGTGTCAATTCATCGAAGCGATCAACGAATACATTGCCACCACGGAATAGCAGTATGCAGACCCCGATCAGGATAGGCACCCGCGAAAGCCAGCTCGCCGTCTGGCAAGCTGCCCAGGTACAACAACTGTTGGAAAAGGAAGGTGTTCCCGCCATACTTGTCCCGATCAAAAGTGAAGGAGACATCGATTTGAAGACGCCGCTATCCGCCTTCGGCGAGCCGGGCATTTTTACGCGAAGCCTTGATTTGGCCCTGCTCGGCCGTACGATCGATATGGCGGTTCATTCGATGAAGGACGTCCCAACGCAGCTGGCGGACGGCATCCGGCAGGCGGCGGTGCTCAAACGTGGTCCTGTGCATGATCTCCTCGTCTATAAAAAAGACCCTGCTTTCCTTTCAGCGAGGAACGGAGTGGCGCAGATCGCTACCAGCAGCATCCGGCGGAAAGCGCAGTGGCTCCACCGGTATCCCAACCATCAATTACACAATCTTCGCGGCAATGTCAATACGCGCCTCCGCAAACTGGCCGAAGAGCCGTGGGACGGTGCTATATTTGCGCAGGCTGGTCTCGAACGGATCAACCTGCGGCCCGAAAATAGCCTGGTGCTCGATTGGATGATGCCCGCTCCGGCCCAAGGGGCAATCGTAGTGGTGTGCCGGGAGGATGATGAAGTGAGCTTTTCGTTGTGCCGGGCGCTTGACGATCCGGACACCGCTCTATGCACAAAAATAGAACGGGATTTTCTGCGAGCCCTGCTCGGCGGATGCTCGACCCCGATCAGTGCGTTGGCGGAGATCGAAGACGGCGACCTTTACTTCAGCGGCCAGTTGTTGTCGCTGGACGGCCGCCAACTGGCGGAGATCGACAAGATCCTGCCGGCGGACATTGCTGCAGGGATAGGGAAGACGGCGGCGGCGGAGCTGTTGGAGCGAGGAGGACAGGAGATAGCAGACAGTATACGGATAAATACGCCATGAGTGGGCTGCCGCCATACCGTCTGCTGTCGACAGGAGACACTCCCGGAGAGCTTGTTGGAGAAATGACGGCGCGCGGGTTTGTAATGGATGTGGTGCCTTTTATCGGGATCGAAGCGGTGGAAATAAAGATCCCCGTCACTGACGTGGCGGTTTTTACCAGTTCAAACGCAGTGAACGCGATCAGGCCGCATGTGAAGGAGGTGGTGCCCGAATGGCGAATATATTGCATCGACGGAGCAACATTCGAAGCGGTGGCGGAGATATTTGGCGAAAGATCCGTGATGGGCAAGTCGGATTCGGCCTCGGGCCTGGCAACGCTGATCGTTCGATCGGAGACCAGCCGGAGAGGAAAGGTCGTCTTTTTTTGTGGCGACCAACGAAGGGAGGAATTGCCGTTGATACTCCGCGACGCAGGGTTGAATCTGACCGAAATGGTTGTATACCGGACCGTATTAACGCCGCACCGGCAGGAAAAGAATTATGACGGGATTGTTTTTTTCAGTCCCAGCGCAGCCGAAAGTTTTTTTTCGGTCAACCGGATCGGGAAAGATGTCCCGTTATTTGCGATCGGGCCAACTACCGCAGCGGCGATCCATATGCGTTGTAGCAATCCGGTGATCATCGGAGAGCGGCCCGATAAAGCGCTGCTGCTGCGCCGGATGACCGAATATTTTTTAACCCAATAATCGAGAAGTGACCAAACTCCGAAATGATCTCTTATTAAGAACGCTGAAGGGGGAGATAACAGCGCGCCCGCCGGTTTGGATGATGCGGCAGGCCGGTCGTTATCTTCCGGATTATGTCAGGCTGCGAAATAAATACTCCTTTTTCGAACGATGCCAGACGCCGGAGCTTGCCGCCGAAATAACGATCCAGCCCGTGGACCAGATCGGCGTGGATGCCGCCATCCTTTTCTCCGACATCCTTGTTGTTCCTCAGGCGATGGGCCTGGAGGTGCAGCTGGTGGAATCGAAGGGTCCATTGCTGCCGGAGCCGATCCGTACGGCAGGGGACCTCGGGCGGATCGTGGTCCCGGATGTAGCGGAGCGGCTTTCCTATGTATTTGACGCGATAAAGCTGACAAAATCGTATCTGAATAGCCGGGTGCCATTGATCGGATTTGCCGGCGCGCCATGGACACTGCTTTGTTATATGGTTCAGGGCCAGGGGTCTAAAACATTCGATGGTGCAAAAGCCTTTTGCTATACGCAGCCGCATGCCGCACACCGGTTATTGCAAATGACCACCGATACGACGATTGCCTACCTGAAGGGGCAGGCCGCGGCCGGTGCGGATGCGATCCAGATCTTCGACAGCTGGGGCGGACTACTGGGTCCCGACGATTTCGAACATCTGTCCCTGCGGTATATCCGCCAGATCGTCGACGCCCTCAAAGATGTAGTGCCAACGATTATTTTCGCAAAGGGCGCGTGGCATTCACTTCCGGAAATGGCGGCGACCGGCGCCCAGGGCCTCGGTATCGACTGGTGTATCCGGCCACAGATGGCCCGCCGGCTGGCGGGCGAACGAGTGGCGCTTCAGGGTAACTTCGATCCGGCCAAATTACTGGCGCCGGTACCGGTAATACAAAAAGAAGTGAAGGCGATGCTCGACGCGTTTAGGGGTTATCCGCACATTGCCAATCTGGGTCATGGGATATTGCCGGAGGTGCCGGTCGATCATGCAAAGGCATTTGTAGAGGCTGTAAAACAATATCTATGAGCATTAAGGAGCGCTGGATCGCCTATATCTATGCGTTACAGAACGACATTTGTGCAGCGCTCGCGGAAGCCGACGGCAAGGCGGGGTTTGTGACGGACCAATGGGAACGGGAAGGAGGGGGCGGAGGCCGGACAAGGACGATCGCTTCGGGAGATCTGATAGAGAAAGGTGGGGTCAATACGTCAGTCGTCTGGGGGGAAGTCACCGACCTCATGCGTACCCAACTAAAGGTGGATGGTCAAAAATGGTTTGCCGCCGGCCTTTCCCTCGTACTGCACCCCAAAAATCCGTATGTACCCACAACACATGCCAACTGGCGCTACTTTGAACTTTACACCGAAACCGATCGGTTGACCGACAGCTGGTTCGGCGGCGGGTCGGATCTCACGCCTTATTATCTGTTCGAAGAAGACGCGCGGCATTTTCACCAAACCTTCCGCGCCGCCATGGATCCCTTTGGCAACGACCTTTACCCGCGATTCAAACGATGGTGCGACGAATATTTTGTCAACAAGCACCGCGGCGATGAAATGCGCGGTATCGGCGGCGTATTCTATGACCATCTGCGGCCGGTCGATGAGACGGATGCAGAAAGGCTGTTTGCGTTTCAACGCGCCGGAGGCGACAGCTTCCTCCCCGCCTGGTTACCGATCGCTGAACGGCGCAGAGATCTCCCATATGACGAACGCGAGATCAGGTGGCAGGAGATCAGGCGGGGTCGTTACGTCGAGTTCAACCTGATCCATGACCGGGGGACTCTGTTTGGATTGAAAACAGGCGGGCGAACCGAAAGTATTTTAATGAGTCTGCCACCACGCGCACGTTGGGAATATAATTATCAACCTGAACTGGGTAGTCCCGAAGCAAACCTGTTGGACGCCTGCCTCCATCCAAGGGACTGGGCCCGGCAATAAAACAAATCCTTATGTACTTACAACGACGCAATCGGATCTTACGCCAGACGCCCGCCATCCGCGCGATGGTAGCCGAGACGGTACTCACACCGAATGATTTTATCGTCCCGCTCTTCATCGACGAAGGCACCGGCGTGAAGACGGAGATCGCTTCCATGCCCGGTTATTTCAGGCGAAGTCTCGATGGAACGATTGCGGAGGTAAAGGAATTATGGGGACTTGGGATCAGGAGCGTCCTTTTATTTGTGAAGAGCAAAGACGAACTGAAAGACAATACAGGGAAGGAGGCTTGGAATCCCGACGGGTTGATGCAACGAAGCATCAGGGGGATCAAGGACGCGGTTCCGGAGATCGTGGTCATGACGGACGTGGCACTCGATCCCTATTCATCCTACGGCCACGACGGGATCGTAGAGAATGGAGAGATCGTAAACGATCCGACGGTGGAAGCGCTGATCCGGATGAGCCTCAGTCACGCCGCTGCCGGAGCGGACTGGGTAGCGCCGAGCGACATGATGGACGGGCGGATCGGAGCGATCCGGCGTGGATTCGAGGAGAATGGCTATTCCCGAACCGGCATCATGGCCTATAGCGCAAAGTATGCTTCCTGTTTCTATGGCCCCTTCAGGGATGCGCTGGATTCCGCGCCTGGTTTTGGTGACAAGAAAACCTACCAGATGGACCCGGCTAACCGGATCGAGGCGGTCAAAGAGGCGATGATGGATGTGGAAGAAGGCGCCGATATCGTGATGGTCAAGCCTGCCCTGCCCTATCTCGATATTATCCGGGAAGTCAGGGATGCGGTAGACGTGCCGGTAAGTGCCTACAATATCAGCGGCGAGTATGCGATGATCAAGGCGGCCGCGAAGATGGGCTGGATAAATGAAGAAAAGGCGATCATCGAAACGCTGACTTCGATCAAAAGGGCCGGCGCGGACCTGATCGCCACTTATTTTGCAAAGGATGCGGTGAAACTCATAAATAATTAAGATGTATACGCGAAGCAAGGCCTTGTTCGAAAGGGCGCAGGCGAGTATCCCCGGCGGTGTTAATTCGCCGGTCAGGGCGTTCAAAAGCGTCGGCGGTACTCCGATATTCATCCGGCGTGCGGCAGGGGCATATCTGTATGATGTGGACGCCAACCGGTATATCGACTACATCGCGTCCTGGGGACCGATGATCCTGGGCCACGCCTGGGGACCGGTGGTCGAAGCCATCCGGGAATATGCGGGCTATTCGACCTCATACGGGGCTCCCACCGAACTCGAGGTTGAAATGGCCGAGCTGATCCGAAGCATGGCGCCGAATGTCGACCTTGTCCGGATGGTCAGCAGTGGTACGGAGGCCTGTATGAGCGCGATCCGGTTGGCCAGAGGGTTTACCGGGCGGAACAAGATCATCAAGTTCGAGGGGCACTATCATGGTCATGCCGATCCGTTCCTGGTGAAGGCCGGTAGCGGTGTCGCGACCTTCGACATTCAAACAGTCCCGGGAGTTACACCAGGCGTTGCCCGGGATACCCTTACATCACCATACAACGATCTGGACTCCGTCCGGCGCCTGATCGCGACGCACCCCGGCGAGATCGCCGCTATCATTGTTGAGCCGGTTGCTGGGAATATGGGATGTATCCTGCCTGCAAAAGGCTTTCTGGAAGGCCTTCGGGATCTTTGCGATGCCGAAGGAATGGTGTTGATCTTCGACGAGGTAATGACGGGGTTCCGGCTGGCGCCGGGCGGCGCGCAGCAAAGACTCGGCATTGCAGCGGACTTGATCACCTATGGAAAGGTGATCGGCGGCGGAATGCCGGTGGGAGCGTTTGGCGGCCGCCGGGAGATCATGGAGCATATCGCACCATTGGGGAAAGTTTATCAGGCAGGGACGCTGAGCGGGAATCCGATCGCGATGATCGCCGGCTTTACGGTGCTGAAGTGGTTGAACAAACATCCGGAAGTATATAAAGAATTGGAAGATAAGACATTATATTTGAAGGACGGATTGGATCGCGTTTTTGCGGCCTCGGGGGAGCCTTATCGGATCAATCAGCTTGGCTCCATGATCAGCGTTCACTTCAGCGATCATGACGTTACGGATTTTAGCTCCGCATCGAATGCGGCAAACGCAAAATTCAACTTATTTTTTCACTCGATGTTATCGCGGGGGATCTATTTGCCGCCATCCGCATTCGAAAGTTGGTTTTTGAACAACGCGTTAACGTATTCCGATTTGGATGCAACGATCGCCGCGGCGAAGGAAAGTCTACAGGAACTTTAATGGAAAAGAAGTTCACAAGGCTTCAATCCCGTGTGTTTCTTGAATGCGGTAGAGAAATGGGAGATGGACGAATAGCCGAGCATGACGGATACCTCCGTGACGCTTAGCCCTTTTTCGTAAAGCAGATAACGGGCATGCTCCATGCGCTGACCCTGGTAAAAGTCAAAGATGGTGGTCCCGAACATCTCCTTAAAGCCTTTTTTCAGGTAGCATTCGTTGATAGCGACTTTCCGACTAAGGGCCTTGATGGTCAGCGGTTCTCCGATCTGGCTAAGCAAGATCTCGCGGGCGCGGATGATTTTCTCCCGATCTGCCTCGTTGGCCAGGAACTTACACTGGAAACCTTCCACTTCTCTTTCCCCGATCATACACTCCAGGCTGTAAAGCAGGAGCATTTGCGTTTGTGCGTTCACGAAGATATTTTCCAGGCTGTCGGTGTAGGTATGATTAAGCAGGGCTTCGAGCACGAGGCGCGTGCGGCCGCAAAGGGAAAGTGTTTTGGAAAACGAACTCGGGTGCCGGAAATCAAGCAGTTCTTCGCTGACGGTGCTCGTAGCCTTGCGCTGCCGGACGAACTGGGAAAGATGCACGGCCTGGAAGCGAAAGCTCAGGACGTCGACGGTGCTGACCTGACCGACGCAGAAGCGCAATTCGAGGTAATTCTGGCCCGGATCGTCCTTTTTGACGTGATAGACCATCATACCGGTGTCGTCGACATTCCATTGGGGATTTCGGTCATAGCGCCGAAGCGTATACCGGACCGAGCCGGGGATCTGGCGATCCTTTTCCTGCAGGAGCCGCATGTCGTCCTGCAGAACCGGCTGGCGATAGGCTATGGTCAGGATGTCGGGAGCCACGAACATGCTGCAAACTTACATCGAAAGTCGTAGATAAATACGGCGGATGGCAACCAAGGGTTTTGTCGGCCGTTTTTTGACAAAACGGTGACGGAAATGCTCGGGAAACCGACCCAAAAAATAAACGCGAAAATGCCCCGGAAAGAGAAGATAAAAAGCGGTAAAACCCCTTATTTTTCGTAGATTTGCACACTTCATTAATTAATTGTTAACGATCCTATTCCAGTCAAAAAAATGAGTGAATCAATGCAGGAAGCAGAAGTGCTTGCAACGAACGGTTATGGCGCAGATAGTATTCAGGTTCTGGAGGGTCTGGAAGCGGTTCGGAAGCGACCGGCCATGTATATCGGGGATATCGGGGAAAAGGGTCTTCATCACCTGGTCTATGAGGTGGTCGATAACTCGATCGATGAGGCGCTGGCGGGGTATTGCAAGAACATCGTAGTGACCATTTATGAGGACAACTCCGTAGAAGTGGTCGATGACGGGCGGGGTATCCCTACCGGGATCAATACGAAAGAAAAGAAGAGCGCGCTGGAAATGGTAATGACGATCTTACATGCCGGGGGCAAATTCGACAAGAATACGTATAAAGTATCCGGCGGCCTTCACGGGGTAGGGGTCAGTTGCGTGAATGCGCTGAGCGCCGATCTCCACGTGACGGTGTACCGTGAAGGCAAGATTTTCGAACAGGAATACAAGATCGGCGTCCCGCAATATTCCGTACGGGAGATCGGGGTAAGCGACCGGACCGGAACAACGGTGCGCTTCTGGCCGGACCCGACAATCTTCATTACGCTTGAATACAAGAAGGAAACCCTCGAGGGACGGCTCCGTGAGCTGGCCTTCCTGAACCGTGGGGTGAGCATTACGCTAAATGACCTTCGGGAAAAGGAAGAGGATGGCAGCACATATAGCAAAACCTTTTACAGTCAAGGGGGAATTGTCGAATTCGTCGAGATGCTGGACAAGAATGCCAGCCGGCTGCCGCTGATCCCCAAGGTCATCTATGTGGAAGGGCGGGATGAAGTCACAAATGTGGCGGTGGAGGTGGCATTGAACTACAACGACGGGTATAGCGAACACATCTATTCCTACGTCAACAATATCAATACGATCGAAGGGGGTACCCATGTCACCGGTTTCCGCCGGGCGCTGACCCGGGTGTTCAAGGCTTATGGGGATCAGGAGCACCTTTTTGAAAAAGCGAAAGTTGAGATCGAAGGCGATGACTTTCGCGAAGGGTTGAGCACGATCATTTCGGTCAAGGTTCCGGAACCGCAATTCGAGGGCCAGACAAAAACAAAACTGGGGAACAACGAGGTCAGCGGTGTGGTGGAATCCACGGTAAGCAAAGCGCTCGTCAGTTATCTGGAAGAGAATCCGCGCGAGGCAAAAAATATCATTCAAAAGGTTATTTTGGCTGCGCAGGCCCGGGCAGCGGCGAAAAAAGCCCGGGAGCTGGTACAGCGAAAAAGCGTGTTGAGCGGCGGCGGGCTGCCGGGAAAGCTGGCGGATTGCAGTGACCGCGACCCCGATCGCTGCGAGCTTTTCCTGGTGGAAGGGGACTCCGCCGGCGGCACGGCCAAACAAGGCAGGGATCGCAGCTTTCAGGCTATTCTACCGCTTCGGGGAAAGATCCTGAACGTCGAAAAGGCAATGGAACACAAGATCTACGAGAACGAAGAGATCCGCAATATGTACACGGCGTTGGGAGTGACGGTCGGCACGCCGGAAGATCCAAAGGGGCTGAATCTGTCCAAGCTACGGTATCACAAGCTGATCATCATGACCGATGCCGATGTAGATGGTAGCCATATCGCCACCTTGATCCTGACTTTTATTTACCGTTATATGAAAGAGCTGGTGGAGCAGGGCTATGTCTATATTGCACAGCCGCCGCTTTACCTGGTGAAGAAGGGAAAAGAGCAATCGTATGCCTGGAACGAGGAGCAGCGGCGGGGATGGGTAGAACGGCTGGGTGGGGGGAAAGACGACAGCGTAACGGTGCAGCGGTACAAAGGTCTGGGTGAAATGAATTCGGATCAACTCTGGGATACAACCATGAATCCGGATACCCGAACGCTCAAACAGGTAACGATCGAAAGCGCCGCGGAAGCGGACCGCATCTTTAGTATGCTGATGGGCGATGAGGTTGCACCGCGCCGCGATTTTATCGAGTCCCATGCAAAGTATGCGAAACTCGATGTGTAGGCGCAGATAGATGCAGGGAAAGTTTTTCCCGTCCAAGTGGCTCAAAATCGGTAATATTACAAAAGTTCTTACTAATCTGACCTGCTGTGGCAGGCATTAAATCAATGAATTATGTCAAGTGTAACACTTACCGCCTACAATGTAAAGACGAAAGAGAAGAATGTGCCTATCCAGGATGCTGTTATCACGAAGACAGCCAAAGGCGCCTATATGGCACAGGGACATGACGGAAAAGGGAACAAGCTGACGACCCTGCTTGGTGAAGAAAAGGCGCTGGCCGCAATCAAGGCGGGTGTTGCCAAACAAGGATGGTAATTGACGACGATCTCCCCGATTGATTTTTCGATATCCCTTTATTTGCCGATGATGTATCGCAGGCCCACCAGAAGCTGAAAGCTGGTGAGAAGGCTTGTATTGAATTCAAATTCACTATTGTCATTTTTCTGTTCGCTCTGCACAGGTGAAGGCGACGAGACGATATAGATGTATTTGGATTTGGTATGGTCGTATTCTGCATTGAGCACGTTGGGAAACTCTACCTCCAGCTGCCAGCGGTGGCTTAGGGAATAGGCTACACCGGGGGAGAACCCCAAACCGATGGCAGCGGTATTCGAGTTCTGGTAGATCAGATTGCTTCCGGTGTCGTTGAGGATATATTTGTAGTAAGTGAACGTGAGATGGCCGTCGGCGAAGAAGTAGAAACGGCTTCCGAGGTTTTTGTATTTCCGCAGGAAAACGCCGGACTCGTAGTCGTTCTGTTTTGTCTCGGGGCTTTTCGTGTAGCCGATCCCAAGATTAAGCCCCAGGACGAGGTTATTTTGCACGGCAAGTCCTATCGAAGGGTATAGGCTTACATAAGTAGTCGTAGATTTTGGTATTGCCACACCGTTGTTGGATGTTTGGTAGGAGCTGCCGCCCACATCCAGATCACCACCGAGCAAGATGGTGCCTTTCGTAATTTGGGCACGGGACAAAAGACCGGTGAAGAGTAACGGGGAAAAGAGGAGAATTTGTTTCATAACAAAAGGTTGGTTAACGAAGAGGCAGCAAAGATTGGAAAAAAGATGCCCGCTCGTGACCCCCGGGGCCCATTTTAATGAAAGTTTAAGCTAAGCGCTCACGGTACCACGATCTTTTTCGCACCGAAGTATTTGTGGAGCGGCTCGGGTAACGCGATATGATCGGGCTGCTGATGGTTTTCCAGGAGGCAGGCGAAGATGCGGGGGAGGGCAAGCGAGCTGCCGTTCAGCGAGTGCACCAATTGTGTTTTCCCCGCGGCATCCTTGAACCGGATCTTCATGCGGTTGGTCTGGAAAGCTTCGAAATTGCTGACCGAGCTGACCTCCAGCCATTTTTCCTGGGCCGCGCTGTACACTTCGAAATCATAGGTCATGGCGGACGTAAATCCCATATCGCCGCCGCATAACCGAAGAATTCGGTAGGGAAGGTCCAGCGTCTGAAGCAATTTCTCCACGTGTTGGACCATTTCCTCCAGCACTTCGTAGCTTGCAGCAGGGTGTGCGAGCTGAACGACCTCGACCTTGTCAAACTGATGAAGCCGGTTGAGGCCGCGGACATCTTTGCCGTAGCTGCCGGCTTCGCGGCGGAAGCAGGGGGTATACGCGGTCATCCGGACCGGGAGCCGCGCTTCCTTCAGGATCTCGTCACGGTAAATATTTGTAACGGGCACTTCAGCAGTCGGGATCAGGTAGAGGTTGTCTTCATTCACGTAATACATCTGCCCTTCCTTGTCGGGGAGCTGGCCGGTTCCGCGTGCGGACGCCTCATTGACCATGATGGGGGGCTGGTATTCCGTGTAGCCGGCGGCGGTATTAAAGTCGAGAAAATACTGGATCATAGCTCGCTGCAATTTGGCGCCCTTGTCGATATAGACAGGAAACCCGCTGCCGGTGACTTTATTACCCAATTCGAAGTCGATAAGATTGTATTTTTTTGCCAGGTCCCAGTGAGGGAGCGAACCGGCAGGAAGGGCTGTGCGACGTCCACCCATCCGGATGGTGACATTGTCTTCGGGCGTCCGGCCTTTCGGGACGGATGCTGCGGGAAGATTGGGGATACGCAGGAGGGTTGCGGTGAGTTCTTCTTCGACTGCGGCTAATCGATCGGCAATAGGGCCGATCGCGGTTTTAAGGGCTGCCACTTCTTGTTTCCTTGCATCCGCTTCCTGCTTATTTCCCTTTGCCATAAGACCTCCGATCTCTTTCGAAAGGATATTGATCCGGGACTGGGTGGTATCTGATTCAAGCTGCAATTTTTTCCGTTGGTCGTCAAGGCTGACGACCGTATCGACGAGCGCTGTTTCGGTAAAATTTCGAATGGCAAGCCTTTCTTTTACAAACTCCACATTTTGGCGAATGAATGCCACCTGTAACATTTTCTGAATTTATGGCAAAAATAATATTTAATTTGGGACAAAACCTTCTATATGCTTGACCCTACCATGATCACCACCAGTGTATCGCTCGACGGTTATCGAATCGTACGAAACCTGGGTGTCGTCCGCGGCATCACCGTTCGCTCCCGAAGCGTGCTCGGCAATATTGCGGGCGGCCTGCAAACAATCTTCGGCGGCCAGATTTCCATATACATCGACCTGTGCGAAAAGACACGGGAGGAAGCATTCCAGTATATGATGCAACATGCGGCGGAGCGGGGCGCTAACGCGGTGATCAATATGCGCTATGACGCGAACGAAGTGATGAATGGGGTGACGGAAGTCCTGGCGTACGGGACCGCGGTCGAGGTGGTTAGAGCGGTATAAACTATCTTTGCGGGATGCAGGAAGCACAACACGATCTCCAGACCCGGTGGTGGAACCTGGAGGCCCGGTTAGTAGAGCGGTTTGGGAAGAAGCCCGATATGGAAACCATTTTGTTTCTTATCGGGATACAGGAATTTGGGAATATCCGCGCAAAATTTACCAAGGAAGAGAAGCAGGATCTGATGCATATCGCCGTTTGCACCTTGTTCCGGCAAAGCGGGTACTACGAGTTGGAGGAGGTAGATAAAGATGGCTGGCCGCATTTCCGGCAGTTAAAAGCTTTACCGCAAATGGGGCTGCCTGAACAGGAGAACTTCCTGAAGGATCATATTCTTTTGTACTTCGAGAACATGGAGCCCGCCGAAGAATCGGACAATCTATGATAAAACGCATCATCTGGGTTCCCCTCATATTGGCCCTTGCCTGTAATCAGCGCCTTTCTAACGGTTTAAGAAAAAATGACCTGAAAAAGGACGTCGAGATCACGACCTCCAAAGGGGTCATTGTTATCCGGTTGTCGGATTCCACGCCAAATCACCGTGACAATTTTTTGAAGTTGGTCAAAGCCGGTTTCTATGACAGCCTGCTGTTTCACCGGGTGATCCGCAATTTTATGATCCAGTCCGGAGACCCGGACAGCAAGAACGGAAAACCGGGCAAATCCCTCGGTGGCAGCGGTGGTCCGGGATATACGATACCGGCCGAGTTCAAACCTGCGCTTTTTCATAAGCGGGGTGCGGTGGGGGCGGCAAGGACCGGAGATGATGTCAACCCTGCAAGGGCCAGCAGCGGGAGCCAGTTCTACATTGTGCAGGGGCGGCGTTTTACGGATGCGGGATTGGACTCGGTGGAAACGTTCCGGCTGAAGGGCAGGAAAATCCGGGATGACGAGCGGTCCGTATATAGGCAGCTCGGCGGCGCGCCACACCTGGACCAGCAATATACCGTATTTGGAGAAGTTATCAGGGGGATGGATGTCGTGGATTCCATTGCGGCGGTCAAGACGAGCGGGCCGCCGCTTGACCGGCCGGTTGCAGAGGTTCGGATCCTGAAAATGAAGCTGATCAGGCGTTGAGACCTGCCCCCGCCTGCCGGTCGAACCGGCCTCCGGCCGCTTTTTTAGGGTTTGGTATGTCAAGGCCTTTTTGTAATCTTGCAACACAAAAAAACAAACTCAACATGAACTTTCCTGATACGTTACGCTACACCAAAGACCATGAATGGATCCGGCTGGAAAACAATAATGAGGCGGTTATCGGTATTACGGAATTTGCACAAAAGGAATTGGGAGATATCGTCTACGTGGAAGTGGAGACGATAGGAAAATCGCTGGCCGCAGAAACGGTATTCGGCACGGTCGAAGCCGTCAAGACGGTTTCCGACTTGTACCTGCCTGTCGCCGGAACCGTCCTTGCCGTAAATCCGGATCTGGCGTCAGCACCCGACCTGGTCAACTCGGACCCCTATGGTAAGGGATGGATGATCCGGATGACGGTTAAGGACCCCGCGGATATCGACAAACTGATGGATGCCGCTGCCTATGCCAACATAGTACACTGATGGGAATGCCAACCACCTATACCGAACCTGAACTAGTACTTGCCCTGAAAGAACGGAATAACCAGGCCTTCGCCTTCCTGTACGACAATTACGCCGGCGCATTGTATAGCATTATCCGCCAAATCGTTACGGATAATAACGAGCTCGCGAACGATGTCCTTCAGGAGGTATTCATCAATATCTGGCGAAAGATCGAATCCTATGATCAGACAAAGGGCCGCCTGTTCACCTGGATGTTGAACATCGCCCGGAATGCCTCCATTGATACCTTGCGGTCAAAGAGCTACCAGAATGCCCAAAAAAACCAGGAACTCCCGGATAACGTATATAAGGGAACACCCAATCAGACCGTCCAGCAAAATGTAGACAATATCGGACTGAAGAAGGTGCTGGAAAAACTGAAGCCGGACCATCGCGTCCTGGTCGACCTTGCCTATTTTAAGGGGTTTACCCATGAGGAGATCGCCGAAATGATGACGATCCCGCTTGGAACGGTAAAAACCAGGATCCGAAATGCCTTATTACAACTAAGAGAATACTTAAAGTGAATTTAAAGGACTATATAGCAAGCGGCATCATCGAGAGTTATGTGATGGGTCTGGCCAGCGAGTCGGAGCGGGCGGAGTTCGAGCAAATGTGCGCTCAGTATCCCGAGCTGGTAGCGGAACGCAGGAAATTCGAGGAAAGCCTGGAAGCGTTTGCATCCAGGCAGGCGGAACGCCCTCCCGTGGAGGTTAAGGCGAAGATTTTAGAAGCGATCGGCGGTGCCGGTCTGCGTTCGGTCTCTTCATCCAATCCATCAAAAAGAATAATCACCATGGAAAATTCAAAAAGCCAGCGCCGCAGTGGCTTGTTGCGTTTTGTTGCCGCCGCCGCCGTTATTCTCCTCATCGGGATGATTGTGTTGTATTTTCAGGCTAGTCAACAAAACAAGGAGTTGGCGAATGCCAATAAGGCCTTGGAAGATAGGGTGAACAAATCGGAGGTTGCACTCCAAAAAATGATAGACGAAATCTCCGGCCCTACCACAACGGTTGTGAATATGGTTGGCACGAAAAGAGAGCCCAAGGCCTCCGCCAATGTCTATTGGGATTCGACCAGCTCCAGCGTTTATTTGCTGGTCAAGAATATGCCGTCCCTCGCATCTGACCAGCAATACCAGCTCTGGGCTTTGATCGATAACAAGCAAAAGAATCTTGGCGTATTTGACGCGACAGACAAGAATATCATTTTGAAGATGGACAGTACGAAGAAGGCGCAGGCCTTTGCCATCACGATCGAAAAGAAAGGCGGGAGCGCCCATCCGACCCTCGACTCGTTGCAATCGGTCGGAAAAACGCAGCTGACGCAGTGATCGAATTCGACAGATCCTTACAGAAAAAAAGTCCCGTTAATCGGGACTTTTATATTTTCGCGGGTCGGCTGGCCGAAGGCCGCCGATCATTATATGCTGAATTTCCTGAGAAAATATTTTTCGTCCCTGTATATTCCACTGTTGTGGACCGCAATCGTCGGCACACTGTGCTGCTTGCCGGGCTCGATGATCCCCAGCGAATCGCGTTTCGGAATTCCGCAATTCGACAAATTCGTGCACGTGACCTTCTTCGGGGGTTTTGTTTTCCTTTGGAACCTCTATGCCTCAAGGCGGGTGAGCGACGAGGGAAGGTTGTTGAGGCTTTTCTTCCTTTGGTATGTAATAGGAAATATCTATGGCATAGGGACGGAGTACATTCAAAAATATTGGATACCGGGAAGAGACTATGATCAGGCGGATATCATCGCTGATATGATCGGTGCCGGACTGGCGTACGGACTGAGCAATCTGTGGCTTATATCCGCCTCCGCCAAGGCTACGGCGGACGAGCCGGCAGACGAGCCGGCGGACAAGTCGGCGGACGAGCCGGCGCGCAAGAAAAAATAAACCCCTGTAGAAACAGGGGTCGTAACCAAAACTAACTGCTTATGAGAAAATTGACTGCTTTATGTGAGTCAAAAGAAAAGACTGATTTAACAACAATAACGCAAAACAGGTGCCAATATTATCCCGCTTTTACACTTCCTTTCTGCATCATCACTCCAAAATTACGATCCAAATACCGGTCCGGATCTAACCCGGAAGACTAATAACATTTATTTAGCATTGCTCCTTTTAAATTAGACAATTTCCGGTTATGTAGCAAATTTTAGCACATTTATTTAAAGAACTTACACTATAATAGACGCAAAAGCGGCTGGAAAGTTTAAGTTCCGGACGTTAAAAAAATCAAAAAACGGCTAATGGGGTGAAAATCACCCAACCATCAGTTCTGGCGGGCCATTTTTTCCGCATTCTCCGCAAATTGGAGGGCGTCCAGGAATTCCTGGATGTCGCCGTTCAGGATATCATCCAGGTTGTAAACGGTAAGGCCGATCCGATGGTCGGTTACCCGGCCCTGGGGAAAGTTGTAGGTCCTGATCTTTGCGCTCCGGTCGCCTGTACTGACGAGGCTCTTCCGGTGGCGGGCGATCTCTTCCTCCTGCTTTCGGACCTGGTCTTCGTACAGTTTTGTCCGAAGCATCTGCATGGCTTTTTCGCGGTTACCCAGCTGGCTGCGCTCCGTTTGGCAGACGACCGTGACACCGGTTGGGATATGCGTCAGGAAAACCTTCGTCTCCACTTTGTTGACGTTCTGGCCACCGGCTCCTCCGCTACGGGCGGTTTCCATTTTTACGTCGCTTTCTTTCAATTCGAAGTCCACCTCGTCTGCTTCCGGCATGACAGCCACCGTTGCGGCACTGGTGTGAACCCGGCCGCTGGTCTCGGTATCGGGGACCCGTTGAACCCGGTGGACGCCGCTTTCAAATTTTAGGGTGCCGTAAACGTCGTCGCCGGTAACCTCCACTTGTACTTCCTTATACCCACCGACCGTGCCTTCACTTTCGCTCAGAATGGCTGTCTTCCAGCCCCGTCGTTCGCAGTACTTGACATACATGCGAAGGAGATCGCCGGCAAAAAGGCTGGCCTCGTCACCACCGGTACCCGCCCGGATCTCCAGGATGGCATTCTTTTCATCCTGGGGGTCTTTCGGGATCAGCAGTTGCCGGATATGGGCTTCCGTTTGTTGTATTTTCTCCTCCAGGCCGGGGATTTCCGCTTTGGCCAGCTCCTTTAGTTCGGCGTCGTCGCCATTTAGGGCTTCGCGGTCGAATTCAAGGGTATCGAGCAGGTCCTTATACTGGTTGTAGGCGATGACGATCTTTTCCACGCTGCGATATTCCTTGCTCATAGCGCTGAATTTCCGGTTATCGCTTACGATTTCCGGGTTGCTCAGGGCTACGCCAAGATCTTCGAATCTGGCCTTGATCGCTTCTAATTTATCTAGCATGGTACTTTTCTTTGGTACTTTTGCGGGCCGCGCCTGCGGCGCGGCCCGCGTCCGGACCGGCAAAATTAAATGTTTGGCAATGACTTACCGAAAATTCAAAGCCGATTATTTGTGGTTGGGGGACCGGATGGCCGATCCGGATAGTGTACTGATTACCACCGGCGAAGGGAGTGTGCAGGCGGTGGTGGCCGGAGCCGACGCGGGTGAAGGAGTGGAGGCGTTCGACGGGCTTTTGTGCCCTGGATTTGTGAATTGTCATTGCCACCTGGAACTCTCGCACCTGCGGGGAACGATACCGGAAGGGAAAGGGTTGGTGGATTTTCTGCTGGCAGTGATCGGCAGCCGGGTAGCAGGCGCCGGACCGGAAATGCAGGAAAAAGTTGCGGCGGCAATAGCGGCAGGCGAGCAGGAGATGCTGGTAAACGGGATCGTCGCGGTTGGGGATATATGCAACACCGGGGATACGCTTGGGCAAAAGAAAACAGGGCGCTTACGATATCGGAACTTCATCGAAACGATGGGTTTCGTCGAAAAAGCCGCCGCCGGCAGGTTCGCGGCAAGTCAAACAATATTTGAAGCATTTCAGCAGGGGTCCGAAGGGCCGAATTCGATCGTCCCCCATGCATCGTACTCGGTCTCGCCGGCGTTGTTCCGGCGGATAGCAGACTTCCCCGGCAACCGGTTACTTACGATCCACAATCAGGAGAGCGAAGCCGAGAACGAGTTCCTGCTTTCGGGCACCGGGGATTTTCTTCGGCTGTACAAGGCGCTGGGTTTAGATGTATCCTGGTTCCGCGGCACGGGACGACGAAGCCTGGAGGCGGTTCGTTCGTATTTCCGGCCGGGGCAGTCCCTGATCCTGGTACATAACGTGGCGACGACGGAGGATGATCTCCGCAAGCTCGCGCGCCCCGAAGGGCCCGAGCTGATTTTTTGCCTTTGTCCCAATGCCAATCTTTATATCGGGGGCATGCTTCCTGATGTCAGGTTACTGGTGGACCGCGGTTGCCGGATAGTTGTCGGTACGGATAGCCTGGCTTCCAATCACCGGCTTTGTATCCTTGAAGAGCTCAAAAGCCTGCAGCGAGCCTTTCCCTGGCTGGAGACCGGTGTCCTTCTTCGCTGGGCGACGATTGAGGGTGCCAGGGCCCTGCAAATGGAAGATGATATCGGAAGTTTTACCCCGGGAAAGGTGCCGGGAGTGCTGCTTTTGCACGAATTGAGCGGCAGCTCGCTTACGCCCGCCGCGAAGGTCAAAAGACTGGTCTAGGAAAAAACGGTCTGAAGCACGGAGAGCGTGCGCATCTCGCCAAAATCGGGGATCTGCAGGGCATAAAAGGTCCGAAACGCGTCGAGAAGCGCGCGGCGGATCTCCTGGTTGAGGCCAATCTCCTGCAATTCTTCGGGTCGCTGGACACGGAGAAGCTGTGCGGTGTGGTAACTAAGCGGACCCTCCAGCACCTGATGATGCGGCGGTAGTTCCCTTACGAACTGCCCTTCGCGCAGGTCGAGGATCGAATTCTTTTCGCTGTATATGTCCTGGATGCGAAATCCAAAGAAACCGGCGAGATGGAGGGTAAAGAAGAGCGGGAAATTGGCCAGCACGCGGCCTTCGCTGACATCGAGGCAGAGAAAGGAATCTTCCAGGAAATTAAACAGATCGGGATTTGCCTCGGGTTGTTTGAGTGACTTGATCAGAAGTTCTACCATATACATGGCGACCGCATTCTTGAAAATGTCGCTAAAAATGTTTTTATAGAGGATGGCCCAGGTAAATTCGCGGATCCGCTGCAGATTTTTCAATTCGTTGTGATAGACGAGCAGGTCGAGGATCGCCGCAGGCTGAAAAAGGCTTGCTTTCCCCGGCCCTTTTTTTGTCGACGTCCGGACTCCATTGATCAAGTAGGATTGAATTCCAAAAAGCCCGGTGTAGAGCGTCGCGATAAGGCTGGTCTCGCCATATTTCACGGTTCTCAACACGATCCCTTTGGTTTTGTGTAATTGCATTCGTCAAATTGCCGTTTATTTGTAAAAATATCTCGTCCACATGTGGGAATCCATTGCGCGGCTGATCCTCCGATACAGGTTGTTATGGCTCGTCTTATTGCTTTCCGTCACTGCTTTCATGGCTTATCACGCTTCAAAAGTTCAGCTAAGCTATGACTTTACGCGGACGATCCCTACCGACAATCCCAAATACAAAGAATACCAGGAATTCCGCCAACGTTTTGGGGATGACGGCAATTTGCTGGTAGTTGCCGTACAGACGGATAAGTTGTTCCAGCCGGATGTCTTTGCCGACTATGTGGCGATGACCGATGAATTAAAAAAGGTCAAAGGCGTGGATAATATTCTCGGCTTTACGTCTGCGGTAAATCTGATCCGGGACACTGCCGCACTGAAGTTTCGATCGGTGCCTATTTTTTCGCCGCCTTTCACCCGGGCCCGTATCGATAGCGGGAGGGCTGTGCTGCTCGGCCTCCCGTTTTACCGGGGACTTTTGTACAATCCCCGGACCAATGCCTGGCTGACGATTGTCTGGGTGAATAAGGATGTTATGAACTCCAAAAAGCGGATCGAAACGGTGGGTGCGATCACCCGGGAAATTGACCGTTTCGGATCGCTTCACAACCTCGAAATGCATTACAGCGGCCTCCCGCTGATCCGTACCCGAATGGCCGTAAAGGTGGCGCATGAGACAACATGGTTTTTACTGGGCTCGGTGGTCATCCTTTCCATCATCCTGTTCCTTTTCTTCCGGAGCGTCAGCACCGTGTTGATGTCGCTTGCCGTTGTAGTGATCGGGGTGATATTCAGCCTTGGAACCATGGATTTGTTCGGTTATAAGATTACCCTTTTGAATGCGCTTACGCCGACCCTCGTTGTGGTGATCGGGATACCCAATTGCATCTACTTTATGAACAAATACCATACGGCATACCGGGACACGGGCAACAAACAGGACGCCCTGATCCTGATGATCGGCCGGATGGGGATCGTCACCTTGTTCTGTAACCTGACTGCCGCGATTGGTTTTGGCGTGTTTGCGCTTACCCGCAGCGCTATTCTGAACGAATTCGGCGTTGTGGCGGGTATCAATATCATGCTGCTGTTCTTTATTTCGATCGTCCTGATTCCGGCAGTACTGAGTTATCTCCCGGCCCCGGTACCCGGACAAATGCGCTATCTCCAGAACCGCTGGCTGGCGGCCATCCTGCGGAAACTGGAACGTTGGACAATGCACCACCGGCGGCCTGTCTTCCTTGTAACCGGGCTGGTTTTGGTTATATCGGTAGCGGGGATGTTCCGGCTTCAGTCGGAGGGTTTTATCCTCGACGACCTGCCGAAAAACGATCCGCTGTACATCGATCTGAAGTTCTTTGAAAAAAATTTCAAGGGAGTGATGCCGCTGGAAGTCGTGATCGATACAAAGCGGAGGAAGGGCTTGCGGGCGGGGACAGTCAGGTTGCTGGACAGCGTTGAAGAGTTCTCGAAATATATTGCGGCGCGGCCGGAGATGGCAAGACCTCTTTCATTCGGGGAGGGATTGAAATTTGTGCGGCAGGCATACTATGGCGGGGATAGTTCAGCTTACGCCGTTCCGAATTCCACCGATTTCGCATTCCTGTCTCAATACCTTGGCGGTAGTGACAGTGCCGGGAAAGGGGCTTCGAAGGACAAGATGACCCAATTGCTTCATAGTTTCGTGGACACCAGCCAGCAGCGGCTTCGTATCAGTATAAACATGGCGGATATCGGGAGCAGGCAACTACCTATCGTTCTTGGGCAGTTGCAGAAAGAGGCCGGGGCTTTGTTTGATTCCTCCAAATATAAAGTGGAGTTTACCGGAACCAGCGTGACCTACCTGGAAGGAAGCAATTTCGTGATAAAGGGGTTAAGGGACAGCATTCAATGGTCGTTCCTGTTGATCGCTGCGTGTATGCTGGGCCTTTTCCGATCGGTTCGGATCCTGCTCTGTTCGTTGGTGCCGAATGTTATCCCTTTAATAGTTACTGCCGGTATCATGGGCTGGGTAGGGGTGCGGCTAAAACCGTCGACGGTTATCGTATTCAGTATCGCGCTGGGGATTGCGATCGATATAACGATCCGGTTTCTGGTAAATTACAAACAGGAGGGCGCCGGCCCCGGGGGCGCCGGCAAGGCGGTTGTAGACACGATCAATAAAACAGGGATCAGCATCATATATACCTCCCTGGTGCTGATCGCGGGATTCGTGATCTTTTGCTTTAGTGATTTTGGCGGGATTCTCGCGTTGGGATGGCTGACATCGGTGACGCTGGTAATTGCCACGTTTACGAACCTGATCTTTTTGCCGGTACTTCTGCTGACGCTGACTAGATCTCGACAAGACCGTTCTTGATCGCAAACATCACCAGGCCTACGCGGGTACGCACTTTAAGCTTTTCAAACAAGGTATTCCGGTAGTTGTCGACTGTTCGGGGGCTGATGAACATCTTGTCTGCAATGTCTTTATAGGAAAGCTCGGAGCAGACAAGCCGCAGGAATTCCTTCTCCTTATCGTTTAGAACGATCGGATCCTCCGGGTTACCGAGGTCCTTATGAAGACCGCTGATGATCTTGCCTGAAATATATTCGGAGAGATAAAAATCCTTTTTCATGATCGAATCCAGCGCCAGTTTCAATTCTTCCGGTTCGATATTTTTCAGGATATACCCTTTGGCGCCCAGCCGCAGCATCCGGATAATCGTGTTTTCGTCGCTGAACATAGAGAGTGCGAGGACCTTCACCTGGGGGTAGTTCTTGTGAAGCCAGCGAACGGTCTCATAGCCATCCATGTCCGGCATATTGACGTCAAGGAGGATAATGTCGGGTATGACGTGCTGGGTGATCTTGGTTTTTATATCCTTTCCATTGTCACCTTCAAAAAGAACGGCATAGTTTTCAAAGGAGCCGATCAGTTTTGCAAGCGCTTTTCTCAATAGACTATGATCATCTACAATTCCTACCTGTATTTTCTTTGTTGCTACGGCCATAATGAATTAATTGAATCGCTTCCCGCTACATATATTCCATTTATAAGGGGACTTCCACCTGAATGGAGGTTCCCTTACCCGGCTGACTTTGAACGCTGATCTGAGCACCGATCAGCGAGGCGCGGTTAGTCATGCTCTTCAGGCCAATTCCGCTGGACGAGGACGCCTGGGCGCGTTTCCTGTCTACATCGAAACCGACGCCATTGTCCTCTACCTGCAGAACAAATTTATTATCAATTGAGTAATTAACCGCAATATTTGCCCGCGTGGCCTTGGAATGTTTCAGAATATTGTTCAGCATCTCCTGGAACATGCGATAAAGAAATATAGACCGTTGATCTTCAAGCCGGTATTCGGTACCGTTCACGGAAAAGTCCACTTCCAGCAATCCGGTGCGGCGAAGACTTTCCAAGTCGAACCGAATGGCTTCCACAAGGCCGATTTGGGCAATGCGGTCGGTATGAAGGCTTTTGGTCAGATTGCCCATGTCGTATATGACCTTGTTCAGCATCTGGCGGCTGTTCATGACGCTCTCGTAGGCCGGGTGTTCTTTATCAAGGGGAAGGACGGAAAGGGATAGTTTTACCACGGACAATACCTGGCCGATATTGTCGTGGAGCTCCATGGCAATGGTTTTAAAAGTAGTTTCCTGGATCTCCAACTGCGACCGCAGCAGCTCCTGCTGGTATTCATCTTTGATGCGGACCAATTGTTGTTCCTGGCGATGTTGGCGTCTTTGGTATAGGAAGATCATTGTCACGATGAAGCCGACCAGCAACAACGCAACGGCCGTTGCAATGAGGATGACTACATAGTATTCCTGATTTTGAGTCGGCATAAAAAGGCGATAGTGAAGGATAAATATAGCAAGATATTCACTGAATCAAGGATAATGGCCAAAACCTTTATCATCTGGAGGTCACGGGTAACGAAATTGATAAAAGCATAGGTAGGAAAAGTCACTACGTAGTAAATTAATAGCCCGGAGCAAATCCAGAAAGCAGGTTGGCTGGTCAGTTTTACGTAATAGGTATGCTGAAATAGTTCCCAGAAATAGTAAATGCAGGCCCCAACGACAAATAAACAGCCCAGAGAATAAGCCATTGACTGGAAGACAGAGAATTTTTGCTGAAGAAAAATATTGATTGCAAGAACGGCGGGAAGTATAAGGATAAGATACAAAAGAACCCGTTTTGCTTTTGGCCGATGGATAAATCCCCTTATGACGTAAAGGTAAAAACAAAAGGAAACAACCGAAGACAGGCTGCTTAGTAATAGATTGTTTATAAAATGAAGTGCCTGGTAGCCGGCGAGCAGCTCTACCGTGCAGTCAACAATGAGGTAGATTGAAAATAGCCGAAGATAAAGTGGTGCCGGGCGTTGCAAAAAGGAGGTTAAACTGAAAAGAAAGCAAATTCCAGCGGCGATAGGGATGAGAAAATATAAGAAAGGAGACATTTGCAGGCAAGATAGCGGATTTTGTGCTTTTCTATAAACAGAGCCGCCCTGCGTTTAGCAGGGCGGCGTACTCAAGGAATAAGGCGGCCCGAAGGCAATGGTATTTGGAAAACAGGCAATTGATTAAATGATGGACATTCCTTTATCACCGCGGTCGATGATCGTGGCGGATCCGAGGATCTCATTTCCGGATTTGCTGATACCGGTGCCGCAGATGGGAGGGCAAGGCAGGGTTCCGAAGGAGGCTACCAGCTCGGGTTTTCCGTTCTTGAAGCTGAACAACTCCTTGCTGGTGTTATGAGTGCCATCGCTGCTGCGATTGCCGACCATTACCAGTGTCTGACGGCCTTCCAAATTGGGTTGTGGGGCGTTATCTGCTGAAAATACGCCGAAATGAAAACGGACGCCATTACCACCATTTGCTTTTACGGTGCCGAGGAAATCTTCGAGGTCCTCGACCGAGAACCAAACGCTCAGGGAGTCGGCTTTACCAATGCGTTCAGAATTTTCTGCCCATCTTTCCTGCTTGTAACCGCGAATGAGTGTGTCTACGTCCTGCTTACTAGCATTTTTCCCCGCATTTACGGATTTTTTTTCAATTGTGTTCATGGCTGATTGTTTTAGAATGATGAAGAATAATTTGCTTTTGTAAAAGTATTCTTCAAAGGATTAGGCAGCCATGCGCAAGCTCCGTATAATCAAATGATTATAAATTAATATTATCCGTAAAATAAAGGGGATCAAATAGTCACGAATCAAATATCATTAAAAAAACGTCTTTTGTGCAAAAAAAATACCGTGAAATTTTCGGATAAGTCAACGTGAATTACGCAGGTGAATTCTGCGTCTTTTGCGCAAAAAAATAACGTCTCTTTTTCCGGTCGTTATTTGGCCGAAAATAAAATATTTATAGGACATTTAATAGCGAGGTTGCGAAAGAGTCCCGTTTTTAATAATTTAATATCCTTTATTCGGTTGCGCAAAAAAGGAAATTTCCTCTGATCATTTATTCATAATAAGCAACAGCATACATAACCATTAACACCTTATCCTGTTAGTTTTTAAGCGTGTATGGGTATGTATGCTGATGTTTTATCCTGCCATGCCCCCAGGTCGCATATAATGCATTTATGCACATGAGGAAACGCTATCTAACGCTTACCGCTGTTGCCATTCAAAACGACCGGATTCAACTTGCCATAGGTGAGTTGGGTCCGGAATTGCATTAGCCTCCGGACGGTTGCTGGTACTTTCGTACTTTTGCGGCGCAAACCAGCAAAATAACTTCATGAACAAGCCTATCAAGTCTGCGCTGATCTCGGTATTTTATAAGGATGGTCTCGAACCCATTGTAAAAAAGCTCCGGGAGCTCGGCGTGACGATCTACTCCACCGGCGGAACGCAACAATTCATTGAGAAGCAAGGCGTCAGCTGTATTCCGGTGGAGTCGCTCACCTCCTACCCTTCCATTCTCGGCGGGCGGGTTAAGACCCTTCACCCATCGGTTTTCGGCGGCATTCTGGGCCGGCGCGACAATTCCACAGACCAGGAGGAGATGGAGCGTTATCATATCCCGGCGATCGACCTCGTGGTCGTCGACCTGTACCCCTTTGAGGAGACCGTTGCCAGCACGAGCGATGATAAAGCCATTATTGAAAAGATCGACGTCGGCGGTCCTTCGATGATCCGGGCGGCGGCCAAGAACCACAACGATGTCGCGGTCGTTGCGGCCAGGTCGGAATACGGCTTTCTGCTGAAGCTATTGGCGGAACAGAACGGAACAACGACGCTGGAACAGCGGCGGCTGCTTGCCGCCAGGGCATTCGAGATCTGTGCGCATTATGACGTGGCGATAGCGCGGTATTTCAATTCCTCGGCTCCAGGCTATTTTCTTGAGTCCGTCCCCCAACCAAAGGCATTGCGGTATGGTGAGAATCCTCATCAGGCCGCCAGCTATTTTGGAAAGCTGGACGAGCTATTTGAACAGGTCCACGGGAAAGAGCTTTCCTACAATAACCTGGTCGATGTAGACGCGGCCGTTCAACTGGTGGGAGAATTCAAGGACGCAGACCCGGTATTTGCGATCATCAAACATACGAATCCCTGCGGGGTCGCCATACGGCCGGGCCTAAAACAGGCCTGGGACAGCGCGTTGGCCGGCGATCCGGAGAGTGCCTTTGGCGGAGTGCTCGCTTGCAACCGCCCCGTTGACAAAGCCACAGCGGCGGCGATCAACGAAATCTTTTTTGAAGTGCTGATAGCGCCTGCATTCGATGCCGACGCGCTCGAGATCCTGCGAACCAAAAAGAACCGGATCCTGCTGGTTCAGAAAAGAGCGGTTTCCCCGTCCGTACAATACCGGTCGCTGCTGGGCGGCGTACTACAACAGCAGTCGGATATCGGCAACTACACCGAGTGGAAGGAAGCCGGCGGCCGGCCCGCGACGGAGGCTGAACGCCAGGATCTCATCTTTGCGAACCTGGTTTGCAAGCATCTTAAATCCAACGCGATCGCGCTGGTCAGGAACCGCCAGCTGATCGGCAAAGGATGCGGCCAGACCAGTCGAATCGACTCGGTGCGTCAGGCGATTTCGAAAGCAGCCCAGTTCAATTTTGACCTGGAGGGGGCCGTGCTGGCGAGCGATGCATTCTTTCCATTCAATGACAGCGTGCAGATCGCGCATGCGGCGGGTGTAGTGGCGTTTATTCAGCCGGGTGGTTCGATCCGGGACAAGGATTCGATAGATTACGCAATGCAGAACAATTTGGTTATGGTGATCACCGGAATGAGGCACTTTAAACACTAAAACGCCCGCCTGGCGTTTTACATATCCCAATACACTTCCTGCTTCAAAAATGTCTCATATACCTCCCGCCAGCCGCGGAATTCCGGGTCCCGGCCGAGAATGGAATTGTGCCAGATCGTGATCATCAGCCCGTTAACCTTACGGATGCGGCGATAGTAAGCCATAAGTTCGGTCATGGCGCCCGCAGCGGTGGACCGTTGTTCATAAAAAGAGTTGGCGTCCATAAAACAAAAGGGAAAGAGGCGTAGCGTTGTTGTCTCTTCCTTTTCAAGATCATACCAATAAAATGAGGATGCTACCGACGCCCGGAACCCGTTGACGCTGCCATAGCCCATCGAATAGTCCTGATCGATCCCGCAACGAAGGAGCCGGCGGAAGGTCACGGGCAAGGCAAACCGGATATAGTGTTGCCGGCTTCTCGTGATGGGCTGCCCGCTTACATATTCCATCCACTCGATCTCTTCCTTCAGCAAGTACTCCTCGTCGCCGCTTCGCCACGAGGGGTGGGCGCCGATCCGGGAGCCCGAAGCGTGATAGCGGATCAATTCCTGCAAACCTGTTGCAGTGATCGGGATATTTCTATCGACCCCGTTTTGGCGTGCAGCCGCAAGAAAGAAATAATAAGGCCGCATGCGGCAATACAAATGAAGCGAATCAAGCCATTCATAGACATCAAAGGGGTCTTGTTCGCGACCCCGAAGGACGGCCACCCGTTCCCTCACACTGGCCCATTTACCGGTGGCAAGCGCTTTTAGCGCCCCTCCCATATTGCGTCTCCATCCCTTATTGAGGTAGGACCAGGCGGTGTCGATGTCATAGGTTGGAATGAATTTAAACATGGGATTATGGAACCCCAATTCGGGGAAGCACCTCGACAGTTCACGCTTTACTTGCTGCAACCAGTTATTGATCAGTGGTTGTTCCAAAAATCCCTCTTTAAAGGCCAGGGAATGGGTATGCGCAAACCGGCCGTATTCATCCTTCGGATGCGGAAGATATTCTTCGTAACGTGACAACAGATAAAAGGCCGCAGCGAAAACATCGAATGGAAGATCCCCTTCTGTCGGAAAGAATGCCTTCTGTTCGTCGTGAACGGTAGTGACTATAGGGAAGGAATGGATGTCGTTCTCGAAAAGCAGTGGGTGTGGACGAATACGGAATGAACCGGGGAACTCTTCCGTGGAATAATTTATCCGGGGGCCGGTCGATGCTGAAAAGAGGGTCCTGTCGGCGGTGATGCCGATTGCTGCCGGATCGTCAAACAACTCTTTGCTGAAGAAATCAATAATATAACAAAGCCTGGGGGTGATATGGGTACTGAACAACAGCATCGTCAGATCCGTTCCGCTCGCCACCGCTCGTTGAAGGTCTTTGGCGCAAAATCCAGGGCTCCGCGGTGAGCCGTCCAGGCCTTAAATGCTTTGTTGACCAGCCAGTTCTTTTGATTGGCGCTCCCCATATTCATTATTTTCCGGCTCATACTTGCCTTGCACCAGATCCGCCAGGCTAATTTCTCCTGCCAACTCGTATAGCCGCTTTTAACTGCTTCGTAGCGATTGTCGAGCAGGAGTTCGTGAAGATTGATCTTTACCGAGCAAACCTCTGTGCAATTACCGCACAGCGACGAAGCATAGCTTAGATGCTTCCATTCCCCTATGTCTTTAAGATGAGGAGTGATTACCGATCCGATCGGCCCCGAGTAGGTAGTTCCATAACTATGGCCGCCGATATTTTTGTAAATAGGGCAGGCGTTGAGACAGGCGCCGCAGCGGATACAATACAAGCTCTCGCGCGCCTTGGCATTGGCGAGGATATTTGTCCGGCCGTTATCCAGGAGGATAAGGATCATCTCGTCCGGGCCGTCCGCCTCGCCCGGCTGGCGGGGACCGGTAATGATCGTGTTGTAAGCGGTTATTCGTTGACCGGTGCCATAAGTGGCCAGAAGAGGCCAAAAAAGGCCAAGGTCCGCAAGGGTCGGAATGATTTTCTCGATACCGGCGACCACGATATGTGTCTTGGGAAACGCCGCGCTAAGCCTGGCATTGCCTTCATTTTCAGTCACCGCGATGCCTCCGATGTCGGATATGATGAAATTTGCGCCGGTGATGCCGATCTCCGCCTGGACATATTTCTTCCTTAACCTTTCACGAGCCACGAGTGTCAGTTGTTCCGGGCTAAGGCCGGGCTTTGTATTCAGTTTTTCGTAGAATAGTTTGGCTACGTCTTCCTTGCTTTTGTGCATGGCAGGCGTAACAATATGATAGGGCGGCTCTCCGTCGAGCTGCTGGATATACTCTCCCAGGTCTGTCTCGACGCTTTCGATGCCATTCGCTTCAAGAAAATGATTGAGCTTGATCTCTTCGGTGACCATGCTCTTGCTTTTGACGACGGTCTTGCAGCCTTTCTCCTTGCAGATCTGGCGAATCTCTTCGAGGGCCTGAGCGGCAGTTTCCGCCCAAACCACGCGACCGCCGCGTTTGGTAAAGACTGATTCAAATTCCTCCAGCTGCTTATCGAGGGTTTCGATGGCACGCCACTTGATATTTTTGGCCCGCTCGCGGGCGAGGTTCAAATCGGCAAACTGCTGCTTACCCTGCGGAACGACCGCATTGTACCGGCCGATATTGAAATTGATCTTATTGCGGTGGTCGAGATCTTCCGCTTTTATGGTGCTCCGGGCGATAAAGTTAGCTGCGGTTTCTGTCATAGTTTTCTGCGATGTGCTCCAGCGCGTTATAGAAATCGGTCCCGTATTTTCGAATAATGGCTTCCTTCAGAAAAACATAAGCCGGGACCTGTAGCTTCATCCCGTTGACGCAACCAGGTCGGCACATGGTCTCGCGCGGCTCGTAATTCATGATCTCGCCGGCCTTGGTGTGCCCGATCTTTATGGGGTAAAGATGGCAGCTGATCGGCTTTTTCCAATCGATCTTTCCGTCGTAGTAGGCTTGTTCGATCCCGCATTTGATAACGCCTTTTGGGTCTTTATACCCATACGCGCACATCTTCCCTTCAATCGTGGGTGTAACCCACCCGAATTCACGATCGTACTGATAGCGGCCAACGGATTCGATCTCTTTTATGCCCGCCGGAGTCAGGTAGGGTTTGACGATCTCGTACACTTCGTTGAGCCGATCCAGCTCTTCCTTTTGCAGCGGCGCCCCCGCGTCACCGTCCTCGCAACAACCGCCTTTACATTTTAACAGGTCACAGACGAATTGTGCTGCAACTACCTTATCACTGACCAGGACATTGTCGATCGCTATCATGGAAACAAATATAAATTATTTTGCGTGGATGGACACGCGGGCCGGCCCGGCTTCCTTCCATTTAAAGGTATTGATCAGATGCTGAAGGTCGAGCTGGAGAAAGTTATTGACGACCCCCAGGGAATCCTCATTCGGAGGTGCGTTAAAGTAAAGTGCTCCGCGAAGGAAGTTTCGGGTACTGTCTGTCAGAAAAAATTGCTGCGCGGTGGCCGCGTTTCCGCCGACGTGGAAAAAGACACCGCTGACACCGTTTGGCGTGTGAATGATCGATTGATCGATGGCGCTGGCTTTGACGGAGTGCTTCAATGTCATTTTGAATGCATCGTCGACGAGCTTTTCGAATTTGTTGGGCCCGATCTGTTTATAACTGATATAAATCCGGGCCGCCAGGCTCGGAAAGTCGACATTGATCCAATAAGGATTTTCGGGGGTAGTATCGAAGAAACTGCTGTCTTTGAGAACATTGGCGTATACCGGATAGTCAAAGCTATATGGATAGCCCGGCCGGTCGAAGCTTTGGTACTCGTGAGCCGGAAAGTCGATCCGGAAGTATCCCCGTCTTTTTGGCGTGTATGGACTGTTGCAGGACGGCAGGCCGGCCAGGAAAAGCAAAAGGATACATAACGGGGCGGTCAAGCGGAAGGACTGTTGAACGGATATTGGCACGGTGTGGTATTTAAGATTTTATGGGTTTGATGGTAACCTTTACCTTTTTGATGCGGCTGCTGTCGGCATCGAGGATAACGAATTCGAAATCCCCGCAAGGGACGACGTCATTCATTTTTGGAATGTCGCCGGAGAGCTCCAGGATCAATCCGGCCAGGGAATCGCTTTCACCTTTTACCTGGTCGAACGTGTCGGCGGAGAGATTCATTGCCTTACAGACATCGTTGAGCATCGTCCGGCCCTCGAAAATATAGCTGCCGTCTTCCTGATGCCCGCTAACCGTTTCCTCCTCATCGAATTCGTCCCGGATATCGCCGATTACTTCTTCGAAGATGTCTTCGAGCGTAACGATACCGCTGGTGCCCCCGAATTCGTCGACTACGACGGCAAAATGGATCCGTTTGGACTGAAATTCCTGCATCAGATTCTCGATCAGCTTGTGTTCGTGAACAAAATAGGCGGGACGTAAGATCGCGTGCCAGTCAAAGTCATCGGGTTGGCCAAGCCATGCGATGAGGTCACGGGTGTGGATCATGCCGGCAAGTTCATCCAAACTGCTTTTATAGACGGGAAGACGGGAGTAATGCAATTCATCCACCTTTCTTTTGAGCGCCGCGAAATCGAGGTCGTAGCTGACCCCGCAGACCTCCATGCGGGTACGCATGACCTGCTTGACGGTAATACCTCCGAAATCAAGCAAGCCTTTAAGAATATTTCGCTCTTCGTCCGAGGCTTCGTTCTTGGTCACCTGGTCGATCTGCCGCTCCAGCTGCTGGGGGCTAAGCGCCGACCTGGTCCCTCCGAGTGCCCGTCCAAGACCTTCCGACCGCTGGACGAACCATCCGCCCACCCGCCTGAAAAGCAGGTGAACCAGCTCGATAACGCCGGAGGTATAATAGGCAAATTGGAGATTGTTCTGGGTCGCCCAGATCTTGGGCATTATTTCTCCGAAGAGGATCATGACGAACCCAATGAGGATCACCTTGATAAGGAACACAAATGGCCAAAAATTATCTTTCAGCAAGACCATCTCGTCGATAAGGAAATTCGCAAGGATGATTATAGCGATATTGATGATGCTATTGGCGATCAGCATGGAGGCCTGGAGGGTCCTCGGTTCCTCCAGCAGGGAAACGATCCGCTTCCAGGACAGGTCCTGTTTGGTTTTCAGGATATTGATGTCCTTGAACGTGAGGGAAAAGAAAGCGACCTCCGAGCCGGAGAGGACAAACGAAAGGATCAACAGAAAAAGGATTACAATCGCCAGGATGGTGGTGGCCTGGGGGTTGATAACCAGCAGGTGCGATAGGAGTGCCAGCAGGTGTGGGCGGAAATTATGCAGGTGCATCGGGTGAATACTCAAAATGGCAGATCTTCGGAAGGTTCGCCGATGGCAGGCGGGGTATCGGTGTTGCCAAGCCCTTCCATTCCCTCCTGATGATGGAGCGGCGAGTGAGATGACGTTCCGTCCGTGCGTTTGTCAAGCATGATCAGGTTGTCTCCAACGACCTCTGTTGCAAATTTCTTGTTTCCTTCCTTGTCTTCCCAACTGCGGGTCCTGAGTCTGCCTTCAATATACACTAAACTCCCCTTATGCAGGTATTTTTGCGCCAATTCAGCCAATCCGCGCCATAAAACAACGGTATGCCATTCGGTTTGGGAGATCAGTTTGCCGGCCCTGTCCTTAAAGGTCTCGGTTGTTGCCAGGGAGAATTTAGCCACAGCAATATTTCCATCCAGGAATTGCACATCCGGATCCTTACCCAAATTGCCGATCAACATCACCCTGTTTACACCTCTCATACACGAAGTTTAGAAATGTTTACGATTCTTCTTACGGAACTAGTTCCCAGCGTTTATAAAATTACCCATTTTTTTAGGAAAAGATAAATTTTTTGCTCTCATGCTCCACCTTAACAGTTGAAGGAAAGCCCCTCTGGCTTCAAAACAAGGTTTGTGCCGGGCTTGGGTCCGACAGCCATGCGTTTATGAATTTCGGGAAAGCATAGTGGGCCAGCGTGCTTTTGGGGACGAGGCGGTAGTCTTTGAGGGTGTTGAGGGGTCTGTTGATCGTGACCGTTATAAATTGCCCCTGCAAGCTTTGGTGACTGAGCTCCTGCCGGTATATACGTGAGATATGCCTGACTGTGAGTGCTTGCCCGTCAAACAGTTGCCGCGTGAGATCTGACCGGAGAAGCTGTTCGGCCCAAACCGGGTCGGTCGTCTCCAGCAGAATGAATTCGTGCAAGCCCTCCCACACGTCTTTTCCGGTCCGCTGCCGGATATAAACGTCACCTTCCGGCGTCTCCGCAAAAAAATAATAGAAACACCGCTTTTTTTTGAGTACGGTCTTTCCCTTTACCGGAAGTTGTTCGATCAGGCCTTTCCGCCACGCGACACAGGCGGGCTGATGCAAACAGGCCGCGCATTGCGGATTGCGGGGCGTACAAACCGTTGCGCCGAAGTCCATAATAGCCTGGTTGTAGATATCCGCCCGCGTGGGATCGAGCAGTGCACCGGCTAAGTCGGTGAACTGTTTTTTGCCCGATGCGGTGTCTGCGGCTGCGGTGATCCCAAAAAATCGGGCGAGCACGCGGACGACGTTGCCATCTACCACGGCATGGGGGAGGTTGTAGGCGAAGGAAGCGATGGCCGCCGCGGTGTAAGGGCCAACACCTTTCAGCGAAAGGATCTCCTCGTAAGTATCGGGAAAGCGCCCATTGTATTCTTCGGTTATTCTTCTGGCGGTTGCGATAAGATTCCGGCAACGGCTGTAATAGCCAAGGCCTTCCCAAAGTTTAAACACCTGTTGTTCGGAAGCGGAAGCAAGGTCCTGGATCCTTGGGAAAGCGGCGACAAATTTTTCATAGTAAGCCCATCCCTGGTCGACCCGGGTCTGTTGAAGTATTACCTCACTAAGCCAAATGCGGTAGGGTTCTTTTTCCCCTTTCCAGGGCATTTCCCGAAAATTGCGGCTGGAATTCCATTTCAGCAACGTTTTTGTAAAATCGTTTTTTTCGAGGTCTTTTTTCATTCTATATCATTCATAATCAATGTGATAAATGGATTTGAACCATCCTGCCCGAATCCATTATTTTTATAACCCGCAAGGATTTTTAGCAGCAAAAGTTGGGAATTAATAATTTTGTTATATATTTAAAATCAGAAACTTATAAAACTTAATCCCCATGAGAAAGGCAGACCTGGTCAATCAAATATCTGAAAAAACAGGAATACCTAAGGTTGACGTCCTGGTGACGTTGGAAACTATGTTCAAAGAAGTGAAAGAGACCCTGTCCCAGGGAGAAAATATTTATATTCGTGGGTTTGGGAGCTTCATCACTAAGAAACGTGCCGCCAAGATCGGGCGCAATATAAAAAAGAATGTGGCTGTACACATTCCCGAGCATTTCATTCCCGCATTCAAGCCCGCTAAAGAGTTTGTTGCGGAGGTAAAAAAATTGCAGTCCGTCAAGGAGAATCAGCCAAACCCGGATGAAGAGGTGTAACTTGCGGCTCTAATATTCCCGCATGAAGAAACAGCAGATTCTGGTAGCCGGCACCGGAGTGCTCATATTGCTTGCTTTGTATTTTTTTGGAAACACCATTCCGCCGCGAAAGGCGAAGGAGACCGCTACCGGCGGCACTTCGGCGACGACACCCATAAAATCTATTGGTTTACAAGATATTCTACGAGAGCTCGAAGCGCACTTAACTCCCGCGCAATTGTCCCGCGTCAACAGGCTCAAGCAATCGGTAGTAAGAGGCGATGTCATCGCTCAGCAAATTAGTGCGGACCGTCAGCTTGCCCGTTTCTGGAAGGATTCGGTGACGGACGGTTTTGTGCTTTACACATATTATATGGGCGAAGCAGCTAAATTGGAAAATAGTGAAAAAAGTCTCAACTTTGCAGCCCGTCAGATTTTGGAAGGGCTGCAGCTGCAGGAGAATCTAAGCGTGAAGAGATGGATGGCTACAGAGGCTAAGGGGTTGTTTGAAAGGGTCTTAGCGATTGATGATGCGAATGATTCAGCGAAGGTTGGTCTTGGCGCCTCCTATATTTTCGGCGCTGCGGCAGGTGATCCGACGGAGGTGATGCAGGGGATACAGAAAATCCTCCAGGTGGCGCGACGGGATTCGACGAACATGTATGCTCAATTCATGCTGGGTATGGGAGGGATTGAGTCGGGCCAGTTCGATAACGCAATTAAGCGGTTCAAAACGGTAATTCGACACGAGCCTGGAAATGTGGAAGCGATGTTGCTGCTGGCGGAGGCCTATCAGCAAACCGGGGATAGATCCAATGCCATCAACGCCTATATGGGAGCGAAGAAGTTGATTGGCAATCCGGAAATGGTAAAGGCTATCGACCAGCAGATAAAGAGTTTACAATAATAATAAAGACATTATAAGATTGCCAGATATTCATAAAAGCGGCTCGCGGCCGTTGGACCCGGGAAAAATCATTAATAACCAAAAATTGAATTGAGTATGCCTTGTGGTAAAAAGCGTAAGCGTCATAAGATTGCGACGCATAAGCGTAAGAAACGACTGAGAAAGAATCGACATAAGAAGAAGAACAAATAGGTTGGGGTAACCGGGTGTGCCCGGTTCACCATTTTTTGTCGAAATTCGATTCCTTCGACCATCTGTAGCGATCTGACCCCTAATTGGCTGATGTTGATGGAAAACGCTTGATACGCTTGAATAAGGAACTAATTATAAATGCTACTCCACAGGGTGTCGAAATAGCCCTATTAGAGGATAAGAAGCTGGTGGAGCTCCACCACGAAAAGGCTGATGCCAGCTTTGCGGTGGGCGACTTGTACCTGGGAAAGGTAAAGAAGCTGATCCCCGGGTTGAATGCGGCATTTGTCGATGTCGGATTCGAAAAAGATGCCTTCCTTCACTATACCGATCTTAGTCCCTACGCGCGTTCCCTGCTCAAGTTCACCCAGATGGCGATGAACGACACGAGTGCGGACGGATTCGACTTCGGCGGTTTCCTGGTGGAACCGGAGATCGTCAAAACCGGGAAGATCAACGAGGTCCTGAACGGGAAGCCGAACATCCTCGTACAAATCCTGAAAGAGCCTATTGCGGCAAAGGGACCGAGGTTGAGTTGCGAGATCTCTCTTCCGGGACGTTTTGTGGTCATCACTCCGTTCAATGACATCGTCGCGGTATCCAGGAAGATCCATTCCTCGGACGAGCGCAAACGCCTCCAGAAGATCGTAGAAGCGATCAAGTCGAAAAACTTTGGGGTGATCGTCCGGACCGCGGCGGAAGGGAAGAATACCGCCGAGCTGCATGAAGACCTGACGGAGCTTGTCGCCACCTGGAAGACGATCCAGCACAATCTTAAGGGCGCCGTCGCGCCGGCCAAGATACTCAGTGAACAGACCAAGACAACGAGTATGCTCCGGGATCTCCTGAATGAAGATTTTAATAAGATCGTCATCAATGACCGGAATATCTTTAACGACACCAAAAGCTATATTCAACGGATCGCCCCGGACAAAATAGATATTGTCTCTTATTACCACAACGGCTCGCCCATTTTCGACCAGTTCAGCGTGACCAAACAGGTTAAAGCCGCCTTTGGGAAGACCGTCAACCTGCCAAGCGGTGCTTATCTCATCATCGAACATACGGAGGCCCTGCATGTCATCGACGTGAACAGCGGCTATAAGAGCGTTAGCAACAATCAGGAACAAAATGCGCTGGAGACCAACCTGGAGGCCGCCGAGGAGATCGCCCGGCAGTTAAGGCTCAGGGATCTTGGCGGGATCATCGTGGTGGACTTTATCGATATGAAGCTGCCCGACAACAAGCGCAAGCTGATCGAGGCCATGGAGAATTTCATGCGGACGGACCGGGCCAAACATGCTGTGCTCCCGATCTCCAAATTCGGTTTGATGCAGATCACCCGGCAGCGGATGAAGCCTGAAGTAACCATTAATACCCAGGAGGTATGTCCGACCTGCAACGGAACCGGAAAGATATCTTCCGCACTGATCCTTGAAGACGAGATCGAAAAGAACCTCAGTTATCTGCTCAATCATCAACATAAAGATCTCATCCTCGCAGTCCATCCCATCATGCATGCCTACCTCACCAAGGGCAGGTTTTTGGGGTTCGGATCAAAGCAGTGGCAATGGCGCTGGAAGTATAAACAAAAGGTCAGGATCCGCGAGAATACGAACTACCATCTGACGGAGTTTCATTTTTTTGACAAGCAGGAGGATGAGATAAAGTTGTAGATTACTGCGCCGGCTCGACCGTGGCGGGTACCCTCTTCTCGGCATCGCCCGCTGACGCGGGCTCCGCGGGGCAACATGTCTGCGATCCTCCGGATCGCTATGACCTTCGTAACGCGCCACCGGCGCGTTCCTCGGTCGTACCCTTCGCTTCGCTCGGGTACCTCCGGGGCCTTAAGAAAAGAGCCCCGGTAGAAACCGGGGCCGTCTTTCACTGTCAACATTGAGTCACACATTCTTCAGGGCAATCCATTGTAATAGCTGATAAATCGCCCGATATCGTCTATAGACCGGAAGGAGACTTTGTTTTTTTGCAGGTAGTCCTCCATTTGGCCGCGCTTGTCATTGGTGAGCTCGAGAAAAAATTTGGCATCTTTCTTTATCCGCGTCATTTTACCTGCCGATAAGACATAGAAATCGCTGTACAGGTTATATTCCCGGTGCGTTTCGCCCGAGAATTCTTCCTTATCCTGTTTTAACTCCTTCCGCATGCTTTCCAGAAAGCTGACCTTTCCACTGTCGAGCAGCAGATAGAAATTAGTCTGCGACTGGTTGTCAATTGGTTGAAGACCGTTCAGAAACCGGAACGCCATTACAACACCGTTGATGGTGTCAAGCATGGCCAATTCCCTTATCTGCCCCCGGTCGACTTCGATATCGGTGCCATCGGCACGCAGGTAATGCACGACCTGTTTTTCCAGATCCAGTTTTAGCGTTACGACGGAAAAGGTGCGGCCGTCAGCAAGGCGGAACCACCCTTGTTTCCATTTAGGGGTAAAAAAGGGCGAGCCCTTTGTTTCGACTCCGTCAATCCCGATCGGTCGTCCATTGACATCATACAGGTTTATCCGGTGCGCGTAGTCGTCCTGTACAAAGTTGTCATTCATGGACTGCCCGTGAACCATGCACGGGATCGTCTGCAGCAACAAAATGCCTGCAAGAAGAATGACCGATGCCTTTTTGGATGTGACCCTGGGATCCATCGTCAATAATTCGGGTTAACGACCGGGGCGCTCGACGCGGAAGGGGCGTTCTTTGTTATTTCATCTGCCGGAACGTCCCAGTAATCCATATAATTATAATTAATGTACGCATTGGTATAAAGTACATTATTATAAATCAGATTGTTCCCCCATCTGCCGCCGCCTTTTGCAGCGCCATACGACCAACCCCATCTCCTCAGATCGTAAAAGGAGAGGCCCCTGTACGCCAAAGCAGCCAGGCGTTCCTGGGTAAGAACCCCCAATGCCTGGGACAGGTTCAGCCCGGTGCCGGACGTCGCCGCGACACCGGCACCCTGATAGGTCCTGACGGCGTCGACCAAAGCGAGACCGTTATCGATCTGGCCGGTTTGAATATATGCTTCCGCCAGCATCAGGGCATTCTCTTCATAGGTTGGGCCGATGTATACTTCGAGGCCGCCGACCTGTCTGGATCCCAAAATAGGGATACCGCTTAAACCGGCCGTAACTCCGTCCACCAAACTGTACCTGGTCGTATTCGTGCTCGCATCACCGGTAAATGTGCCATTGGCCATGGTAAAATTGGCCAGCCGGTTATCGCCGGGCTGGAATTCCTGTACCAATCTTTCACTGACTTTATAGGTCGATACCTGGTTGCTTTCCGCAGAAAGAGAAGATACCGTACCGCTTGGTGCGGTAAAAAACGAATTTGAGCTCGAGGATCTTCCGGTAAAAACATAGTCTCCGCTTTGGATCCCTGCTTTACAGTAGGTGATGATGGATTGCCAGTCACCGGCTGAAATGGCAGGAATGCTTGCGCCGGTGATGGTTGCGCTCGGGTCGCCATTTACAAACGGCTCCAACCGGTTCAGCAGGATATTTCTTGCCAGCATGGTATTGATCGTTCTGATCCATTGCGCAGAGCTCATAGGAAGACCAAGACCTGTCTGACACTGTTGCGGGATCAGCTCGGCAATGACGGTATTATAATCCCCCTGGTTCGAAATACCGCTTAATTCGGTCATAGCGGCATTGAGCAAGGAATCGGACTGTGAAATGATCGCCGACTGGCTCACATAGTCAGGGTTGATAACATTGGGCACGTTTTCGATCAGACCCGCGATGTACAAGGTTCCGATCTGTGCATAGGCATAGCCCTTCCACCAATAGCACCAGGCTTTGACCGTCGCTGCTTTATCGGCACTTAAACTCGATATATTGGGTAGCTGAAGCAACGCGGCATTCATTACGCCGATCATCGCGTACATATTGGCCCACTCGTAATACAAAGCATTGTTCGCAGCCGCCGTGGAAGCGGTATTATTGAAGTCACGGATAATAGTGACTTCCGGGCTGGGATTGGTAATAACGGTGCCGGGGGCTCCTACCGGATCGGGAGTAAAACTCTCCGGGACGCCCATGGTAGTGGTCTGATTGTTCGAACCCGCACCACCACCGGCTACGTCACCCATCAACTCATGATAACCCCAGGGAAGGGAGAAGTAGCTGTTGCCCAACCAGCCGTCGCCATAATTAAAGCCATTCCAATAGACACCGCCCATCGCATATTGCGTAATACCCTGTTCGTTGGTCACATTTCCGGCAAGTGTCGGCGCATTCGGATTGATCTGATTCAGGTCTTTTTTGCAGGAGGCCCCCATTATGACCAAAAGAAGAATTGCGGGATAAAACGGTCTGTATATGGATTGAATTACTTTTTGCATGTTCTGTACGTTTTAAGTTAAGGTTAGAGACTGACATTCAAGGTAGCCTGGTATGCTTTCAGGTTCGGGATCGTGCTGTGGTCAACCCCTCTGTCGAATGCCGAATTGGAGGAGCCGGAACTGATCTCAGGATCGACCCCGGGATATTTCGTGAAAGTCAGCAGGTTTCTGCCGCTCAGCACGATCTGGCATTTCTTCAGCCAGCCTCCCGTGACAAACTTCGAGAAGTCCACACCCAGTGAAACATTTCTCAATCTCCAGAAAGAAGCGTCATGATAGAAGAAGCTCTTGGTAAGATTGTTTCCGGTACCATGCGCTACTGTTCCCTGCCCATAATAAGCGCTGCCATAATAAGCCGTCCAGGCGCCTGTCTGGCCATTGATCGTAACCGGCTTGTCCCAGTCACCGCTGATCCCTTCCCGGTACATCCATTCATCTGTTTGATTGTAGAGATGGGAGCCGAGGATCCCGTCAAACTGGAACCCAAAGTTTATAAATCCTTTGTAGGTAAGGGAGCTGATAAGGGATGTCGTGATTTTTGGATTGGGGTCGCCAAGCGGGGTCGGCTCATCAGAGATAAAAAGCCATTTGGAATTATTGTTCACCACATAACCGCTGCTGGCAACCGACCAATTGCCCTGGTCGGAGACGGGGATGAACGGTGTTTTGCCGTCTGCACGCAGCTGGTCCACTTTGGTTAACGCATCATATCCATAGATCTGGCCGATCTTTGTTCCTGCTCTGAGGATCAGGCTGGATGATCCTGCGCCGGTAGTCAGGGGGATATCGCCTCCTTTGATGCTATTGATCAGCGACGTTTGGTGGGCTACATTAGCCGTGAAATCCCAGGCCCAGTTTTTCGTTTGGATCACCGGGATATTGACGGACACCTGCCAGCCGTTCGACGACAGGGCGATCACATTGTCTACTATGCTTTGTGAGCTGGTGGATGGCGGGAGCAGCCTTGCGAAGATCGCATTATCCGTATGCCTTTTCCAATAGGTGAACGAGACGTTCAGCGCTTTTAGCCAACTTCCCCTCGGATCTGTCTGAATCGTAAAATCCGTACCATATTCCGTTTCCGCCGAGACCTCCACACCTAGCGCCGGATTATTCGCTTCGGTAGGATTGGCATAGGATGCCTGAGTTCCCGTAGGCTGTCCGGCCAATGTGCTTTGCCTTTGATAAGCGCCCGGCTGAATACCCGCCTTGCCGAACGCAGCTCTCAATTTAAAGTTAGGCATCGCCTCGGTCAGCCCTTGCCAGAAATTAAATGCCGGCAGGTTGACATACCCATTTACGTGCGGGAAGGTGAAGGGCGTGTGACCCTCGCCAAATGCAGATGAGTAATCCGTCCGGAAGCCGCCGGCAACGCCGCCCCATTCACCGATATCAAATTTCTGATCCACGATATACCCATAGGTGACAAACGTTTCGTTATATTGGTTGCCGAGGGCCTGTGACTGAGTTGAAGGGAACAGGAACGGTGGCGCCAACGGTTCGCCAAGACCATAAAAATCCAACTCTCTATACGAATTCTTCCGGTAGTCATAGCCTAGAAATGTCGTTGATTGGATCGGCAACTTTAAATGGAAATCATTTGCAAAATCCAGTTTGACAGTGGCGCTTCCGGTTAAGTTTTGCTTGGTCTGGTCATACTGCCAGTTATCCAGCTCACCCGTATTGTCGTTGCCGTTGTACCAATCCGACCACGCGCCAAAGTAATTGGAATTCGCGTTGAGGCTTTGATTATAGTATGTCCAGATATCGTTTTCATTCTTATAGGATATCCCATAACGACCATTCAAGGTAACAAACCTGTTTAGCTTATAATTGGCCTCAAAGCTTTGTATAATGTCGTATCGTTTCCCATCACCGTTACTGTAGTGTCTGGTATAGAAGGGATTAAATGCATTTGCGGCGATATTGATATTCGATTGATAATATTCCGCGGCCGGCACGCCTCCGGCAATAGTGTCCTCGAGATTTATGAAGGAAGGCGTGTTCAGGAAGCCGTATACGGAGCCGACATTTGCGTTGCTGGTGCCATAACCGAACCCACCGCCGCCGGGGGCGCCCATCCCCGGGTGGAGTGTATTCTTTGAATAAGCGAGATTGGTGATCGACCGTAGCGTAAACCCTTTGAACACTTCAAATCCGAGATTTGAGGTAACGTTCGTCCTGTCGATATAGCCATTGTTCTTCAACAGGGCGGAATAGGTTCTGTTATTCGACATGGCGACATTGTAGTCCGCTTTTTCGGTACCGCCGCTGAGCGATATGGTGTTGTTGAAAGAAGGAGCGCTTTGAAATACCTGCTTGAAATGGTCATAATAGTGCAGTGCGCCTTTGTACGGCTGGTTGTCGATATTTAAAGGGTCCAGGATACCATAGCGCGAATTGCTCGAACCTTCACCGGAAACCGGGTTTGGATTATTTTCCGAGCCGCTGCGGTAAGCCATATCGCCTAGGACAGCTCCGACGGTTGGGTCTATCACGATAGGTTGCCCGGCGGTAAAACCACCGCCGTTGTCATACGCTATAATATTCCCGCTGCCATCCGTTAAATAAGGATGAAAATGGGCGTTGCTGAATTTTCCTGAATTGATAAAGGAGCTGGAACCGGCGCTGGTGGTAAAGTTGATCGACATTCTGCCCCTGGTTCCTTTTTTGCTGAAGATCTGGATGACGCCGTTGGCCCCCTGTGCTCCATATAAGGCCGCGGAGGCAGCACCCTGCACCACTTCCACCCTGGATATCTGCGAAAGATCCAGGGTGCTCAGATCTGCAAATGGGATTTCTACGCCGTCCATCATGACGAGAGGTCTTGTTCCACCCTGAACGGTGTTGATGCCTCTCAAAACGATGTTGACCTGGTCCCCGGGGTTACCGGATACCGTTGAGATCTGCGCCCCGGCAATTTTGCCGACTAATGCCTGATCGATAGAGGCAATTGGCACAGGGGGTAATTTATCCCCGCTGACCGCTTCAACCGCAAAGCCCAATTTTTTCTTGCTTGTTGCGGTACCAACACCGGTGACCACCACTTCATTAAGGGATCTGGTATCCGTGTTCAATGTAATGTTGAGGACCGAAGTGGTTCCTACCTTGACTTCCTTGGTCTCATAGCCGATGCCGCTGATGATCAGGATGGCATTTTGTTTGGCTTTAATGGTGAATGCACCCGAACCATCGGCGCTGGTGCCGCCAGGAGATCCTTTGACTTTGATGGTTGCTGAGGGGATCGGGGTGCCTGTTGCGTCAGTTACTTTCCCCGTGATTTCTGTAATTTGTGCGTGTAACCCGACGGTGACGAGCAGTAAGATGCTCGTCAAGAAGTGACGATTTTTTCTCATGTGTAGTAGTTATTGGTGAATCAAAAATTCATTCCAACGGCAAGGACCGACCCAGGGAATGACGAGAGGGGTACTCCGGTGGCAGGCGTCATAGTTGGGTGAATAAAGTACGGATTTTTAATCCAAAATTAATTCGGTTTAAATTTTTTTTGAAGAAATTCAATTTTCGTTGAATTTTTTTAATAAAGGATTGTTAAAAAGCGGGCGCCCTGCAAAGAAATGGTATATTTCCAAACCATCTATTAAATATTATTTAAATATTATTATTCCCCCCTGGCTGGCGCGGCTTTCGGGCCCTCATATTGAAAACGGTAAATACATCTATTTAATTTATATGCCATTGGTCAGGGATTTCAGCCGGCATTTTCCTGGTCAGGAATCGAGCGTCCTCAGGAAAATTTTTTGTCGTTTATCGCCGTCCGCCGAGGGCTAATTTTCAACCCTTTAAACATGGCATTCGGAAATTAAGGATTTTGGGTCGACCATTATAACATGTTGTTATACAACACGTTATAAGGCCAGAAAAGCAACATGAAGGAAAAAAAGCGAGGCGTTCAAAGTTATTCACAGAGCCAAAAATTTATTTTGTTATGTGGCGCTAATTTGTAATTTAGTGCAAGAATTTAATGGGTTAGTAAGTAAGGGGCCGGCGATTTAGCTGGCCCTTTTACTTTTGCATCGGTTTTCCAAAATAGGGAAGAGGGTGAAGGGTTAACTTTACCGGATGAGCAAAATCAAAACAGCTTTCTTTTGCAGCAATTGTGGGTATGAAAGTGCGAAATGGTCTGGTAGGTGTCCATCCTGTGATCAATGGAATACGTTCGTAGAGGAAGTAATCAGCAAAGACAACAAGCTGGCGGAGGCCGAATGGAGAAATCTCAGCACAGAAAAAAAGGAGACGAGGGCGATATCGCTCACAGAGGTAGTGAGTGCGGAAGAAAAGCGGATCGTCACAGCAGATGCGGAGTTGAACAGGGTCCTCGGCGGCGGGATCGTTGGAGGCAGCATAGTATTGGTAGCCGGAGAGCCCGGGATCGGCAAGAGTACATTATTTCTTCAAAACGGGTTGCGGCTACGTGGAGTGAGGACGCTATATATTTCCGGCGAGGAGAGCGAACAACAGATCAAGATGCGGGCGGACCGGCTGAATGTGCAGAACGAGGACTTCTTTCTTTTAACAGAGACTTCCACGCAGGTCATTTTCCAGGAAATTAAAAAGCTTCGGCCGGGTCTGGTTATCATCGACTCGATCCAAACGCTGCAATCTCCCTACATCGAGTCGTCGGCGGGAAGTGTGTCACAGATCCGCGAATGTACGGCCGAGTTCCAAAGATTTGCCAAGGACTCCGGAGTTCCGGTCTTTCTCATCGGACATATTACAAAGGACGGGAGCATTGCAGGTCCGAAAATGCTGGAGCATATGGTGGATACCGTATTGCAGTTTGAAGGGGACCGGCACTATGCATACCGAATCTTGCGGACGTTGAAGAATCGTTTTGGCTCCACAGCAGAATTAGGCATCTATGAGATGACCGGCCAGGGGATGCGGGGAGTGATCAATCCCAGTGAACTGTTGATCACACAGAAGGAGGAACAACTGAGCGGTATTGCAATTGCCGCTTCTATGGAGGGATTAAGACCGCTGCTGATAGAAGTCCAGGCGCTCGTCACCCAGTCGGTATATGGTACTCCTCAGCGGACAGTCAGCGGATTTGACGGGCGGCGCCTGCAGTTGTTGCTGGCAGTGCTGGAAAAGAGGGGCGGCTTTCATTTCGGCGTAAAGGATGTTTTTTTAAATATCGCCGGCGGGCTGAAAGTGGAAGATCCCTCGATCGATCTGGCAGTCCTGTGCGCCCTCTTAAGTTCATATGAGGACATACCCCTGTCTTCAAGGGTTTGTTTTTCCGGCGAAGTGGGTTTAAGCGGCGAGATCCGGGCGGTAAACCGCATAGATCAGCGGGTAGCGGAGGCCGAAAAGCTTGGGTTCGAAAAGATCTTTGTCTCGAAATACAATCAGAAGGGGTTAGCCGTTAATAAGTCTGGGATCGGGGTGGTGCCGGTCAGCCGGGTGGAAGAGGTCTATAAATTCTTATTCTAAAGACAGGGTTAATGAAAGTGACATTGTTTGTTGCGCTGGCTATCCTGGTTGTTTGGTCGTGGTCGTGCAAAAAAACTTCGCTTATTGCGAACGGCAATGCGGCGGTCGAATTCTCGGCGGATACCTTATTCTTTGATACGGTCTTTGTCGCAACGGGATCTGTTACGGAGGCGGTCAAGATCATAAACGCCGACAATCAGAAACTGCATTTGACCGATGTCCGGCTGATGGGCGGTTCCCCCTCTTATTTTGCGATAAATATCGACGGTTCAGCCGGGCCGGAGGTGGACAATGTCGACATCGAAGCCGGCGACAGTCTTTATATTTTCGTCGCCGTGCGGATCGATCCAAGTGCCGCGAGCCTTCCTTTTATCGTGCAGGACAGCATCGAAGTGGCCTTTTCCGGAAATCACCGGTATATACAATTACAGGCCTGGGGACAGAATGCGCATTTTCTGCGCAACCAGGTATTGACAGGAAATACGACATGGTCTTCTTCCCTGCCCTACGTCATCCAGGGAGGGATTCAGATCGACACGGGAGCAACGCTGACAATCCCCGCGGGATGCAGGGTTTATTTCCACAATGACGCGCCGATGCTAGTCGATGGTTCACTGCAGGTGACCGGTACCGATAGCGGCAGGGTCCTTTTTACGGGAGACCGGCTGGACGCACCCTACAACAGATATCCGGGAAGCTGGCCGGGTATCTATTTCCGCGGAACCAGTGACAACGATCAACTGATGTATGCAATGATCGAAAATGCGGATGAAGGGATCGTGGTTTCGGCGGCGCCGTCGGGAATGACGGCAAAGGTGGTCCTGGGGCAATGTATCATCGATAACAGCTATGATGCGGGAATTGCGGGGATCGGCGGCAGCGTGCAGGCGGTGAATTGTTTGATTAGCAATTGCGGGCAGAACTTGCTGCTGGGCGGCGGCGGGTATTATGATTTCAGCCAGTGTACGGCAGCGGCATTCTCCAATAACTATATTACGCATACGCAGCCGGTGCTGGCGGTCTCCGATGAGATCCTTTATGGTACGACGGTTGTTACAGGGCCGGTGCAGGCCAATTTTGTCAATTGCATTTTTTGGGGCAACTATGGGAATGTCCCGGATGAGGTGGTCGTCAGCCAGCAGACGAATAACTCGTTTTCGGTCGGATTCGGCAATTGTCTGTGGAAAATACAGGATCAGCCTTCGAAAGTGACCATGGCGAATATGATCGTCAATCAGGACCCGCTGTTTGACAGTGTGAATACGGTGGCCAATTATTATGATTTTCATTTGCGGGCGAATTCTCCCGCGTTAGCGGCGGGAGCGTCGGCCGGGGTAATGATAGATCTGGATGGGGGGATGAGGCCGGCGATGTCACCCGATCTGGGGTGCTATCAGCGGCATTGATTGGTTACCCCAACCATTTAACAGCTTTTTCGACCATTTGTCATTCAAAAGCTTCACTCCTTTAAACATTAGCGTTGTCACTGTGTAGTAAATTTTGACAATTCGACTACCTTCAGACTAAAATCTATCTTTATGGTACGCGTACTTCTTGTCTCACTGTTCATGCTTGCGACTACTAAGGGACCGACCAGTGTTTACGAATTCAAGGTGCCGGGACTGGACGGAAAGACGATCGATCTTTCCTCGTATAAGGGTAAGAAAATTCTTATTGTCAATACGGCAAGCAAATGCGGTTTTACTCCGCAATATGCTGACCTGGAGAAGCTGTACACCCAATATCAGAGCAAACTGGTGATCATCGGATTCCCGGCAAATAATTTTGGCCATCAGGAGCCGGGTACGAGCGCCGAGATCACCGAATTCTGTACGAAAAATTACGGGGTTACCTTCCCGATGGCGGAAAAGGTCGACGTAGTTGGCGACAACATTGCACCGCTGTTCAAATATCTTACGGACGAGGCACATAAGCTGGGGGTAGCTGATCCGGTTATCGCCTGGAACTTTACAAAATTCCTGATTGACGAAAACGGAAAGCTGGTTGCGGTATTCCCGAGCAAAGTAAGGCCGACCGATGACCAGATCACGAAATATCTGAACTAGATCGTTAATAATCGTTAATAATTGCGAGTCGTTGAAAGGGTCGGCCATTTTTGAGCCGGCCTTTTCGTTTCGCGGAGATCGGTAGCCCGATAGCAGGGCGCTTTTTGTATATTTGCGGCTATGCAATTCGGACAAGTCATTGGTCAGCGTCCGGTGTGGGACAACCTGGTCGAAATGGTCCGGCAGAACCGGTTGAGTCATGCATTACTTTTCCTTGGACATGAAGGAAGCGGGGCGTTACCGTTGGCGTTGGCCTTTGCTCAATTTGTCGTTTGCGAACGGCGGGATTCCACTTCTACCGATGCCTGCGGCGCTTGCGCGGCCTGTGTAAAGGCGGGCCGGCTGATGCATCCGGACATCCATTTCTCCTACCCGGTGATCCCGAAAAAAGCGGGGGATAAGCCGGTGAGCTCGGATTATAGCTCGGAATGGCGGGAGTTCATCGGCCAGTACCCATACGGCAATGCGTTTGACTGGCTGCAATTCATCGGTGCGGAGAACAAGCAGGGCAATATCACGGCGCAGGAATGCAACGAGATCATCCACAAGTTGAGTCTGAAAAGTTTTGAAAGCGGCTATAAGATTTTAGTCCTTTGGATGCCCGAGTACCTCGGCAATGAAGGCAACAAATTGTTGAAGCTGATCGAGGAGCCGCCTGCGGATACCTTGTTTCTGCTCGTTGCGGAGAATGAATCGCTGATCCTCCCAACCATACTGTCAAGAATGCAGCTGGTGAAGATCCCCTTACCCGAAACGGCGGATATCGAACGGGCGTTGGTAGAAAGAGCGGCGCTTGGGGCGGAGCAGGCTCGAAAGATCTCCGTCTTGTGCGAGGGTAATTATCACGAGGCATTACAGTTGGTGCGGCACGCGGATGATGACTGGCAGGGCGTATTGCGGGAATGGTTAAATGCAATATTGAAGAGCGGGCCGGTTGCGCAGGTGAAGTGGATAGAGGAGATCAGCAAATCGGGCCGGGAGCGGCAAAAGCAGTTCCTTCGGTATTTCAATCATTTATTGGAGCAGGCGGTCAGGATGCGGTATCTGGATGCCGATCAACTGCCAATCGCGGATGCGGAAAAGGATATTGCGTTGCGGTTAAACAAGATGGCGGACATCGGGCAACAGCGGGCGATCATCGGGGAATTGGATAATGCGGCGTATTATATCGAGCGAAATGCGCATGCGAAGATGTTGTTCCACGCGCTGACTATAAAATTGTATCATATCCTCGCGGAAAAGAAAGTAGCGAAGATACAGTGAGGACGTCGGTCATACTATGAGATTTCATGTTATACAGCATGTGGCATTTGAAACGGCCGGTCTGCTCGGGGAGCTCATCCGGGAGCGTGGGCATTCGTTGCAGGTTACTGCGCTGTGGGATGGCTCGACGTTGCCGGAGGTGACAGATTTTGACGTCTTGATCATAATGGGTGGCCCGATGAGCGTGCATGACGAGGCGGAGTTTCCGTGGCTGGCTGGGGAGAAGGCGTTGATCGGGAAGGCGATCGGGGGCGGTAAGAAGGTTTTGGGGATTTGCCTGGGCGCCCAGCTGATTGCGGAGGTATGCGGGAGCAAGGTTTACCCGGCAGGTCAGAAGGAAATTGGTTGGTGGCCGGTGAAGCTCCCGGACGGGACTTCGACAATCTTTTTTCACTGGCACGGGGAGACGTTTGACCTCCCGCCGTCGGCAGAGCTATTGGCTTCCACCGATGTTTGCGTCAATCAGGCATTCCGGATCGGGGACCGGGTTTTGGGAATCCAGTTTCATCCCGAGGTGACGGTTGAGATCATTCGTGGGATGATCGGGCATGAGGGGTGGGAGTTAGAGGAGACTGGACCATTCATTCAGCGGGCCGACAAGATCCTGGAAGGTATACGGGAATTTCGCGAATCGGGCTTCAGGGAGCCGTGGCTGTGCAACCTGGCGGATTGGCTTGGATTATGAGTTATTCAAATATAGTCGGTACCGTCGGGGTGACGGTGCTGTTGGTGGCTTTCTTCCTCCATCTGTTCGGCTTCCTTTCCCAGGGGCGATTATATATATTGCTGAATATCATAGGTGCCGGGCTGTCCTGCTATGCTTCGGTCTTGATCCGGTATTGGCCTTTTGTGGTGCTGGAGGGTTGCTGGCTCGTCGTCTCTTTGCTGGCGTTGGTTGGAAAAAAGCGGGTCTGGGTGGACTAAATGGTGCTTTTGTATGTATATTTGGCCATGGCCCCTTAAGGGTCAGTGAAAAGAAGTGTATCCGATAGGGCCAGGCAAGTGAGTAAGGAAGTGCGGCAGGCTCTGGCGGTTCGTACAACGTTATCTTGCATCCAAATATATTGCGCCGGAACTGATCTTGTTTTTGACCCGTGAATGGGTATGGATGATGGTGCGTTTTCCCTTCTTTTTATTCTTTAATGACGGGCGGAGCCCGTGACATTTTTATTAATGAAAGCCTAATCTATTGAGATATGGGATGTAGCAACTGTGGCACGTCAAAGGGAGGCAAACCGGCGGGATGCAAGAGCAATGGCGGGTGCAGCACCGGTGGTTGCAACCGGTTAAATGTTTATGACTGGCTGGCGAACCTGCCATTTAGTGACCCCGAAAGCGGGTGCCGGATAGTGGAGGTAAGTTTTAACCAGGGGAGCCGGAAGGATTACTACCGGAACGCGACGACCCAAATCTTTGAGAAGGGTGATATGGTGTCGGTAGAGGGGGTAAGCGGTTTCGACGTGGGGGAGGTGACCTTGACAGGGGAGATCGTCCGGTTGCAGCTAAAAAAGCGGGGGATCGAGGAACGAAATCCGGACATCCGGAAGGTCATGCGCCGGGCTTCGGATAAGGACCTGGAGATCATGCAACAAAACAAAGCGAGAGAGCGGGATGCCCTCATCCGCTCCAGAGCTATCGCGCGCCAGCTAAAACTGGATATGAAGATGAGCGAAGTAGAGATCCAGGCTGATGGGAGGAAGGCCACTTTCTTCTATATCGCGGATGATCGCGTGGATTTCCGCGAATTGATAAAGATCTATGCCGGCGAATTCCGCCTCAAAGTGGAAATGCGGCAGATCGGGGCACGACAGGAAGCGGCGAAGGTCGGGGGAGTAGGGAGTTGTGGGCGGGAGCTTTGCTGCGCTACCTGGCTCAGCGATTTCAAGTCGGTCAACACTACGGCGGCCCGTTATCAAAATTTATCGATCAATCAGAGCAAGCTCAGCGGCCAGTGCGGGCGGTTGAAATGTTGCCTGAATTACGAACTGGATACCTACCTCGATGCGCTTCAGAATTTTCCGGAAAATGCGGAGACGCTGCAAGTGGCAAAGGGGACGGCTACGCTGATCAAAAAGGATATTTTCAAGAACCTGATGTGGTATGTTCTGCCGGATAGCAACAAACAATACCCCTTGACGATCGAACGGGTGCGGAAGATCCGGCAGATGAATATGCAGAATACGATCCCGGACACGCTGGACCCGGTTGACGTGAGTACCAACAAGCCAAAAGAGACGGAAGAGGCGGGATTTGTGGACCTGGTGGGCCAGATAAGTCTGAAGACGCTGGAAAAGGCGGATCGGAAGAAGCGGCATGGTCATCATAAGCATGGCTCGCAGCATGGCGCCGGGGATGGAGGTGGTCGTGACGGCGGCGGAGGTGGCGGCGGCCGGGACGGTGGCCAGGGCCGGGAAGGCGGCAGAGAAGGCGGCGGTCGGGACGGTGGCCAGGGCCGGGAAGGCGGCAGAGGACGGGACGGAAATCAGGGAAGAGGCGGGGGGCCGCCGAAAGGCGGGCCCGGGGGACCGGGAAACCCGGGGGGACCGGGGTCAGGACGTGGAAGGAGCGGCCCGGCGCAAACGCCACCACCTCAGGATCGCGGGAAGAAGCGGTAATGGGAATTGTTAAATGTTAAATGGGCCGGTATGGGTGAACTCCACCATGGATCGGTTGTTATACTTTTAGTAAATTTGATACCTTAAATCTCTAATACTATGGCACTTTTCAATTCCAGTAATCCAACTCTTTCGGAAAAGATATTTAACCGCTCGCTGGAACAGTCTACCGGGGACGTTATGACGGTAAGGGGATCGATCCAGAAATTTGGTTTCCTTTCGCTTTTGGTCTTCGCCGGGGCGGCGTATACCTGGAAATTAGCTTATTCCGGATCCAACAGCCTGATGATGACCCTACTCTTTGTAGGGTTGATTGGCGGACTGATCAGCGGCTTGGTTATAAGTTTCAAGCCAAATGTCGCGAAATATCTTTCTCCGGCCTATGCGATCCTGGAAGGTTTTGTGCTTGGCGGATTGTCCGCTATCGTCAATGCGCAGGTGGCAAACAAATATCCCAATATCGTCTTACAGGCCGTTGCACTCACGTTTGCCGTCGCGTTTGCGATGTTCCTTTTATACAATTTCCGGATCATCAAACCGACGCAGAAATTCAAGTCGATCATTGTCTCATCGATGGTCGGTATCCTCTTGTTGTATCTCGCAACCTGGATATTGGGATTTTTTGGTGTCCATATGAGCTTTATGAGCTGGAATGATGCAAGCCCGCTTGGAATCGCCATCAATTTGTTTGTTATCGGGATCGCGGCGCTGAGTTTGATCCTTGACTTTGAGCAGATTGAGGTTGGTGCGGCAACCGGAGCTCCGAAATACATGGAATGGTACGGTGCATTTGGGTTGCTGGTCACGATGATCTGGCTGTATATTCAGATCCTGAAGTTGTTGAGCCGTTTTGCGAGCAGCAGAAATTAGGCATTCTTTGAAGATAGTAAAGGGGCCCGCGTTGCGGGACCCTGTTATTTTGAGCTCGGTCGTTCCTCAAAATCCGTCGCCATCCAGCAGATTGCCAAGACCGCCGAGGATACTTCCTTCCTCCCGGCGGCTGCCGAATTGCGGACTGTACTGGATGATGCGGCTGGCCAGGCGACTGATCGGCAGCGACTGTAGCCAGACCTTGCCGGGTCCGCGCATAAGGGCAAAAAACAATCCTTCGCCGCCAAACATCCAGTTGCGGATGCCACGGATAAATTCGATGTCGAAATCTATGGTTGGCTGGAAAGCGACGACGCAGCCGGTGTCGACTTTGAGGATCTCACCAGGTTGAAGTTCCTTTTCGACGATAAAACCGCCCGCATGCACAAAGGCCATCCCGTCGCCGTCGAGTTTTTCCATAATAAATCCCTCTCCGCCGAAAATCCCGGTTCCGAGGCGGCGTTGGAAAGCGATCCCGATACTAACGCCTTTTGCCGCGCAAAGAAAGGCATCTTTTTGCGCGATGATGGTACCGCCGAGTGCCTGCAGGTCGAGGGGAATGATCTTGCCGGTGTACGGTGCGGCAAAGCTCACCCGACGTTTGCCGTTCCCGGTATTGGTGAATGCGGTCATGAACAGATTCTCGCCGACGAGTACGCGTTTACCCGCGTTCATCAGCCGGCCGAGGAGACCGCCCTGCTGGGAGGCAGCTGACCCGTCGCCGAAGATGGTCTCCATTTGAATGTTGTCGTCCATCATCATAAAGCCTCCCGGCTCGCCGATGACGGTTTCGCCCGGATCCAGCTCGACTTCGACGAACTGTAGTTCTTCCCCAAAGATCTTATAGTCTATTTCGTGGTTGTTACGCATAATTTTCGATTTTCCCCAAGTTACTCAACAGGCAGCCTTGACAACAGCCGTTCATCAAAACCAGCTTCGGATCCAGGTCTCGTCAACCGGACGGTTGTTCAACCGGGCCCTTCTCCGGCGTGCTGCGACCTCACTGCGGTGACGGATAAGGCTGATAAACATCAATAGCAGGAAGATGATCGTGAACGGCGGGATGCCGAGGAAGGAAACCCATTTCCCTCCCCAATGGCGGCGCATCGGTCTCTTGAGCCGTTCAGCCATCAAATACATGCTCGGCACCATGAACAACGTCATAAAGAAGGCGAACGCCAGCCCAAAGATGATCGTCCAGGAAAGCGGCTTCCAGAATACGGTGTTATCGCCGCCAAAATATATATGCGGATCAAGGTCTGAGAACAGGGTGACAAAATTGATATTGAATCCGATCGCCAGCGGGACGAGCGCCAGGATGGCGGCAAGGGCGGTCAATAGTACGGGAATGATTCTGGTCTTCCCCGCCTGGATGGCCGCCTCGCGTGTCTTCATGCCCCTGGCGCGGAGCTCGTCCGTGAATTCGATCACCAGAATGCCATTTTTGACCACGATACCGGCCAGGCCGACGATCCCGAGGCCCGTCATGATCACGGAGACCTGCATTTTTGTAATGGCAAATCCAAGGATGACGCCGATAACGCTAAAGAGGATCTCGTTCAGAATGATCACGGACTTACCCACGGAACCAAATTGCACGACAAGGACGACCAGGATAATTGCCAGCGCAATGACAAGCGCCTTACCCAGGAAGGCGCCGGTTTCAGCCTGTTGCTGGCCTTCACCGGTCTGCGTAATCGTCACGTCATCCGGCTTTTTGGTGAAATCGGCTATCGATTTGGCCAGTTCCTGGTTCACGGCGGTAGGCGTGTACCCGTTGAGCACGTTAGACTTTAATGTGATCGTGCGTTTCTGGTTCTTTCGTTTGACACTGCCGAGCGTGCTCGTGTAGTCAATATGCACCAGGGAGCTGATCGGAACGTTGCGAATGGCGCCGCCCGCAGCGATATCCCGATAGGTTATATTCATATTGAGCAGATCGGTCAGGCTCTTACGTTGTGTCTCCAGGTTACGGATATAGATCTTGTACTCATCCTTGCCCTCTTTTATCTTGGAAGACTCAAGACCGAACAGCGCCGTCCGGAGTTCCTGACCGATCTGTGAGGAATTAATTCCTTCGATCATGGCACGTTGCCGGTCGACGGTCAGGGAGATCTCCGGGTTGGTGAGATCGATATCCATTTTTAGTTCTTCGACGCCCGGCGTCTGGATGGAGTCAAGGTAATTCTTCAATGATACGGCGGACTTGATGAGGTCGTCAAAATTATCACTCGCGATTTCGATATTGACGGGTGGATCGGTAGGCGGACCGTTATTCTCCTGGTCGACGGTGATTTCCGAGCCGGGTATACCCTTCATGACGCTTCGGATCGAATCGAGATATTTGGAAGTCGAAATGCCGTGACGTTTGGCGTACTCCACAAAAGAGACCTGGATACGTCCTAATTCGGGATGAGTGCTTTGATCTCCACTGGTGGGATCGTTAGCGCCTACAGCGACGTTGCTGATTACGCTTTCGACCACCGGATTTGCCTTGGAGCCGTCATCACCCATTCCCAACACGCCATATACCCGCTTCTCCAGGATTCGGGTTATGGAGTCGGTATAGTCGACATTGGTGCCTACCGGCAGCTTAAGATATACATAAACCTGATTGGGATCGCCTTTCGGAAAGAAGACGACGTCGACCTTTCTGGCATAAAAAAAGAAAAAGGAAAAGAGCAGCAGCAGGAACGTGCTGAACAACAACCAGGCAGGACGCCAGCCCTTGAGAGCCCAACGGAGGAGGCTCTCGTAATGACCCATGATCCAGGGGAGGGCTCTGTTCTGAAAAGCGTGTACTAACCTTTCAAAGACGAATTTATTGAGGATGACAAGGATCACGACAAAAAGCAGGAAGTTTCCAAGGAAGGTCTGATGGGCAAAATCGAGCAAAATGCCGAAGGCCACGGCAATCCAAAACCCTGGCTTTTTGAACATTGCGAACCGGCTTCTCGTTGTCCCGTCCTCCGGATGGTTCATGAAATCGACTGCGAACACCGGGTTCATAATAAAGGCCACGATCAGGGAGGCGGCAAGCGTAAAGATCAGCATAGCCGGAAGATATACCATGAATTTCCCGATCAGTCCCGGCCAGAACAATAACGGAAAGAAAGGTGCCAGGGTAGTCAGGGTACCGGCAAGGACGGGGACAAAAACTTCACCGGCCGCCATTTGCGCCGAGGTCGTTGCGGTGAGTTTGCCTTTTGCCTGAGTGAATATCCGGTGGGTGTTTTCGATAACCACGATGGCATCGTCGACGATGATGCCCAACCCGAAAAGCAACGCGAAAAGAACGATAAAATTCAGCGTAACGGCTCCGCCGATCATGAATTCGGCGCCGGGAAGGAAGCAAAACGCCACGAACATACTTAGGGGAACGGACAAGGCTACGAAGAATGCATTGACCACGCCCATGAAGAACATCAGAATGATCAGGACCAGGATAAAGCCGATCACGATCGAGTTGACCAGATCGTTGAAAGAGTTACGCGTCTGCGTGCTCTGGTCGCCGGTGACGACTATGTTAAGATCGGGTGGCAGACTTTTCTGCATTTCCCTTACCACCCCACGGACAGTATCGGAAGTCTCGATCAGGTTTTCACCGGCGCGTTTGATAATATTCAACGTGACCACATTCTTCCCATCGAGGCGGGCATAGCTCTCACGGTCCTTGATCGTGTCTTTGATGGTGGCGATATCCTTCAGGTATACGGGATATCCGCCCTGGGGGCTGCGGACGATGATCGAGGCGATGTCCTGTGCGGTATGGAACTGCCCCTTTAACTGTAGGTTCCGCTTCATGTTGCCGACATCGAGCAGGCCACCGGAGATATCAAGGTTTTCGCCTTTGACCGCCTGGTCGATATCGCTAAAAGTGACATTGGATGCCCGCATCTTATAGTTATCGACATCGATCTGAAATTCGCGTTCGGGCGCACCGACGATGTCGACGCGGTTTAGCGAGGGCAGGTCTTCGAGCCGGTCCTTCATATCGTCGGCAAACTTCTTGAGCCGCTGCTGGTCGTAGTTGCCGCTGATGTTAACGTACATGATCGGCTGATCGGAAAAACTCACTTCAAGCGCGGTGGGCTGCTGGGTGAGATCGGTCGGCAGGTCCTGTTTCGCCTTATCAACCGCGTCCTTTACCTTTTGAAGCGCCACGTCCGTTTGTACATCGGTTTCGAATTCGACGACGATGGCTGAGTAGTCCTGCTGGGAGGTACTGGTGAACTTGTTGATCTTTGCCCCGGTGATCGCCTTTATCTGCTTTTCGATCGGTCGCGTCACGAGATTCTCCATATCCTTGGGCGAATTGCCGGTATATACCGTAGAGACATAAATGGTCGGTATGACGATATCCGGGAATTGCTCCTTGGGAAGGGTAAGGAACTGGAAGATGCCAATGCCGCTGACGACAAGCATAAGCAGATAGATGGCGGTTTTATTGGTGACACTCCAGGTCGTCGGCCGGAAGTGTTTGAATTTGCCTGTGAAATTTTCTAACGCGCTCATAAGTATTTTTTCGAGTTGATGAACAAATCCAAGTTTACGGGCCTGGCCTATTGCGTTGTGATGAGCTGTCCTTCGTAGAGACCCTGGAATCCATCGGTGATCAACCGGTCCCCGGTGTCAAGCCCGCCCGTGACCTGAACCTTATCCCTGTAGGCCTGGCCGATAGTGATGGACTTTTTATGGGCGACGATCGTGCCGTCAGGCTTTTGCTGGGCCACCATGACGTATTTGCCGGTCTCATCCGTTTGAAGCGTATTGATCGGAATTGTTATGACATTGGAAGCACTATAGTCCTGCAACTTGACGATGGAGACCTGGTTGGCCCGGATATCGCTGCTGTTGGGGATATGGATCTCCACCTGGAATGATCGGTTGCTTTCGTTGATGACCTTTGACGAAACCGTGACGGTTCCGGTGACTTCTTTGTTGTTAAGTCCCGGAAAGGCGATTTTGACCGGCGTGCCTACCCGGACCCGTTCCTGGTAGATCTCGGGGACCAGAACGACAACCTTGAGATTGTCGGTATTGACGATCTGAATGGCCTGCGATCCCTGGCCGAACGCCTCACCCACTTTTATATTCAGTACGTTGACGGTACCGGGGATATCGGCATATACGCTCGTAAAATCGAGCTGTTGCTGGTCGATCTTCAGCCTGGCCTCGGCCTGGTCCACCTGGTTCTTTGCGTTGACAAGGTCCACTTCCGTTCCGATCTTCTCATCCCAAAGGTTCTTCCGGCGCTGATAAAGGTCCTTGGCATACGCCAGCTGTGTTTCATCACTGGCCAGCTGCTGACGCTGGATGGCATCGTCGAGCTTTAGCAACAGCTGACCCTGACGTACATGATCGCCCTGTTTGATGTATAACTGCGTCACTACCCCACCCTGGCCGCGCGGCGAGATCCAGGACGTATTGACCGCGTCGACATTACCCTGCAGGTCGATAAAATGCGTAAATGAGGTCGGCGCGAGTGCTGTAAGCGCAACCAGTTTTGCCTTTTCCTTTTTCGCGTTGGCCGTATCGAGTTTGTCGATCTCTGCCTGGAGGTCGGAGATACTCTTGCCGAGTTTGGTTTGCACGGACTTCAGGCTGTCGAGCCGGGCCTTTTTTTCCTTCAGGTCTTCGCCCGGCTTCTGAATGGTGCTGCTACCGCAGGATGCCAGCAGAATGGAAGCGCCGATGACAACAGTTAGTACTTTATACATGAGTTTATCTTTTTTATAGTTAAAGTTTTCCGATGGCGAATTGGTAGTCCACTTTTGCCGAGATGGCATTGTAAAGGGCGTTGAAATAGTTGTTTTGGGCCTGTATCAGATCGGTCTGCGCCGACGTGATCTCCGTATTGGAGCCAAGACCTTGCTCAAATTTCTTTCGTGTCTGTTCATATACCGTCGTGGCGAGGTCCATATTCTTCTTCTGATAATCCAGGTCGGCGAGTGCGGCGCCGAATTTCAACTGGGCGTTCTTCACATCGTTGTCGATGGATAGCTGCAACGCTTCGAGGTTGTTGTTTGTCTGCGCGAGTTTTAACCGGGCCTGCCGGATATTGGCGTCTTTATAGAAGCCGTCGAAAATAGGGACGTTGACGCTAAGCGCTACATACGAGGCGGGGTACCAATACCGCCCTTTGTAAATATCGCTGAAGTCGAGACCGTAACCCGTCTGGTTGTAATTGAGGGATACCGAGGCGGTGGGGTAATATTGATTCTTGTAACGTTTGATATCGAACTCATTCAGCTTGCGGTTCAGTTCGAGGACCTGGTAGTCCTTACGGTCGCTGTATTTGTATGTATCCGCCAGCGAGCCTTCCCTTACCATTTCATAGGTCAGCGAATCGGCGAGAGCCAGCGAGTCGCGGACCGGCATGCCCATCAGCACTTTCAACCCCAGGTAACCATTGTCGATATTGTAGAGGACCTGGATCTTGTTCGACTGCAAATTGGTCAGCTGGACCGTGGCTTTGTCCACATCCAGATGCTCGGCAAAGCCGTTCTTGAACATCTCGCTCGTATTGTGCAGCAATTCCTGCGCACGGGCGATATTGGCATCGATGAGTTGAACCTGCACCTTGCTGAGGAGCAGTTGGTAGTAAACTTTGGAAATGTTTTGGCGCAACTGTTGTTCGGTCAGTTCGCGGGCCGTGTTGTAATAGTCGAGCGCTGTCTGCCTTGCCGCAAGACCCACGAATACCTGGCCGTCGAACAAAACCTGTCTGAGGGATACGCCGGCGTTGGCGGAGTATTGGGTACCGAACGCAAAGGGAACCAGCTTCAGGTTCGGCTGCTGAATGAAACTGCCAGGAACCACCGATACCGGGATCTGGAAATAGTCGGTCAGCCCTGCGCTCCCCGTCACCTGCGGCAGCGCCTGGGAAGTAGTCGCGCGATTGCTCTGCTGCTGGATCTGGTAGTCAAGGAGGGCGTTTTTCACTTTTACACTGTTTTTGGCCGCATAGTCAATTGCCTGAGCGAGCGTGAAGTCGTGGATTTGCGGCTGTTGAGCGGCCGCCGCTCCCATAGGTTGTTGAGCGTGCAGACCGGTCGCGAGAAGTAGCAGGGCTCCCGTGCAGGATCTAAGCTTTTTGTTCATGAGATAGTTTTTGAATTCGGTCAGCGGTGTATGATGAGATCAGCTGTTTTCCTTTCTCCGTGGCGACGCCATGGAGGAAGAGCATGGCCAGCTCAAAGTTGACTTCGGATATGCGGTACCGGCTGTGGGGGAATACGTCGGGATTGAAAACAAGAAAAGCCGCTTCGATTCGCGCTTTGGCCACAATGTCCTTGTCGATGTCGGCGCGGTAGAGACCGGTACTGACACCCCACTGCAGGTTGTCTACAATGACCTCATAAAGGAAGCGGTATTTGTATTCCCTCAGCTTCTGGAATGACGCGGGGTGATGCTTCTCGAGGTCGTAGAGCATCAGCGGATTGGTATATTTCAACATTTCTTCCAGGGATTCCAGCGCGAGAAAGATCTGGTGAACGGCGTCGGCGGCAGCGTCGCGAAAGTAGCCACACTCCATTTCGTTGCGCTGGATCTCCTGCTCGATAACCGCGGATACCATATCGTCCTTATCCGTGAAGAACTGATAGATGGTCTTTTTGGAGATGCCCAGCTGTGAGGCGATCTCGTCCATCGTGATCGTCCGGATGCCGTAGCGACAGAAAAGGTCGGCGGCTTTCATTAATATTCTTTCCTTTACTTCCATTCTACCTTCCATGATCCCTCTTTGAACGGATCGAAGGGCAAAACTACGGAAACTTTATATGTTACCAAAGTTTCCATGGTTTTTTTTATAATCTGAAGCTATCCGGGGAAGAATGGTAATTTTAAGCCCTAAATGGCAATTCATGTCCGCTATACGCAAGGTCCCCGGAAAGCTGCTCCGGCTATTTTTACAGGGGGTGATCATCCTGGCGCCTATCTCCCTCACGATCTGGACGGTAGTCGCCGTCTTTAACTGGATTGACGATATCCTGCCAAACACACTTCACAATCTTTTCCCCGGGCTGGTCCACATCGATCGGTTCGGGCTGCCCCAACGGATACCCGGTATCGGATTTGTGGTATTCATCGGCATTGCGTTATTTGTCGGTTATATTTCTTCCTCCTTTCTTGTCGGCCGGCTCGTCGAGATCGCGGATAATATGTTGGAACGGATCCCGGGGATCAAGCTCATTTATTCCACTGTTAAGGACTTTGTCGAGGCTTTTGCGGGCAACAAGCGCAAATTCAACAAGGCGGTGCTGGTGAGCGTGATGGCAGACGATGTCTGGCAGGTCGGGTTTATCACACAGGAAGAGTTGCATGAATTCCACCTGCAGGAGTACGTTGCGGTATATGTCCCTCAATCATACGCGTTCGCAGGACACCTGTATTTTGTCAAACGCGACCGGGTAAAGGTTTTGACGGATATCAGCTCAACCGATGCGATGAAGTTTGCGATCTCGGGGGGAGTGACGGAGATCGATGAATAGATTGTTTATATTTGCTGTTCATATAATTCCCTATTCAGTGGTATATAATTTCAACGCCGGTCCGAGTATCCTGCCAAAGGAAGTTTTTGAAGAATCCAGTCGCGCCATCCTGGATTTTAACGGAACAGGACTGTCCATATTAGAGATCGGCCACCGTACGGCGCTATTCCAGGAGGTGGTGGACGAGGCGATGGCGACCGTCCGGGAGCTGATGAAGCTGGATTCGGATCATGAGGTCCTTTTCCTTCACGGAGGTGCGTCGACGCAATTCTTCCAGGTGCCGATGAATCTTTTGAACGAAAACGCTGCCGCCGCCTATCTGGATTGCGGCGTCTGGGGCAAGAAAGCGATCAGGGAAGCCAGGCTATTCGGCGGCGTCGAGGTGGTAGCCAGTTCCAAAGACAAGAACTATACGTATATCCCCAAAGGCTATGAAATCCCGGCGGGAGCCGCTTATTTCCACTATACAACCAACAATACGATCGAGGGTACACAAATGCATTCGGTTCCCGGGACCGAAGTCCCGATTGTCGCGGATATGAGCAGCGACATTCTCAGCCGGGTTATGGACTTCAATCGCTTCGCGCTGATTTATGCGGGAGCGCAGAAGAATATCGGGGCGGCGGGCGTAAACCTGGTGATCGTTCGTAAGGATATCCTGGGAAGGGTCAGCCGGCCGCTACCGACGATGATGGACTACCGGGAGCACATCGCGGCAGGGTCGTTGTTGAATACGCCGCCGGTCTTTGCTATTTATGTCTGCATGCTCACGCTGCGCTGGCTAAAGGGGCAGGGGGGGATACCGGCGATCGAGAAGATGAACGACCGGAAAGCCGCCCTTTTATATGATACGCTGGACAGCCTGCCTGTCTTCCGGCCAACGGTCGCAAAAGAGGATAGAAGCAAAATGAATGTGGTCTTTGTCATGGACGATCCGGAGCTGGAAAAGGAATTCCTCGCAACATGCAAAGCCAATGGGATGGTAGGGGTGAAAGGTCACCGGAGCGTGGGTGGATTTCGCGTATCTCTTTACAATGCCATGCCGTTACAGGGTGTGGAGGTTTTCACGGAAATGATGAATGATTTTGCACACACAAAAGCATAAACCGAGATGTCAACGATTGTCCCTTTCCAGGCCTTACGGCCGGTTCCGGAATTAGCGAGCCAGGTAGCCTCCCGGCCATACGATGTCCTGGACAGCAGGGAAGCCAGAGAAGAAGCAGCGGACAATCCGTATTCCTTCCTCCATGTCACAAAATCGGAGATCGATCTGCCGCTTAATATCGATGTGCATTCGCCGGAAGTTTATGAGAAGGCAAAGGAGAATTTACGATCCTTTATTGAAAAAGGGATCCTGATCGAAGAAGACAAGCCCTGCTATTATATTTATCAGCTCGTGATGAACGGAAAAAGCCAGACGGGTCTGGTGGCGGCGAGCTCGGTGGATGATTATGAAAAGGGGATCATCCGGAAACATGAGCTGACCCGGCCGGAGAAGGAGAAGGACCGGATCGACCATATGAAGGCGATACGCGCGCAGACGGGGAACGTCTTTTTGGCATATAGGAGTGTCGCCGCTATTGACAGGCTGATCGGGGAGTGGAAGGAACGCCATGAGCCGCTGTATCGTTTTGTTGCCGCGGACGGTATCGGTCATACCATCTGGAAGGTGGATGATGAGAAGACGATCGGTACCATCAGCGAGCTCTTCGCGGGGGAGGTGCCTTTTACCTATATCGCCGATGGGCATCACCGCGCGGCTTCGGCCGCAAAGGTCCGCAAAGCGCTGGGCTCGGCCGCATCGGTGGCGGCTGACTATTTCCTTACCACCCTGTTTCCATCTTCTGAACTGCGCATCCTGGACTACAACCGTTTGGTACACGATCTGAACGGCCACAGTGTGGAGGAGCTGCTGGACGGGCTGGGGAAGTACTTTTTTGTCGGCAGGGTGGACCAGGCCTTTTCGCCGGCGGGTCTGCATGAGTTCGGAATGTATGTCGGCGGGAATTGGTATAAGCTGGTCGCAAAAGAGGGGACTTATAGCACCGACCCGATCGGGGTATTGGATGTTACTATCCTTCAAAAGAATGTGCTTGACCGGTTATTGTCGATCAAAGACCCGCGTACGGATAAACGTATCGAATTTGTCGGCGGCATCCGCGGTCTTGCCGAACTGGAGCGGCGGGTCGACAGCGGGGAAATGAAGGCTGCGTTCAGTCTCTATCCGGTCAGTATTCAGCAGTTATTCGACATCGCCGACAGCGGCGAAGTGATGCCGCCGAAGAGCACCTGGTTCGAGCCAAAGCTACGCGACGGCTTGTTGACCCATCTTATCTAGATCATTTGGAACCAATTGAGAGATCATGAACAGAAAATGGCTTTTTTGCGCGGTGATTTTTTTGACAGGTTCGACCGTCGGGGCCCAAACCCCTGCAACCGATACGAAGACGCCGCAGGAAACGGCCAGGGCTTTTACCCGGCAAGGCGACTATACGAATGCGTTGGTCGTCCTGAATGAAGCGTTGAAAAAAGATCCGCAAAATCTGGAACTGAGCAAAGATATCGCCTTCAATTACTATCTGGAAAAAGAATATGACAAGGGAATCGCCGTGGCCAGGGCGCTTGTGGATCGACAAGATGCCGATGTGACCAGCTATCAGATCCTTGCGTTGTTGTACAAGGCGATCGGACAGGTGAAGGAGTGCGACAAGATGTATAAGGCGGGGATAAAACGATTCCCCCGGAGCGGTGTCTTGCTCAACGAATACGGTGAAATGCTATGGTCGAAGCAGGACTATTCCGCTATCAAATATTGGGAGGAGGGGATAAAGATCGATCCGAATTTTTCCGGCAACTATTACAATGCGGCGAGGTACTATTTCTTTACACAGGACAAAGTGTGGGGTCTCATTTACGGGGAGATCTTTTTGAACCTCGAGAGCTACAGCAAAAGGACGGCGGAGATCAAGGACCTCTTGCTGGAAGGTTACAAAAAAATGTTCACGGACGTGAACATGCAAAAAAATCAGGATGTCAGGAGCCCCTTTGTAGTGGCGTATTTGAACGTAATGGGCAAGCAAAGCTTTACCATTTCTCAGGGGATCACGACGGAGTCCCTGACCGTGCTTCGCACAAAATTCATTATCAACTGGTTCGACACCTATCCAACCAATTATCCATTCCACTTGTTCGACTACCAGCGGCAATTGCTGAAAGCGGGGATGTTTAATGCCTATAATGAATGGTTGTTTGGGGCAACCGAGAACCTGACCGCTTTCCAGGCCTGGACGACGGCGCACAGCGATGAATATACGCGGTTTATCGATTTTCAAAAGGGTCGGGTGTTCAAGATACCGGACGGACAATATTATCAGGAGATGAAATAGGCAGCGGGAGCGGGTTCGTGGGGTCGGGAAGGCCGGGCTGCGCGCGGGTTGCGGATTCATGGGATTTTGACTAATTTGACGGGGGAAATAAATACAGCGAACTATGACCGAACCCACACGATTGTTCGAATGCCTGGCGATGCACCTGGAGAAGGAACCGTTACCGGATATGCTGGCTGGAAAGGAAAATGGAAAATGGATAACCCACTCTTCGCGTGAAGTAAATGATACCATCCTCCAATTAAGTACGGGTTTGCTGCGATCCGGGATTTCCGGGGAGGACCGGACGGAGGAGGGCATGGACAAGGTTGCCATTGTCTCCAAAAATAGGCCGGAATGGCTGATCGTCGATGGGGCCGTGCAGCGAACGGGGGCGATCCTCACGCCGATCTATCCGACCATCGCCATCGGCGAGCTGGAATTCATCCTGAACGACGCGCAGGTAAAAGTCATATTTGTCAATGACGAAGACCTGTTCCATAAGGTATTGAGCATAAAAGGCCGCGTTGCCTCCCTACGCGAAATTTATACGTTCGAGCATGTGGTCGGCGCCCGTCACTGGAAAGAGCTGCTGGCGGTGCCGACAGCAGAGGAAGACCGCCGATTGGCGGCTATCCGGTCGGCTATCCGGGAAACGGATCTGGCCACGATCATTTACACTTCGGGTACGACCGGCGTGCCCAAGGGAGTGATGCTTTCGCACCATAATATCCTCAGCAACGTGAAAAGTTGTATTCCCTGTCTGCCGCAGGGAGTAAAACGGGTTTTGAGTTTTCTGCCCTTGAACCATATCTATGAGCGGATGCTTAGCTATGTCTATCTCTTTAACAACAGTCCGATCTATTACGCGGAGAGCATGGATACGATCGGGGAGAACCTGAAAGAGGTAAAGCCACAGATGTTTGTGACCGTGCCGCGGCTGCTGGAAAAGGTATACGACCGGATCATGCACAAGGGGGCTGAGTTGAAAGGGATCAAAAGGAAATTGTTTTATTGGGCGCATGATCTGGCGGCCCGGTATGAGATCAACAAGCCGATGGGAATGTGGTACGATCTTCAGTTGTCGATCGCCAACAAACTCATATTCAGCAAATGGCGGGAGGCACTGGGGAACAATATTATCGCTGTTGTCAGCGGGGGCGCTGCCTGCCAGGTACGTTTGATCCGCATCTTCACCGCGGCGAAGATCCCGATCATGGAGGGATATGGTTTGACGGAAACCTCTCCGGTCATCAGTGTTAACCGCATTGGGGTGGATGGCCGTGCTTTTGGAACGGTCGGGCCGCTGATCCCCGGCATCGAGGTCCGGTTTGCGGAAGATGGCGAGATCCTGTGTAAGGGGCCGAATGTGATGATGGGCTATTACAAACGACCCGATCTGACAGCCGAAGCGATTGTCGACGGGTGGTTCCACACCGGCGATATCGGAACCCTGGAGGGGAATTTCCTGAAGATTACGGACCGGAAAAAAGAGTTGTTCAAGACAAGCGGCGGCAAATATGTCGCGCCGCTGGCGATCGAAAGCAAATTGAAAGAGTCGCCCTATATTGAACAGATCATGATCGTCGGGCCGGAGCGGAAATTTGTCGGCGCGCTGATCATTCCCAACTTCGCGCATTTGCGGGAATGGAGCAGGCAACAAGGCATCCCCGATGGTTCAAACGAGCAAATCGTCGCGCAGCCAAAAGTTCATGCATTCTATCGCGAGATCGTGGACAGCTATAATAAATATTTCGGGCATACCGAACAGATCAAGCGGTTCGAGCTCTTGCCGCAGGAATGGACGGTGGAAACCGGCGAGATGACGCCAAAGCTTAGTCTTCGCCGGAAAGTCGTCACGGAGAAATTCCATGATGCGATCGAGCGGATATATTTAAATGCCTGAAGGCCGGGCAATACCGGATCATTTCTCGCTCTCGCTAAATTTCAGCAGTTGCCACTTGCCGTTTCCGACGATCAGGAAAAGGATCAGGAGGAGGAGTACGATGATCGGTAGGACAACAGCGGAAAAGGGCCTGTAGAGGTCGGTCCGGACAAACATCAGCGCTCCCACGAGGATCGGGATCTGGATGAGACAGGCAAAGCGGGTAAGAACGCCGAGGACGAGCAGGACACCGCCGAGGATGTGGGCAAAGGCGATGTAATTGCTCATTAACATGGCGGTGAATGATCCAAACGACATCCTGTTGTTGATGAGGTCGAGCATGGTGCCCATATTCATCAGGAAATCGACCCCTTTGTAACAGAGAAAACCACCGAGAAGAATTCTAACCACATCTAGCCACTGGGGATGGTGGGTGTCGCCCCAATGTTCTACCCGTTGTACAAGATTCATGATGGCATCGTTTTAGGCATGAGGAATGTGCGGAAAATCCGCTTCCTCTTAAATATACGGATTTTTTTGGCGCGTGTCAAGAGGGGCGGCGGGTACGAGCGCCTTCTTTGATGAGGGATCCGAGTGTTTTAAGGGCTTCTTCAACTTCCGCGTCCCAGGGCCGGGCATAACTGAGACGGATACAATTGCCGAACTGGCCGCGTGCGGAGAAAAGCTGGCCGGGTGCGACGGCGACCTGGCGGCGGAATGCCTGCTGATAAAGCCGGTAGGCATCCAGCTGACGGGGCAGTTCGATCCAAAGCACGAATCCGCCCTGTGGGCGGGAGACCTTTGTATCCGGGGGGAACCAGGTCATGATTCCCTGGAGGTAGCGGAGGCTTTGGGTGTGCAGGGCTTTCCGAAGTTTTTTCAGATGATAGTCGTAGCGTCCGATGCCCAAAAAATGGGCGGCGGCATCCTGGGTTAGGGTCGTGCCGGTCACCGTATGCATGAGTTTTGTAAGCAGCACCTGCTCGGTAAAACGACCGGGGATGGTCCAACCGATGCGGTATCCCGGCGCAAGGGACTTGGAAAGTGAATTGCAATACATCACCCAACCCTCCTTATCGAACGACTTGCAGGTACGGGGGCGGTGAGGGCCAAAGAACATTTCCCCATAGATATCGTCTTCGATCAGCGGGATCCGGTGCCGGGTGATCAGCCGTACCAGCTCCTCTTTCTTATTGTCCGGCATGCAGCTGCCCAGCGGGTTGCTGAAAGTGGGTACAAAAACGCATGCCTTTATCGGGAACTTTTTTATTGCCGCGGCCAGTTGCGACGGTTCGATGCCGGTAACGGGGTCGGTGGGGATCTCGAGTGCTTTTAGTCCAAGGCTTTCGATCACCTGGAAGATGCCGAAGAAAGTCGGATTTTCGATGGCCACGGTGTCACCGGGCCGGGTGACCGCCTTAAGACACATGACGAGCGCTTCCATGCACCCTGCGGTTACGATGACGTCTCCGGCAGCGAATTTTCCACCCCAGCTATAGGAATGCCGTGCCAACTGCCGCCGCAATTCCGGGTTGCCCTGGATGTCTTCATACAGGATTCCCTGATTCCGCGAGTTGCGCAGCGCGTGGAGCATCGACTTCTTGAGCTTGGCGGCGGGCAGGAGACTAAGCGGCGGCGCGGAGATAGAGAAATTCACCAGGTCATCGGAACTGATATTTCGATACACGGTTGCTATCATCTCCTGCACGCTGACATTGCTTTGGACCGGCTCAGGGTCGGCAATCTCCGGCAGGCCCGGCATCCGGCGCATATTGAACCGAACATAGTAACCTGATTTCGGGCGCGCCTCTATCAGACCTTTTGCTTCCAGGTGGTAATAGGCCTGGAAAGCAGTGCCCATGCTGACCCCGTATTTGTCGCTAAACATCCGGACCGACGGCAGTTTGTCGCCGATCTTCAGGATCTCGTCGCTGATCATCTTTTCCAATCCGCCGGCGATTTGAATATAGAGGGGGTCCGACGAAGACCCGCGGCGGGATGGGCCTAAGGATTTTACTAATTTTTCGGCTCCCACAGTTGATTTTTTTTCCTTCAATAAATCTGATCCAGTCAAAAATAACAAATCTGCATCTGTTATATATCATTTTTCTTTCAGAATTTTATGCCATTAAACAATCTCTTATGGCTACGACGTCTGAATTCTATATTCCGGTCAAACGCGCGCATAAAAGCCGGCTGAACGAGGTCTATTGGGACAAACTGGAGCTTGGGACCTACACTTCGGATCATATGTTGGTCTGGGACTATTCGGATGGCTGGTGGCATACGCCGGAGATCCAGCCCTTTGGACCGTTCACGATATTGCCGACTACGCTGGCGCTCCATTATGGACAGACCATTTTTGAAGGGATGAAGGCCTTTCGCGCAGAGGGCGGTGGCGTTCATATTTTCCGACCCGACAGGCATTATGAGCGGCTCGTGCGTACCACGGAGCGGATGTGCATGCCGACGCCTCCGGCCGGTTTGTTTTTGGAGGGGTTACGGCGGCTGGTGGAAGTGGACAAGGATTGGGTACCCGGTCAGACGGGAACGTCGCTGTATCTGCGACCCATGATGTTTGCAACAGGTACGCAGCTGACGGTCAGGGTCTCTGACAGTTACCGGTTCGCGATCCTCTGTTTGCCGGCGGGCGCTTACTTCTCGCGCCCGCTTCGGGTGAAGATCGAGCGGCATTTTGTTCGCGCTGTCCGTGGCGGCACGGGCTATGCGAAATGCGGCGGCAATTATGGGGGTGCGTTTTATCCGACGCAGCAGGCGAAAGCGGAAGGGTACGATCAGGTTATCTGGACGGATGGTATTGAACACCGGCATATCGAGGAAATGGGGATGATGAATATTTTTTGCGTGATAAACGGCGCGTTGGTCACTCCGCCGCTGGGTGACACCCTCTTGGACGGGATCACGCGGGACAGTCTGTTGACGCTGGCATTGGATATGGGGATGACGGTGGAAGAGCGGCAAATATCGGTAGACGAGCTTCGGGAAGGCCTCGAGCGGCATACGATAACGGAAGTATTCGGCGCGGGTACGGCGGCGGTAGTGGCGCCAATCGAGACGATCGGAATCGACGGGATTAATTATTCGTTAACAAACGCGGAAAGCATAGGGTCTTCGCTCAAGGAAGAATTAGACGCAATCCGCTATGGCCGGCGACCGGACAAATACGGCTGGAATAGTTACATATAATGGCTAACTTGACGGGCTAAAGCTTAGCCATGGACCAAAAATTGAAGGGACAGGTCGCCATTGTCACCGGTGCCAGCTCCGGCATTGGTGCGGGCGTATCCAAATCGCTTGCGGCGGCCGGCGCGACGGTAATCGTCAATCATCCGGTGGAAGCTACGAAGACCGCGGCGGAGAGTGTCCTGGCGGAGATCACAACCGCAGGTGGCTCCGGCATCACCTGCCAGTGTGACGTCAGCAAGGAAGACGAAGTCCGGAAAATGTTCGCGGACGTGGTCTCGCAATTCGGAACCGTCGACATTCTCATCAACAATGCGGGTTTACAACGGGATGCCCCATTCCAGGAAATGACGCTGGAGCAATGGAATTACGTGCTTGCCGTCAACCTTACCGGGCAGTTCCTCTGTGCGCGGGAGGCCATCAGGGTCTTTTTGCGCCGCGGGGTCGTCGCAGAACGGTCGCGGGCTGCGGGCAAGATCATTTGCATGAGCAGCGTGCATGAGGTCATCCCCTGGGCAGGCCATGCCAACTATGCGGCCAGCAAAGGCGGCATCATGATGCTGATGAAAAGCATTGCGCAGGAATTTGCCCCTTCAAAAATCCGGATAAATTCGATCGCGCCAGGCGCCATCCGGACACCGATCAACCATGCGGCATGGGCCACGCCGGAAGCCGAAAAGAAATTATTGGAACTCATCCCATACGACCGGGTTGGCGACGTCGGCGATATCGGGGCGGCTGCCGTGTGGCTGGCCAGTGACGACTCCGATTATGTGACGGGTACGACGTTGTTTGTGGATGGCGGCATGACCCTCTATCCCGGATTTAGCACAAACGGATAAAGCTATGAGCATCGAAAAAGAAAGACTGAAAAATACCGGCTGGAAGGACTGGGGTCCTTATCTGTCCGATCGCCAATGGGGCACGGTAAGGGAGGACTACAGCGCCGACGGGCAGGCATGGGCATATACCACGCATGACATGGCTTCGGGCAAAGCCTGGCGATGGGGAGAGGAAGGGATCGGCGGGTTTTCCGATAAGCGGCAGCGGATCTGTATGTCGGTCGGATTTTGGAACAGGAAGGACCCGATCCTCAAAGAAAGGTTGTTCGGGCTCACGAGCTACGAAGGGAATCATGGAGAAGATGTGAAGGAACTGTATTATTATCTTGATTCCTCCCCTACGCATTCGTATATGAAAATGCTGTACAAGTACCCGCAAGCGGCGTTCCCTTATCAACGGCTGCTTGAGGAAAACCGGCGGCGCGGAATCACCGATCCCGAGTACGAGATACTCGATACCGGAGTCTTTGACGAGGATGCGTATTTTGACATTTTTATCGAATATGCAAAGGCCGATGCGGATGACATTCTGCTAAGGGTGACGGCGCACAACCGGGGAAAGGCGTATGCGCCACTGCATATTTTGCCCATGATCTGGTTTCGCAATACCTGGGCATGGGGTTATGACGACTACAAACCGACGTTGATCTCATCGAACCGGGAGAATATTGTAGTCAACCATCGCGAACTGGGGGAATTCGTTCTTTACGGCGAGGAGCCCGACATCCATTTATTCTGCGACAATGAAACGAATTACCGGCGGCTATACAACTCAGAGAACAGGGGATATTGCAAGGATGGGGCACAGGAGTATCTGATTCATGGCCGGGAGGAGGCGATCAACTACGACCAGGGCACAAAGGCGGTGCTCAACTATGAGCGGGTCGTGCCGGCAGGCGGTTCGGTCTCCGTACGGGTCCGGCTTTGTTCGCAGCGGCCGGATCCTTTCCAGGATTTCGACGAGGTTTTTTCGGTGCGGATCCGGGAGACAGACGAATTTTACGCGGACCTGCAGCGCGAGATAACCGATGAGGATGAGCGCCGGGTCCAGCGGCAGGCATTTGCCGGAATGCTATGGAGCAAGCAGCTATATTATTATAACGTCGAGCAATGGCTGATGGGGGACCCGGCTCAGCCGCCGCCGCCCGGGGAGCGGTCGAAAGGCCGGAATCATGAGTGGACCCATCTGAAGAACAGCAACATTATTTCGATGCCCGACAAATGGGAATATCCGTGGTATGCTTCCTGGGACCTCGGCTTCCATTGCCTTGTCTTCGCGATGATCGACGCAGATTTTGCCAAGCATCAGTTGTTGCTGCTCACGCATGACTGGTATATGCACCCTAACGGGCAGCTGCCGGCATACGAGTGGTCTTTCAGCGATACAAATCCACCCGTGCACGCCTGGTCGGCTTACCGGGTTTACGAGATCGATAAAGCGAACAACGGTGGGAAAGGGGACATTGCTTTCCTTGAGACGGTATTCCATAAACTGTTGTTGAATTTTACCTGGTGGGTGAACCGGAAGGATGCGGAAGGAAATAATATTTTCGAGGGCGGGTTTCTCGGAATGGATAATATCGGGCTTTTCGATCGCAGCAACACCGAACTGCCCGACGGCAGCCGGCTGGAGCAGGCGGACGGGACAAGCTGGATGGCGACCTATTGTCTCAACCTGATGCGGATTGCGCTCGAATTGTCGCTGGCCAATCCGGTCTACCAGGATATGGCCAACAAATTCTTTGAGCATTTCCTGCATATCGCGGCGGCGATGGCCAGCATGGGAGCGGTAAACGACAACAATGGACTTTGGGATAATGACGACGAATTTTTCTATGACACCATCCGAATGCCCGGGAATGCAAGTATCCGGTTGAAGGTCAGGTCTATGGTGGGGTTGATCCCGTTGTTTGCGGTTGAGGTGATCGACGATAAGATCATGGACCTGTTGCCTGAATTTGCAAAACGGTTGACCTGGTTGCTGGAAAAGCGGCCCGACCTGGCGGCGCTGGTGTCCCGCTGGCATGAAAAGGGTTCTGATGAAAAGCATCTGTTATCCCTCTTGCGGGGACATCGGGTCAAGCGCCTGCTGTACCGGATGCTGGATGAGACCGAGTTCCTGAGTGAATATGGGGTGCGGTCGGTAAGCAAGTATCATGAGGCTCATCCATATCAGTTGCAGGTGGACGGGCACCAGTTAACGATCAAATACACGCCGGCGGAATCGGACGTTACCATATTCGGCGGCAATTCCAACTGGCGCGGGCCGATCTGGATGGCGCCCAATTACCTGCTGATAGAGTCGTTGCAACGGTTTTATCACTATTACGGGGATGACTTCAAAATTGAGTATCCGACGCACTCGGGGAAGATGTATACCCTGGATGAGATCAGTATGTTGTTGTCAAAACGGCTCGCGGGGATCTTTTTGCGAAACAAGAATGGGCTAAGGCCGGTGTTTGGCGCTTCGGCGAAGATGCAAACCGATCCTCATTTCAGGGACTATGTTCTCTTCCATGAATATTTTCATGGGGACAGCGGAAAGGGGCTCGGCGCATGCCATCAGACGGGGTGGACCGGGCTGGTGGCGAAGCTGTTGCAACCCCGAAAAATGGTGGCGACACCTTCGGGGGAGCATTAAGGCGGGGCCATATACCTTCTCACCTAACTGCGGCGAATTCGCCGCAGTTAGATTTACTAATGCATGCGGTTCCCCCACTCCAATGCCGCACGCTCCAGGTTTGCCGCCGTATCGGCGAGAGCCACCGCAAATGCCGTGCGCGGAGGATTGATCGAAATGATCTCATCGAAATAAGGCCGAAGCATGACTGGATCATCCGGCAACCGGCCGGTCAGCGCTATGACCGGGATGCCCTTGGCTTTCGCGCGACAAGCGACACCAAAAGGGGCCTTGCCCTGGAGGGTTTGACGATCGATACTCCCTTCGCCGGTGATCACATGGGTAGCAAGCCCGAGCGCCCGGTCGAAACCCGTGACCTCCAAAAAATAGTCGATGCCGCCGACCAGCCGTGCTCCCAGAAGGCTATACATGCCCGCGGCTGCCCCTCCGGCGGTGCCGCCGCGCGGGAGTGTCGATAAGTCGATTCCGGTCCGGCGGGCGATGACTTTCGCAAATTGGATAAGACCGGATTCGAGGATTCGCACCGCTGCGGGTGAAGCGCCTTTTTGCGGACCAAAGACGGCGGCCGCCCCATCGGGGCCGGTAAGCGGATTGGTGACGTCGCAAAGAACGATCAGTTCGGCTGCGGCAAGCCGCAAGTCGACATTTGCCATATCGATCGAGCTGAGGTCGCCGAGCTGCAAAGGAAGGTCTGTCAGCAGCCGGCCGCCGCTGTTATAAAATCCGACCCCAAGGGCTTGCAGGATTCCCGCGCCTCCGTCGACGGTAGCGGAGCCGCCCATGCCGATGATGATCCGGTTCGCATGATGGTCGAGGGCGGCGCGGATGAGGTCGCCGGTCCCGGCGGATGAGGCGTGAAGGGGGTCACGCGCAGAGCGGGGAAGGAGGCGCAGGCCGGAGGCGCTGGCCATTTCGATGATGGCGGTAAAAGACGGGCTCATTCCAAAATACGTTTCGAGCATCCGCCCCATCGGGTCGCGCGCTTTCGCGGGAATACGCTGCGCGCCGAGCCGGTCGATCAGGAGGTCACCGGTACCATCGCCGCCATCGCCGACAGGAAAGCATTCGGACGTTGCGGTTAACCGGCTTCGTGCCAGGCCGCGCTGGATCGCGGCCGCGGCTTTGTCGGCCGCAAGGCTGTTCTTGAATGCGTTCGGCGCGATCAGGATGTGCATGCGATCAGTGATGGAGAGGCGAATATACGGGAATGAACCATTTGATCCAGTAGGCCTGTGCAAGGACAAGGAGACAGATCAACCCGAGGAGGATGAATGAGTGGCGGACCGTGAAGCGAAAGAGTTCGGATTCGCGTCCGACGAGGCCGCCCGCTGCGGCGGCAACCGCGATCGATTGCGGGGAGATCATTTTGCCAACCACCCCGCCGCTCACATTTGCGGAGACGGTCACCACGGGGTCCACGCCGATCGATTTGGCTGTTGTCGCCTGCAATTTACCGAAGAGGGCGTTGGAGGAAGTATCCGATCCCGTTATAAAAACGCCCAGCCAGCCCAGCAGCGGCGAGAAGAGAGGGAATAGGACACCGGTTGCCGCCAGGCTTTGTGCGATGGTGAGGGTAATGCCGGAGTCGTTGACAAGATAGGCAAATCCCAGGATCGCGGCGATGCTCAGAATGGGGAAACGCAACTGCCGCAGGGTGGAACGAAGGACTTGCCAGCCTTCGTCGGCCGGCAGGCCAGAAAATAAAAGGGAAATAACCGACGCCAGGGCGATAGCGGTCCCGGCGGCTGATAAATAGTTCAGCCGGAAGACATGCGGCAGGGGATGGCCGTTGAGATCGATGATGGCGTTGTGAAGAAGAGGGATTTCGATCGACAGGGTGCCCGAAGCATTGAGCCAATCCTTTACGGGCGGCAGACCCCAGATAATAATGAGGAGGGTCAGGGTTATATAGGGGGAGAGGGCCCACAACAATCCGCGGGCGGTGTGGGATGAGGCCGCCATCACCGGTTCGTGCGCTTCGCCGGCAAAGCGCCAGGTCGTCGCCGGCCTCCAGAATCGAAGCATGAGCAGCAAGCAAAAGATCGAGCCGAGACCCGCCAGGATATCCGGCAAGGCAGGACCCAGTGTATTCGAGGTCAGGGCCTGGATCAGAGCGAAAGAAAGTCCCGATACGAGAGCGGCGGGCAGGACACCCTTTGCATTCTTATAGCCCGCCATCAGGGTCACAAGGTAGAAGGGAAGGATCGCCGATAAAAAGGGCAGCGTTCTTCCGACCAGTTCCGAGATTGCTTGTTCGGGAAGCCCTGTCACCTGGGAGATCACGGTGATCGGAATGCCGATAGTGCCGAACGCGACCGGTGCGGTGTTGGCGATAAGACAGATGCCCGCCGCGTAGAGCGGCCTGAAGCCAAGACCGGTGAGCATGGCGGCGGTAATGGCCACGGGCGTGCCAAAGCCGGATGTGCCTTCCAGAAATGCCCCGAAAGAGAAAGCAATGAGCAGGGCCTGCATCCTTCGATCGGCAGTAATGGAAGCCAGGAATTGGCGGATGATATTGAACTGACCGCTGCGGACGGAAATGTTATACAGGAATACCGCGGGAACAACGATCCAACACATGGGGAACAGACCGAAGAGCGCTCCGTTTACGGTGGACAGCAACGCCAGCGACACGGGCATCCGATAAATGAGAACGGCGATGATCAGGGCGATGACAATGGCAAGCAGGCTGGCGAGGTAACCCTTGATCCGGCGAACCACGAGTGCCCAGAAAATGAGCAGAACGGGCACGAGCGCGAGCAGCAGGGAGACCGGCCGGTTGTGAAAGGGGTCGGTAACTTGTGTCCAGGTCAGGGGTGGCATGTGGGCTAGTTAAAGATCTTTATGGCAGGAAGCTCGATCGTAAAACAAGTTCCGTTTGCGGGGTCGGACTGAACCAGGATAGAACCTTTGTGAAGGCTGATGATCCGCTCCGCCAGCGACAAACCGAGACCGAATCCGCGGGAGCTGCCGGTTCCGCTGCCCCGGTAAAAGGGTTGGAATATCTGCGGCAACTCCTCCACCGGAATGACATTCCCCCGGTTGATCACCCGGATAAAGATCTTGTGGTGATGGAAGCTCAGGTCCACGAAGGACGTCGCATTGGGTGAATATTTACATCCGTTCTCGACGACGTTCTTTATCGCGATATACAAAAGATCGATATTGCCGAATACGACAAAATCCTTCTCATCTTCGGGGAACTCCCCGAATTCGAGTTCGACGACGTAGGCGGCACTAAGTTTTTTCACATCGCCGATCACTTTCAGGAGGACCTCGTCGATTCGAACTTCATTTAGCTCGATCCCGCCCTGCGAACCGGTCTTGGCAATCTCGAGAAGGCTCTTTGTCAGCTGCCGCATTTGCTGGACGTCTTCACGTACCGAAAAAAGCACCTGTTTATACTCTTCCGCGGATCGCTCCTTTTGGAGGACGACTTCCACCTGGCTGGAGACGCTGGTCAGCGGGGTGGAAAGCTCATGAGATGCATTGGAGATAAAACGTCGCTGGATGGCAAAGGCCTCCTGCAGCCGTGCAAGCAAGTCGTTGAACGTATTGGCCAGCTGGCTCATTTCGTCCTGCCCGGAACCTGCCCGGATCCGATGGGAAAGGTCGTATGAGGAAATCTCATTGACCTCCCGGATGATGAGGGCGATGGGTCGGAGCAGCTGGCGGGCAAAGAGAAAACTGACCAGGGCGGTAAGGACAATACTTGTCACCAGGCCGATCAGGAGGATCTTTTTCAGGGTTTCCAATCTATCCAGCCCGTCCTCGTCGCGCCCGGCTACGACTACGATAAAGTTGCGCCTGCCGGTGACCCGGTGGACGGCTATGGCGTCCCGGTTGTCCATAGTAAAGGACTTTTCGCCTTTTTCCTTTACTTCCCGGAATAATGTATCGGACACGGCAAGGTGTTTGGTGCCGGGCAGCTCGAATAGATAGATCGGTTTGCCGTCCTCGGTCCAGATACCGATACTCCGGGAGGCCAGGGCGCCAACCATAGAGGCTGAATCGGTGCGATGCATATAGTAAAAGGAGCTATCGCCCATGGTCCCGTATAGGTAGATATTGTAGTTGGCCCTTGCCCTTAGCCGGCGGCTGAATGCCTTTACCCGTTCCGCTTTCGCAGAATAATAGATCGATCCCGTGAGCAGGGAGATGATCCCGGTCACCAGGAGCGTGAAGAGCAGCATTATCTTGTACCGTATCTTCAAGGTCTGTTGCGGCAGGTTTTGTTCGCCCGCCCTAAGGGTTTTCTTTGAGGACGTAGCCCATTCCCACCTGGGTGTAGATGAGCTTGGAAGAAAAGTCCTTTTCGATCTTTTTGCGGAGGAAATTTACGTAAACATCGATTACGTTGGTCTTTGTATCAAAATCGATATCCCAGACGTTGAGGGCGATATCGACCCTGGAGACCACTTTATTCTTGTTCCGAATGAAATATTCCAGTAGCTGGAACTCTTTTGCCGTCAGCGGGATGATCCGGCCTTCCCGGCTAACCTCTTTGCTGTCCAGGTTCATGATAAGGTCCCCAACCTTGAGGATGTTGGACCCGATGGCCGGCTGATGATACAACCGTTTAAGCAGGGCCCTGATCCTCACCAGCAGCTCCTGGAAATCAAATGGTTTTACGATATAGTCGTCCGCCCCGGCTTCGAACCCTTCGATCTTGTCCTCCGTGGCGCTCATGGCGGTGAGCATGATGACGAGGATCTCTTCGTTGGACTGGCGGATATGGCGGGCCAGCTCGTAGCCGTTCATAAGGGGAAGGTTGATATCGAGGATAGCCAGGTCGTATTTTTTCGATTCGAACAGTTTGCGCCCGATTGCACCGTCATACGCGACGTCGACATCATAGTGGTGTTCGGATAAGCCTTTTCGGAGCGATTCGGCGATCTTCTTTTCGTCTTCGACCAATAAGATCCTGGTGTCTGCCATGGGCTAAATTTAATCTATTCCCTACGAGCGCACATGGAATGCCCGATTAAAATGAAATTAAACGCTAATGGGAAGGCAAGGCAATAGCGGGAGGCCAAACCGATTTAGCAAAAAAACCTCCGTCTTTATTGCAATATCCCGAAAAAAAATGTAAATTTTGTACACCCTACACCCGCCCGGACCCACGGTCCCATTGCTTGTCACCTGAAATATCCCGTTATCAGCCCTAAGGCATGTGACTATCCAACTCAAATTAATCCCGCCCTGTCGAACGCGATTTTAAAATCTTAAAAAAGGGGGTTGCTATGAAATTTCACGAGTCGCCTTATATCAACAGGCGTAAAAAGACGATCGAGTTCTACGTCCATCATCTTAATTCCACATCCGCAGCCCACATTTGTCTGGCAGGTTCTTTCAACCACTGGTCCCCGGACGAGCTAAAGATGCAGCCCGCCGAGGACGGTTGCTGGAAGATCTCGATTCCCATGTTACCGAAGGGGAAATACTATTACAAGTTCTTCATCGATGACAAAGTCTGGATGGAGGACATCGAAAACCGGTTGAGAGAGCCGGATGGGGTAACAGGTTGGAACAGCGTTTTGACTGTATAAAGGTGATCGTTCCATTTCGTTGTAGTGTCCAGTGCATCGCGCTGGACACTGCTATTTAAGGACACCCCTATTGCCGGGTTCCGGTATTTTTCCCGGGTTCCGGTATTTCTTCCGCGTTCCGCTACTTCGAAAGCAGGGCATCGAGCATGCTGTCGGCGACGAGCTGATTTCCCGCATCGTTGAGATGCACCTTGTCGACCGTCAGAACGCCGGATTCCTTATTACTCGGGTTATTTTTTAACTCATAAGTATGGAAGATCTCGCGGAGGTCGACGAGACCGGTGTGAAACTTCTGGGCGAGATTGCGGATGATCTGCGAGTAGGCGTTGAGATCTCCATCCTGCTGGTTGGTGTAGTCGCTCCTTTCGCCGATGACTGCAGGGGTAACGAGGATAATCCTTATATGCCGGTCGAGTAATTTGTTGATGATCGCGATGTAGAATTTCTCGAATTTGTCGGCATCCGTGCCGGTGCCGAAGCTGGTTTTGTGCCAGACGTCGTTTACTCCGATATAAATAAACACGATATCGGGATTTTGCTGTAAAACGTCATCGTCCATCCGCAGATAGAGGTCATACACTTTATTGCCGCCGATCCCCGCACCGACAAGGTCAAAGTCGGAGCCCATATTCTTTTTTTCCAGGGCATCCTTCATTTTCACGATATATCCCCCCGGTCTGGCGCCCATGTAGGTAATGGAATCACCAAAGAAAATTACTTTTTGAGTCTTGGGCCGGTATCCAAACAATAGGGTCGCGGCGGTCATCAGCAGGAGGACGGGGCGTCGGGTGATGGAGAACATGGCAGTCTTTTTTTCAAATTTATTGTGCGGTAACGGCGGCTGGTTTGGAGGAGGCGGCAACCAGGTCGCGATCGGGGGTCGACGGATCGTTCAGGGCTACTTTGCCGCGCTCTTTTCGAACGATCCGGGACCAGAGGCTGATCTCTTTGTCAAAAAGAAAGCGGAAAAAGAGGGCGGTCCAGGACTTATGATAGGCGATCGTATTGTAATACTCCGGGGCAGTCTTGCGGATCTGTGGCAATTTATTCCACGGGATCGAAGGAAAATCATGGTGTTCGTTATGATGACCGACGTTGAAGGCGACGAGGTTTAGCCAGCCATAGTAACTATGGGTTTCCTGGTTGCCTTCCTCTGTAAGATAATGTTCCTGTACCCAGCGCGCGCCGAGCGGATGAAGGCCGACGGAAAAGAAGAAGCTGAGAAGGAGATACACGATTGCCTTGGGACCAAAAAAATACCAGATCGCGGCGATAAAGACCGCTTCGGCTGCCCAATTGATCGCTACCCATTTATCGAAGGGTTTGATCTCGCGGAGCCGGGAGATGCGAAAGATCTGGAACAGGGGATAAAAAAGGAGCCAGATGCATTTGCCGATAAAATAGTTGTTGATCAACCGCGCTTCCCAGCGGTTTGGCAGGTCGGCGTCAAGTTCGTGTATACCCTGAAAGGAGTGATGTTTGATATGGTAGCGTTCAAACGACACGGAACTGGGGAAGAGTTGGGGCAGATTGGCCAGAATTCCGGAGAGCCGGTTGGCTGCCCGGCTTTTGAACAGAAGATAATGTGCGCATTCGTGGATCATAACGAAAAGGGAATGGTCGGCAAAAGCGCCGAGGACGTAGGCCGCACCGACGATGAGCCACCAGGAGCTCCCTCTGAGAAGCCAGGCCATGGTACATTGGAAAAGGACAAGGCCGAGGATAGCGAAGATCGTCAACTTGTTTTTTCCGATGAGTCTTCTTACTTCGGGGTGTTGCTGCAGGATCTTTTTGGTACGGAGGCGGTGAGGCTCCTGTTTGTCGGAATAGACGAAGTCGGTTCTTCTTGACATAGATCAATTATGGTGTTTAAAACGCTCTTGCAAAGCGGCGGTAAGATACTAAAAAAATGCGGTCCGCAGGCCCGGCCGGCGGCCGATTATCGGAGCCGGACCGGAAATTAAGTGGTTTATTAAGGTTTTTTTGAAGTTAGTTCCTAAACTATTAACAACCATGATCAAAAAAATGGGATCTGCGGCCCGGATTCGTAGCTTTGGTTTTTCATAGGATAAGGTTTAATGGTTAAAAAACACTTTGATTAGTACCCCCTGGTATTCCTACCGGGGGCTTTTTTTGTCCAGGAGATTCATATCCGCCAGCCAGTCCGCCATCCGTTGCGGCCAATTGCGTACGGCTTTCAGGTTACTCCGGTAACCCATGTTGAAGCCGTGGCTACCTCCGGAGAGGATGTGCGCTTCCACCGGAGCTTTGGCGCTGCGGTACTTGTCCAGCAGATGGAGGATGACGGGAGAAGCACCCTGGTCGTTGTCGGCCACGATCAGGAAGGCCGGAGGAGCGTCGGGAGGTATGACGGCTGGAATGCCTAGCGGGCCGGGATAGACGAGTAATTGAAAATTGGGCCGCCCGTTAAGCCGGTCAACCGGGTCAGGGGCGTTGGGGTCACCCGCGCCGGAAGTGTAGGCGACCAGCGCCGCCGTCTCCCCGCCTGCAGAAAAACCCAATGTGCCTACACGCGACGTATCGATATTCCATTCGGCGGCCTTGCTCCGAACGAGGCGCATGGCGCGGTACGCGTCATCGCGGGTTTGCTTTTCAAAACTATATATGGCAGAGTCCTCACGGAACAGCCGGTATTTTACGATAATGGCGGCTACGCCGATGCTGTTAAGAAAGCGGGCCGGCTCGCGGCCTTCCGCATTAAAGACCAGGAGCCGGTGACCACCTCCGGGAAAGATCACAACGGCTGCGCCCGTGGCCTTTTCTTTTGGCGGAAGATAGATGGTGATGGAGGGATTATGGATGTTCTTCACGTAATAGTCCTTTGCTTCTTCGGGTTCATTGCGGCGGTTCTCAAAGCCCGGTGCGCCATTGGGCCAAAGGGGAATTTGGCGGGCGGTGTCCTGGCCCGCAACAGAGGAGGTGATTGCAAAATTTATCAGGAAGAAGGAAACAGGGAGGCGAAGGACCATGAAGTCGTGTTTTAAGAGACAAAAGTTAAGAAGTTTAGTTTGCAACGTCGTAACAATACTAACGGGGTTAGGATGAAATCCTTGCCGCTCTTCAGGGCGGGCCGCCGTTAATAAGTCAAAATTTACCGCTCAGACCCGATAATCGACACTCAACCACTTATTTTGCCGCTCATCACAGGTGCTTTGCCGTCATTCGACGAAAGCAGCCGTCTATGCCGGATTCGCTGGTGCCGGGTTCGGGCGTGGACTATCTTTACTTCGTCAAATCAAATGGAGCCACGCTCCTACTAAAATGAAACCGGAAATCTTCTTTCCCTAGTCGTTCCGCGATACTTCCCACGAGAAACTAATTTTTTCCATCCTGGCGCGCCGTTGACCGCGAGGTGACGTGTAGCCGGCATCTAACTGTCTTTTTATGAAAAAGGTAATTGGGGTTATCCTCATATTCTTCACGGTATTGTTTTGCGTGATCTATCGCCAGGTGACGATCCATCGGAGCAAGGCCGGATCGGGTGCGACGTGGCAGCCCGAACCGTTACAGGGGTATGTGCTTCTCACATTTCTGCTCCTGAAGTAACACAAATTCTTCGTGGATATGTAGCTGTTATGACAGGCAACGGTCGTAATCGGGCAAGTCATGCCGTCTCATCATTCTTAACAAAAAAATACAACTATGGCAAGTTTTGGAAAAAAGATCATTTCCGCCTTTATCGAGATCGGCGGAGCACCTCCTGATCCTCCTGCTGAACGGGAGACCATCCGCCCCCCGCAGCCTGAGTCGCAGCGCGAAGGACAGGCGGCGCAAATTCGGCACCCTTCGAATGACGGAAGCCGTGCCGATGACCGGGGTCGTGCCGATGACCGGTTTGCCGGGCATTTTGACAGACTGCTTGGCGAAGCCAACATCCCCGGGCCGGATTACTATGAGTTTTCGCGGATGATTTCGGTTATGCATGGCGTTCCCGATGAGTCGGCGAGATACAATGCGGCATTCGCCGGTTTACAAGCCCAGGGACTGAGCAAACAGCAGCTGCTCGACACGGCGGCAGCGTATCTGAAAGTGCTCGCTACCGATGCGGAGCAATTCCAGGCGTCCGTGGATTCCTCCTACCGGGAAAAAGTACGGGGGAAAGAAGCGGAGGCGCAGGAAAAGGCCGCGCGTATCCAGTCGCTGTCGCAGGAGATGATACAGCTGCAACAACGGATCGGCGCGCTTCAGGAAGAGATCAGGGCCGGCAAGGAAAAACTGGCTGCAAGCAGCGGCGGGTATTCCGCCGAGAGCAAACGCAGGCAGGAAGAGATCCGTGCCGACATCGAAAAGATCGATCACTATATCCACTAACAATCAAATCGAACGATCATGAACAAGTTAATTCAAAATTCGAATGGCGCCGCCTGGCGGGGCGGCAAAACGCCCGGCTGGTGGAGCGAGCCGAAGAATATCGCCGCCGCTATCGTGGGCCTCGCCCTCGCAGGCGGGCTGGCATACGGGTTCCTGACTTATGTCCTGCCCTGGCTGGTCAAGGTGACCTGGAATATGGTCAACCTCGTCATCGGGGGCGTCGTTTGCGGGTTCCTGCTGATGACGATCACCAACCGGAAATTCTGGCGTGCCCTGAAGTATTTTTCGGAATTCATCGCCAATTACTCGATCGGGCTGGCTATCGAGCTGAACCCCTTCAACATCCTGCAGGCGAAGATTGACCAGGGCTATAAAGATCGGGAAACCCTCTGCCGGCAATCGGCCAGGCTAAAGGGCAAACAAAGCGAATTGACGGAGAAGCTGGCGGACAAGGAAAAGGAGCTTCAGCTGAATATCCGGAAAATAAAGATCCTCCAGTCGGAAAAAAGTGACCATCGCCAGATCAACCTGTACACCAACAACGTGATGCGTTGCCGGGAGTATATCGAAAATGTAACGCCGATCGTCAGCGACCTGAACAAGCTGATCCTTTTTGCAGATGCCGCATATGAAGAGAGCGGGATCATGCTGGAGGACGCCAGGCTCGATCTGGAAGCGAAAAGAGACCTGTATTACTCGGTTACGACAGGCCTTTCCGCCGTGACGAGTGCAATGCGGGCCTTCAAGGGCGACGATGAGCTCAACCGGGATGCGGAGAAGGCGCTTGCGCTGCTGAAAGCCCGGATCGGCGAAAAGATCGGGCATATCAAATCGGCGATCAACGTGACGTCGCGGTTTATGGATGACCAGGTCCTGGAGGACAAAGCAAAGACTGCCCAGGCGCTGGTGCTGATCGATCAGTTCGATCTCGATAAGGATTTTCACTATCCCGGTTCGCGCGCCACCGACGGGAGTCAGGGCCGGCTAAAAGATATATCGGTCGATAAGTATAAAAGTTTGTTGGAGTAATCAAACAATTAAAAACTAAATAATATGTCAGTCAAATTAAAACCCGCCGGGAAGGTCGTATTGATCGCGGGTGTCATCACCGTAGGCATCTTCAGCGTAAAATGGTATCAGGCAAGACCCCGGGAGGCCGTCAAGGCGGTTGAAGTGGGCAAGGTTGTCCTTCCGGACGCACCGGAAGCCTCACTAAATGAACATGCAATATTGTTGTCGTTGCCGTCGAATACCGAAGCCGTCAACGGCGGAACGCCGATCACCTGGGAACGGATGGCGTGGAATGCGCAGTTCTCCGGGATGTATGCGAACGGCGGCGTACGGACGACAAAAGGCAGCTTGTTCGACAAAGCCCATTTGGACGTCACCTATTTGCGCCAGGATGACTGTAATAAACAAATGGCGGACCTGGTAAAATTCGCCGGTCAGTACAAAACAAATCCCAACACGACGGCGGTATTGGTCTCCTTTATGGGAGACGGAATGCCCGCCTTTATGACGTCGCTCTCCAAAGAGCTCGAACCCCTGGGTCCGGAGTACCAACCCATCATCCTTCCAATTGCGCATGGAAAGTCCTTTGGCGAAGACCAGGTTATGGGTCCGTCTTCCTGGAAGCAGGATGCGCACAATGCGGTGGGGAAATGCGTAGCCGGTGTGCTACGTGACGGCGACGTCAACATCCTGCTCAAGTGGGCGGGCGACAACGGGATAAAAGTCAATCCCGATGAGACGACTTATGATGCGGATGCGATCAACCTCATCGCCGCCGGTGATTTCCTGGATGCGCCGAACAAGTATATCACGGGGTATACCGAAAGCAGGAAGATCATCCGGAACGGAAAAACGACGGGTCGGGACACCACGGTTGGTGTGGACGCCGTAGCGACCTGGACCCCCGGTGACGTAAATGTCGCCACGAAGAAAGGCGGTTTGGTGACGATTGCCAATACGCGGCAGTATGCTTCGCAGATGCCCGTCCAGACGATTGCCATCAAGAAGTGGGCATATGACCACCGGACGGATATCGAAAATATGATCATCGCCCTGGCGCAGGCGGGTTACCAGGTGCGGTCATTCAACGAGGCGCGCAAGTTCGCCGCGCAGGTCAGCGCTTCCGTTTACCAGGAGCAAAATGCAGACTACTGGTTGAAATATTTTAATGGAATACAGGAAAACGACATCCAGGGCCAGTCAGTACACCTCGGCGGTTCTGCCGTCTTCAATCTGGCCGATATGGCCAATACGTTTGGCCTTGGCGCCGACAAGGTAGACCGGTATAAGGCGGTGTACAACACCTTCGGGAACCTGATGGTGAGAATGTATCCTTCCATTATGCCCAGCTTCCTGCCATATGAAAAGGCGGTGGACAAATCCTTCCTGCTGAGTGTGATTTCGAACCACCCCGAGTTGCTGGAAGGCAAGGCGATCGAGACCAGGTATGCAAGCGAGATCACGACGGAGGTGTCATCGAAATCCTATCACATCGAGTTCGAGACCGGGTCGGCCGTGATCCGGCCGGAGTCGTACAAGACGCTCGACGAGATCTTTGAATCCGCGGTAGTGGCGGAAGGCCTCAAAATGGGCGTCTATGGTCATACGGATAATGTCGGTTCGGATGCCGTGAATATCCCGCTTTCGGAAAAACGTGCGGGCGCGGTACGCGACTACCTCCTCACCAAGGGGCTTCCGGCGAATCGGGTCGAAACGAAGGGCTATGGTTCGGCGAAGCCGGTAGCGGACAACAATACGGTTGAAGGAAGGGGTCGGAACCGGCGGGTGGAGATCGTTTTAGGCCAATAAATTTTAAAACTATGTTCAAACCATTTTCCAGGCTAAATCGGCAAACTGTCCTGATCCTCGTTGGGTCGCAGGTGGTGGTAGTTTTGCTCATCTGGCAGGTCAGCGGCGGGGGGTTAATCCCCCCGCCTTCAAAAGTGCTGGCGGCGCTGGGTCAGCTGCTGACGGCGAGATCGTTCGTTGACAACCTGCTGACGAGCATTTTACTTACGGGTAAGGCTTTGCTGTATTCCGTGCTGATCACACTGCTTTTCTCGTATTCGTCGGTCATCCCTTTCTTTCGGCCGGTGGCGCAATTCATTGTGAAGTGCCGTTACCTGACGTTGACCGGGCTGATCTTCATCTTCACGCTCCTGACAAAGGACGGCGGCCAGCTAAAACTGTCGTTGTTATTGTTTGGGATCGTGCCGTTTCTCACCACGTCTTTTCTGTCGATCATCCTGCAAACGCCGCCGCAGGAATTCGAATTGTGTCAGACGCTCGGATACAACCGCTGGGAAAGCCTGTATGAAGTGATCATTGTAGGAAAGGCCGACCTTGTATTCGAGGTGGTCCGGCAGAATTTCGCGATCGCGTGGATGATGATTACGATGGTGGAGGGTTTGAACATGAGCGAGGGCGGAATCGGGGCGCTGATGATCAAATACAATAAATACAATGATCTGCCCCACGTACTCGCGCTGCAAGCGGTGATCCTGGTGCTGGGACTTTGTTTCGACTATCTGCTGGGCGCATTGCGGCATTGGCTATTTCCTTATACAAAATGGTAAGCAATGAGAACGTATAGCAAGGGGAATGTTTTATTGCGGGTGGATGGGGTTGGCCTGTCATATGGCGGGCAGCGCATCCTGCGCGAAATCCGGTTCACGGTCCGGGATATTGTCCGGCCGGGGCTCGAACAGGGCCAGGTCGTATCGCTCGTCGGACGTAGCGGGATAGGCAAAACACAGTTGTTCCGGCTTTTATCCGGACTGCAGCGGCCGGATGAAGGAAGTATTACGATCCGCGAGCGGGTGCCGGTGGCAAAGGGCGACGGGTCCATCGAAATGTACCGAGAACGAAATGTACAGGCGGGTGACATGGGCGTGATCTTCCAAAACTATTATCAGTTCGGCTGGCGGACGGTGCGGCAGTCATTGCTGCTTGCCGCGCGGCGCAACAAGCAATTGGCTGGGAAAGAAGAAGACGCGATCCGGCGGTATACACAGCAGTTCGATATCGCGGACGTGCTTAACCGGTATCCGGCCCAGCTGTCGGGCGGGCAGCAGCAACGGGTGAGCATCATCCAGCAGTTGCTGAAAGGGAGTGATTTCCTGTTACTGGACGAGCCGTTCTCCGGACTTGATGTTTGCGTGCTCGACAAGGTAGTGGAGCTATTGCTGCAGGTCTCGCTGTCCGACGAGTTAAAGACGTTGATCGTTGTGTCGCATGACATAGCGACGGCGGTGGCGATCTCGGATACCGTGTTTATCCTCGGTCGTCAGGCTGGACAGGACGGGTCCACCATCGTGCGGGAGATCGACTTGATGGAGCGGGGGCTGGCATGGCAACAGGGAGTGCGGGGCGAAAAGGCCTTTGAGGAGACGGTGCGGGAGATCAAGGAGTGCCTGTAAGATGAAATAGCACCTTGATGCCGGAGAAAGCAATCTGCATGCCGATACAAAATACAAGAAAAGCGCTGAGGCGGTTGACGATCTGCTCGCCCCGCGGTCCAAGCCGGCGGGTCAGCCGGGGAGTATTGGTGTAGCAGATATAGACCAGGATGCAGATGCCAAGGATGGCGATGACAAGCGCGGCCAGATTGAAGAAATGTTCGGTGACCGAAGCCTCGTTCGGGTGGGCGGACAGGGTGAGGATGATGGAGATCGTTCCGGGCCCGGTCGTCATTGGAAAAGCAACCGGATAAAACAATATTTCATCAATACTGGCGGTCGCATCGGGGTGGGCGGTTTCCTTTTTTGTCTTTAGATCGTTATCGGAGGTGAGCAACAGCCAGCCCATGCGACAGATCATTATCCCGCCGGCAAGCTGTACAATCGGGATGGAGATCCCGAACAGTTTGAGGACCCAGCTGCCGATCAGCGCGGAGACGGTACAGATGGCGAAGCAGTAAAACGCCACCTTTTTCGATGCCCGCCTCCTTTCCGGCATAGACAGGTCGCCGAGCAGGGGTTCGACCATAAAGGCCGAACCGATGGGGTTGACCGCGGGAAACAGCGACAGGAATGCAAAGAAGATAAGCTGAAAGAATGGAAGATCGAAATGCATAAACAATATTACATTAATTTGCGGCTCTCAACGTGAATTATGAGGTGGTTCCTGATAGCGGCGGTTGTGGTTCTGGTGTCCTGTCATGAGGCGCGCAATCCCGATATACCGCATGTCGTCATTCAAACGCAGGCGGGAGATATCGAGGTGGCGCTGTACCCCAGGCAGGCGCCGAAAACGGTCGCTGCGTTTCTTTCCTATGTCGACTCCGGGCTTTATTTAAAGAGCCGTTTCTATCGCGTCCTGAATGATGAGAACCAGCCGACGGGAAGTGATCCTTCACATTTGATCCAGGGTGGGATCTGGCGGACCAATCATGCAAAGGCGGTCTCGCTCCCGGGCGTGCCGCATGAGAGTACGAAGCTCACGCATCTTAGCCATACCGATGGAACGATCTCGCTGGCGAGGCAGGCGCCGGGATCGGGGACTACCGAGTTCTTCATTGTAATCGGGGATCAGCCGGGTTTTGACTACGGCGGGGCCAACAACCCCGACGGCCAGGGCTACGCCGCCTTTGGGAAGGTAGTAAAGGGAATGGACGTAGTGAAGGCGATCTATGGGATGCCGGAAGAGGACCAGTCGTTTACGCCGCCGGTCTTGATAAAGAATATCGTGCGCGAGTAGGGCTTCATCGGACCCGCTTCGCTCGGTTACTCCGAACGAAGGCTTTTAACCGGATTTGCCAGAGCCGCCGAGATAGACTGATAGCTGATCGTTAATAAAGTGATGAGAATTACCGCGCCGCCGGTCAGCAAAAAAAGATCGGCGGTGATCCGGGTCCGGTAAGCAAATTCATTCAGCCAGTCATTCATCCCAAGCCACGCCATCGGGAAGGCGATCGCGATCGCTATTCCGACAAGCAGCAAAAACTCCTTCGACACCAGGACGACCAGCTGGCCGACGGAAGCGCCGACGACCTTCCGGATCCCAAGTTCTTTCTGTCTGCGGGAGGCGGTGAACGCGGCGAGACCGAATAACCCCAGACAGGAAATGAGGATGGCGAGACCGGCGAAATACCGCGAGAGGATCCCGATCCGGATCTCCGATGAATAAAGCTGTTGGTAGCTTTCATCGAGATATTTATATGAGAATTCCATCCCGGGGTTGAATTGCATAAAAGCCTTCCGGACGGCGGCGATCGTTTGGGCTTCGACGCCGGCTTTTACCCGTACCGACACCATATTGCCAACAGGATAGCACCGGAAAAAAGCAGGTTTTACCTGCGAATAAAGCGACTCAAAATTGAAGTCCTTTGCAACGCCGACGATCTCGCGTTGTTCATCCCAGAAACGAACGACAGTACCGATCGGATTTTTCAGCCCCATTGCTTTGATCGCCGTTTCGTTCATGATGATCTCGTGCTGTGCGTTCGGTGAGAAATAACGCCCCTCCTTCAGTCGGATCCCGATCGTCTGCAAAAAATTGGTGCCGACCTCGATATTCGCGAATTCGATATCGAGGCTGGGGTCTTTCCCCTGCCAGGACACACCGCTGATCGCTCCGTGATCCCCGGTCAGGTTATGTGCATGGCTCCCCGCGCTGACGACACCGGGGATGTTATTGAGCTGTCCGACAAAGCTGGCCGCGTGTACGAGGTATGCCGAGTCCATGCGGATGGGAATATTAAAATCGATCACATGGTCCCGGTTGTAACCCAGATCGCGGGACTGGATATAGTTGACCTGCCGGTAGACGATCAGCACCCCGGCAATAAAAAGGATCGACAGCGTAAATTGAAAGATCACCAAACCCTTCCGCGCCCACAGTTCGCCAATGGAAGTACGGATCGTATTGCCCTTCAATACCGCAACCGGCCGGAAAGCCGAAAGATAAAAAGCAGGATAACTGCCTGCAAACAGACCCGTCAGCAGGGCAATACCGGCAAGGGCTATCACAAGCGGCAAAGCAAAATGAAGCGCCAGCTGTTTCCCGGTGATCGCATTAAAAACGGGCAACATCAATTCGCAAAGACAAAGCGCCATAATTAGCGCAGCGAAGGTGAGCAGAAGCGATTCGCCGAGATATTGCAGGATGAGCGTAAAACGCCCGGCGCCGACCACCTTTTTGATACCCACTTCTTTCGCGCGGAGCGCAGCGCGCGCCGTCGACAAATTCATGAAATTGATACAGGCGATGACCAGGATAAAAATGGCGATGATCGAAAAGAGCTTTACATATACGATCCTTCCGCCGCTTTGGGCGCCGTTTTCATACTTGTTATAAAGGTACCGGTCGGAGAAGCGGGCAAGAAAGAGCTGGGGATCCCAGCTATCCTTTTTCCCGCCCTGTTTGGCGAGAATATAATGACGAAGCTTATCGTCCAACGCCGGGATGTTCGCCCCGGGTTTGAGCAGCACGAAGGTATGCGGGTCGGCGTTATACCATTTTTGCAGCCCGGGACGCCGTTCGAGTGCCAGATCGAAGTTGAATAACAGGTCGGGCTTTTCCGTGGCGTTATCCGGATTGGGCTGAAAAACGCCCCGGATCTCGTAGTCACCGGTGAAGTCATACTGTTCGAAGCGAATGACCTTTCCGATCAGGTCATGCGTGGTTCCGAAGAGGCTTTGCGCCAGGGCGCCGGAAATGAATACCCCCTGCTTGTCGGCAAAGAGCCGGCTGGCGTTCCCGTCTACGATGGGACAAGTAAACAGGTGGAAGAAATTGCTGTCAACCAGTTGAGGGGTACAGTTCAATTTCTTATCTCGATAGCCTATAACGCCGCCGGGAGTAGTGGGATCATTGAACCAGGATGCCGGTAAGACCGTGGAAGCGTCTTCGATCTCCGGGAAGTCGGCTCTCAGCGATTTGGCGAGGATGCCCGGCGTATACATGCCTGTCTGGAGGCCGTTGGACGTTTTTTGGTTGGTCATTACCTGGTAGAGCCGGTTGTCATTCGGATTGTATTTCTCCATTCCCCATTCGTCCGCGATCCAGAGACCGATAAGGAGAGCGCAGGCAAGGCCGACGGAAAGACCAAGCAGGTTCAGCAGGGAAAAGCGGCGATCCTTCAGCAGGTTACGCCAGGCAAATTTCAGGTAATTTCTGATCATGAACGGGCATTTGAACATAGCGACTCAAAAAGGTTTCCGGTTTTTCAAAAAGGTAAGGATCAAATTGTTACGCCGGCGTGGCCTACTATCCGTTGTCCGGAAACGATACAAAAAGTGTCCGGTGAAAATTGTTATTTTCGGGTATGATCGCAAAAATCGGCCGGATTGTTATCCGATTTGTATTGGGTGTGGTGATCTTCCTTATTGTTGCGCTGTTGGTCGGCGACCGGTTTGTTCAATTCCGGATGGATGACAAGGATCTGACTGCGTGGTTTGAGGCCCGGCATATCCAGCCGCACATCGATTATTACGAAGCAAAAGGCAGAAAGGTCCGTTATGTCCGGGTCGGGGACAATCCCGAAGCCACCATTCTGTTCATTCATGGCGCTCCCAGTTCGATGAGTTACTGGAAGGGGTATCTGGCAGACAGTGTACTCTTGTCGAGGGCGACGATGTATGCCGTTGACCGGCCGGGCTATGGATATTCCGGGCTGGCCGATCCCATGCCGGATATTGCAGACCAGGCGGCAGTCATCCGCGTCATCCTGGACAGTTTGCACCGCGTGCATCGTCCGGTCATTCTCGTTGGAGTAAGCTATGGATCGCCGATCGCCGCCCGGCTTACGATGGATTATCCGGACCTTGTCGACGGGTTGGTCCTGATGGCGCCGCCACTCGGCCCCGGCAGGGAAGAATATTTCTGGTTCACGCACCCCGTGGAAAGTCCGCTCATACATTGGGTCGTGCCAAGGATGTTGCAGACGGCCAACCGGGAGAAGCTCCATCACAGGGAGGAGCTGACAAAAATGTTGCCGCTCTGGGGCCGTATCCACGTGCCGGTCATGTATCTGCAGGGGCAGGAGGACGGGTTGGTGGACACGAGCAATGCCAGCTTTGCGCGGGAGTATTTAACGAATGTCCCCTCCCTGAATATCCAAATGATACCCGGAAGGGGACACCTGATCGCTTTTAGTGAAAAGGAGCGGATCATAAAGACGATCGTGAATATGATCGACACCTGCCAGGCGAGAGCACTCACCCATCCATTCTGACACTTGAACACACCAAATTTTATTAAAACTTTTTTTGAAAAAACCGTAAATTGGCAGAGGCTACGACATGTGAAGGCTTTTCTCAACACGTCTAAAACAATCGTGTATGAAGAACATTCTCTTCCTGTCGTTTTTCTTTTTAGGTCAGGGTCAGTTAGGCGTCGATCCTGATTTCATAAATCCCACCGGCACCTATCTCTTAAAGGGAGAAGTAAAAAACAGCAAGATTATCGGCCATTATGGGGAATTGAGGGTCCGGCTGATGGATACGAACCGGGTGGCGCTCTCCTACTATGTCAATAAAGGCTATCCTGGCTATGAGTCCGGATCTTTCATCGACACGCTTTATTATGAGGACAACCGGGCGATCTACAAACCGATCAATGACTCATCCTGCGCCATCTATTTTGTATTCCAGGATCGGTCGGTGGAAATCTCGCAGGAGGTCGCAGATCTTCACTCTGGATGTGGTTTTGGTCCCGGCGTGATGATCCCCGCGATACTCGAAAAAACCTCTTCGGAGATCCCGGTTATACAGGACATGTCCCCGCACGGCAGGCTATAGTGGCGCGTGCGCCGCGTGATCCGGCGACGTCCTATACCCGGCGACGTCCTATACCCGGCGACGTCTTATATCTGTCCCCGTTCTATAATTTCGGTTTACGCTCGTGGCCGAGAATGGTATAGGCCACGGTAAAGTTCCAGAACGCATTGCCCAGATTCTCGTACCGGGTGTGATAAACCGTGGTAAATCCGCGATTCCAGCTGCCGGAAATGTCGAATTTCTTATACGAGAATCCAAGTAAAAAGTCGATCCCGACGTCAAATCCCGTCACGTTGGAATTACCATCCGGGCTATAGGACATATTGCTGGATATCTTCAGCTTATTGTTGATTTGCTGGTGGGTGACCTGATAGGTGGAATTATTGCTCTCGGTGAAATATCCTATTTCCGTCCCACCGAGATTCTTTGCAACATAAGGCCCAATACCGGCAAAAACCTTCCATTTATTGGTGATCGCATATTTATAAAGGAAATTTACCGGGAGGCGCACCGAATAGATGCGCAGGTACGTGTCGGATTCCCCAATGTTGTATTCACTTGTTTGCGTAAATCCGGTGGTCTTTCTGAAGTTGGTTCCGTTCTCAGCATATACCAGGGCTGGTTCCACGATAAACCCGGAGTAGCCAAGCTCGTAGTCCAATACCAAACCTGCCTGAAATGCATTCATCTGTTGAGTAAAGGCGTAGGAAGGTAAACCGCTGATCCCATAGGTCTGCCAACAGTTAACAGAACTGAAGGAACCCGTGAGGCCAAGTCGAACCTGGGCGAAAACAGAGGTGGACGCTAAACATAAAATACAGACAATCAATTTTCTCATACCAAATTGTGCGTTTGATTAAGGACCGGCAAACTATAACTTTTGCTGCAATTGCCCCACGTTTTAACATTCCCATAACCACCAATATTTCCCAATTTGAGGGATGATCGGTGATTAACGCGGACGAATGGAATAAAATCCCCCTGTTCTACAAATCTATTGCTATCCGGCCAGTATCGCCCGCCAAAAATAAATGAATTGGATAATTAAATAAATTTATAATCAATAGATTCAAACAACTATTCGGGTTTGAGCATGAAAAAACGCTATTCGGCTGCTTTACTGGTTGGGCTGCTGTCATTCGGATGCCGGTCTCCCGTTTCGCCGCCGGCGGCCAAGGCAAGTGATAGTGTCGCGAAGGTGGAGCTTTATGACAGCAGCGCCACGGCTATTATTGACAGCAATGCAGTGGTCGAGGTTATCGGCCGGCATTATAAGTGGTCGGAAGGTCCTGTTTGGGTCCCGGGGAAGTCGATGCTCTTGTTTTCGGCTGTCCGTGAGAATACGATCTACCGATGGAATGGGACGGATACTCCGGTCGCCTATCTTTCCCCATCCGGCTATACGGATACGGCGTTCCGCGGTGGGGAGAACGGTTCAAACGGGCTTTCTCTTGACCGGGAAGGACAGCTATTGCTTTGCCAGTCCGGCAACCGGCAGGTGGTGCGGTTGAACGCGCCGCTGGACTCGCCCAAACCGGTATTCACCGTGCTGGCGGCAAATTACCAGGGGAAGAAGTTCAACAGCCCAAACGACCTGGTAGTGGACAGCAAGGACAATATATATTTTACCGATCCGATCTACGGATTACCAAAGCATGAGAACGATCCGACGCGGGAGATGAATTTCGAAGGCGTATACAGGATCGCGCGGGACGGTAAGTTGCGTCTGCTGATCGACACCATCGCGCGGCCGAACGGGATTGCTTTGTCGCTCGATGAAAAGACCTTGTATGTCGGCAGCAGCGACGATCTGCATACGCGGTGGGATGCGTTTGACCTCGATAGCACCGGTATGGTCCATGGAGGGCGGGTCTTGCTGGACGGAGCGCCGCTAAAGGCGCGGGCCACCGTCAAACAAGGGGCGGATGGATTTAAACTCGATCGCTACGGGAATTTGTTTGCGGCCGGGCCGGATGGCGTGAACATTATCAGCCCGACGGGCAAGTTGCTCGGATTGATCCGGGTTTTCAACCGGCCGACATCGAATTGCGCGTTTGATGAGCGGAAAGAGGTGTTGTATATAACGGCGTCGGATGAGGTGCTGAGGGTAAAGCTGAAAATGTGAAAAAACAATATGATATAAATTCTTCTAAAATGAAATTCCTTTCCCTCTCCCCATTCGTTCCTTCCGGAAGCAAATTCGAAGAGTCGAAGCAGCTTTTCCAGGAGCTGGGGTTCAAGCTAACCTGGTCCGAGGGCGGCTATGCCGGCTTCGCCGCAGACGGCTGCAATTTTATCTTGCAGAAGTTCGACAACAAGCAGTTTGCCGAAAATTTTATGCTGAGCGTACGCGTGGACAGCGTGGCGGAATTCCGCCAAATGGTGCTTGAGAAGAAACTCCCGGAACGCTTCGGGATCCGGATCGGGCAGGTGACGCAGCAGCCTTACGGCAAGGAAGTTAACATCATAGATATCGCCGGCGTCTGCTGGCATTTCATTGAATAGGCAATTTTCTGCCAATCATTGAATGTCATATAAAGCCGTGTTTTGGTCTTCCTGGTAATTGGCAGGCAGAATGAAGGTAGAATCGGGCATATTTTTTTGAACGATGCTGCTAAGTTGTACCGTCATCGATGAGCCGGATGATTTTGTAATTGATTTTATTAAAGCTCCTGAACATCCGGAACTTATTATTTGTCTTATAACATCGGGCGAATGGTTTTCAAAAGCTATCGGGGATAGAAATTGCGAACCCGGCACATCGGTGCTGTACCATTCATCGTCTTGCTCATGTGCCGTTTCTCCTAACGCCTTCAACGTGTACGTAACCTTGATATGAACGCAATTGTAACCAAACATTCTTTCAATACCGATTTTTTGCACCTGAACAGCCGATTCGTTTTTTCCAAATCCGTTTCGTTGCAGCTTATAATATTTCTTGTACTGGTCATTTAGTATGATGGAATACGTTTCGTTTATGTTGATCAGTGAAGTTGAATGCACTTTCATATTTATGGTGGATGATTCCGCATAGCCTTCGGCATACAAATTCCATTTATTGGTTTTGGCGGTGCTGATATATAAGTTTTTCCAAAGTCCGTCTTTTTTATTGTTGGCAACGGTGCCTCCCGTATATTGAAGCATTATGGTATTTCCGTCTCCGGAAACCGGTATCGGATAATCCACCGGTTGCTCCGGAGTATAAGGGGCGGTATATGTTTTGGAAGGCCCGGCCGTGCCGTTTTTTTGAGCCTCCATCATTCCTTTGGCAACAGATTTTAATGGGTTATCATCCTTCATTTGTCCCAGTTGCAAATTCAGTACCGAGTTGGCGATGGCGTCGCCCGGATTCTTTAAAGAACCTGAATCGCCTTTGCCGAACATTGCGCCAAGGTCTTTCATTTGCGAAAGCACGGAATCGGTATCGGATGCGGGGTTGGTACCCTGTGGGGCGGCTGATGACGTGGTCGTTGGCGACGAGTCATTGACAGATGGCTGTGCCGGGTTATTTTTCTTGGCAGTATTGTCCGGGTTGTCGCACGAACACATTAATGATAAACATGATGAAAGAAAGATGGCGGACAATGATTTTGCATGTATCATGTAACTGTTTAAAAGGGGTTATTTAAACTTTGCTGAGATATCAATTCTTTACAAAAGGCAGATTAAAACTGCCGGAAGTTATATTTGCGGTCGCCCCACCATCGCTTTCATCTGCCTTAAATGTCCCTGAGAAGGTTCCTGAAACGCGGCTATTGTCTATACCCGTAATAGTTGCTGTAAATGAAAGGGCGTAAAGGTTTCTATATGTTTTCCCATCCATGTATGAAGCGGACTTTTTACCTATAGCATCCGGCGAAGACCGTTGATGACTGTCAACGGTAGTAGTTCCGCTATTGGCGATGACAAAGTCGAATACATTGCTTCCGGCGCACGTAACCTTTATCCTCACGGTCCCATTGGTTGCATCGTTGCTTACCTCATTTATGAAAAGGTTGCCGTTTTGCACATTGTTTGCCGTTTCAATCCTTTTCCCGTCCAGGGTATAAGAAAAACCTCCTGCCCCACCGGTAAAGTTCATATCGGAAGAGGTTGTTTTAACCGGCGGAGAAGTGGTGTTAGGTTCTGACGCGTTTGCTTTGTTTCCCGGCGGATTGCTGCATGCGCAGAAAAATAGTAAGCCCGCGAAGAGAATAGATACTGTTGTATTTGTCCGTTTCATAAAACTTGCTTTTGTCGAGGATCAGGTGGTGCTAAGTCTTGTCACTAAAGTTGCATTCCCCATAAGCGGTTTTGAAAAATAACCGACCAACGGAATGTTAAAATCGACGGAAGGAACAGCCTGTTTTCCATTTGGTCCTGGTTAACCCGCCTTATCCAAAGCCTGCTGACATAGGGTTGTCACAACGCACCCTCATCTTTGGGACATGAAATCGACAACCAAAAGCAGAATTATGACAACAAAGGAAGTAGCCGCCCGCTATTACGAGCTGGCCTGCCAGAACAAATGGAATGAAATCCACGAGACCCTTCACGACGACAACATTTTGCAGCGGGAGCCTGAGCAGGGCAGACCCCCCGGAATCGAAGCCGTTACCCGCGGAAAAGCAGCCGTCAAGGCAAAAAGCGACGCCCATCGCGTCATGATCGAAGCGATCCATAGCCGACATACCAGCGAGCCCGTCGTAGCCGGAAATTTCTTTACCACCACCCTGCAACGGGACGTGACCTATCGGGGCAAGTCGCGTGTCAACTCGGAGGAAATCGCGGTAATTGAGGTGAAAAACGGCAAGATCGTCTCAGAGACCTTTTTCTATTGATTCGCCGCCACTGCGGGCCAGCGCGAGCCACACGCACACCGCGGCTAGCAGCGTGAACACCGCGGCCATCGGGAAAAAATAAATGTATTCACAGACGGCCATCACGCTAAGAAATAGCCCCATGCCGATCAGCATTCGTTTGACCGGCCGGCCGCCTAACATCCATAGTTGGACACTGACAAATAGCAGCACGAAGATCAGGATGATCCCGTAACCGTCAAAGAATTGCGCCAAGGTCGCGCTGCGACCCATAAAATCGAAATGTTCCGTGCGCATACCGGTAAGCACTGCGCCGACCCGCGGATTGTCCGGCATCCCGGATCCAAGCGCCCCCATCGTATGACCTATCGTATGCAATAGCATGAGTGCGGCAGCGACCCGAAGTAATATCTTAGGCTTCATCGGCGACTTTTTTATAGAGGTTAAGGATCATGCCCCACCCCTGGTCCATATCGGCAATAATTTTCGCGCCGCCCATGAGCTTCTGGATGTCGCGGTGCTCCATCGTTACGCGTGTGGCCCCGGACATGGTGGGAATAAAATTCACAACGACCTCCGTCACCAATTGCGGGTCATACTCGAAATTGCCGTTGACCTGCCAGGCGAGTGTCAAATGATCGTGCGGGTCCCAAATCAATACCTTACCGATCTCGACCTCGCTGCCGTCTTCGTGACGGGAATACCAGCGCCCCCCGGTCTTGCCTTCGAGAACCGACTCCACCAGCGGAGTTTTGCCGATATGATGCGTCTTGGGCCACCATAGATCGATCTTTTGCGTGAATACGTCAAAGGCCGTTTGTTTCGAGGCCTCCACCACCACTTCCTTGTTGATGGTCATCAGGTTAATTGCTTCCATTATGTTGCGTTTTCTTTTTTTCCAGTTCTTCGGCGACGCGCTTTAGATTCTGGAGGGCTTCCCCCCAGAAGCGGTCCAAAAAGTTGCGCAAGGCGATCAGTCCCTCCTGGTCGATGCGATATATACTGCGGGTGCCCTGTTGCTCCATCGAAATCAATTTTGCTTCCTTCAGCACTTTTAGATGCTGGGATACCGCAGGGCGGGTAACGTCCATACCCTCGGCAATGTGCGCAACCGACAGCGGCCCGGCGACCAGTTTTTCGAAAATGGCCCGGCGGGTCGGATCGCCCAACGCATTCAGGACTATATCGTATTGTTTTTTGATCGCCATTCCGTTAGTTTTTACTTACCGTTAGTGCAAACTTACCAAATAAATCAAAAAAAACAAATTTTTCTTGGAATAATTATCGCATCGGCTCCGGCCGCCGATGAAGCGGTTGGTAAACACCCAGCTTTCCTCCGCACAACTGGCTCACGCTTCCTGGTGCACCGCAACCTTATTATATTCTTCAAAAAGCCTTCGCTGCAACTCGGGTGGAACCGCCGCATACTCGTGGAACTGCATCCGGAATTTTGCCCGGCCCTGGGTGATCGACCGGAGCGACGAACAATAATCGTGCATCTCGGCCAGCGGCACTCTTGCAATAACCTTTGTAAAATGACCTTCCGTGTCCATGCCTTCCAGGATGGCCCGCCGGGTCTGAAGATCGCTGATGATCCCGCCCGTCTGGTCGTCCGGACATAGGACGGTAACCGCATATACGGGCTCGAGCACCAGCGGGTCGGCCTGCCGGAAGGCTTGTTTGAATGCCATCATCCCGGCGATCTTGAACGAAATATCATTGGAATCTACCGGATGCATCTTTCCGTCATAAACGATCACCCGCACATCCCGGACGTGTGAGCCCGTCAACGGTCCTTCCTGCATCTTTTCCATCACCCCCTTCAGGATCGAAGGCAGAAAGCGCTGATCGATCGCGCCGCCGACAATGCAATTCAGAAATACGAGCTTGCCACCCCAGTCTAGCTCGAATTCCTCCCGGCCCCGGACCGATAGCCCTTTCGGATCAGGCATCCCCTCGAACCAGGGCTCAACCTGCATATAAACTTCGCCGAATTGTCCGGCACCCCCGGATTGTTTTTTGTGGCGGTAATTGGATTGGACCGGCTTGCGGATCGTCTCCCGATAGGGGATTCGTGGTCGGCTAAATGTCGCACGGAGGTTTTTAGAGACATGTTCCAGCTTCCACTTGATCACCGACAAATGCAGTTCCCCCTGGCAGTGAATGATCATTTGCTTCAGTTCCTGTGACATCTCGAGGACTACGGTCGGATCTTCCTCGCGGACCTGCCGTACCGCCGCCGCCAGCTTCTCTTCATCGCCCTTCAGCGCGGACTCGATCGCTACGCTCATCAGCGGGGATGGGAATTCGATAGGCTGCAGTTCCAGGTTCGAACCGCGCGCATGAAGGGTGTTATTGACATGCGTATCCTTCAGTTTGATGGTCGCGCCGATATCGCCCGCATATAATTCATTGACGGGAATACGCTTGCCGCCTTCTACCACAAAAAGTTGATTGATCTTTTCGGTCACGCCATTGGTCTCGTTGACCAGTTCCATACCCGCTTTGATCGTCCCGGAATACACCTTGAAAAAGGACATCTCCCCGATATGCGGCTCCGAAAGGATCTTAAAAATAAAGATACATGCCGGGCCTGCCGGATCGCAGGGAACGGGTTCGCCGGATATCGTCAGCGGCGGCGGAACTTCAGCCGGCCCGGGACAAACATTGTCGATAAAACCCATGATCCGCCCGCTCCCCATATTCCGTTTAGCGGAGAGACAGAAAAGCGGAAAGAGGTCATGATTGATCATGGCGCTCTTTAGGCCCTGTCTCATCTCATCCTCGTCAAGCTCACCCTTTTCAAAATATTTTTCCATCAACGTTTCGTCATTTCCCGCGATCGCTTCGATCAATTCCCGATGGAGACGGTCCGCCTTCTCTCTTTCCGCGTCGGGAATGGGTAACTTTTGCGGCCGTCCACCCTCCTGGGGGAACCGGTATTGGATCATCTGTAGCACATCGATCATCGCGTTGAAACCCGGCCCCTGATTGAGCGGATACTGCACGACGATGACATTGCTCCCAAAATGCTCCCTGGCCTGGGCCACCGTGTGGTCAAAGTCGGCCTTGTCCTGATCGAGCTTGTTGACAGCCAATAGCATCGGCGTACGGAATCGTTCGGTATAATCCCAAATAATGTCCGCCCCCACTTCCACCCCGAAATTGGCGTTTAGCAACAGCACGCCGGTATCGGCCACTCGTAAAGCTGAAAGGATTTCACCGGCAAAATCATCATAACCCGGAGTGTCCAGGATATTGATTTTATAGCCCCTCCATTGGGTGTGCAGCAATTTGGAAAAAATGGAATTACCTCTTTGCTGTTCGAGCTCGCTGAAATCACCGACCGTATTTCTTTCTTCGATAGTACCCCGCCGGGTAGTGAGACCTGCTTCATAGAGCATGCATTCTGCCAGCGTAGTTTTGCCGGACGCCGAATGCCCGAGCAGAACTATATTCTTGACGTGAGAGGTGTCAAAACTAGCCATGGCAACCGTATTTCTCCTTAAGTTACGAAATTTGCCCGGAAAATGTCAATACACCGGATAAACCCGCGATTCGTAACTTTGCCCGCAAAACCTGGTTTTTTATGCTCGGCGTCCTTTTGGCAAATTTCTACGAACGCGACCTTCGCAAACTGATAGAAGAGGTCAATGCATTCAAAAGTGAAGAAAACCTTTGGAAGATAACGGGTTCGATAAAAAACTCCGCCGGTAACCTCACCCTGCACCTTACCGGAGGTCTCAATCATTTCGTCGGCGCTACCCTGGCTCACACCGGCTATGTCCGCAACCGCGATCAGGAATTCACAAAAAAAGGTATCTCCAGAAAGGAAATGGTGACCGAGCTGGAAAAATTGATCCCCATGGTCAAATCAACCCTGACCAACCTGACGGATGCCCAAATGGATAGCGAATACCCCCTCATGTATGACGACGCCAGGCAGTCGCATGCCTACGTCCTGATCCGGCTGTTAGCCCACCTCGGCTATCATCTCGGCCAGATCAACTACCTGCGCCGCTTTCTCGAATAGCCAGGCGCGTACGTCGCCACAAACTCTCTACTAAGATATCGGAAGCCGTGCACCGGCCCCGTTCGGCCTCTTATTTTATCACATAGCTGGACCTGGGAAGGTAAAAGACGACCGTTTTACCTGTCCCCGTGATAAAACTCATCTTTCCAAAGGCTCCCGCAACGCCCAGATACGCTATTCTGTCCCCGGGCGGCAACCTGTCCGTATCAAAATAGGCCCCCAGTGGCAGGTTTTGATTGGCCCGGGTTACGTCCTCGCTCGAAGCAAAACAGATCATCTTTTGCGCCGCCGCACTGGCAACCCGATAGCCGAACACCATATAGCTCACTTTCTGACCGGCGGCAATCGAGAATTCCTTTGTCTTCCTGTCAACCTTGCCGATTACCTGGGCAAAGGAGCCGGATGAGAGGAGCATCAGGCAGATAATAACAAGCATCTTATGCATACGCGATAGTTTAGGATGGATGATATCTCCTGCAAGGAACATACCAAATTATCGCGCTAAGCTCCTGAAATTCAGCGACCTATTCGATGATCCTACAAGGTCGCGATATCGATCACAAACCGGTACCGCACATCGCCCTTTAACATCCGCCCGTATGCTTTGGTTATATCCTTTATATCGATCATCTCGATATCCGAGACAATATTGTTGGCCGCGCAGAAATCCAGCATCTCCTGTGTCTCCTTTAACCCCCCTACCCCCGATGAGGTGAGGCTCCGCCGCCGGTCCATCAGGCTAAAGGTTTTTATCTCTAATGGCTTTGGCGGGATGCCGACGGAAATGTGCACGCCGTCCAACCGCAACATCGATAGATACATGTTGATATCATGCTCCGCGGACACGGTATCCAGAATGAAATCGAACCTGTTCTCCGCAGCTTTCACCTGTTTTGGGTCCTTCGACACGAGGAAATGATGCGCGCCCAATTTCTTTGCATCCTGCTCTTTCGATGGCGACGTGCTTAGCACCGTCACCTCGGCGCCAAAGACCGCCCCGAATTTAACCCCCATATGTCCCAGCCCTCCAAGCCCAACGACACCGAGCTTGTGCCCCTTGCCCACCTTCCAGTGCCTTAAGGGCGAATAGGTCGTGATCCCCGCGCACAACAGCGGTGCCGTCGCCGCCAGGTCGACTTTGTCCGAGATACGCAGCACGAAATCCTCCTTGACAACGATGGTCTTCGAATACCCGCCATAGGTGGGCGTTTTCTTATCCTGCTCCCGGCCATTGTATGTTTGCGAATTGCCGACGAGACAATATTGCTCGAGGTTCTGCTGGCAGTTTTCGCAGACCCGGCAGGAGTCGACCATGACGCCCGTACCCGCCAGGTCGCCGGCCTTGAATTTTTTCACCTGGTTTCCGACCTGGACGACGCGGCCTACGATCTCGTGGCCCGGAACCATCGGGAAGATGCCTTCAAACCAGTCGTTCTTGATCTGATGCAGATCGGAATGACAAACCCCGCAATACAAAATATCGAATTGGACGTCATTGGGACCGACATCACGCCGTTCGAAGTTCCACGGGGCGAGATCGGACGTGGGGCTTTGAGCGGCATATCCTTTTACCGGTATCATAGATTTTAAGCTTTTGACCTTTCAAAACTCAACAAAATTTCCAACTTGGTCTTACTAAAATTTTACTTGGCTGCGATCTTACCCCATTTGATTTTTAGCCATGCCCTTACCGGTTCATCATACAGTTTTAGACAGGCATACGCGACGAAGACCGCCACGATAAGAAGGATTAACGTCCCCACCATTCCTTCTCCCGAGGGAACACCGGGCATCCCCTTTGCCGCCGGGATTTTCTTGTTATAGACCCAGGCCCAAAAACAATATATCAACGGATAGTGTGTAATATAAAGCGGATACGAGATATCCCCCAGCCATTTGCAAAACCGCGCCGCCCGTTTCCCGCTGATATGGCCCTCCGCGCCGATCGAAACGATAAGCGGAAAAAGAACGATGATACAAAACGATTCATACACGCCGTTCATCCACAAATGCTCCGCACCCCCCACCCGGGGTACCCAGAAGATCGCCAGGATCATCAGGCTGCAAACCCCGAACGCCCATTTGATATGGATCAGTTTTCCCATCCGGCATAACAGGACGCCGGCGAAGAAGGGATACAACAGCCGGGCAAATCCGATGTGAAGCTGTCTGCCATTGATCGCCCATCCGCCGATCATATCGCCCTGTCCGCCCCAGACCGCAAACTGGACGAGGTAAGCTGCCGACAGACCGACAAATATTCCCAGTAATACTTTTGAAAACCGCCGGACAACCACCGCATACAGGATATTCCCGACATATTCAAAGAAGAGCGACCATGCCGGGCCATTTAACGGATGCATCTCCGTCCAGCCGCGGATGTCCCAGGAGACAGGTATCGGGACCAGGGTTGCGCCGATGATCATGAAAAGCAGCGTCTTCCAGACCGGCGTTCCCGCTATCAGCGGAAATGGGAGCGACGGTTGGAAATAGAACAACGCCGCACCGATCAGCGAACCCATAACGACCATCGGCTGCAGCCGGATCAGCCGGCGCTTGTAAAAATCCCACTGGGTCATTTTTACCCAGCGGTCGTCGTATGAATAGGCGATCACAAAACCGGACAGCAGAAAAAAGAAATCCACCGCCAGGTAACCGTGGTTCATAAGCTGAACAAAACGGTTGTCGAAGGTAAATACTTCAAAACAATGGAAAATGACGACAGCAAGCGCAGCCACGCCGCGAAGCCCGTCGAGGATCTCGTAATGGTGCTTCGATTCCAGGTAGATAACGGATTTATTCATGGGCAGATAGCTATTCGATTTTTGCGACCCCGTCCGAGACAGGTGCCTAAATATAAAGAAGTTAGTCGATTATAACCCTCCGTTGGTCGGTTATTTATCAAACCCGGCTACGCGAAATACAACTTTACCGCCATGTCGGGCATCACTTACTCTCCATCAATTAAAAACTGGAAAACATGAAAAAGACATGCTATTTTATAATCGCACTAACGGCCCTAAGCCCAAACCTGTTTTCACAGACGAAAGTTCTAAGACCCCTCACGGCAAAAACCGTTGCCCCGCCGCCGACGGCAAATACCATAGAGAAAAAAGAGGCGGTGGCAAAACCGCAAAACAAACCCGCACCGACACCGACGGATCTGCAAAATGCAGTTATAAATATTGTCGTGGGAAACGATGGTAAGGATAATGATACCTATGTGTCCGTTTCGATCATTGACGGTAACAAAAGAACGGCAGCCTATTATGGCGTTGCCGACAAAGGCAGTTACGTGCAGGGGATGACTACCGGCGAATATTTTCCGGGAGATAATGAAACATTACCTACTAAGCTGGACAAAACGGAACCTACCGGTGAAATAGATAACAGCAAATATCCTCCGCTGCCCGTGACGAGGGAAGCCAACCTCGCCGATTTTTCGACTGGAGGATCGATCTTTATAACGATCAGACCCAACGGCCACGACAAATGGAACATAAGCAGCTTTACCGTGACATTATTCTTCAACAACGATCCTTCCAGTCCCCATAGAATGACATGGAATGGATTTACGCTTGCACAGGATAGCCCGACAAAGACGCTCGAGTTTGATAAGAACTTTAACCCAATCCAATAAAGAAGGCATAGCCCCCAAAAAAAAAGAACGAGTAAGCAGGTTGCCTGGCTACAACGCACTTCAAACTGGCTACAACGCACTTCAAAAATGAAGAAAAAACGCAGTGTAGTCCCGACAGGAATCGAACCTGTATCAAAAGTTTAGGAAACTTCTATTCTATCCATTGAACTACGGGACCGCGCCTGGCGGGCCGCATCGGGCCGGTAACCGCCGCACAGGGGCCGCAAAAATAGCACAATTTTTTTTAGCTAGCGGGAATTCACTACTTTGACCGTCTTAAAATGAACCATAATGGATAGAATAAAATCGGTGGCGACGGCAATTCGCAGGGCAGCGACCCGAATCGCGATGGTGGCGGTGTTTGCGGGGGCTGTAAAGACGGCGAGCGCCCAGGGGCCGCATTTCAGTCATCAAACCATTTTTGTGACCGACCTCGACCGATCGGCGAACTTTTATGAAAAGGTCCTGGAACTCAAACGGATACCGGAGCCCTTCCATGACGGGAAGCACGTGTGGTTCCGGATATCCGAGCATGGGCAGCTGCACGTGGTCTCGGGGGCAGCGGCAGACGTCCCGCATGACATCAACATTCACCTGGCGTTTAGCGTCCCCTCAATGGAAGAATTTACAAAACACCTGGATGCAATGAATATAAAATACGGCAACTGGGCGCAGAACGACAAGACACCACAGGTCCGGCCGGATAAGGTCAAGCAAGTCTACCTGCAGGATCCCGACGGATACTGGATCGAGATCAACGATGATAAATTTTAGCTGCGCGGCGCCGGGCGGTCCGAACCCCGTATATTTGCAGTCCAATGAAATTCTACAACCTCATTATCCGATATCGGCTCCAGATTGCCTTCGTGCTGGTGATCCTGGGCGGAGTGACGAATTATTTCTCCGGCTTTTGGCCGGCCTTTCCGGCATATTTCATTGCGTTGCTGCTGCTGTTCGGCTATTTCTTTTTTGGTCCGCTGCGCCTGATCCAGGAACATATGGAATCCGGCAACATGGAAGCGGCGGAGAAAGTACTTGATTCGATCAAATTTCCCGGTCTGCTCTATAAGCCGATCCGTTCCGTTTACTACACGCTTAAGGGGAACCTGGCCATGATGAAGAAAGACTTCGACAAAGCGGAAAAGAACATGAAGAAGGGCCTCGATCTTGGGATGCCGATGAAAGAGGCGGAAGGAGCGAGCCTGTTGCAGATGGGTATGCTTTCCATGCAAAAGAACGATATCCGCCAGGCAGAAAGTTATATCCGGCAAGCGATCCGCAAAGGACTGCCCGACAAGGAGAATCAGGCGGCGGCGTTCCTGCAGCTTTGCTCGATCATGATGACAAAAAGGGAATTCAGGGCGGCGAAGGATTTTTTCAGGAAGGCGAAGGCATTAAAGCCGACAAACCCGGAAATTGTGGGGCAGATCAAAGAGATCGAACGGTATATTTCCCGCATCCCGGGTTAGTTATTCGCCGATTTTTTGGCGACCGGTGCGATGTTAGTTCTGTACCGTCTTCGGGCCGCCGGAAGTTACGCAGTCGACCATTTGACGCAGCGTTCGAAGCGAAAGGCTGTTCTTCTCAAGAAAATCGAAGGTACCGTATTGCAGGAAGACTTCTTTTGTATTTAACCCTTTCTGACTGGAAAAAAGGATCACGTAGACATTGGGGTCAAAGTCGCGCACCCGTTGCAGGGTATCGAGTCCATTCATCTGACCATCGAGGTTGAAGTCCAGGACGATGACGGACGGGCGCTTGCTGAGATTTGAAATGCAGGATTCTCCGTTTGTATAAAAATGGAGGTTGCTGCTCAGGCTCTCGAGCTCTTTGGCGATAAGGCCTTGATAAATGATGTTATCTTCGACCACGAAAATAACGGGTTGGTTTGTTAATTCCATTGGTTGACTGGTCTGGTGCAATGAAGAACCCGGAAAATGGTGCCAGAAAAAAAACCGATTTAATCCATTGGGAATCAACAAATAATAAAACCCGGGAGGGCTTCTTCGCTCTCAATTTGGGAAAGGTCGATTAGTTATTGGGAATCAATTCAATACTTCAGCCTGCAACTGGACGATGCATTCCTTAATGGTATTGTCGATCGTGTTGACCAGTCCGGGGATATCGGCAAGAGACTCCATTTGTTTCGCGTTGGATTCCACGGTGCGGATCTCCTGCCGGATAGACTTGATCCCCATGGAATCGATCGTGGATTTTAATTTGTGGGCTGTTTTGCCGACCTGCTCCCAGTTCTCCGCCTGGAGGGCGTTTTTCAGGTCTTGCATGTTCTGAGGAACCGTTTCAATAAAGAGCGCTACCATTTTCTTAATAAAGCCCTCATCACCGCCGGAAACGGATTGTACCATCGTAAGGTCATAAAGTCTTTGATTGGCTGATGACATGTTGTTAAGGTTGTTTTTTTGGGTGCTAACTGTTCTGCTGTCATCGGATGAGGTTGTGGTCGATGGTATGGTTGGACCGGCTTGCGCCTTCCCTGAGGCTCCGGCGGAAAAGTCTTCGGGCAAACCGGTTTCGATCCGGTTGAGGTTTCTGGAAATTACCCGGAAAAGCCGTTCTTCGTCAAAGGGCTTCGCGAGATAATCGGTCATTCCGGCTGCCAGATATTTTTCGGAGTCGCCTTTCAGGGCATTCGCCGTGAGTGCAATAATAGGAATATTTGCTTTAACGGGATCAGGCAAACTACGAATGTGATGAGTGGCTTCTATCCCGTCCATTTCGGGCATCTGGACGTCCATCAGGATACAATCAAAAACGTCCTTCCCCAACTCCTCGATGGCTTCACGGCCGTTGCCCGCGATCACCACTTCAAAGTCCCAGGATTCGAGGATGTGCCGGGCAAGAAACTGGTTCAGCTCGACGTCTTCGGCTACCAGCACTTTGCGGGGACCAAGGCTTTTGTAATCGATCTCCTGCACCTCATTATCCTTTTCCTCCTCTATACTGACCTGGTACGGAAGCCGGATGGTAAAACTGGAGCCCTTGCCTTCTTCGCTTTCGACCGAAAGCTCGCCGTCCTGCATCTCGATCATGTTCTTACTGATCGCGAGTCCGAGGCCGGTTCCGCCGTATTTCCGCGAAATCGTCGCGTCGGCCTGTTCGAACGGTTCGAAGATCGTACTCAGCCGTTCCTTGACGATGCCGATCCCGGTATCGCTGATCGTGATTTCGACGATGGCCATTTCTCCGGTATTCTCCCGGATCCCGGTCACGATGGTAATGTGCCCGGTTTCGGTAAATTTCAGGGCATTGCTGAGGATATTGTTTAACACCTGGCTAAGCCGGTAAGGGTCCCCTTTGACAACCAGATCCGCGGGAATAAAGTTCTGAAAGATCAGGCCCAGCTCCTTTTCTTCCGCGCGATAGATGAACGACTGGATCGTCGTTGCGATCTTGTCGACGATCTTGAACGGTATTGTTTCGAGCTGCAATTTACCGGCCACGATCTTTTCCAGGTCGAGGATATCGTTGACGATCACGAGCAGGTTATTGGCCGACTCCTGGATCAGCTGAAGATAATTGCGCTGTTGGGATTCGAGCTGGGTCTTGCTCAACAAGCTCGCGATACCGAGGATGCCGTTCATCGGCGTCCTGATCTCATGGCTCATGTGCGCGAGGAAGGACTCTTTTGCCCGGGCAATCTCGTCCGTAAGCTGCTTGGTGAATCGCAGCTCTTTCTCCATCTTTATGCGATCGGTAATATCCTGTGAAAAGCCGATGACATATGGTTCGGCGCCTGGTTCTTCCCGGCGGTAGTTCTTGTACAGCAGGTATATTTCATCCCCTTCCTTGTTAAGCACGCAAAATTCGCCGCTGACCGCGCCGTTGCCGAGACCTATGGGCCGGAGGTATTCGTCCGCGAATTTATCCCGATGTTTTTCGGGGATGAACTCCGACAGATTGCGGCCAAGCATCTCCTGCTCTTCAAAGCCGAGGAGCTTGCAGGTGGCGGGGTTGACCGTCAGCAGTTTACCCTCCATATCGTGGGTGCAGATAAGGGCCTGGCTGTGGTTAAAGAGGTCACGGTAACGTTTTTCGTGCAGGCGGACCTTTTCTTCAAATTCTTTTGTTTCGGTGATCCGGACTACATATATAATGACCTGAACGAATTTGCCGTCCGGATCGAATACCGGATTGATGCGATGGAGAAAGTGCTGGACAACGCCTTCGCTGTCCTGCGCAGATTCCGACCATTCGACCGCCTTGCGCGTCCGGCGGGCTTTTTCGAAGACCATGCGGCGCGCGCGGGACATAGCTATGGGGCGGCCGGTATAGGTGCAATACTCTTCATTGGTCTTCCCGATCATCCATTCCCGGACGGCCGGGTCAGGCACGGCCGGCGGGTTCGCATACAGAAAGCGGTACTCCGCATCTGCAACGAGGATCTCCGCAGGGACCTTGTCGAGAATCTCCTCAAAAAAGTTACTGTCTAACGGCATTGCCTGGGCATAGGTTTAGGTTATGGTCATTTTATCTTCAGCTCGCCGTTCTGGATCATCCGGTATAGCGTGGATTTGCCTACATCCAGCTTCTTCGCGACGAGCAGAACATCTTTCTCGTATTTATCCAGGTAGTGTTGCAAAATTTGGATCTCAAATTCTTTCAGCGTCATTTCTTTATTTAGAAGGTCCGCGATGCTCGCGGATGTGTTGAGCGTAATATGTTCCGGCTGGATTGTTTCGTCGTCGGCCATGACGACTGCCAGTTCGACCACCGATTTCAGTTCCCGCACGTTTCCCGGAAACGGATATTGTAACAATTTTTGCTGTGCTTCGGGAGACAGGGACCTCTTTTCGATCTTGTTTTCCTTACAGAAGCCGTCGATAAAGTGTTTGGATAGAATGAGGATATCGTTGCCGCGTTCCCTTAAGGGGGGTAGGGAGATCGGCAGGCCGATCAGGCGATAGTAGAGGTCTTCGCGGAAATTCTTGTTCTTTACTTCTTCCAGTAGATTCTTATGGGTTGCGACGATGATACGCACGTCGATCTTGGTAACTACATTATGGCCGATCCGGGTGATCTCTCTTTCCTGAAGGACACGCAACAGCTTTGCCTGCAGGTTAATGTCGAGCTCCCCGATCTCGTCGAGGAACAATGTTCCTTTATCCGCTTCTTCGAACTTACCGATCCGGCGGGTAACGGCACCCGTAAACGCGCCTTTTTCGTGGCCGAAAAGTTCACTTTCGATCAGATCTTTTGGGATCGCCGCGACGTTGACCGCTACGAACGGTTGTTTGTGCCGGTCGGAATTATAGTGAATGGCTTTGGCGATCATTTCCTTACCGGAGCCGGTCTCCCCGGTGACACTGACCGTAATATTCGTTTTCGCTGCCTTTTCGATGAGGGAGAATACCTTTTCGATCTGTTCGGATTTCCCGAGAATTATCTGGGAGAAATCGTATTTGCGGCTTACCTGGGTCTTCAGGGTCTCGACCTCCTGTTTCAGGTTGCTGATCTCTCTGAGGTGGAGAATGCTATTCCAAAGCCGGTCTTTTGTGTCGTCGTCCTTGACGATGTAGTCGAACGCACCGTTCTTTAGCAGATTGATTGCTGTAGCCACGTCTTCCTGACCGGAGATCACAATAACCCGGATGTCGGGATTGTGTTCCTTGATCTTCTTCAAAACTTCAGCGCCATCACAGTCCGGGAGGGAATAATCCAATGTTACAACTTCTGGATTTTCATGCAGTTGGGCAAAAAAATCACGGGGAGATTCAAAGCGCTTGACCTCGTATTCAGGATTTAGGGACAGATAATGCTGGAGCATGGAACCATACCATACGTCGTCCTCAACAATAAAGACTTTAAAAGACTGATGGTTTTTCATATTTGCGTAGTCATTGGATACGATCTCTAACGCTGAATCAGCGAATTTATTCCCATATTAAGACATTTTCCAATCCCTTTTTCGCCTTTTTCCGGGATTAACGACCGGGCCCGGGCTATTTCCGCGGTCGTTTCCGGCTTTCCGCGACGCTCCATGGCCGCCTGCGGTCTTCCGCATCGCGCACAGATGTGAAAAGTCTTGGGAATTCAGGTCCCGGCGCCTCCTTAACTTTGACACATGTCTATCAATCGGGAGAAGCTCCGGATCCATTTCCAGGATGAATACCGGAAACTGAATGAACAACAAAGGTTGGCAGTGGACAGTATCGAGGGGCCCGTCATGGTCATCGCAGGTCCCGGAACCGGCAAAACGCAGATCCTCGCGGCTCGGATCGGCAAGATCCTGCTGGAGACCGACACATCTCCGGGTAATATCCTTTGTCTGACCTATACGGATGCCGGCGCGATAGCGATGCGCCGACGCCTTCTTTCGTTCATAGGGCCCGACGCATACAAGGTCCATATTCACACCTTCCACTCCTTTTGCAACGATATTATCCAGGAAAATCTGCCGCTTTTTGAAAAAACCGCGCTGGACCCCATCTCCGATCTCGAGCGAATCCAGTTTTTCAAGGTCCTCATCGACGGATGGCCAAAGAATCATCCGCTTAAACGGTACCGCGGCGATGTTTATTTTGAGATGGGCAATCTGCAAAGCCTTTTTTCCACCATGAAGCGGGAAGGGTGGACACCGGACTTTATCGGGGAGCGGATCGACCGTTATCTCCGCGAGCTGCCAAACCGCGAAGAATACATAGCCCGGCGGGCGACAAAGGAATTCAGGAAGGGGGATGTGCGGACGGATAAGATCGCGGAAGAAAAAGAGCGGATGGACAAACTGCGGGCCGCCGTCGGCGAATTTGCGCCATTCCAGGAGTTGATGCGCCGGCGCAACCGCTACGACTTTGACGACATGATCAATTGGGTGATCCGGGCTTTTGAGGAAAACAAGGATCTGCTGGCGACTTACCAGGAGCGTTATCAGTATATCCTGGTCGACGAATACCAGGACACCAGCGGGACGCAAAACAAGCTCGTCAGCTTGCTCATCAGCTATTGGGACCAGCCGAATGTCTTTGTCGTGGGCGATGACGACCAGAGCATTTACCGTTTTCAGGGCGCAAATGTCGAGAATATGCTGGAGTTCGCCCGTGACTATGAGAAAGACTTATTGACAGTGGTCCTGACGAACAATTACCGGTCGACACAACCGATCCTTGATATTTCGCGGACGCTGATCGAGCGCAACGACGAGCGGCTTGTCAATCAGTTCCCCGGTCTGTCGAAGAACCTGGTGTCGAGCCATCCGCTGGTCAGCCGGTTTACCGACGCGCCGAGATTGATAGAGTATCTGAGCCCAAGACAGGAAATGACGAATATCACGCTGCAGGTAGAGCGGTTGGTGGCCGATGGCGTGCCGCCGGGACGGATAGCCGTCATATACCGGGAAAACAAGTATGGTGAAGAGCTTGCCCGCTTTCTGCAACTAAAGAAGATACCGGTATACAGCAAACGAAGTCAGGATCTGTTTGCGGTCCCTCTGGCACAGAAGGTCTTGTTGCTGTTGCGCTTTCTGGGTGCGGAGCATGACGCGCCATATGGCGGGGATGAGATGCTATTCGAGATCCTCCATTTCGATTTCTGGGGTATTGCGCCCATCGAGATCGCGCGACTATCCGTCGAGGTGGCGGACAGGCAATTCAGCGATCAGCGAACCTCGCTTCGGCTGCTATTGTATGAAAAGGCTAACCGGCCCGCGCGCGACCTGTTCGATATCGGATTGCCCGAGGGCATGAAAAGGGCCAGCCGGGTGCTCGAAAAGCTGATCGGTGATGTCAGGAATACGACCCTGCAGGGTTTGTTCGAAAACTGTATCCGGGAGACGGGTATCCTGGGTCAGGTAATGGCAAGTCCTGAAAAGATCGCGCAGCTGCAGACGCTGACGTCGCTCTTCGAATTCATCCGGGAAGAATCTCGGCGGAATCCCGACCTCGATCTGGAGCGGCTTATCCAGGTAATCGACCTGATGAAAGAAAATGGACTGGTGCTTCCGCTGCTGCAGGTCTCGGGCAGCGATAAGGCGGTCAATTTGCTGACTGCGCACGGCTCCAAGGGTTTGGAGTTCGAGTATGTCTTTTTTGCGGGGTGTAATGCGGCAATCTGGGAAAAGAAACGGCGGCCGGGAGGAGGATACAAGTATCCGGACACGCTATTCGAACGGGTGGAGGGGCCTGCCTCCGCTAAAGCTGCGGTTGGGCCCGCCTCCGCTAAAACTACGGCGACTGAAGAAGAAGAGCTGCGGCGGCTTTTTTATGTGGCGCTGACAAGGGTGGAGCGCCATCTTTTCATCAGCTGGTCGCGATTTCGGGACGACGGAAAAGAGCTGGAACCATCGGTTTTTGTCGCGGAAATTCTGGACCGGCATGCGCTGCCCATCGAGAAGGCCGTGATCGGCGTGGAAGAGCTCGCAGCATTCGATGCGCTCCCATTCACGGAGATCATTGCGCCCGAGATCGGGGCAGCGGAGGAAGACTTTATCAGCAGAATACTTTCGACATTCGTAATGAATGTGACGGCGCTGAACAACTATCTAAAATGCCCGCTGGAATTCTATTACCGGAACCTGATCCGCATTCCGTCGCCGAAAAATGAGGCCACCGAATTCGGGAGCGCGGTGCATTTCGCGTTGCAGCGGCTATTTGAGAAAATGAAGGCGCATGCAGCGGAGGCATTCCCGGTAAAAGAGGAGCTGTTAAACGATTTTCGATGGTACATGGCCAGGCACCGGGAAATCTTTACCCGCGAAGCGTTCGCGAGGCGGATGGAGTATGGGCTCGAGGTGCTCGCCAATTACTATGACAAGTATCTGCCGCATTGGAACCGGATCGTCGCGGTCGAGCGAAATATCCGCAATGTTGTCGTGCGGGGGGTGCCCCTGAAGGGAAAGCTGGACAAACTGGAATTTCATGGGAATGAGGTTACGGTAGTGGACTACAAAACAGGGGACGTGGACAAAGCCAGGGATAAGCTGGCGCCGCCCGGTGAGCGCAATCCGGATGGCGGCGATTACTGGCGTCAGGCGGTATTTTACAAGATCCTTGTCGATGGATATGAGCAAAAGGACTGGAAAGTGACCGGAACGGAATTCGATTTTGTGGAGCCGGACCGGAAAAAGGAATTTCGGAAGATAAAGATCATGATCAGCCCGGAAGATATTACGACCGTTACACAGCAGATAGTCACGGTATGGGAGAAGATCCAACGGCGGGATTTTTACACGGGTTGCGGGAAGCCCGACTGTCATTGGTGCAATTTTGTTAAAACCAACAACCTGGCGATTGAGCTCCATGAGCTGGAAGAAGAGATTTAGTATGTTTGCGGCATGAAGTTGCGCTATGTCCCCTTGCTTTTGGCCCTTACTTCTCTTGTCGGATGTGCAGTCATTATTCCTCCAACCGGGGGTCCAAGAGATACCTTGCCCCCCGTTTTGCTGTCGGCTACGCCGGTGGAGTTCAGCAAACATATCAGCAGCAATAAGATCGTCTTCAAATTCGATGAATATATCAAAAGCGACGATATCCGTTCGAACCTCGTAGTGAATCCGGTCCCGAAAGTGGAACCTGTTTCGAGCGCGCACCTGCAAACGCTAACGGTCAAACTGAAGGATACGCTGCAGCCCAATACCACGTATACGCTCAATTTCTACAATGGCATCAAGGATGTGAACGAAGGCAATACATTGCGAAATTTCACTTATGTCTTTTCAACGGGCGATCATATCGATTCGGGCCAGTTGGGCGGAAGCGTGATTGTGGCGTTGACCGGGAAGCCGGATTCCAGCCTGGTGGTCATTTTGCATAAGAAGCTGGACGACTCAGCCGTTGTTAAAGAGCGGCCTGCTTATCTGACAAGGGTCGACACCTTGGGCCAGTTCCTGTTTCAACATATCCAGCCGGGAAAATACGCCGTGTATGCCATGAAGGATGAAGGGGGTTCGCATAAATACCTGTCTAAATCCCAGCTTTTCGCTTTTCACGATGCATATGTTAACGTGACGAACGCCGGTGGCTACGTGAACCTCTATGCGTATCAGGAGCTTCCGGAAACAAAGACCGGATCGAAGCCGGGTAGCTCCGGTAGCGCGGGTGAGGGGGGCAATGCTCCGTCGACGAGATCGGGCAGGAAGGCCAGGGAAAAGGAAAAGCGGCTGGAGGTGCAGCTGAATATGGCGAATGGAGTGTTTGACATCCTCGACACCTTCCGGATCAGTTTTGCAACGGGGCTGAAGTCCTTTGACTCGACGCTTGTCCGGTTTACAAATGAAAATTTCGGGGACATCTCCCTCAAACAATACCGTTGGGTGCGTGACACGACGAATAGGATCTTCTATCTGATTTATCAATGGCCGTTGGATACCAAGTTCAACCTGATCCTCCCGAAGGCTTTTGGCGAGGATTCGGCAGGCAGAAAATTGTTAAAGGATGATACGATCACGTTCCGGACAAAAAAAGATATTGACTATGGGGAGGTGCGGATCCGGGCGTTTAACCTGGATTTGTCAAAAAAACCGGTGCTGCTCTTCTATTCCGGGGATGCCCTTAAGTATTCTTTTCCCTTTGGGAACAAGAAGGAGATCAGGAAAGTGTTGTTCAAACCAGGGGACTATGAGATAAGGATCCTGTATGACACAAACGGGAACGGGAAGTGGGATACCGGGGAGTTCTTTAGGAAGCACCGCCAGCCGGAGAGGGTGGTGACCGTAATAAAAAAATTTACGGTGAAGGCGAATTGGGATAATGACCGGGATATCAACATGGCGCAATAACCGGACGGGGACCCGCGCCCGGCGCGGGGTTTGGTGGTTTTGGCGCGGGGTCGTAACTTTGCAGGATGCAATTTTCTTCCGCTTTGTTGGAGAGTGCCGTCGGGGAATTTGCCCGGCTGCCGGGGATCGGCAAAAAGACGGCATTGAGGCTGGTCCTGCATTTGCTGCGGGCCGAGCCGGCAAGCGTGCAGGGGTTGAGCGAGGCGCTGACGCGGATGAGGCAGGAGATAAAGTTTTGCCAGCGCTGTCACAATGTAGCAGACGGCGACATTTGTTCGATCTGCGCCAACTCCTTTCGAAAGCAGGAGTTGGTCTGCGTGGTGGAGACATTGCGGGAGGTGATCGCCATCGAGAGTACACAACAGTTTAATGGGGTCTACCATGTGCTTGGGGGCATCATTTCGCCGTTGGACGGCATCGGGCCCGAACAGCTGACGATCGAGTCGCTGGTTGGCCGGGTCCGGAAGGAGCGGCCGCAGGAGTTGATCTTTGCGTTGAATCCGACGATCCAGGGGGATACCACTATATATTATATCCAGAAGAGGTTACAGGATATCCCATTGAGGATCACGACGATCGCCCGGGGTATTGCATTTGGGGGAGAGTTGGAGTATGCCGACGAGATGACGCTGGCGAGGTCGATCAGTAACCGGCTGCCGGTGGAAAGCTACCGGACCGGGGGTTAGAGCACGCTTGTCAAATTTTATTGTATATTTGCGGTCTGTACAGGCGGATTTGTTTATTGTTCACCCTGTATGGCCGGAGCCGCGCTTCGAAGTGGAAATAACTGAACTAATAAACGTCCAGAAAATTTTTTCTTCCACAAAGCGTTTGACCTCCGGGTTTATTAACCTTATAGAAAGTAGGAGGATCAAATGAAGAATTCAAAGGAACTTATTGAAAAGGCGTTGTCGGAGCGCATCCTGATCATCGACGGGGCGATGGGGACCATGATCCAACGGCATAAGCTGGAGGAAAAGGACTACCGGGGCGAGCGTTTTAAGGATTGGGCTTCGGACCTGAAGGGCAACAACGATTTGCTGGTACTGACGCAACCGGAGATCATCGAGGGCATCCACCGGGAGTACCTGGAGGCGGGCGCGGATATCATCGAGACCAATACCTTCAATGCGCAACGGATCAGCATGGCCGACTATCATATGGAGGAGTTTGCCTTTGAGATAAATGTGGCGGCGGCGCGGCTGGCCAAAAAGGCAGCGGCGGACTACACGGCTCGCAATCCCAACAGGCCGCGGTTTGTGGCGGGGGCGATCGGACCGATGAACAAGACCCTTTCGCTTTCACCGGATGTCAACAACCCCGGATTCCGGGCGGTGACCTTTGACGAGGTCTCGGCGGCTTATTACGAGCAGGTAAAAGGGTTGGTGGAAGGCGGGGTCGACTTGCTGCTGATAGAGACGATTTTCGACACGCTGAATGCAAAAGCGGCGATATTCGCCATAAAGAAATACTTCCGAGACTCCAGCACACCCGAACTGCCGATCATGATCAGCGGGACCATAACGGACGCCAGCGGGCGGACCCTCAGCGGCCAGACACTGGAAGCGTTCTATGTTTCCGTCATGCACGCCAGGCCGTTGAGTGTTGGACTCAATTGCGCGCTGGGTGCGGCTGAAATGCGTCCGCATATCGAGGAGCTGAGCCAGATCTCGGCTTGCTATACGTCGGCCTATCCAAACGCCGGTCTTCCCAATGCCATGGGTGAATACGATGAATTGCCAGAAGACACGGCGCATTTTATCGAGGAATGGGCGGAAAACGGATTCGTCAATATCGTCGGCGGTTGTTGCGGTACGACACCCGATCATATCCGGCATATCGCGGAGCATGTGAATAAGATCAAACCCAGGCCGTTACCGGTCATTGAAAAAGAGTTAGCCTAATGGATGAAGTTGTCATAAAACCTTTCTTACGGTTATCAGGATTGGAGCCGCTGGTCATCCGGCCGATGACCAATTTCGTCAATGTGGGCGAGCGTACCAACGTGACGGGATCGAAGAAATTTGCACGGTTGGTGCGGGAGAACAAATACGAGGAAGCCTTAAGTGTGGCGCGTCAGCAGGTGGAGAACGGGGCCCAGATTCTGGACGTAAACATGGATGATGCCCTGTTGGACGGGGAGAAAGCGATGCAGACATTTCTGAATCTGCTCCAGTCGGAGCCGGATATCGCAAAGATCCCCATTATGATCGACTCGTCGAAATTCTCGATCATCGAAGCAGGGCTGAAATGTGTCCAGGGCAAGTGTATCGTCAATTCGATTTCCCTCAAAGAGGGGGAGGCCAAATTCATCGAGCAGGCGATCATCTGCAAAAGCTATGGCGCGGCGGTCATCGTCATGGCTTTTGATGAGAGCGGACAGGCCGATACGCTGCGGAAGAAGGTCGATATCAGCCATCGGGCGTACCGGATACTCACCGGGCAGGTGGGTTTCGACCCTCAGGATATTATTTTCGACCCCAATATCTTCGCGATTGCCACCGGGATCGAGGAGCATAACAACTATGCAGTCGACTTTATAGAGGCCATAAAACAGATCAAGCAGCTGATGCCGCTTACCCGGATCAGCGGCGGCGTCAGCAATATTTCCTTTTCTTTCCGGGGAAATGAGCCGGTCAGGGAAGCGATGCACAGCGTATTTCTCTATTACGCGATCAAGGCCGGGATGGACATGGGGATTGTCAACGCAGGGCAACTGGTCGTCTACGATGAGATCGAGCCGCAGCTGCGTCATCTTTGCGAGGATGTGATCCTCAACCGGAATCCCGAGGCGACCGATAAGCTGCTTGCGTTCGCGGAGACCGTGAAGGCCAAGGATAAGGCGGAAGTAAAGAACGAAGCCTGGAGGCAGGGAACGGTCGAAGAGCGGCTAAAACATGCGCTGGTAAATGGGATCACCGATTATATCGACGGCGATACGGAAGAAGCGCGCCTGAAATATCCCAAACCGCTGGATGTGATCGAAGGGCCCCTGATGGCGGGAATGGACGTCGTAGGGGACTTGTTTGGCAGCGGCAAGATGTTCCTGCCGCAGGTCGTCAAAAGCGCGCGGGTCATGAAGAAATCGGTGGCAGTCCTCACCCCCTACATCGAGCAGGAAAAAGAGGACCGCAAGAAGGCCGGGAAGGTGGCGGCCGATGCGGGCGCGGCGAAGATCCTGTTGGCTACGGTAAAAGGGGATGTGCACGATATCGGCAAAAACATCGTCGGGGTGGTGCTTGGCTGCAACGGCTATGACATCATCGATCTCGGAGTGATGGTGCCGGCGGACAAGATCCTTGACACGGCAAAGCGGGAAAAGGTAGCGGTGATCGGGTTAAGCGGGTTGATCACGCCTTCGCTGGACGAGATGGTCCATGTGGCGCGCGAGATGAAGCGCCAGGGTTTCGAGGTCCCCCTGTTGATCGGCGGCGCCACGACATCCCGGATGCATACGGCGGTAAAGATCGCCCCGGAATTTTCGAATGGGGTCGTTCATGTACTCGATGCGTCCCGTAGCGTGACGGTGGTCGGGTCGCTGCTGAGCCCTGAACAGAAGCCTCAATTCCTCAATGGTATCCGGGCTGAATACAGCAAGCTAAAGGAGGACTTTCACAATAAAAAGACCGTCAAACAATATTTACCATTCGGTGCGGCGCAGGAAAACAAGCTGAAGATCGATTGGGCCGCATTCCGTCCCGTGGCGCCGAAATTCACGGGGACCAGGGTTTTTGACGGGGTTGATCTGGCGGAGATCGCAGCATATATAGATTGGGGACCGTTCTTTATAGCCTGGGAATTGCATGGCAAGTTCCCGCAGATCCTGCAGGATCCGGTCGTAGGGGTGGAGGCGACAAAATTGTATAACGACGCACAGCAGTTGCTGGGACAGGTGGTGAGGGAGAAATGGCTCAAGGCGCGCGCGGTTATCGGCTTCTGGCCGGCTCAGTCGAATGGCAAAGACACCGTGGTTGTAAAGGGGCCGGAAGGGGCCGTACATCTTGAATTCTTGCGTCAGCAGGTCAAGAAGGCGGCGGATCAGCCGAATATTTCGTTGAGCGACTTCGTGGCGCCGGCCGAGACGGGGTTGGCCGATCACCTCGGCGCATTTGTGACCACGATCGGGGGCATCGAGCCCCATATCAAAAGGATGGAAGCGGCGCATGATGACTATGGCAAGATCATGTTGCAGGCGCTGGCGGACCGGCTGGCAGAGGCATTGACCGAGCTGTTGCACGAAAAGGTCCGGAAAGAATACTGGGGGTATGCTTCCGGCGAGCATCTGACCAATGAACAGTTGATCCGCGAGGATTACCTTGGGATCAGACCGGCGCCGGGCTATCCGGCTTGTCCGGATCATACGGAGAAACGGAAGTTGTTTGCGCTACTGGATGCTCACCGGCACACCGGGGTTGTACTTACCGAGTCGCTGGCGATGTATCCGGCCTCGACGGTGAGCGGCTGGTATTTTGCGCACCCCGAAAGCAAATATTTTGGTGTCGGGAAGATCGAGCGGGACCAGGTGGTGGACTACGCGGCAAGGAAGGGAATGCCGCTGGAAGAAGTGGAACGGTGGCTTAGGCCTGTTCTTGAGTATGATGCTTAGCGGAGTCCACACGCATTTTACGCTGGGCATCCCGGCTGTCGGCAAGCCCAAGCAAAAGCAGCAAAAGGGTCAATGTCTTTGATTGCCAACGGCTGAATGGGCCGAAGGGATTCCAGAAAACATCCAGGAGGATGGCCAGCAGCAGAAGGAGCAGTCCGGCCCGGATTGCCGTATACGGTTTTTTCCTTGTCCATAGCGCCAGCAGGAAGTAGATCGCGGAAAACGCCGATGTCAGCAGGATATTGGTCAGGATATCCCGACCCGGAAGGTTGGGCAGCAGCAGCGCGGCGGAGATAAGGGTGGCGACCGCGACAATAAGCAAAACGATACGGGCCGTGGCGATCTGTTTGCGGAGCAGGAGAGCGTCTTCGTTGGCGGAGCCGGGTTCCGTGGTCATACGTGTAGTCAATTGAGCTGCAATTTAGTTGTTAAGTGTGTGCGTTTTTGCATTAAATTGGTAATTTTGCTCCCCATATAGATCTATTTTAAACGATTCGATTGGTATGAGATTACTGGCATCGGTATTATTTAGTTCAACGATAGCCTTTGGCGCCGCGGCGCAACAGCAGCCGCCGAAAAAGAAAAAGCATTTTATCAAAGAAGTGTATGGCTCCTGGGGCTACAATGGAGAGTGGTATACCAATAGTACGATTCACATCTCGCAGTCGGCACTTGGCAACGATTATGATTTTGTCCATGTGCGGGCGCATGACCATCCCGGCTGGAATGAGGGGCTTCTCAGCAAAGCGTTGTCTATCCCGCAGTACAATTACCGCCTGGGTTTTCTGCTCGATGAGGAAAAAGGATGGGGATTTGAGATCAATTTCGATCATACCAAGTATATATTCGCGGATCAGAACGTGGCTGTCCGGGGCAAATTGAATAACCGCCCTGTCGACACGACGGTGGCATTCAACGCCGCCAACGGCTTTTATTATTATCTGAATAACGGCGCCAATTTCCTGCTATTCAATATCACAAAGAAGTGGCATCTGTTGAACACGGGAGATGGGAAGGTGAAGCTGGATTTCCTTGGCAAATTGGGGGTTGGACCGGTTATTCCGCATACCCAAAATGAGTTATTCGGGAAGCCCAACGATGAAGGCTTTCAATTTGGCGGCTGGAATACGGGAGTGGAGGGGTCGCTAAGGGCCACATTCTTCCGGCATGTCTACCTTGAATTTTCCAATAAGCTCGATTACGCGCGGTATCACAACGTTAACATTTACATGGGCGCCGCGCATCAGGCCTTCGGAACGGAGGAGATGATACTAAGCCTCGGTGTGGTTTGGCCCACGGCAAACAAACACTAGCATGCCCCGGTAACGGCTACTTTTCAAAAAGCCACCATTTCCTGCGGGGCGGACGGCGCTGGTAATTCTTTTTTATAAACGTGTCGATATGTTCCACGGCTTCGGCGATGCTATCGGTCAGCAGGACGAGCGAAAGGTCTTCGGGGGAGATCGTCCCCTGGCGGGACATCTCCTCCATGTAAGCGAATAACGGCTGGTAATATTCTTTTCCGATCAGTACGAGGGGGAACTGGACGAGGATCTTTGTCTGTACCAGGGTTAGGGTCTCGAAGAATTCATCCATGGTGCCGAATCCGCCGGGCATGATCACAAAGGCGTAGGAGTATTTTACGAGCATGACCTTGCGGACAAAAAAGTGTTCGAAAGTAAGGGAGGTTTGTACGTAGGGGTTAGGTTTTTGCTCGAACGGCAATTTGATGTTACAGCCGACGGACTTCCCGCCTTGCTCGAAGGCCCCGCGATTGGCCGCCTCCATTGTTCCGGGCCCGCCCCCCGTCATCGTGGTAAAGCCCATGGCGGCGATCTGTCTTCCCATTTCGCGTGCGGACTGGTAGTAAGGATGGTCTTCTTTAAACCGCGCGGAACCGAAGACGGTGATACAGGGACCCACGAAGTGGAGCGTGCGAAATCCCCGGATGAATTCCCAGAATATACGCCAGGCGGATCGCAGCTCGTAGGTTCGGCTCTTGGGTCCTTCCAGGAACTGCGTATCATGGGCGGGAATAATCCGATCTAACCTATCCATAGTATCCTTAAATTTCCATACGAATATAAACGATTATGGGATTGTCCTCACTCCGTATTGTCAGCTATAACGTTAACGACATCCGCGCAGCGATGAGCAAAGGCTTCATCGATTGGCTGAAGACGGACCCCGCGGATATTATTTGTGTGCAGGAGACCAGGGCGCATCGCGAAAATGTGGCGCATCATCTTTTTGCGGAGATCGGGTATCATGACTATTGGTTCCCGGCGAAGAAGAAAGGATATAGCGGGGTGGCCGTCTTTACACGGATCAAGCCCGATCATGTGGAATACGGAACCGGGCATGCGGTAAGTGACGGGGAGGGTCGGGTGATCCAGCTGGACTTTGGGGACATCCGTTTGATCAATGCGTATTTCCCATCGGGGACTTCCGGTGAAGCACGCCAGGCGTATAAATATCAGTGGCTGGACGAATTTTTTGAGTATCTTGAAGGGTTGAAGGCGCGGGTTCCGCGGTTGATCGTCTGCGGCGACTACAATATCGCGCACAATCCGATCGATATTCACGACCCGAAGGGCAACAAGAACAATAGCGGCTTTCTTCCGGCGGAGCGGGCGTGGATGGATAAGCTGATGAGCAGCGGGTGGGTGGATGGTTTTCGCCAGCTGAATTCCGCCCCGCATCATTATACCTGGTGGAGCCAGCGATTCCCGTCGGTGCGTTTGGAGAATAAGGGTTGGCGCATCGATTATATCAGCGTTACCGATGCATTAAAAGGCAATCTGGTCAAAGCGGAAATTTATCCGGATGTGCGGCAGAGCGATCATTGCCCGGTATATCTCGAATTGAATTTAAGCAAATAAACAGGCTGTCCATGGACATTGTCGACAGGAATTCCCGGCAGGTGTTGCTGTGGGGCCTTGTCGTGCTAATCCTGTTATTTTTGCTGTTTGTAAGTCTGAAACTGGCAAAGGCGGTGGACAAAAAAGAAAGCGAATGATCGTCAGTAATATCACATATAAGGTCCGGTGGGAGATACTCGAAGGCTGGCTGACCTGGCAGCTGGAGGAGCAAATTCCGGCAACTCTCGCAACGGGCCTGATGGATGGATACAAGATGTATCGACTATTGGAGCAGGATGAGGAAGAAGGGCCGACCTTTATTATTCAGCTCTTCACCAGTTCGCCCGAACGCTATGAACGATTCAGCAAGGAATATGAGCCGGGTCTGAGGCAAGCAGCCTGGGACAAATGGGGCGATGGGTTCATTGCATTTCGAACGCTGATGGAGTCGGTGTAGATGGCCCAAAACGCTGTACTGCACTGTATTTCAGCTTCCGATGTGAACGGCCGCTCAGAAAACCATCACCGTATCTGTCCGCTAATCCTTGCCCGGAGCGGATTATAGCGTGAAAGGCAATTGATGCGGAAATGCAAAAAAATTTTGTCGGATTCAAAAAGCGGGTATATTTGTCGAGCTAAAAACAAAAAATTTACACTATGAACAAAGCTGAATTAATCGCAAAGGTTGCCGATGATGCCGGCGTTACAAAGACCCAGGCAAATGCCGCTCTGGATTCTTTCGTCGAGGCAGTTACCAAAACGCTGAAAGGCGGCGGTAAGGTAACGCTGGTTGGTTTCGGTACATTCTCCGTTTCCAAGAGAGCTGCCCGCAATGGCCGCAACCCTCAGACCGGTGCTGTTATCAAGATCAAGGCAAAGAAGGTAGCTAAGTTCAAAGCAGGTAAGGAACTCTCTGCGAAATTATAGTTAACGGCCACACCGAATAGTGAAGCTCCGCTGCCGGGCATGTAAGTGCAGGTATCGGGGCTTTTTGTAGCTTTGGGAGTTCATTAAACACGATCATTTGTATACGGAGAGATCACAAACACATTCATTTTATGGGAAGGGGAGATAAAAAGACCAAAAAAGGAAAGATATTCAAGGGTTCGTTTGGCAAGAGCCGGCCGGCGAAACCCCGCCGGAAGAAGCCGGGAGCTGCTTCCGCGGATGGCGCGGCTGCGCCTGCTTCGACGGGTACGGCGAGCGGCTCTGCCTCACTGAAAGGCAAATAGTTCTTTATTCTGCGCTGGTAAGGCGACCTTTCAGGTCGTCGGGCGGGAGTTATGGTGCCAGTCGTTCGATCGTCCATTGTCCGTTACCCCCAAGGGCATACAGGATGCGGTCATGTAAACGACTGGGCCTTCCCTGCCAGAATTCTATTCGGGTGGGTCTCACGACGTATCCACCCCAGTTTGGCGGGCGGTGCAGCTCCCCTTTCCGTTCGCGGGTCAACCGTTCATTTTGTGTTTCCAGCCATTCGCGGCTTTCGATCACCTGACTTTGTGGTGACACCCAGGCCCCGATGCGGCTGTCTTCCGGCCGGCTATTGAAATAGTCGTCGCTGATCTTTGAGGCGGCGAGGCTTACAAGTCCGCTCAGGCGAACCTGTCGCTCCAATGCAGCCCAGAAAAAAACGAGGCAGGCCCTCGGGTTCTCGAGCAGTTGATGACCCTTCGCACTGTCGTAGTTGGTGAAGAAAGTGAAACCGCTCTCATCGAAGCCTTTCAACAGAACGATCCGGGCGTCGGGCATGCCGTCGGCGGACGCGGTTGCGAGGGTCATGGCGTTGACCTCATCGAGGTTGGAACGGATGGCCTCCTGCCACCATTTGTCGAATTGCCGGAGGGGATCAGGAGCGACGTCTTTCTCCGACAAGGTGTGAAGTTTGTATTCTTTCCGGATCTCGGCGATGTTGTCTGGCACAGGAAAATCTTTTTACAAAGATACGGCCCCGATATGGCTCAAAGGACGTCGCGGAGACCGGATTGGGTGATCTTGGTCAGCAGGGACTCCATATCGCTGACGCGCCGAAGCTGACTTTCGATCTTTTTATTGTGTTCGGAGATCTCCTGGAGGTCGTGGTTAAGCTCCTCAAGGAAGGCGGACCTCTTTTGATATTGCTGGCGTTGAAAATTGGCCTCTTTGAGCTTTTCCTCGGTGTCGGCGATGATCCGGTTGAGACGTTGATTTTCCTCCCGCAGGGAGAGATATTTCAGCTTCATCTCATCGTGTTCTTTCCCAAGCTTAAAGTACGCGTCCTTCAGCTCGTCGTAGTCTGTTCCACGGTTGTGGGGTTGGGTCAGGTAGGTTTGCAGCTTTAACAATTTATCCTGGAGGGTGCTATATTCTTCATACACTTTATCGAGACGTGTACCCATTTCTTCCGCCAGTTTTTGCTGATGCCGGAGATGGCTGATCTCGGCTTCTTTTTCGAGCAGCTGCTGACCCGCTGTCCGGAGCTGCTCGTTGAGATCTTCGTTGATGCGCAGAAGTTCCTGCGTCTTCTTCTCCCCTTCTTCGACAAGGCGGGTCTGATCGAGCAGGCGAGTGATATTGCTATTGTGTTCCGCAAGTTTCTCCTGCGCGAGGCGAAGCTGGAAGATATAACTATTGGCTTGATCGGTTTGAGCCGGTTCCAAAGCCGGGGGTTTAAGCTGAGCTTCCGCTTCGGAGAGCCGGGTGTGGACCACTTCGAGCTCTTCGCGCAGCTCATCGGTTTCGGCGCGGTTTTCCTCCAGCTCGGTGGAAAGCATCCGCTCGGTCTCCTGTGACTGCGTAAGGCGCTCGCGCAACTGCTGCTGAGCACGCTCCTGCATGTCCATGTCGTTGTAATACTTCAGCTTCCAGTTGTCGTTGTCGCTGATGCCGGTGTTCTGGTTGTTTTGGTTGTTGAGGTCGAGTTCCTTTTTGGAATTCCAGAAAAAATGGATCGTAAATCCAAGGATCAGGGCGCCTAGCTCGCAGATGATGACCTCCGGCAGACTTACCATCAGCTGGAATCCCAGGATCATCAGTACCTCATTGTGTGGGATATTCATAATGGTTCGGAACAAAAAAAATTTACCAAACTAAAAATAATTGTTCAATGCAAACTTGTTCTCAGGGATTGCATCAACAAACAACAAACCGTTTTTCAAGGGAATATAGACGGAGGGAAGGCTAGGATACCTTTTCCTGAACAGGCTGGCGTGTTACGATTGCACAAATTACTATACCTATCGCATAAATGCAAATAGATTCAACGGGCTAATCCGATGATATTTTGCAACGAATTTAAAATCAATCCTTTACCAGAGTGCCTACTTTTTCGCCCCGAACGACACGCAGAAGGTTGCCCGGTTTGTTCATGTCGAAGACGATAATAGGGAGCTGATTCTCCATGCAAAGGGTAAAGGCGGTCATGTCCATGACCCGGAGATTTTTTGAAATACACTCCTGGAAGGTAATTTTATCGAATTTTTTTGCATCCGCTACCTTTTCGGGGTCGGCGTTGTAGATGCCATCCACCCGGGTGCCTTTCAGGATGACCTCGGCATTGATCTCGATGGCCCGGAGGGAGCCCGCGGTATCCGTAGTAAAATAGGGGTTACCGGTGCCGGCGCCAAAAATGACGACGCGGCCTTTTTCGACATGGCGGATCGCGCGGCGTCGAATATAGGGCTCTGCGATCTGTTCCATTTTGATGGCGCTCTGGAGCCGGGTATAGACCCCGATCTTTTCGAGCCCGGCTTGCATGGCCATCCCGTTGATGACGGTGGCGAGCATCCCCATGTAATCACCATGTGCTCTTTCGATGCCTGTTTCCGCCTCGTTCGTACCCCGGTAGATATTGCCGCCGCCGATGACAATGGCTACCTGGACACCCAGCTCGACGATGCTTTTGATGTCTTTTGCATACTGGGCGATCACCTCGTTGTCAAAGCCAAAACTCTTGTCTCCCATAAGAGCTTCGCCGGATAATTTAAGTAGGACGCGCTTGTACTTTGGCACCATATAAAGGGATGGTTCTTAAAATGTTGGTGGAAAGGTTGGGCGAAGGTAATTAATGTGCGGGAAATTCGCCGCCCCCTGCCCTCCTAAATGGCCAATAAAAAAGCCGGGCGAACCCGGCTTAACCTATCCTAATTGAACTCTTTTGAACTGCGTGATCCTGGCATTGGCGTCGACGCCTTTGAGGTAGTCTCCGACGGTTTTGGAGGCATCCTTCACAAAGGCCTGAGCCGTGAGCGTGTTCTCTTTAAAGAAGGCGTTGAGCTTTCCGACGGCGATCTTGTCGATCATTTCATCGGGTTTGCCTGCCATCTTCGGATCGTTCCTGATCTGCTCGGTGACGATCGCCTTTTCCCTGCTAACGACTTCAGCCGGAACGGAATCGGGGTCGACAGCTACGGGATTCATGGCCGCGATCTGCATGGCGATGTCCTTACCGGCATCGAGCAGCGCCGCGGTATTCCTCGATAGCCCGACCAGGACACCCATGCGATAGGCTCCGTGGATATAAGCGGCTACCGCATCCGCGTCGATGCGTTCAAAACGGGCCAGCTGGATCTTTTCGCCGATCCGGGCTACCTGGTCGTTAATTTTGTCAGCGACGGTGGCGCCGTCCAGCGGGGAGGCCAGCAACTCTTCGAGGCTTTTTACATTATTCTTCAGGGCGACATTGGCGATGCCTTGGGCAAAGGCTACAAAATCGGCATTTTTTGCCACGAAGTCGGTCTCACATGCCAGGGTTATAATAAAACCGGTTTTATGATCGTCCGTGGTCGTAGCGATAATCACCCCTTCTTTCGCTTCCCGGTCGCTGCGAAGTGCAGCTACTTTCTGGCCTTTCTTCCGAAGGTAGTCGATCGCTTTTTCGAAGTCGCCATCGCTTTCTACCAATGCCTTGCGGCAGTCCATCATCCCTGCGCCGGTTGTCTGGCGAAGTTTATTGATATCTGCTGCAGTGATTGTTGCGGTTGACATATATTTAGCTTTTAAGAAATTTGCAATTGCTCGATGGGCCTGCGGCCCATCTCAGCACGAATGATTGGACGCCTTCGGCATCCGGCGAACCCTCCGGGTTCGCCCGGGCCCGTCCTAACGCGCTCCCGTCCGCCGCGGACCCGAATTGGGGATGCGACGTTTGGGCTGGCTGGTCCCTCTTACCTTCTCCCCGCGCCCGCGCGATGCTTCGCTCTCGGCTTCCGCCTGGAGGCGGGCGGCTTTTTTCTCATTCTCGTCAGATGCCGTGTCTTCCACATCTTCCTCTTTTGCCGCTTGCCTTTCGGCCAGGCCTTCGGCAATGGCAGCAGTGACATAGTTTACGATGATCGCGATAGACTTCGTAGCGTCATCGTTTGACGGGATCGCAAAGTCGACCTTATTGGGATCGCAGTTGGTGTCGACCATGCCAAAGGTGGTGATACCCAGGCGTTTGGCCTCCGCCAACGCGATATGCTCGTGACCGATGTCGACGATAAACAACGCCGCGGGAACGCGACCCAGCTGGGCAATACCGCCGAGGACCTTTTCCTTCTTCTCCTTTTCACGGGAAAGCGTCAGGCGTTCCTTTTTGGTGATGCTGTCGAAGGTACCGTCATTGAGCATTTTTTCGATGCTTTGCATCTGCTTGACGCTCTTGCGGACCGTATTGAAGTTGGTGAGCATTCCGCCCAGCCAGCGTTCCGTTACAAAGGGCATATTGACCTTGGCGGCGCATTCGGTAACGATCTCCTTTGCCTGCTTTTTGGTGCCGACAAACATGACCTTTTTACCGCTCTTTGCGATCTGTTTCAACGCGGAGGCAGCCTCTTGCAGCGCTTCCGTCGTCTTGTTCAGGTCGATGATATGGATACCTTTCTTCTCGGCGAAGATATAAGGCAGCATTTTGGGGTTCCACTTCTTACGCAGGTGACCGAAATGTACACCGGCTTCGAGGAGTTGTTGTTGTAACGAAGTGTTATTTTCCATTTTCTGTATTTGATAAGTTGAGGGTTGTTAACGTTTGCTGAACTGGTAGCTCCTTCTTGCTTTTTTGCGACCTGGTTTCTTGCGCTCGACAGCTCTCGGGTCGCGACGCAGCAATCCGGCTGCCTTGAGAGCCGGGCGGAAATCGGCGTTAACTTCGAGCAAAGCGCGGGCGATACCCAGTTTGGCCGCTTCGGCCTGACCTTTGATCCCGCCGCCGGTGGCGTTGATCTTGACATCGTACTTGTCGGAGAGCTCAACGGTTTTAAGCGGCAGCTCTACCTGGTTTTGAAGATATACCAGCGTGAAATATTGTTTGTAGTCCTTGTCGTTGATGGTGATCTTACCTTCGCCCTTACTCAGGAATACCCGGGTTACGGCTTCCTTGCGACGACCAACGGCATTCTTTTGCTTTTCCATTTATCTGTGAAATTAGAAGGTTAGAGATTTCGGTTGTTGAGCGGCATGCGGGTGCTGGTCGCCGGCATAGACGAAAAGTTTTTTAAACATCTTGCGTCCCAGGCGATTTTTCGGCAGCATCCCTTTGACGGCCCTTTCGATCACGGCATCCGGACGCCGGCGGAGGAGATTCTTGGCGATCTCTTCCTTCTTGCCACCGGGGTAACCGGAGAAATTGATGTAGACCTTGTCGTCTAATTTGTTCCCGGTGAACACAACCTTGTCGGCGTTGATAACGACGATAAAGTCGCCGCAATCGACGTGGGGGGTGTAATAGGCTTTGTGTTTGCCCCGAAGGACGGCGGCAATCTTCGAACACATGCGACCGACGGTTTGATTAGTACCGTCCACGACATACCAGTCGCGTTTAACGGTAGCCTCGTTCGCGTGTTTGGTGGTGAAATGTAATTTGCTCATTTTCTTTACTTTTTACGTGACGCCATTGCTATCCCAACGGCAGTGAAAATTATGGAGCGCAAAAGTAGACCTTTTTGTGGGTCGGTTCCAAGAAAAAGCGGGCATATTTTGGAGTATGCTTCATAAGTCGTTGATTTACAATAAAAATTTTGACGCAATTTTTTCCTGAACAAGCCAATTCCTTTATTAAATTGCCAACAAACACACTCGATGTCTACGACCACTCCGATCCTTGCGCTTGGACGCAGCACATTTGGCAGCCCGGTCAACAAAGGGAATCTGCCGACACTCGAAGACGCGCATGCACTATTGGCGGAGTGGGTTCCGAACGACCGGCTGCGGCTCCATATGAAACAAGTAGGGGCGGTCATGAAGGCCTGGGCGCTCGAGCGGGAAGGAGCCGACGAAAAGACCGCGCTTAAGTGGGAACTGGCGGGTCTGCTGCACGACGCCGATTGGGAAAAACATCCGGAATCGCATTGCCGGGTTATCATCGAACACCTGGAATCGATGCAGGTCGATCCGGAAGTCATCCATTGTATTGCGTCGCATGGCCCCCGGCATTTTGGTGTAGAGCCGGAAAACACGATGGACAAGATGATCTATGTATTTGATGAACTCTCCGGGTTTATCCACGCGGCCGCATTGATCCGGCCGACACGTTATGAAGGGATGGATGTGAAGAGTGTTCTCAAGAAACTAAAGACGCCGTCATTTGCCGCGCAGGTGAGCCGGGAGGATATTGCGGACGCGATTTCGCGGATCGATGTCCCGCTCGAGGACATTATCCAATTTATCATCGATCATCAGAAAGACGTCCGGTGAGTAGGTTCAATTGATCTTCAACGGTGCAGGACGAGGAACGGCAGATGGGCGGTGCCGATACTGGTGATCATCTCGATAACGTAATAGCCGCTCGGCATGCCGATCGGGTCGACGGGCAACTGGCTGGCGGGTAGCGTATATTGGCCGGCGCTGCGGTTGCCGAGGTCGACGACGCCTAGCCGTTTGCCGCTGATGGAGTATACCACAAGGCTGACGGAGGCATCGGCGGGCAAATTAATGACGACATTTGTGGAGCTGCTGATAACAGGGTTGGGGCGGATTTGCACGCTTAACGAGGCGGATGGCGGCGGCGGCGTGGTCGTGGTGTCGTGACGGCCGGTGTCGGTAGCGTTGAAGTTCTTATTGGTAAAGACGTGATATTCGCCGGGGGAAAGAGTCACGGTCTGAGCGGCACCCGTAGCCTGTATGCTGTCACCGGGCTGCAAGTAATCGTACCAGGTACCGGCGGACGGAAAGGTGATGGAGGCTGCTCCGGCCAGTACGTCGAAATTGCCTACGACCATCACGTTCAACGAATCGGTTTGTACACCCAGGTATTTGGTCCCGCCGGTCAGGGAGTAGCTGGTCGCGCCCGTCGCCAGGGCGGGATAGTTCGCGCGGAGGTGTAACAGCGATGCATAAACGTCGTGTAGTTTCCTGCGGGCCGGTACCTGGAGATAGTCCCAACGAATCGGTTTTGGCGTGAGCCGGCAGTTTCCCGATGGGTCGACGGTGCCGTTTGAGCACCAGTTGACCGAATAGTCGAATCCCACCTCTCCGAACTCGGTGAGCATCTTGGGACCAGGAGCAAGCGCCCAGAACGCGGTTGACATCATGTTGCGGCTCAGGCCGGTAGTAGTATCTTTAACGTTTGTAAAACTGCTTGAATTGCCATGGGTCTCGTTGTTGTACATCAGCCGCTCGTCGTCATGGCTTTCCTGGTAGACGACGAGACCGGGGTTGTTCCAGCCGCCAAGCGATGAATAAACGCTGCCGGTCAGGTCCCAGGAAGCACCGCCGGGCGACACATTGCTATAGCCCATGGTAGCTTGATTGTAATTTCCGCTGAGGTCTTCACCCCAAAGCATCATCCCGTAGTTTGCCTCCACCTGTTGTTCGCTGTTATCGGCAAACATCTCCAGGATGCAATAGCTGCCGGGAGAGGCTGCCTGCATCTGGTTATAGATCGTGTCCCATGTCGCCACGCGGCCGGCATCATAGTTGCCCCAGGCGCCGACGTTGCAATTGTTTCCGGTGGCGTCGCAGGTATTTGTCTGGGTGAACCCTTTTGCAAGGTCCCAACGGAAACCGTCGAGGTGATAGCTGGTCAGCCAATACTTAATGACCCGGCGGGTGAATTCGATCGTCGCGGCGCTTTCGTGGTTGAACTGGTAGCCGACATTATATGCGTGCGTGGGGTACTGGTTGAACCAGGGATTGTTTGCAGCAGGGACGCCGAGGGCATTGTTCCAATACATTTGAACCATCGGCGAGCTGCCGAAGGAATGGTTCATGACGAGGTCCATGATGACGGCCATGCCCGCCGCGTGAGCTGCATCGATGAATTGCTTTACTGCCACGGCCGGCCCGTAGACCTTATCCGGGGCAAAATAGAAGTTCGGGTTGTAGCCCCAGCTGTTGGCGCCTTCAAAATTGCAGAAGGGTTCGATCTCGACGGCGTTTATTCCGAGGTTCTTTAGATAGTTCAGGGTGTCGGTTAGCGTTTGCCAGTTGCCGGCGGCGATAAAATCCGCGATCCAAAGTTCGTAGATCCGCAGGTTGGTTTTCGCAGGCCGCTGGAAGTTGCTCACCTGCCAGGTGTAGGGCGTCTGCCCGGTCTGGATGACACTGGCCAGCGTACCGGCGGCGCCGGCCGGGAAAGTTTTGAGGTTTGGATAGGTGGAAGCCGGGATCCCGGGGTCGACATTCTTGTCCAGTACTTTCTCGGTATTGTAATCCGCGAGCTGGAGCGTGTCGTCGATCACATACTGGTAGGCATATTCGGTGCCGGAGTCCAGCCCGTTGATCCGGAGCCAGAAATAATTGCTGTCGGGCGTTTCGTTCATCTGATAGGCCGTTTGCTGCGTCCAGCTGTTGAAATCGCCGACGACGACGATCTTATGCTTGTGGGGGGCATATACAACGAGCAGTGCAGCCGTATCGCCGGGCAGATAATTGATCCCCTCCTTTGCACCGGCCGGCAGCGGCGCGATGTTGACCGCGCCGCCGGCAAAGAAGCTCAGGGTATCCGCAACGCTGTTGACGCCGTCGTTTGCGGTCGCGATCACCTGCTCAGTACCCGCTGCCACCGTAAGCGAAAAGCCGATCGAGTCGGCGGATGCGGCGGTGGCGACAGTTGAGCCGTTGACGGAAAGGGTTAAAGCAGCGGACTTGTTGGTGATGAACTTGATGGGTAGGATATTGCCGACGGATTCCGATAAGGCCTGGGGAATAGGGGTATAGGTCGGTTGAAAAGGGGGAAGTTCGAATCTGCCGGCCAGGGACGTGCTGTATACCGGTACGAACATGTCGCTGCCATCGGCATTGCGTTGGGCGATGTTACCATTTTGACCCCAGAAAAGAATGGCCACTTTGTAGATAACCTCTCCGGCTGGAACGCCAAAATAAGCGCGGATATTGGGAATGGTGATCGAGTATTGATTATTACCCAGGTAGGTCGCGGCGACGGCGGCATTGGGTGTGCCCCATTGGCAGGCGGCGGGGACATGAAGCCAGTTCGAGGGACCCGTACTGGCGCTGGTGATCAGTCCCATATAGGCATATACGCCGGTGCCGCCGGCGCTCAACAGTCCCTGGTTGCCCAGGTTGCAGTTCACGATGATAGAAACGGTACCGGTGTCCTGCGGAAAGGATGGTACGGAAATAAGCTCCTGGCCTCTTGTGGAGTAAAAGAAAGCCAGGAGCCCGCTGAGAAAAAACAATCTCTTCATGCTGTGAACTTAAATACGGATCATGACCGCGAACCTTCTCCTTTTGCTACGGCGTCAGAGTATAGGTGTAAGTCAGGAAGTCAGCGGTCAGGGTATAGGTTCCGGAATTCGCCGGGCCGTTGAAATTTGTATTATAGGTACCGTTACCGCCGTTGTATCCAAACGCGCCACCGCTTGCGGGAATTGTTCCGCTGGAAACCGCAAATTTATTTGACCAGTCGCCATTGACCGGGAGCAGCAGATATTGCTGGCCTCCCGAGAGCGGGATGGTGATCTGCCATTGGGACGCGTTGATCTGCGTCAGCACCTGGCTGGGCTCCGGCACAGGGTTATTCCACCCACCCGCGGTGGCGCTGCCGACGATGAATACGCTATCGGGCAGGAAGCCGGTATAGGGCGTAACGGTAAAGGTGCCGGCCTGGAAATTTACCCAGATCTCATACAACCCCGAGTTGGCCGGTCCGGTAAAATTCGTGTTGTACGTACCGTCGTTCCCGTTATAGCCAAATGCTCCGCCGGTTGCGGGGACGCTCGCGCTGGACACGGCATATTTATTGCCCCAGTCGCCATTCTTTGGCAGCATGAGATATTGCTGGCCGCCGCTCAAATTGAATACGCCCGCGTAATCGACGGAATCGACCATTTCAAATTGCTGGGTCGGTACCGGCACGGGGTTACTCCAGCCGCCTCCCGTTGCGCTGCCTACAAGAAACAGCTCTTTTGTATAGGGAGGCGCGACCTTCGGCGGGATCACATACGGCGTGTAGCTGATGGTAATCGTGTTGGACATGAGCTCCTGGTTGTAGTTGGCATACGAACTCACTACCCGGATATCCATGTTATAAGCCACGTTGTAGGAGAAGCCGAATCCGAGCGCGATCGTATTGATCTGCTTGGCAGTAAGCGAATCGACAAGCGCGCCTGAAACCTGGATGGTCACCGCTTTGGAGAAATTGCGACCGGCGGAATCGATCTGGATCGAATAAAGCTCGGTTGCCGAATCCGTCGCGTAGTGGGGGTTGGTCCAGCTAAGCGCCAACACCTTATTCAACGAATCCGCGGGTGCGGGGGTCAACGTGGTCGACGATACCTTTAGTGTCGGTGTCGAGCCCGTACCGAAATATGGATTGCTCATCTTCGAGCAGGCTGCGGCGAAGGTCGTCAGCAGGCTGCCCAATAAAATATATTTTGACGTATTTCTCATATCTAGGTAATTAGTGTGCTGTTACAGTAAATTTTCCGGTTTGGAAATTGACGTCGATGAGATAGGTTCCGCTGGCAGCTGGGGCGATACAGTTGTTGCCGTTGAATACGAATGGACCGCCATTGGGATAGGTATCGCCCGTCGCGACGCTCCACTGATTCGTCCAGGAGCCGTTGGAAGAAATCAGTTTATATTCTCCGCCGCCGACAAGAGTGATGATAAGCTGATAATGCGTGTGGCTCAGCCGGGTAAAGGTCTCAGCTGCGATGCTTCCGGCCGGCATGGGATTGGCCCAATTATCGGCTGCGACAGCGCTGCCGACGATATAAAGCGAGTCGTTCGGCGGCGGCGTCACGGCCGGCGGCGGCGAGTAGGGAGTGACATTGAAGGTCAGCGGGCTGGAAGACATGACGCCAATCGGCGCCGAGGTCGACACAAAGGGCGGAAGGAAGGACTGCACGCGTATCAGGACCGTGTGCGGAGCGTCGGTGGTCAGCAGCATGCCGTTTGCCATGATCGCGTTGAGTTGGGCAACGGTATAGGTCACGCTGAGATTGCCGTTTATTCCCACTGACGCCAAATGCTCACTGTTGAAGGAGCTGGTAGTATCGAACTGGAGGTAATAGTTGACGTCCAGCGAGCTGGTGCCGTCGCTGAACATATAGTTCGGGTTGGTCCAGCTAAATGTTGCGGCGGTTGCCGTCGTATCGGAGACCGGTAGCGAAATGGAATCCGACACACTGGATGTGAGAACGGGGGCCGTTCCGCCTTCGAAATACACCTTCGCTTCGTCTTTTTTACAGGACACGAGCAACAGCAGCCCGGCGCCCGTAATGTAGAATATCTTGTGGATGAAATTTTTCATATTACTACTTTATAGCTTTCGTTAATTATAGCCCGGGTTTTGTGTCAGGTTCGGGTTGGCGTTCAGGTCGGTCGCGGGGATCGGGAAAATATTATAATGCGCATCGACGCCGGTACCGGATGAAACGCCGCCTTTCCAGGGCCAGAGGTAGCTCTGCGAGGTGAAGTAGCCAAACCGGATGAGGTCGGTACGGCGGAATCCTTCCCAGGTCAGTTCGCGGCCTCTTTCGTCGAGGATGTCAGACAATACGATGCTGGTTGCGTCGCCGCTCGTATTGCCATAGGCCCTTTCGCGCAGCGCATTATAATAGTTCAGGGCCGTGGCCATATCTCCGTTGGTGGCGCCTTGAAGGGTCGCTTCCGCATAGATCAGATATTGTTCGGCGAGCCGGAAGAGCGGGAAGTCGGTGCTGGCGTAAACGCTTGCGCCGGCGGGCGTCCCTCCGGTGGACGTGACGTTCTGGAATTTTATCGAGGGATAGCCGCTGGTAAATGCGCCAATGGCGACGATCTGTTCGGACTGGCCCGCGGTATAAAACAGGGATCGTTTGTCGGCTGTTCCCGTCACGTCGGGGAAGAGGTTGGGGATATTGGCGGTCGTGCGGTTGCCGCCCCAGCCGCCGCCGGGTACACCATAGTTGGCCGGTGTCATCGAGCCGCCGATCTCCGCGTTGATGATAAATGTCGTACCGCCATAGTTCTGGGTGTTGATACCATCGTAAGCGACGGACAGGATCTGTTCGGTGTTGTTGACATTGTTATCCGCGAGGAAGTTGTCCTGGAATTTCGGGAGGAGGCTATACCCTGCGTTGATGACCTTCGTGGCGTAAGTGACGGCATCGTTCCAGTGCGCGGTGCCGGTGTAGACCTGGGCGTTGAGGTACATCCGGGCAAGAAGGGCCTCGGCACAGGCCTGGTCGGCACGGCCATATTCGTTTTGCATCGGGGCCACCATAACGCCGGTACTATCCAGGCTCTTGAGTTCCGATTCAACATAGCTGAAGAGCGCCGATCGTGTGGTCTGCTTCGGAAGGAAGTTGCCGGCGCCGATCGGATCTTTGTCGGTGACAAATGGCGGATTGCCGAAAAGGTCCATCAGCTCCCAGTACTGGAAAGCACGAAGGAAACGCGCTTCGGCGACATAGTGAGCGAGATCGGTCGCATCCTGTCCCGAAAATTTGACGCTTGCCGCCTGGTGGATAAAAGAATTCGCTACCGTGATTTGATAGATACAACGAGCGTAAAGCCCGAGCAGGATGGTATTGCCCGAGTTCCAGTTGAGGTTGTGGAAGTCGGGTACACCCGGGTCGTTCCAGGCACAGACGGCCTCATCGGTGCTGAGTTCGTTGGCATCCCACATCAGGCGAACAAAGTCGGACGTTCCGGCATCGATCCCGCCAAGGTCGGAGCTGCCCGAGCCGCTGCTGCCGGTTAGCGCATAGGCGCCATACACTTTTGCGAGCGCTTCCTTTGCGCCGGCAGGGGTACTAAACGCCTCCGAGGCCGTGGTGCTGTTCGCCGGCTCCCGGTTCAGGTTCTTTGAGCAGGAGATCAGGCTGAACGCAGCAATCGCTGTTAAGCTTGCTATCGTCAGAAATGAAGGTTTCATAATCGAATGCTTTGTATGGTTGCAGTGCAACATGTTAGAAATTAAGACTTGCGCCGAGTGTAAAGTTTCTCGGGCGTGGATAAAGATTGTTATCGATACCATTATATACCTCGGGGTCGATGCCTGAATATTTCGTGATCACGAAAACGTTCTGGCAGTACCCGCTGACCCTTAGATTCATGCCCCGGCCAACTTTGCCGACATTGTAGGTCAGGCCGACATTGTCGAGCTTCAGGAAAGAGCCGTTCTCGACATAATACGACGAGAAATACTGCGGTGAGTAAAAATGGGTTTTGAGAGAGCTTGTACCGGCATTCTGCAAATATTGCAGCGGGTTCATTATGTATTGGCTATTACCCAGCCCCGCCTGGACGTTGTTGTAGACGTAATTGCCGATATTGGCCCTCGTGACGAGATTCAGGCTCCATTTCTCATAAGTGAAGGTGCTGCTGAAGCCCATGAACACCGGCGCAAAGGGTGTTTTATAGCGAATGGCATCGCCAAGCTGTGCGATAGCGCCATCCCGGTTGTTGTCGACATAGGCGCCTTCGATTGGCTGGCCGCTTTTGTCATAGACCTGCTGAAGCACATAGAAGGCATTTGCCTGGTAACCTACGCTTTGGATCTGGATCGTATTACCGGTGCCGCCGCCGATGCCGCCGGTTTGGTCGCCGTAGAAGCCGCCGCCGTTGCCGTTGGTAAGCTTGGTGATCTTGTTCTTGTTATACGTGAAATTGAAATTCATATCCCAGGTGAATTTCCTCGTCCGCACCGGCGTCGCATTTACGGTGAATTCGACCCCCTGGTCTTTCATCGTCCCGATATTGATCGTATAGACGTTGGTGTAATTTGATCCAACCGGGATAAATACGCTGTTGAAGAGATTGGTGATATTCTTATTGTAATAATCGATGCTGCCGCTGATCCGGTTGTTTAGGAACCCGAAGTCGATGCCGACATTGGTGGAAGTCGTTTGCTCCCACTTGAAGTTTGCATCGAAAGCAGACGGAGTATACATATTATAATAGCTGTCGCCAAACTGGTATCGTGAGGTATTCCCGCTCAGGCTATATGCCTGGATGTAATTGTAATCACCCAACCCGTCCTGGTTACCGGTCACGCCATAGCTGCCCCTGATCTTCAATTCATTCAGTACGCTGCTGTTTTTCAGGAACTCTTCCCGGCTGATGCGCCACGCGCCGGAAACCGCCGGGAAAATACCCCAACGTTCGCTGGGCGAAAAGCGGGAGGAACCGTCATCCCGGATGGATGCGGTGATGATATATTTCTGATCGTAGGTGTAAATGAGGCGGCCGACATAGGAAATAAGCGTATTCTCGTAAGGCGAGGTCTTGTAGACCGGAACGGAGCCGCTGAGCGTGTCCCCTTTGGCGTCGTAACTAACGTAATTGTAGGGTGTCGTCAAATTGTTGGCATAGCTCCAAAGAGCGAGCACGTTGAAATTGCTCTTGATCGATGGAATGTCCTTGATGTAGTTCAGGCTATATTCTTCGAGGACATACGTATTGTTCTGCTTGTATTTGCTTTGCAGGCCTGGTCCAGGAGAATTGTTGATATCCTGGGCGGCATTGGCGGGAACCTTGGTTGTGCCATGTCCGTTTGTCACATCGTAGGCCAGGTTAGCGATGGCATGCAGCCCCTCCACCGAAGGCAGTTGGTAGTCGACGTGTAGATTGCCGACGCTGTTGGCGGCATAACCGACGTTGTTATTCTGTTCAAGGAGCGCGAGCGGGTTGCGCGTGGCCAGCGCGTTCAGTGTATTGGAGGCCTTATTTGTCCACTCGAAATAGCCGCCATAAGGGCTTCCTTTTTCATAGGGCGACTGGGTCGGATCAAAGGCGATCGCCGCTCCGATCGCGCCCTGATTGGCAAACCGGGACTTGGTCAATGCGCCGTTCAGGTTTAACTCGATCTTCAGGTGGTCGTCAAGGAGATGCGGCGACAGGTGAATGCCTACGGTGCCGCGCTGTAACAGGTCCGTCTTCAGGATACCTTCTTCACCGTGGTAGCCGACAGAGATGCGATAGGGCGTGTTGTTTGCCGCGCCGGAAATGCTAAGGTTTTCGTTGGTAGTAAGCGCCGTCTGGAAGATCTCTTTTTGCCAGTCGGTGCTGGCGCCACCCATCATATCTGCATAGACTGAATCGCCGGGATTGGCCGCTACCTGGGAATTGATGTAACTCCTGAACTGTCCCGCACTAAGCACGGAGACCTTTTTCGCGATGGTGCCGGCGGTCACGGTGGCATTGGCGTTGAATTGCGGTTTGCCGCCGCGGCCATGCTTGGTCGTGATGATGATGACGCCGGCGGAAGCACGGGAGCCATAGATCGCCGCCGCAGAAGCGTCTTTCAGAACGGTCTCGGATTCGATATCATCGGGGTTGATCAGGTCGAGGGGGTTAGATACACCCGCGACCGTGGACGATCCATCAGAGGTTCCGCCACTGTTTACGGTAGACGGCATGATGACCCCGTCGATCACATACAGCGGGGCGTTGTTGGAGTTGAGAGATGAGATCCCGCGGATGCGGATCGTGCTGGTTGAGCCGGGTGCACCACCATTGCTGGTCACCTGGACGCCTGCGAGTTTGCCGGCGATCAGCTGATCGGGACTGGTGATGGCTCCCTTTTGAAAGTCTTTCTGGCTGACAACCGCGACAGAGCCGGTCAGGTCACGTTTCTGCACGTTACCGTAGCCGATCACCACCACTTCGTTCTGGACGGAGTTGGCTACCACAAGGGTGACATTCACGCTGCCGCCGCTGATCGGCACTTGCTGTGAGGCATAACCGACAAAGGAGACGACCAGGGTCTTTGCGGTCGGAGGAAGAGAAATGTGAAAGACGCCGTCGGTGCCGGTGGAGGTTCCTCCCGGGACTCCCGGGGAGGTGATGGTCGCTCCCGCAATAGGGGCGCCTGTTGAATCCGTAACTTTTCCGGTGACGGTTCTGTTTTGAGCGGAGCTGCTGATTCCGTGGAGTAGCAGCAGGCAACATATTGCCGCTTGCACAAGCAATCGCTTTTTACTCATATGGGCAATCTAGTTTTAGTTGTTTACTGTGTAAGTTTTACACATTAATCTGTGTAAAGAATACACAATGTTAGGAACATTTTTCCTTTCCCGCAATATTCGTTGGGGGAATTCCATAAAAATATTTTTTGTTAACAGATGGGGTTGACGGATCGGACGGACGGAAACGGGTTCCGGGCTTGACGGATCGGGGCCGATGGAAGCCGATCGGGGGCTGATTACATTAAATATACGGTTAAGGCATACAATCGGTTGGCTTCGCGGGCCTCAATAGTTGCTCAAAATAGACCGGAACTTGACCGGGGAGGCCAAAACTTGGCCGGAGCCGTTAAAAATCAATCCCAAACCACTTTTTACGTTCTTTCTTCTGGTATTTCTCGTAGTTAAAGCGATAAAGCTTTCCCGGCCGGTGCGGGACATCGGTCTCCAATTCCCCGGTATCTTCCAGCAGGTCCATGGAGAAGAACTTCTTTCTGAAGTTGCGCCGGTCGAGCTTGACATCGAGGATTGCTTCGTAGAGGTTCTGGAGCTCACGGAGTGAAAATTTCTTTGGAAGTAGGCTAAAGCCAAGCGGATGCTCCTGGATACGCTTCTGCAGCCACGCATAGCAGACATCCAGGATCTTCCGGTGGTCAAAGGCCATTTCCGAAAGCGTCGTAACCCGGTGCCAATGCAGTTCGTTCGCCAGGATCTTCAACTGGTGGTGCTCGATATTGATCAGTGAACAGTAAGCGATGGTAACGACGCGGGCGGCCGGATGCCGGTTGGTTTCGCCAAACGCTTTTACCTGTTCGAGATATACGTCTTCCATACCGGTTCGTTCGCGGAGGACGCGATAGGCCGCTTCGTCCAGGTCCTCGTGATTGTTGACGAGGTCGCCAAGCAGGCTCCATTTGTTCTCGTATTGCTGAAAGTCGGACTTGATAAGAAGAACCTTCAATTCGTTGTCGTCAAAACCAAAGATCACGCAATCCACCGATATCCCGATGATGCCTTCACTCTCCAGCTCTTTCAGGATGGTTTTTATATCTTTCGGCCCGAGAGCGGCGCTGTCCTTGGGCGATATACTCTTGTTCGATAGAATTTCCGCGTTCATGCAGGGGCTAAATTAGTCAATTCGGTTACGATTCCTTTAAATTTAGGGTATAAAATTGACCTATGTATTCTTCCGATCAAATCCGGCGGCTTCAAAAGTTGACAGTCGACCTGCTTTCCAGGGTCAGATCGACGGGAGTGGACAAGGCCCGGCTGGAGGATCTCAGGGATGTGCTGCGTTTTCACGAATATCGGTACGCCATTCTCAACGAGCCGCTGATTGCCGACTTCGAATATGACATATTATATAAGGAGTTGGAGAAACTGGAGCGGCAATACCCGGAGCTGGTGAGTGCGGATTCGCCGACCCAGCGGGTGGCCAGCCAGTTAACAAAGGAGTTCCCGACCGTGGAGCATTTGGTACCGATGTTGTCATTGGAGAATTCGTACAATGAGGACGACCTGTTGGATTGGGACCGCAAGGCCCGCGAATTAACCGGACTACCCGTACTGGATTACTGCATCGAACCCAAATTCGACGGTGCCAGTATTTCGCTGGTGTATGAGAACGACCGGTTGTTGAGAGGGGTAACCCGGGGAGACGGGATCGCCGGAGATGAGATCACGACCAATATCCGCCAGATTCGTTCGGTGCCGCTGACCGCCGCCTTTTCCCGCTATGGCATCCAACTGATCGAGATCCGGGGGGAGGTGCTGATGAACAAGAATAATTTTGCGAGATACAACGAGCAGTTGGCCGAGCAGCAATTGCCGCCGCTCGCCAATCCCCGAAATGCCGCTGCGGGATCGTTGCGGATCAAAGACCCGCGGGAGGTAAGCCGCAGAAACCTTGAAGCCTTTCTGTACCATGTCAGTTATTACACGCCGGCAACGGATCACCCGGCGCTTGCTACGCATAGCGGCAATCTGAAGATGTTGTGGGACCTGGGCTTTCGCAGCCCTCAAAAGGAACTTAAAACGGTGAAGGGCATCCAGGCGGTCATCGATTACTGTCATTCATTCGAGGCGCAGCGGGATGGTTTGCCTTACGAGATTGACGGTATGGTCATCAAGGTGGACCCGATCGCGTTGCAGGAGCGGATGGGGATGACGACGCACCATCCGCGCTGGGCCATCGCGTTTAAGTTTAAGGCCCGGCAGGCTACAAGCACGTTGCGAAAGGTAGAGTTCCAGGTGGGACGTACCGGGAGCATTACCCCGGTCGCCAAGATCGATTCCGTACCGTTGAGCGGGGTCACGATCGGATCCATTTCTCTTTTCAACGAGGATGTGGTCCGGGAGAAGGACCTGAGGATCGGGGACAAAGTATTGGTCGAGAGGGCCGGAGACGTGATTCCCTACATCGTCAAGCCGCTGGCCGAATTAAGGACCGGCAAAGAGGAGCCTATCGTGTTTCCGACGCATTGCCCGGTTTGCGGGGACAAGCTGGTCAAGCCGGAGGGAGAAGCGGTCTTACGCTGTGTTAATATCAACTGTCCCGCACAGGTAGTCGAGCGTATCATCCATTTCGCCAGCAAAGATGCCATGGATATCCGCAGTTTTGGCGAAGCAAACGTCCGTAAATTCTATGAGCTCGGGTTTGTAAAGGATATTCCGGGGATCTATCGGCTGCCATATGACAAGATCCGGCAGCTGGAAGGGTTCGGGGAGAAGAGCGTAAACAACCTTCAGGCGGCGGTGGAAGCATCCCGACAGCAGCCCTTACACCGGTTGATCTTCGGACTGGGTATCCGTTATGTCGGAGAGACGACGGCGAAAGTCCTCGCTGCAGCCGTACCTCACCTGAAAGATCTGGCCGGCTATTCGGTGGAAGACTTACAGGATCTGGAAGATGTCGGACCGAAAGTGGCGACCAGCGTTTACCAATTCTTTCATAATCCGGATAACCTTCACTTAATAAAGGAGCTGGAGGGTCTGGGGCTGGTGCTGGAAAGCACGAAGTCGATAGCGGCGGGCGGCAACCTGGATGGCCAAACGTTCTTGTTCACTGGTACCCTTAACCGGTTAAAGCGATCCGAAGCGGAGGAGGCGGTGGAAAAGAACGGCGGCAAACTGCTGAGCGGAGTTAGCAGTAAGCTCAACTATCTTGTCGTTGGTGAAGATGCAGGCAGCAAACTGGAAAAAGCCAAAAAGATCGCCTCGATACATATCCTGACAGAGGATGAATTTATAAAGCTTATCGATATGCGGTAGGGACGCCATCGATCGATTCCGGGTGAGTGATAACATATAATATTATTTTCTTACGTTACTGGTAATTCGAAATTCTTTTTCGTAACTTTAAGAAAAATGCTTAGGCATGATTAGAAAACTCACCGGCGAATTGTGGAAACCATTACAGTTTCCCGGCTGGAAACAACTCCGAAAAAAATACGCACTTTCTTCTATGGGTCGCGTTGCCAGCTACTCGGAAGATGTGCTAGCCGACGGCAAATTGCTTAACGGCAGCCTTACGACCGGTTACAAGACCCTGAATCTGCACCGGCCGGGCAACAACGGGACTCTCTATATCCATCGCGAGATCGCCCGTCTTTTTCTGAACAAGTCGACGATCAGGCACAAGTATGTGATTCATCTGAATCATAACAAGCTGGAGAACTCGGCGAAGAATCTGAAATGGGCGACCTTGGAAGAGATGATCGATCATCAGCAAAAAAGCCCTGCAAAGGTCGCCTACAAAAAAGTTCAGGCAAACCGCACCGTTGGATTGAAGCTTACCGCCAACCAGGTAAAGACCATTAAAAAGACCCTATCGAGCAAGAACCGACAGCTTACCATCAAGAAATTGGCTGAAAAGTATCATGTCAGTGAAATGACCATGTATCGCATCAAGAGTGGCGAAAACTGGGGAAGGATCAGATAGACCGAAACCGACTATGCTCAAGACTTCTACTCTCAAGTTTCTAAAAGACCTCAAAAAGAATAACAATAAGACCTGGTTCGAGAAGAACAAATTGGTTTACCTGGACGCCCGCGATGATGCTGAACAATTCGTGGCGCAGCTGATAGAGGGTCTTGGAAAGGCGGACCCTGATGTCAAATCTTTGCAGGCAAAAGATTGCACCTACCGCATATATCGGGACATTCGCTTCTCCAGCGACAAGACGCCATATAAGGTGCACATGGGCGCTTTTCTGAATAAAGGAGGAAAAAAGGCGCCGACGGCAGGTTATTATTTTCATATCCAGCCCGGCGGCAAGAGCATGGCGGGCGGGGGTCTGTGGATGCCGATGCCGCCGGAATTAAATAAGGTCCGGCAGGAAATCGACTATAACTTCAGCGAGTGGGCGAAGATCACCAATGACCGTAAGTTCAAAAAGCACTTTCCTGAAGGTCTTGACCGGGAAGAGATCCTTTCAAGGCCGCCCAAAGGGTATGATCCGGAAAACCCGGCAATCGATTTCCTAAAATTGAAGAGTTTCGTTGTAACCCGGCCACTCACCGATGAGTTGTTGGCATCCCGCGGTCTCCTGAAGGAGCTGTTGACAATTTTTGGATCGATGAAGCCTTTTGTCCATTTCCTCAATCGCTCCCTCGAATAGAAACCCGTTCCGGCTGTTAGCTACTTAAGCAAGCCCTTTTCGAGCAGATATTCCGCGATCTGCACGGCATTCGTGGCGGCGCCCTTACGGAGGTTGTCGCTCACAACCCACATGTTCAGTGTCTTGGGCTGGGATTCATCCCGGCGTAATCTTCCGACAAATACCTCGTCTCTTTCATGAGAATGACGCGGCATCGGGTATTGTTGGGTAGCAGGGTCATCGACGACGATGACACCGGGCGCCTCACTAAGGAGCGAGCGGACCTCGTTCAGATCGAAATCGCGATCAAACTCAACGTTCACCGCCTCGCTATGGCCGCCCATAACCGGAATGCGAACGGTCGTCGCCGTTACCCGGATGTCGCTGTCGCGCATGATCTTCCGGGTCTCGTTCACCATTTTCATTTCCTCTTTTGTATAGCCGTTGTCGAGGAAGACATCGATTTGCGGAATGGCGTTCAGATCTATCGGATATTTATATGCCATGTCGCCCACGATGCCTTTCCTTTCGTTCTCCAGCTGCGCTACGGCCTTTACGCCGGTTCCGGTTACACTCTGGTACGTGGAGACGACGATCCTCCTCACATGGTAGCGCTTATGCAACGGGTTGAGCGCGACGACCATCTGAATGGTGGAACAATTGGGATTGGCGATGATCTTGTCTTCTTTGGTGAGCACGTCGGCATTGAGCTCCGGGACCACCAGTTTTTTGGATGGGTCCATACGCCAGGCGGAGGAATTGTCGATTACAGTGATACCTGCGGCGGCGAACTTGGGGGCCCATTCGAGGGAAGTACTGCCGCCGGCGGAGAAAAGCGCAACGGCGGGACGCGCTGCAATGGCATCGGTGGCGCTGACCACAGTATACTTCCTTCCCTTGAATTCCACTTCTTTTCCGATCGATTTTTCAGAGGCGACCGGGATCAATTCAGAAACGGGAAAATTCCTCTCTGCCAGCACTTGTAACATTTTGGTGCCCACCAGCCCGGTGGCGCCGACGACTGCAACTTTCATTTTTTGTTGGTTTTACTCATAAAAAAGGAGCCTTCCCTGCGGGAAGGCTCCTGACATATTTTGAATACAAAACGATCAGACCCTTTCCCGCATCGGGAAGCACTTCTTAATCTGCTTTGTAGACTTGATCATTCTCATTAGGCCGCAAATATAAAAAGGAATGTTTAATTAAACAATATTACACCAACTTAATATCAAAATTCACCAGGTCGACAAATTGACGGATTCGGGCGTCGATGTCTGCCCGGGTGATCTCCTTTAGCCGGGTGGGGCCGAATTTCTCCACGCAGAAGGAGGCCATAGCGGAGCCGACAATGATCGCGGTCTTCATATTCTCGAATGAAATGTCTTTTGTTTTCGCAAGATAACCCATAAAGCCGCCCGCGAAGGTATCGCCGGCGCCGGTGGGATCGAATACATCCTCCAGTGGCAACGCGGGCGCCACAAAGACCTTGTCCCCGTGGAAGAGCAGTGCCCCATGCTCGCCCTTCTTGATAATCACGTAGCGGGGACCCATTTTGAAGATTTCCCGGGCCGCCTTTACAAGCGAGAACTGTCCGCTGAGCTGTCGCGCCTCGCTGTCGTTGACCATGAGGACGTCGACCATGGTCAGTAGCCTTTTCAGGTCATCGAGCGCATTGTCCATCCAGAAGTTCATCGTATCCATTGCAATCAGCTTGGGGCGCCGGCGGAGCTGTTGGACGACGCTCATCTGCAGGCTGGGGAGCACATTGCCGAGCATTACGAATTCGCTGCCCTGATAGCTTTCCGGGATCACCGGATTAAAATCGGTCAATACGTTCAAATCGGTAACCAGGGTGTCACGGGTATTCATGTCAAGGTGATATCTTCCTTTCCAGAAAAAGGATTTCTTATCTTTTACGACCTCTACCCCTTCCAGATTGACGCCGCGGAACAAAAGCTCATCCATTTCCTTTTGTTCGAAGTCATAGCCTACGATGGAGACCTGGTTGATAGGTTTGACGAAATTGCTGGCTGCATAGGCAACGTAGGTCGCCGCGCCGCCAACGATCCAGTCTGTATTTCCAAACGGCGTCTCTATGGCGTCATATGCCATGGTGCCGACAACAATTAATGACATGCTGATGGTTTTTGCGCTGCAACCTACATAAATTTAATGTAACTTGCGCACTAACACTCGTTAGCAGGGGTTCCGCCCCGATAGGCGTGCGATACCGGTTATGGCCAAAATTCAAAGCAAAAAGAACAGTACAAAAAAGGACGTGATCATCGAGAAGGCGTCGAAGCTCTTCCGGGAGAAAGGCTTTGGCGCCGCGAGCATGCGGGATCTGGCCGAGCATGTCGGGGTGGAGGCGGCCAGCCTGTATAACCATATCCAATCAAAATCGGAAATCCTGCAGACCATATGCTTCAAGGTTGCCAATGAGTTCATGTCCAACCTGGAGGCGGTAGAGTCGAGTCATCACTCCACGTTGAAAAAAATGGAAAACATAATCCGGCTCCATATCCGGATGATGCTGGACCAATATGAGTATGTATACATTGCAGATCATGAATGGCGGCATTTGCCGGAACCTTATCTTTCGAATTTCCTGAACCAGCGCCGGAGCTATCGTAAGCGGCTGGGCGATATCGTAGAGGATGGGATTGCCAAAGGAGAGATGAAGCCGATCGAACCCTATACCGCCGTGCTGGTCATACTCAGCGCGATCAGCGGGATCGACTCCTGGCAGCGGTCGCGGAAGAGCACAAGTGCGGAGACGCTGGAAGCCAATATGGTCAGATTCCTCATCGAAGGGTTGAAGAAATAAGGTCATGGCTACGCATTTCAGAACATTAAAAGTCGCAGATGTCCGCCGGGAGACCACAGAATGCGTGTCGGTTTTATTCGCGGTCCCGGATGAGTTGCGCGAAGAATTTCGGTTTCAACAGGGACAAAACATCACCGTCCGGATGACGGTCGCCGGCGAGGAGGTGCGTCGCTCCTATTCCATTTGCAGCAGCCCGCTGGATCATGAGCTGAGGATCGCGATCAAAAAGGTTCCCGGTGGGATCTTCTCGACATGGGCAAACGAACAGTTGGCGATCGGGGATACGCTGGAGGTGCTGCCGCCAAGCGGAAGGTTCAACACGGAGTTGCACCCGGGTAACCGCAAGCTTTACCTGGCCTTCGCCGCAGGCAGCGGGATCACGCCCGTTATATCGCTGATCAAGACTACGCTCGCCGTGGAACCAGCCAGCCGGTTTACGCTGGTTTACGGGAACCGGCACCGGCTTTCGATCATCTTCCGGGAAGAGCTCGAAGCGTTGAAGAACCGGTATATGGACAGACTGGCCATACACCACATGCTCAGCCGGGAAGAGTTGGATATTCCGCTTTATCAGGGACGGATAGATGCGGCGAAGTGCGACGAGCTTTGTCCGCGACTGATCGACCTTAGATTTGTTGACGAAGTGTTCCTGTGCGGACCGGAGGAGATGATTTTTTCGGTCAAGGGATGGCTGGAAGCCAAAGGGATGGAGCGGCGCAAGATCCACTTTGAGCTATTCCATACCCTGGATGCCGCCGGGGTCGTTCGACGCGGCCTGGTGGAAGAAGGGTTGCCGTTGAAAGACGAATTGGTACAACCGGGCCACGCCATGAGCCAGGTGACGGTACGGCTGGATGGGATTAGTCACTCGTTCGAGCTGCCCTTTCACGGAGCTTCCGTGCTGGAGGCCGCATTGATGGAAGGGGTCGATCTTCCCTTTGCGTGCAAAGGTGGAGTATGCAGTACCTGCCGGGCGAAACTGCTGGAGGGTAAAGTGGAAATGGACCTCAACTATGCATTGGAGGCGGATGAGCTCGAGGCAGGCTTCGTTCTTACCTGCCAGTCGCATCCCCGGTCGCCGAAGATCATCGTCGACTTCGACTCGAAATAATACGCGGGCGGCCGCTACCCCGCGCGGTACCCGTCACCAGGTCTTTTCGCCGTTTTTCATTTTATCGATGGTTTCCTTAAAGGAGGCTTTGTCGGCGCCGCCGGCAAGAGTCATGGCCTTTGTTTCAAGAGCGATGGCATCGTCCTTTTTCCCGAGCTTGTAAAGAATGTTGGCATAGGTGTCGATATATCCCGGCTCGTTGTTATCCCTTAGCCTTTTGCTCCAATCCAGGATGTCCGAAACACAGCTCATATCGGAACAATTCTGAAAAACGGCCCATGCCATGCTGTTGAGGTCGCCGTCAGTGAGTTTATCATTATATGACTTCACGTAAGCAACAATTTCCTTTTCGAAACTGGGGAAGTCCTTTTTTGATAGGAAATAGTTGAGCTTGATCCGCGCCGTCAATTCGTCGGCCTGGGCCGGGAGCTTCGAAGCAATCGTCGTATGGACCGCCGTCCAGTCGGGAGGGGTGTTATCGCCGGGCTTCCGGGGCATGAGTTCGCTCATGTAGACATTACGCACTTTTGCTTCGGCAAAGCCGGGTCCCAGGACTTTATCCACTTCGGCCGCGTGATCGGTAAAGGTCGAAAAGTATTTATCGGAACTTTTTTTCGTGAAGAGCTCCTGCATATAAAGGGCATCCCGCGACAGGAGGTCCGATTGGGTGGCCAGCCAGGCCTTGGCAATGCTTTCCCCGTTGGCGAGATCGTAGGCATTTGCGGCGGCCATCGCCGTCTTATGAAGGAAGGCGGTGTCCCGACGGCCTTTATTGAATTCATCGAGAAGCGTATAGTACTGGCGAGTGCTGTCAAACGATTCAGCCAGGCTGGCAAGAAATATCGGCGCCGGCGACGAGCCGACAAAACGGTGGATGGCATGGCCGTCGGGTGCGAAGATCAGGTAAGTGGGGTAGGCGCGGACGTGGTATTTTTCAGCGATATCGTGACCGTCCTTATACCAGGCTTTGACATTGTCGGCGTCTTTTGCGGTAGTATCCAGCTGTACGCCGACGCTGATGAATTTATCGTTTACATATTTGCCGGTCGCCTCGAGCGGAAATACTTGCGTCGCCATCATCCGGCAGGGACCGCACCAGGTCGTGAAGCAGTCCATAAAAATATATTTGTTCTCCGCCTTTGCTTTCGCCCGGATGGCCGACCAGCTGAGGTCGTGCTCGAAGTGAACACCGGTGTCGACTTGCGCCTGCAGGCAAAAGGGAACGATCAGGAAAAGGACAGCTATTTTTTTCATGTGAATAACGTTTGTCAGCGTATGCGCTAAAGTTAATGGAATATCCTGGATTCCCCTCCGCAATTTGGATCAGCGGTAGCCGAAATGCGTGCAGACTAACAATTGTTAGTTTCTGGGGAAAATCTTATCTTTACCACCTAATTCGATATTGCTATGCCGTTGTCCGACAACGAGAAACAATTTCAGGACAAGGTTGACGAGGAAATCAGGATCGAGCCGAAAGACTGGATGCCGGATGCCTATCGGAAGACCCTGATCCGGCAGATCTCGCAGCATGCGCACAGTGAGATCGTCGGGATGCTCCCGGAAGCGAACTGGATCACGCGCGCACCGACGCTCCGGCGGAAGGCGACGCTGATCGCCAAGGTGCAGGACGAGGCCGGACATGGTCTCTACCTCTATTCCGCGGCTGAGACGCTGGGGATCGGCCGGGAGGAAATGATCGGCCAGCTGCATACCGGGAAGGCAAAATATTCGTCGATCTTTAACTATCCGACGATTACCTGGGCGGATATGGGCGCCATCGGCTGGCTGGTGGACGGTGCGGCAATTATGAACCAGGTGCCGCTATGCCGCGCTTCGTACGGTCCCTATGCGCGCGCTATGGTGAGGATCTGTAAGGAGGAGAGCTTTCATCAGCGGCAAGGTTTTGAGATCCTTCTCGTATTGAGCAAAGGCAGCGACGCCCAGCGGCGGATGTGCCAGGATGCGATCGACCGGTGGTGGTGGCCATCGGTGATGATGTTCGGTCCGAACGACGAGTCGTCGCCACATTCGGCGCAGAGCATGCAGTGGAAGATCAAACGTTTTTCCAACGACGAGCTTCGCCAGCGATTCATCGACGTTTGTGCGGAACAGGTCAAATTGCTGGGGATGACACTACCGGATGCCGATCTGAAGTGGAATGAGGAACGGCAGCACTATGATTTCGGGCCGATCGACTGGGCGGAATTCTATAACGTGATCAATGGGAACGGCCCGTGCAACAAGGAAAGGCTGGCGGCGCGGGTCCGGGCGCATGAGGACGGGGCGTGGGTAAGGGAAGCGGCACTGGCGCACACGGAAAAAAGAAGGAGGCGTTATGCATGAGGAACAATGGCCGTTATGGGAAGTTTTTATCCGCAGCAAACAGGGGCTCGATCACAAACATGCCGGAAGTATCCACGCTGCCGACGCCGCGATGGCGATCGAGAACGCACGGGATGTTTATACCCGCCGGATGGAAGGGGTCAGCATCTGGGTGGTCGAGAGCAAATATGTTCATGCATCGAATCCGGATGAAGCCGATTCATTGTATGACCCTGCCAATGACAAGATCTACCGGCATCCCACATTTTATGATTTGCCCGATGACCTAAAACATATGTAAGATGCCGCTCCCCGCCCACATCGACTATATCCTCCATCTTGCGGACAACGCACTGATCCTCGGTCATCGTAACAGCGAATGGACGGGGCATGGACCGATCCTGGAGCAGGATATTGCATTGTCGAATATTGCGCTTGACCTGATCGGGCAGGCGAGATACCTCTATCAGCATGCAGCGGGAATGATGGGAGGCGATACCACCGAAGACCGGCTAGCCTATGGCCGGGATGCGTGGGATTTCCGGAATTGTCTATTGGTCGAGCATCAAAATGGCGACTGGGGTGTTACGATCCTTCGACAGTTCCTGTTTAGTGCGTGGCAATTTTATTTTTATAAGCAACTGCAGCGCAGCCGGGACCGGGAGCTGGCGGCAATCGCGGAAAAATCGTCCAAAGAGGTGAGCTACCACCTCCGGTGGAGCGGTGAATGGGTGATCCGGTTGGGAGATGGGACGGCGGAAAGCTTTTCGCGGATGAAAAATGCGGTCGATCAGCTCTGGAAATTTACGGGAGAACTGTTTGTACCGGCGTCGTTTGAGCGGCTGCTGATCCCGGAGGGGATTGCGGTCGATGTCGAAGCGGTCCGGCCGCTGTGGGAGGAAAAGGTCGGAGAAGTGTTTGCTGACGCCGGCCTGGAGAAGCCTGCGGTCTGGATGCAGTCGGGCGGGAAGGAAGGACGGCACACGGAACAACTGGGGTATTTGCTGGCGGAGATGCAGTTTTTGCAACGCGCTTATCCGAATTGCGAGTGGTAAAAGTTGATACCATATGGTCATTGCTGGACGAGGTCTGCGACCCCGAAGTACCGGTGTTATCGGTGGTTGACCTGGGAATCGTCCGCGAGGTCCGGGCCGGCGACGATGGGCCGGCTGGACGCCCGGACGGCGGAGAAGCGATCGAAATCGTCATCACCCCGACCTATAGCGGCTGTCCGGCAATGGATTTGATCCGGTCGACGATCCGGATGAAATTGCTGGAACATGGGTATTCGGATGTAAAATTGACCACCGTCCTGTCGCCCCCATGGACAACCGACTGGATGAGCGAGCGCGGAAAAGAAAAATTGATGCAATACGGGATCGCACCGCCCCTGCCCTTGCAACAAGTTTGCCATCCGGCGTGGTTCCGCCGCGAAGAGGCGATCGCCTGTCCGTATTGCCATTCTTATCACACGACGTTGATCAGCGAGTTCGGGAGCACCGCCTGCAAGTCGCTCTATCGGTGTGAAGATTGTAAAGAACCGTTCGATTATTTCAAATGTCACTAAATTAACCTATGTCGACCATTCTCTTCGAAATTCGTGGTGGCGTTGCCTTTATCACCTTGAACCGGCCGGATAAGCTAAACAGCTTTACGCATGAGATGGCGTTGTCGTTTCAAAACCGGCTGGACGAATGTGCGAGTTTGCGGGAGGTCAGGGCAGTGCATATAACGGGGGCCGGAAAGGCTTTTTCGGCCGGGCAGGATCTGGCGGAGGTAGCCGGTCCGGAAGGACCCTCCGTTGCTGAGGCTGCCGCCTCCGCTGAAGCTACGGCGGCGAAGACACCGGGCCCGTCCCGGATGGCGAGGATCCTGCAGGAACAGTATAATCCGATCGTCAGAAGGATCCGGAATTTGCCCAAACCGGTCTTGGCGGCGGTCAACGGGGTCGCCGCCGGGGCAGGCGCAAACATTGCGCTCTGTTGTGATATCGTGGTGGCAGCGGAATCGGCCTCCTTTATCCAGGCTTTCTCAAAGATCGGGTTGATCCCGGATAGCGGTGGGACCTGGTTCTTACCCCGATTGATCGGCTGGCAGAAGGCTGCGGCAATCGCGATGCTGGGAGAGAAGATCGGCGCCGCCGAAGCCGAACGAATGGGGATGGTCTATAAGGTATATCGCGACGAGGAGTTTGCCGGGGCTTCACGGGCGCTGGCGGCGGTATTGGCAGAGCTGCCGACGCGGGCGCTTGCCTTTACAAAGCATGCCTTTAACTATTCTGTGAATAATAACCTGGAGGCGCAGTTGGAGCTCGAAGACGAATTGCAACAAAGGGCGGCGCAGACCCTGGATTATGCGGAGGGCGTGCGAGCATTCCTGGAGAAAAGACCCGCGGTGTTTAAGGGAGAATAATATCAAGATTATGTTTTACGAATTTAAAGGACGCCGGCCTACGGTAGATCCATCGGCATTTGTGCACCCACACGCTGCCGTCACGGGTGACGTGTGGATCGGGAAAAATGTATACATCGGGCCGGGCGCGGCCATCCGCGGAGATTGGGGCAGGATCGTCCTCGAGGACGGCTGTAACGTGCAGGAGAGCTGCACGATACACATGTTCCCGGGCGTAAGGGTGTTGCTCCGGGAAGGTGCGCATATCGGCCACGGCGCGATTGTGCATGGCGCGGTTATCGGCCGGAATTGCCTGATCGGGATGAATAGTGTGATCATGGATAACGCGGAGATCGGGGACGAATGCATCATCGGGGCACTCAGCTTTATCAAGGCCGGAGAGAAGGTGCCGCCGCGTAGCGTAGTCGCCGGGAACCCCGCAAAGATCCTCCGCGCGGTCAGTGAGGAAATGCTGCGATGGAAGACGGAGGGGACCGCGTTGTACCAGGCGCTGCCGGGAGAGATGCGGGAGAGCTGGAGAGCGTGTGAGCCGGCGAGGCCGGGGGAAATTTCGGCGGAACCGGGGGAAGGGGGAACCACGTATCGCCCGTGGAAGGAGACAAAGGGGGAGTGACAATCAACTATATTTGCGGCTTAAACGGTTCCAGTGGAGAAATCAAATTTTGTCGATCAGATCAGGGTTTTCTGCCGGAGCGGGCATGGCGGAGCGGGAAGCAAACATTTTATGCGGACCAAGTTCAATGCAATGGCGGGACCGGATGGTGGCGACGGTGGCCGGGGCGGCCATATCATCCTGCGGGGGAGTAAGCATCTATGGACCCTCCTGCATTTGCGTTACTATAAAAATGTCCTTGCGGAGAATGGCGAATCCGGCAGCGGCAACAACTGTACCGGGCGATTCGGGAAGGATATTATTATCGAAGTTCCGCTGGGGACCATTGCAAGGGATGAAGAAACCGGCAAACAGGAAGTGGAGATCCTGGAGGACGGACAAGAGATCATCTGGATGAAAGGGGGGCGCGGGGGCCTGGGTAATGCCAATTTCGCGACGCCCACCAACCAGGCTCCCGAACATGCCCAGCCGGGATTGCCGGGCGTAGAAGGCTGGAAGATCCTGGAATTAAAGGTATTGGCCGATGTCGGCTTGGTCGGGTTTCCGAATGCCGGGAAATCGACTTTGCTCTCGGTATTGACGGCCGCCAGGCCGAAGATCGCAGATTATGCGTTTACTACATTGACGCCGCAGCTGGGTATGGTGGAATATCGCGACGGCCTTTCGTTTTGTATGGCCGACCTTCCCGGAATTATTGAAGGCGCGGCGGAAGGAAAAGGATTGGGACACCGGTTTCTTCGCCACATCGAACGCAATCCGGTCCTGCTCTTCCTGATACCCGCGGACAGTAATGACCACGCCGCTGAATTCCGTATCCTGGTGGGCGAGCTGGAAAAATATAATCCCGAATTGCTGCACAAGCGGTTTGTCATTGCCATCAGCAAAAGCGATATGCTGGACCCGGAATTAAAGGAGGCGATCGCAAAAGAGTTACCCCCCGCCATTCCGCATCTGTTTATCTCATCGGTTACACAGCAAGGGCTGGTCGAGCTAAAGGATCTGCTCTGGAATATTCTCAACCAAGACCCGGCTTAACCCATACTCCTTCGCCGACCGGACCTAACCCAAAATTTAAATAGATTTATAGGAATTATTCGATTTTTGGTATATTTTTGGCATGTATTCGCATACACGTCCGAACCTCCCCCTCCGATTGTTGCGCCCGACCTGTCCGCGATTGTGTCGCCCGACCTGTCTGCGATCGTTGCGCCCAACCTGTCTGCGATTGTCGCGCCCGAGCTTTCTCCGATTGTTGCGCCTCCCCGTTTCGATTGTCCGCCATGATCGACTTGCCATCCGGTTGCGAGCCTGAAACCGGTTGCCCCATATCCATGCTTTTTTCACTAAAAACCCATTTATATGAAGTCGTTAATTCATGCTTCTTTCGGCAGGCTTACGTTTGGGATCACCCTTTTATTGACGGTCGCCACAGCGAATGCCCAGTCGCATTCGACAGAAGCGCTTTCCGGCGTAGATCATGCGCTCCCGGCGCCTGGCGCAGATCATACCCGCCCGGTTCCAGGCGCAGATCAAGCCACGGTCAAATACCTTGGCGCCCAGGATGATATGCTGGTCTTCAACGTCGCGTACCAAAACCCGCAAGGTTCGCGGTTCGTTCTCACCATCAGGGATCAGGACGGCAACCAGCTTTACCAGGATTTTTTCAAGGACAAATCCTTTTACAAACAATTCAGACTGCCCAAAACAGATAAAGACCGGATCGTCTTTGTCATCGGCAATGGCCAGGAAGAATCCGTCATAAAGACATTTGCCGTGAATGTAAATAGCCGCTCCGTACAGGAGGTGGCAATCAAGAAACTTTAAAACTCAAAATTATGAACGCAGTAACGCTCGCAAAACCCGTTTATGCATTTCTTTTAAGTGTCCTGCTCGGAGGCCATACCTCCGGCAGCGCAGACGTAAAATACATCCCCGTTACCGACAGCCGCGGGATATTCAACGTTGTCTATGACAACGCAACGGGTAGCAAGTTCGTGGTCCGGATAACGGATCAGGACGGAAACCAGATCTACCAGGGCACTTTTTCGGATAAGAAATTCAGCCGGAATTTTCAGCTGGCCGATCCGGAAGGCTATAGCAGGCTCGTGTTTGAGATCCGCAGTTTAGGCGATCATACCTCGCAGCGCTTTGAAGTGGAAACTCAAACCCATTTGATCGAGGATGTGACTGTCCGCGAAGTGCAATAGCATAAAGAGAACCCCGGGTGTGACCCGGGGTTCTCCCTATTGTCGTATCGACTTATTGTATCGTGGGTGATCCGACCTTGTTCGCCGCGGAACCGAAGAGCTTTGTCGCTTCGGCATAGCTGAGGGACTTTGCCTGCAACGGGGTCAACCCTTTTGTGGTGAGGACGCTGCCGGGAACGATGACATACCGATACCAAAGACCTGAATTGTCAAATCCGGCCTGCAGCAGGATATTGCCGACCGAGACGGTCTGGAACATGTCGAATTCCAGTGCATTCTCCACGACAGTATCGTTGCTGGCGTTGAGATAGGCTCCATATCCAAGGATCACACCCTTGTCCAGGATAGCGGAGGTGATGGCCGGGGCAGAGATATTTTCTTCATAATCGGAATCAACGTTGTTTAGTTGCATACTCAGCGTCACCCAGGCGGACGTATATACGCTGTCCGGATGATTGATGGTGGTGGTGTTGTTCTTCGTACAGCTGGTGAGCGAAAAAAACCCGATGGCGGTGGCGGTCAGGAAGAAGATTGTTACTTTTCTCACAGATTGTAATTTTAAAAGGTGAACGTATTAAATTGTCGATTGGATGAGACGTGCCTTATAACAGTTGGATACGCAAATACCTGTTATTAGGTCTACAAATAATCGGCCAAACCGGCCTTTTTGCCGGTCAATAAAAGTATCACTTATTTTTCGGGCGACCAACCGGACGGCCGGATTTCGCCCGGATCTATGAAAAGGAATAGCTCACTCCCCCATCCTTTTCGTCCTTGAGGACGATCCCCAGCTGCTGAAGCTGGTTGCGGATCTTGTCGGAAGTTGCATAATCCTTGCGGGTCCGGGCATCGCGGCGGATATCGATCAGCAGTTCAACCACTCCGGTAAGTTTGTGGTCTTCGTCCGAAAATTCACCCTTTAGCCCGAGGATATTTTCGATGTAATCGGTAAAATATTTCCTGGTCATCCCGATGGTGTCCGAACTCAGGGCATCCGGAGCGATGTGGCCGCTCTTGAGGGAGTTGATCACGGGAACGAGATCGAAAAGCGTGGCAAGCACTTTGGCGGTGTTGAAATCATCGTTCATAAAGTCATCGAGACTGGCGAGCTGGCGTCGAACCTTGTCATCGAGCGCCGGGTCCGCGGCCGTGGAGGATTCCGTGCCGGCCGCCAACTTTTTCAAAAGCTCATGCGCCTCCCAAAGCCGCTTGAGACCTTTCTCCGCGGCCTGAAGCGCCTCATTACTAAAGTCAAGCGTACTGCGGTAGTGCGTTTGAAGGATAAAAAAGCGGATGGTCATCGGTGAATACGCCTGCTGGAGCAGCGGGTGGCTGCCGGTAAACATCTCCGTAAGCCGGATCTGGTTGCCATAGCTTTTTCCCATCTTCTTCCCGTTGAGCGTGATCATATTGTTGTGCAGCCAGTATCGGGCTGGCACATGTTTGTTGCAGATGGTACTTTGGGCAATCTCGCTTTCGTGATGGGGGAACTGGAGGTCCATCCCGCCGCCGTGGATATCGAATTCGATACCCAGGTATTTCGTACTCATCGCGGAGCATTCGATATGCCAGCCGGGGAATCCGTCGCCCCACGGGCTTTGCCAGCGCATGATGTGTTCGGGCGGCGCGGCCTTCCACAGGGCAAAGTCCTGCCGGTTGTGTTTTTCATCCTGGCCGTCGAGGTCGCGGGTGGTTTCGAGGAGGTCGTCGAGGACACGACCGCTCAGTTTACCGTAGGGATAATGGGCGGCGTATTTCTTCACATCAAAATAGACCGAGCCCTTTACGACATAGCCATAACCTTCCCTTATGATCGCCTCGATCATGCCGATTTGCTCGACGATATGCCCGGTAGCTGTCGGTTCGATGCTGGGGTCGAGGTTATTAAACTGGCGCATGGCCCAGTGGAACAGGTTGGTATACTTCTGGACGAGTTCCATAGGCTCGAGCTTCTCGATGACGGCCTTTTTGGAGATCTTGTCTTCCGCCTCCCGCCCCTCTTCCTCAAAATGGCCGGCGTCGGTAATGTTCCGGACGTACCGGACCTTGTAGCCGAGGTGGAGGAGGTAGCGATAGATAAAGTCGAAGGTGATGAACGGGCGGGCGTGTCCGAGGTGGCTTTCCCCGCTAACCGTTGGTCCGCATACATACATTCCCACATGGCCGGGCGTAAGGGGGGTGAAGACCTCTTTCTGTCTTGTATAGTTGTTATGGACTTTTAATACGCTCATACCAATAGACCCCTTTTCGGGGCAACGAAGATACAGGATAATGGGGGATTTTGTCCTTCGCAACCGACGGACGATCGCTAGGGATGTCGCGGTGTCAATTGCAGATCGGCCTCCACCGGATTATGGTCGGACCATGGCGTAGGTATCTTCCGGCATTGGAGGATGTCAAAGGACGGAGCCACAAGGATGTAGTCTATCCGGAGGGTCGGCGAAATATTTTTATAGGTCCTGCCGATACCAAATCCTTTTTTCAACCACGCATCCTGCCAACCGCTACGTATAGTTGCATAGGTATAGGAATTGGGTACATCGTTGAAGTCCCCGCAGATAAAAGCCGGTCGGGAACAGCTATCCAGCCGGGCGCGCACTTCTTCGGCCTGATCGCCGCGATGGCGAAAGGCATCCCGGAGCTTGCGGACAATGGAACGGGACGCATCCAGGATGCTGTCATCCACGTTCTTTATGATTTGCAGATCCCGAAACTCCTTGCTGCCGAACAGCACGGATTGGAGATGGGTGGTATATACACGGATGGTATCCTTACCGGCCTGGATATCGGCGGAAATAAGGCTTTCCGTGGTTCGGAATCCGTTCGGGCGGCTGTAGTCATGCCGCGAAGAATCCACGATGGGAAATCGGGAGAAGATGACTACCCCGGCGATATAGAGACCGGGCCGGATATAGTCGCGGGAGAAATAGTAATAAGGATAGTGAAGCTGCGTCTGGATATAGGTAATATTCGATTCGAGGCCATGGCGGGTCAGCGGCTCATAAAACTCCTGGAGGCAGAGAACGTCGGCCTGCTGGCTGCCGATAAAGTCGAGCATTTTCGTTCGCGGCTGCGTGGGAGAATGTTTCTTTATCATAAAACCGTCAAAGCTCCGGACGTTCCAGGTCAGCACGCGGATCGACCGATCGGCTTGACGGGTCTCGATAAAACGATTCCCGGGGTGCATGGCCAGGAAATGACGAATATTGGACCAACCGATGAGCAATGCTGCGAAGGAAAGCAGGGACCACCGGCGAAGGGAGCGCATGAAAACAGCGGCCACAAGAAAGCCGAAAACGAGGAGGAAAAGATACGGGAATATCAGGCCGAGAAGTGAAATGAGCCACCACTTACCCGGATGCAGGAAGGAATTCGCGCAAGCCAAAAGGAACAGGACGACCGCCAGGCTGTTAAGAACGAGAAAAAGACGGCGGGTGAAATTTCGCAATTTCGGCATGCCCTAAGTTACAAATCTTCTTCGTCCGCCGCCCGTTTGAGGATCTCCTTTTCCTCGTCGGTAAGAAAACGGTACCCCTGCTGATTGATCTTATCCAGGATCTCGTCGATGCGCTGTTGCGTCACATTGGGGATTTTTTTGAAGGGCTGGGTGCCGGAGACTTTGTAAAAGAACTCGTCTTTCGGTGCGCGAGCCTTTTTCTTTTTGTTCGGGTTAAAAAGATCGTTGCTCCAGTCAAAAAGCTGGTTGATCCAGATACTACCGTCGCGGCCTCTGCGCAGTTGGTAGATAAACAGGAACCCGGCCGCGCCGCCGGCCAGGTTGGCCATATAGGCGCCCGTGTCGCCGCGCGTGATACTTGAAAAATCGATCAGCAGGAAGAGCAGGGTTAATATCCAAAGCGGGATTCCGCCATTGATCATCGGAAAGATCCGATAGTCAGGCGCGACGGCGGTCGTGGAAACAGCAAGTGCCACGATGGCGGCATTACAGCCGATGAGCCGGGCTGTCGGGGCCGCAGCCTGGAGCTGCGGGAAGACGGCATAGGACAGAACAAAAGCGAGCGCCCCGGCCAGTCCGCCATATAGGTAAATAGGGATCAGTTTACGGTTGCCGGTCAGGTCCTGCAGGATATAACCGAAGCACCACAGCCAGAACATATTACCGATGAAGCGGAAAACCTGCCGGTCCGAAAACATGTACGTCAGCACGGTCCACGGCCGGGATGAAAGCTTATCAAGAGTGGCGGGGAGAACGAACCAGTTGAGCACATTGGACTCATACGCGGCCGGGTTAAGCGAATTCAGCAGGTAGATGAGCCAGATGAACTTCAGGATCACGAATAAGACGGCATTGACGACTACCAGCTGCACGAGTGCATTTCCATCCTGTCCCAGGACCATCCGCTTCCGATAGTTGTCTTCCATTACCCGCATACGGTTGAATAACAGTAGTTCAAATCAAAGGTTTAATAAAAATTACGCCGGTTGTTCCGGTTCCAGTAGATCACCAGCAATAAACCGACCAAACCTCCGCCAAGATGCGCCCAGTGCGCCACGTTATCGCCGGCGGTGGCGCGAACACCCGACACCAGTTCGAGTGCGGCGTAGCCGAGGACGAACCATTTGACCCTTATCGGGACAAAAAAGTAGAGGTATATCAGGCTGTTGGGGAAAAGATAGCCCATGGCGGCCAGGCAGCCGAACACCGCGCCCGAGGCGCCCAAAGTGGGATCATTGATGTGGTAAGCGTAGAAGGCGTTCATTTGGGATTCCGGCGGAACGGTGTTGCGAATAGCCTCTACCAGAGCGTGATTTTCAAAGTATAGAACGCTAAGGTGGGCAGCCGCCGCGCCGATACCGCAAATGATATAGAAAACCAGGAAGCGCTTGGGACCCCAGTAGTTCTCCAATATAGACCCAAACATCCAGAGGGCGAACATATTGTAAAGCACATGATCCCAACCGCCATGAAGAAAAAGATAGGTGACGATCTGGTGAGGCTTGAACAGCGGCGACTGGATGTCGTGGAGGGCAAACATGTCATACAGGTAAGCCAGTGTATTCTCGCCCAACGTCTTTTCTGCCAGAAAAATCAACACATTGATAATTACCAGATTCTTAATAACCGTCGGTATCAATTGAAAGCCACTCGGGCGAAACTCTGTCATGCTACTTTTTATTGAGGGTGCAAATTACTATAAATATTTTTGTGCGGACCGGAGCTTCAGCTGCACGATATTCTCGATATGATGGGTATGCGGGAACATATCCACCGGCTGCACCCGGGTTACGGAATATTTCGAGTCCAGCCACTGCAGGTCGCGGGCCTGGGTGGCAGGGTTACAGCTGACATACACAACCGTCGGCGCGCCGATCTCCAAGATCTTGTCGACGAGCTGTTCACTCATTCCGGCCCTTGGCGGATCGGTGATGATAACATCCGGACGGCCCTGTTGTTCAAAGAAGGACTCCCGGCAAAGCGCGGTGACATCGCCGGAAAAGAAGCTGGCATGACCGACCCCGTTCAGACTGGCGTTTTCCCGCGCGTCCTCCACCGCTTCCCCGATGACCTCCACGCCGATGATCCGCGCGGCCCGGCGACTGACGAAAATGCCGATGCTTCCCGTTCCGCAATACAGGTCATAAACGGTCTCCCTGCCGCTCAGCTCCGCGAATTCACGGGTAACCTGGTAGAGTCGTTCTCCTTGCCGGGTATTGGTCTGGAAGAAAGACTTCGGGCCGATCTTGAACTGAAAATCTTCCAGCTTTTCAATGACATACCCTTTCCCGAAGAGGAGGCGGGGTTCGAGATCCGAGATACTATCGTTCCACTTGGAATTGATGGTGTACAAAAGAGTGGTCAATTCCGGAAATTGTTGCAGCAAGCGCCCGGCAAGGTTCCGGGTCATGGCTTCGTCCTCATATCCAAGAACCAGATTGGCCATGATCTCGCCGGTTGCGCAAATCCGTAGCTGCAGGTTGCGGAGCCAGCCCTGGTGCTCACGGATATCGTAAAAACTCAGGTTTTCTTCCAGCCCGAAGTCACGGACGGCTTTGCGAAGGCCGTTAGTGGGTTCGGCCTGCAGATGACAGACATCGATATCGACGACTTTGTCGAAGAGACCCTTGGCATGGAAGCCGGCCACCCGCTGCTCCGCGCTGACAGCGGGGTCGTTGAGTTCATGGGGCAGCAGGAAGCGGCGGGTCGAAAAGGTATATTCCATCTTATTCCTGTACCCGACGGTCTCGGCAGCACCAAGGATCGGATTGATGGCGGGAAGGGCTATTTTGCCGATCCGCCGGAGGTTATCCTCTACCTGTTGTTGTTTATACCGCAACTGCAGCGGATAGGGCAGCATCTGCCAGCGGCATCCCCCGCAGACGCCAAAATGCGCGCAAAATGGCTCTACGCGCTCCGGAGAATACTGCCGAAACGCGGTGATATGGCCTTCAGCCCAGTCCTTTTTGATTTTGGAGAGCCGGATATCCACCACATCGCCCGGCACTGCGTTCTCGATAAAAACGACCTTTCCATCCACCCGTGCCAGAGACTTGCCTTCCGCTGCGTAATCTTCCACCAGGACCCCGGCCAGCATAATGTTCTTATTTTTTTTTCGCACGGCGTAAAGGTCTAATTTTACCGCCGTATGAGCAAAATCGTTCTCTCACTGGCGGCCAGCCTGCTTTTGATGACAGCGGCCAGGTCTCAAAATGGCTATAACATCCGTCTCCGTCTGAAGCCCTATACAAGCGGCAAGGTTTATCTCGGATATTATTATGGGAAGATAAAGGCGCTGGCCGATTCGGCTCAGCTGAACGGTAATAGTGACGGGTTGTTCAGTGGCGAGACGCGGTTACCCGGCGGAGTATACTTCATCGTTTCCCCCAACCGGGCTATCCTGTTCGAATTGCTGATCGATTCGCAGCAGCATTTCTCGGTATCGGCCGATACGACCAATTTGCCGGGTAGCGTGGTCTTTACCGGCTCGCCGGATAATACCGTTTTTCAATCCTATACCCGATACACAGCCGAAAAGGGAAAGGAGATCACCGCGGCGCAGGCGGCGATGAATACGGCCGCAAAAGCCGGGGACTCGGCCGCCTTCCGAAGCAACCGCGAAAAGATCCGGCAACTCAACGACGCGATTACCAAGTACCGGGAACAACTGACCCGGCAGTACCCGACCTCGCTGCTTGCCGTGCTTTTCCAGGCGCTGAAAGAGCCGGAGATCCCGCCGGCGTCCAAACAACCGGGTGGTAAATACGACAGCGCTTTTGCCTTTCACTATTTCAAGGATCATTATTGGGACGGGTTGTCATTTACCGACGAGCGGCTGACCAGGACGCCGGTATTTGAGCCGCGGCTGGATAAATACTACCGCGAGCTGGTGTCTCCCGACCCTGATTCGATCGAAAAGGAAGTAGACCATATGCTGTTGTATGCAAGGGTCAGCAAACCGATGTTCCAATACCTCATGGTCTATTTCGTGCAGAAATATGTCAACCCGCAGTATATGGGACAAGATGCGGTCTATGTCCATCTGTTTGATAAATATATCAATGCGGGTGAAACCGGATTTTTTACGGACCAGTACCGGAAGTATCTGAACGACAGGGCGTATAGCATCATGGCCAACCTGATCGGACAGCCCGCGGCCAACCTCGAGATGGTGGATAGCGCCGGGGCGCTCCGGCCGTTGTATGGGGTAAGCGCGAATTATACGATCGTATGCTTTTGGGATCCGACCTGCAGCCACTGTAAGGAAGTCGTCCCAAAGCTGGATTCGATGTACAAGGCCAAATGGAAGGCGGAGGGCGTAAAAATTTATGGGGTGCTGGTTGACGGCGGCAGGGATCAGTGGATACAATTCATTAAGGATCACAATTTGAGCGAGTGGACACACGTTTATGAGACGAAAGAGCATCAGGAGGCGACGGAAAAGGCGGGTCAGCCCGGATTCCGCCAGCTATACGACGTATATCAAACCCCGACCCTTTACCTGCTGGACAAAGACAAACGCATAATCGCCAAAAAGCTGTCTTATGAGCAGCTCGATGAAGTTATAAATCTGAAACTGCAGCATGCAAAATCCAAATGATATCCACCTTTTGCTGAAACGGGTCCTGATTCTCATTTTCCTTGCCACTTTTCTTTCGATCGATCTTTTTTCGCAAACCCTTTTCACGGTGGATGGCACCGCTGTCAGTAAAGAGGAGTTCCTGAAAGCCTTCGCTAAGAACAATAACGGGGTGGCGCCGACCGGGAAGGCCTATCGGGACTACCTCGAGCTGTTTATCCGCTACAAGCTGAAAGTAAAGGCCGCCTACGCGGCGCACTTGGATACGTTGCCGGCACAGCGGACGGAGCTGCAGAATTTCAGGTCGCAGGTGGCGGAAGCCTATATGAAGGACCAGGAGAGCCTGGACCGGTTGGTGAAGGAGGTATTCGTTCGCGGACAAAAGGACATCCGGTTGGCGCATATCTACTTTGCGCTGCCGAAGAATGCGACACCGATCGATACGCTGCGGGCATATGAGAAAGCGATGACGGCCTATAACCAGCTGAAAAAAGGAAAGAAGTTCGGCGACATTGCCCTGGCTTTCTCGGAAGATCCGTCGGTGAAGACAAATAATGGAGAAATTGGTTACATCACGGTGTTCTCCTTGCCCTATGAACTGGAGAACCTGGCGTATTCGGCCGCTCCGGGCCAGTTCACAAAGCCATACCACAGCAAGGGCGGCTATCATATTTTCAGGAATGAAGGCGAACGAAAGGCCATTGGCCGGGTAAAGGTGGCGCAAATCCTGCTGGCATTTCCGCCGGGGGCGGGGGCAGACGTCCGTGAGCAGGTGCGGCTGCGGGCGGATTCTATTTACCGCGTCCTGGAAGCCGGCGGAGATTTTGCGGCACTCGCAAGGACCTGTAGCGGCGACAATCTTTCGTACCAGAACGGAGGCGAGCTGCCTGAGTTTGGGATCGGCCGATACGACACCGCGTTTGAAGCGGCCGCCTTCGGGCTGGACCGCGATGGGGCGATAAGCAGACCGGTAGCGACTGCGTTCGGGTATCATATTCTAAAGCGGCTTTCAAGGAAGGCGGCTCCAACCCGGTTGGACGACCAGGTGAAGGCGGCGTTACGGCAGCAGGTACAAAACGATCCCCGGGTGGAGATCAGCCGCCAGACATTGCTTGGTCGCATCTACCTTGAGACCGGCTTTCAGCGGGCGGAGATCCCGGAGGCTGACCTATGGGCCTTTACCGACAGCGTCTTTCGCAATCCCCGCTTCTCTTCCTATGGAAACCTGAACGGCCAGACGATGGTGTTCTCCTTTTCGCAACGCCCCTATACGATGAAGGAGTGGCTCGATTTCGCGCATGCGACGCGCCCGACCCGCGCTGGCAGCGGATTGTCGGATAAGGAATTGTTCCAGCGATTTATCGAGCGGACGGCCTTGGATTATTACCGGAATCACCTCGAAGAATACAACAGGGATTTTGCCTTTCAGCTAAATGAATTCAAAGAAGGCAATCTGTTGTTCGAGATCATGCAACGAAAGATCTGGGACAAAGCCTCTGCGGATAGCGCGGGACTTGTCCGCTACTATGATGCGCATAAAGGAAAATACTGGTGGAATCCCAGCGCGGACGCATTGCTGTTCACCTGCAATAGCACAGCGACCGCAGAACGGCTGAAAGCGCGGCTGGCGGCGGGTCCCACCGGGGGATGGAGAACGGATACCGATAGTATCGGCGCGGCGATACAGGCGGACTCGGGCCGGTATGAGCTGACGCAGATCCCGGGAACCGCATTCGCGATGCCGGCGGCCGGGACGTTTACGGAATTCACAGCGAATAAGGCGGACAACACGGTCAGCTTTGCGTATGTGCTGACTCTTCACAATAACCGGGAACCGCGCAATTTTCACGACGCGCGGGGGTTCGTCATCAATGATTATCAGGGGTTCCTCGAGGAGCAGTGGGTGGAGAGTTTGCGGAAGGAGTATCCGGTAAAAGTGGACGACCAGGTCTTTAAAACACTGCTTTCACCACCTCTTCGATAACCTTTGGTTTTCCGAGCGTGTAGTAATGTAACACGGGCACACCGGCTTTTTTCAGCTCGCGGCTCTGGCCGGTCATCCATTCGGTGCCTACGCGTTCCACCTCTTCGTCATTTTTGCACTTTAGGATGGCATTTGACAGGTCGGTAGGCAGGTCCACGTGGAAGACCTTCGGCAGCATGGACAACTGTTTCTTGTTGGTGATGGGTTTCAGGCCCGGGATGATCGGAACGTTGATGCCCTGCTCGCGGCAGATGCGGACAAAGTCGAAATATTTCTGATTGTCGAAAAACATCTGGGTCGTGATATATTCGGCGCCGGCCTCGACTTTTGCTTTCAGGTACATCAGATCGGTGTCAAGATTGGGCGCTTCAAAATGCTTTTCGGGATAACCGGCGACGCCGATACAGAAGTTTGTCTTACTGCCGTTCTTGATGTCTTCCTCGAGATAGACACCCTGGTTGAGACATGCGACTTGTTTGAGCAGGTCGATGGCATAACGATGCCCGTCCGGCTCGGGCTCGAAGGAGCTTTCATTCTTCGCCGCGTCACCGCGCAGGACCAGCACGTTATCGACCCCGAGGAAATGCAGGTCGATCAGCGCGTCTTCCGTTTCCCGCTTGGCGAACCCGCCGCAGATCAGGTGGGGAACCGCGTCCACCTTGTAGTGGTTCATAATGGCGGCGCAGATGCCTACGGTGCCGGGACGTTTGCGGACCTCGACCTTTTCAAACGTGCCATCGGCCTTCTTCTTGAACATCGTTTCGCTCCGGTGGTAGGTCACGTTTATAAAAGCCGGCTTGAATTCCATCAGCGGATTCAGGTGGTCATAGATGGAACTGATCGTCTTACCCTTCAGGGGCGGCAGTATTTCAAAAGAGACAAGAGTCCCTGTAGCCTGATTCAAGTGATCGATAACTTTCATAAAAGACCTATAATTTTGTCCGTTGAGGCTTGCCGCGTCGGGGATAGAGCCTAAATTTGCGTGCAAAATTAACGAAAAGATTTGAGCATTATTATTCATTCGCGGGACCTGGTTAAAACCTACCACAGCCGAACGGTCGTCAACAATGTATCCATCCGGCTGGAGCAGGGTGAGATCGTCGGTCTGCTGGGGCCGAACGGCGCCGGCAAAACAACCACGTTCTATATGGTGGTGGGTCTGATCAAACCGGACAGCGGGGAAGTATTTCTGAATGAGGTCGATATCACGCGACAGCCGATGTACAAACGGGCGCAGATGGGGATCGGATATCTGCCGCAGGAAGCATCCGTCTTCCGGAAGTTGAGCGTCGAGGATAATATCAAGGCCGTGCTGGAGATGACAAAGCTGACGCGGGGCGAGCAGAAAATTAAGCTCGAAGCGCTGCTGGACGAATTCCACCTTCATCATGTGCGAAAGAACAATGGCGATTCGCTGAGCGGTGGAGAGCGGCGGCGGACGGAGATCGCACGGGCGCTTGCGGTAGACCCTAAATTTATTCTGCTGGACGAGCCGTTCGCGGGCGTCGACCCGATCGCCGTGGAAGATATTCAATCGGTCGTGGCACGGCTGAAATTCCGGAATATCGGTATCCTTATCACGGACCACAACGTCAATGAGACCTTGTCGATCTGCGACCGGGCTTACTTGTTGATCGACGGGAAGATCTTCAAGCATGGGACGGCGGATGAACTGGCGGCGGATGAGCAGGTTCGGCGGTTATATCTGGGGCGGAATTTCGAGCTGAAACGGAAGGATTACCTGCATGAGGAGGCACGACAAAGGGAGATGAATGATCACCCTGCTGGCGACCAGGGGGTTATAAAGATAGAAACGGATGAGTCTTAACACGTTACCGCATCCCTGCGACACCCGCTCATTTGTTTGAGTATATCCCGCCGATTAGTTATTTTGCTACAGACATGAAGCTATTGAGTCCGGCCATATCGAGACTTGCGAGGTTGCGTCTGGGACGTATCGAGGAATGGATCAATAACCCTATCGCGATCCAGCGGGAGATCCTGCAGCATTTGGTGACTTCCGCACAGTACACCGAATTCGGCCGTAAATATAATTTCTCCAAACTGTTTTCCATCCGCGAGTTCAAGCACGCCGTTCCGATCCAGGAATACGACGATCTGAAACCGTATATCCACCGGATCATGAACGGGGAACAAAACATCCTCTGGAATACGCCGATCAGCTGGTTTGCGAAAAGCAGCGGCACGACCAGCGACAAGAGCAAGTTCATCCCCGTCAGCGAAGAGAGCCTGCAGGACTGCCACTATAAAGGCGCGAAAGACGTGCTGACGATGTATTACGATTTCAATCCCGACTCCGACCTGCTGACGGGAAAGGGGCTGGTTATCGGGGGCTCCCACACGATCAGCCAGGTCAATTCGGACGTACACTACGGGGATTTGAGCGCGGTGCTGTTGCATAACTCGCCGTTTTGGGGCCACTGGATCCGAACGCCCGAATTGAGCATCGCATTACTGGATGAGTGGGAAGATAAGATTGAACGACTGGCCTTGAATACCATTCAGGAGAATGTCACCTCGATCTCGGGTGTGCCGACATGGACTCTGGTCTTGATCCGGCGTATCCTTGAGATCACGGGGAAGCAAAGTCTGGCGGAGGTTTGGCCTTCCCTGGAACTATATATCCATGGCGGCGTATCCTTTACTCCATACCAGGAACAATTCCGGAAGTTGATCGGCAAAAACATCCACTATCTGGAAATGTACAATGCGAGCGAAGGATTCTTTGCCGCGCAAGGCAATCCGCACGACGACGGGATGCTGCTTTTCCTGGATCATGGCATTTTTATGGAATTCATGCCGGTGGAAGAGTACGGCAAATCCGATCCCGAAACCATTGGCCTCGCCGACGTGGAAGTGGGACCGCAATATGCGCCGGTGATCAATACCAACGGTGGGCTTTGGAGATATCTGCTGGGAGATACCATTCAATTCACCTCCCGTTTCCCGTTCCGGATAAAGGTCAGCGGCCGGCTCAAGCACTTCATAAATGCATTCGGGGAGGAGGTGATCGTCGACAATTCGGATAAAGCGATTGCCCTCGCAGCGGAGAAGACGGGCGCGATCGTAAATGACTATACTGCCGCTCCGGTGTATTTCGGCGAATCGGGTAACGGCGCGCACGAATGGCTGGTTGAATTCGAGCGGGAACCTGCGGATATGGGGCTTTTTGTCACCGAGCTGGACAAAGCCCTGCAGAGTGTCAACAGCGACTACGAAGCAAAACGGTACAAAAACATTGCCTTGCGCCTGCCGATCCTGTATTCGCTCGAAAAGGGGGTCTTCGCGGCATGGTTGAAGAGCAAAGGCAAGCTGGGCGGACAGCACAAGGTGCCGCGGTTATCCAACAACCGAAAATACATAGAAGAGATCCAGGCTATGCTGCCGGGCCGGTTCTCACGTCCCGGAGCGCCAGCGCCGATATGATCAGACTCACAAGGGACGAGGTGTAGAACAAATACAGATACGGGACATCGATAAAGCAATAAAACACGACCAGGCTTAGCTTTAGCGCAGCCAGGGGAATATTGGATCGTCGCCGCCGGAGTCCAATGACAGTAAAGGCGAGCGGGACCGTGAAACTTGAAACGATGAGGAGGATGTGCAGCGCCGTGGTACCGCTCCGGCCGAAGAACCACGCCATGCCGGGCGCCGTCGCAAAGACATCGGGACTGTCCTTCCATACCCGGCCCGCAAAAGCGACGTAGTTCCCCGGAAGATGCGCGAGCCGCATGAAAGTCACCCAGCCCACGGGGACCAGGAAGATCAACACAAGGCACAGGATGCCCGTCAGGGAGACGATCGACAATTGTTTCCCCCTTTTTCCAAGGAGCAACCAAAGGATATAAGCGGGCACCCAACCGACGAGCGCGTAGCGGCTTAGCATGCATAGCGAAATGGCGATCCCCGTCAGCCAGGGTTTCCCGGAAACCAGGGCCAGGGCGAGCAGCGCGTAGTACCCGATGACAACGCCTTCCTCCGAGAGCCCGATCAGCCCGGGGGTATTATCGGCCGCGATCCACCAGAACAAGAGAAAGGCCAGCACGCCCACCATAAAGGACGCCCGCGAGGCGGACGGCTTGAAAAGCACGATGAATGCCCCGAACGCGAACAGCAGACCGGCGGTCGCGATCCATCGCATATCGATCCCCAGTGCGACCGCCGGAACATACGGAAGCCACATCGCCGGGAGATAGATGGGTTGCACGCCCTTCCAGATGCTGGGAATGGAGTCGTAAACATGGCTGTGCTGACCGGCAAGAAAGCGTTCGCACATCACCTTTATGATCGGGAGCATGTCGGCGTTGGTAACATCTATCGGATATTCGTCGAACCAGATGAGACACCAGGAATAAAGTGTCAGGGCGGTGAGGCCGATCAGGCTGGCCTTGCGTTGGATGACCCCGCTGCGCCAGGGCCGTTTGACGAGTGCCGGCAGGCGGAACTCCGGCAGACGCAGGAGTATGATCGAAATAGTCAGGCCGGACAAGAGGTACGCGATGGAGAAAACGGGCGTCCAGCCATGGATCTTCAAACACCAGGTGGAGCTGAGCGTTTCCACGGCAAATGCGGCAAACAGAATGGAGGCTTGTCGGTTCATCGCGTTATGCATCCACAAATAAATATATTTTTTCATCAACAACCCAATGAATGAATATATTTGGGCCTATGAAACTACTGGAAAATAAAATTGCCATTGTCACCGGCGCCAGTCGCGGGATCGGAGAGGCGATTGCGCTGAAGCTTGCGGCGCATGGGGCGCACGTAGCGTTTACCTATCTGAGCAGCGAGGAGAAGGCAAAAGGGCTGGAGGACCATCTCAAGGCGTTGGGGGTGAAGGCGAAAGCGTACCGCAGCAACGCGGGGGTGTTTGCGGAGAGCGAGGCGTTTGTGAACGATGTAGTAAAGGAATTCGGATCGGTGGATATTTGCGTCAACAACGCGGGGATCTCAAAGGATAACCTTCTGTTGCGGCTTTCGCCGGAGCAGTGGGACGACGTGATCAATGTCAACCTGAAAAGTGTTTACAACGTGACCAAGCAGGTGATCCGTCCGATGATGAAAGCGAAAACAGGTTCGATCATCAATATGAGTTCGATCATCGGGATTGGCGGAAATGCGGGGCAGAGCAGCTATGCGGCGTCAAAAGCGGGGATAATCGGGTTCACCAAATCGATCGCCAAGGAGCTGGGAAGCCGGAATATCCGATGCAATGCGATTGCACCGGGATTTATTGAAACGGATATGACCCATTACCTGAAGGATGGCGAAGGGGCGAAGAAGTTCCTGGAAGACATCCCCCTGGGCCGGTTTGGAAAGGCGGAGGAAATTGCGGAGACCACATTGTTCCTGGCCAGCGATATGAGTGCTTATATAACGGGTCAGGTGATCAGCGTATGCGGAGGACTGAATATATGACACCGATTGAAAAACTGTTGTCGGACAACCGGTCCTGGGCCGCGGGAATAAAGGCGGAGGACCCGGAATATTTTGTACGGCTGTCGCATTTGCAGACGCCGGAGTTCCTGTGGATCGGATGCAGTGACAGCCGGGTACCGGCGGACCGGATCACGGGTACCCAGCCGGGAGAGATCTTTGTGCACCGGAATATCGCGAATATGGTGGTGCATACGGATGTCAACCTCCTCAGTGTCCTGGACTTTGCGGTCAACCATCTGAAAGTGCGTCACGTCATTGTTTGCGGCCATTACGGCTGTGGCGGCATCAAAGCGGCGATGACGAACCACGATTACAAATATGTGCTGAATATGTGGCTCCGGAATATAAAGGATGTCTACCGGCTTCATAGCCGGGAACTGGATGCGATCGCCGATCCGGAGGCGCGTGCCGACCGGTTGACGGAGCTGAACGTCCGGGAACAGGTGATGCACCTGGCAAAAACGTCGATCATTCAGCGGGCATGGAAAGAAGCGCAGCGGCCACGCCTGCACGGGTGGGTATATGGACTAAAAGACGGCTTGATCAAGCCGGTTTTCGGTATGGATGCGAATTCAAAGCTCGATCCGATCTATCAGTATGACGATCTCTGAAGAAAAAGGGCGGCCTGCGGCCGCCCGTCGAATGCTCACGTGTGACTATATCTTTACTGCGCGATCCAGATCTTGGTAGCCGTCAGATCGTTTCCTCCCGTCTCAGCCAACCAGTTGTCTTTGTTATAGGTCTGCTCCGAAGGCGGATACTGATACCGTTGAAAACTGCCATAACTATTGGTGTGGAAACTGGCATTATTGGGGTCCGTGGGGGTCATGCCACCGGTTCGCTTCTGGAGGGTCCAGGCATCCCAGGGTTGGCGGAACATATCGATCCATTCCTGGGCATAGATCTGCTGCAGGGCGGTAGCGGGATTGAATAATACGACGGGATTTGTCAGCAGGGCATTCATTGCCGCCGGGCTGGGCAGGCCCGAGGGTTTGTTGACCACCCATACGGTCGAATTGATGGCTTGCTGCGTCCAGAAATTGACGGACGCCGTGATGCCGGCATTGTATTCGGTTTGGGCGGTTGCCATGTTCTGTGCTACGCCCGCCAGCCCGGCGGCGTAGATCTCCGCCTTCAGAAAATGAACTTCGGCAGCCGTCATGAACAATTCGGGGATATTGTTGTCAACCGCCCAGTAATAGTTCAGGTTGGCGTAAAGATTGGGCGTTGGCGGGTTGCCGTCCTTATTGGCCCAATCGCTGTTGCGGATGGCTTCATCGTAAGGCGAACCTTCTTCCGCCGGAGTGGATGCGGTAGGATTCTGCGGGAAAGGATTCCACTGGTTGTTGTTGTTGGGCTCGAAAAAGATCGCGCACCGGGGGTCAAAGATCCCGCTTCCGTCTTCACTGGTGTCGGAAGACATCAGGTTCCACATCGCCGTACCCATCCGAAGCCGGCATTCCGTGCCAAAGGAGTACATCCGCGCGGAAAGATCCATATTGGGGATATTCGTCGTCGGGTACAACCCTACGTTGGTGTTATCCGCATCCAACAGCGGCTTGGTGAGCGCGTCGGTGATTTGCGGTGTCGCATCCGCCGGGTCTTTGGCATACATGGTCAGCGCAATCCGGAGCCGGAGGCTGTTGGCGAATTCGATCCATTCCTGGATATTGTTTTCCAGCACAAGGTCGTTACTGACGGCGACCTGGGAAGAGCTGGTGCTGAAGTTATCGACAGCCCATTGCAAGTCGCTGAGCACGGACAGATAAATACTCTTCTGGCTATCGTACGCAGGTGTCAGGACCGTGTCGTTGGTAAGGGTGTAATCCAGGGATTTCCCCGCTGCAGAATAAGGCATATCGCCGAACAGGTTGGTTAGCTTGATCGCCATATATCCTCTGAGGACTTTCATTTGCGCCTTGATGTTGGTATAGACGGTCGTGTCCGGCTGCCTGGCGATCGCCTGCATCATGGCTTCGTAATTCGAAAGGTTGTGATAGAAATTGCTCCAATACTCGTTTCCGTCGTTGCCATAAGAATAATCGGCTTTTGTGTAGACAGGTGCGAGTTCGGTGATCGGGTAGACCCAACTGTTATAACCGACCTGCTGGTCGCCCTGCGCCATATTGGAGACAAAGCCGACATACAGCTGGCTGACCGTTGCCACGGGTGAACCGTTCGTTGGAGCGTTTATGGTTTCAAAATTTTTGGTACACGAGCTGATACCTCCGATCAGAAGGAACAGCGCAGCCGTGAATCGAAAATATTCTATTCTCTTATTTATCATATGAATGCGTTGAGTAGAAGATTGAATAATTCATATCGCATCAAAATCCTGCCTTTACCGATACCCCGAACGACCTCGTCCCGGGCAACGAACCGAACTGTGTCGTTTGGTTATTGGTGGTTCCGGTCAGCCCTTCGGGATTGAGACGGTCGGGGAGATTGGTGAAAATATAGAACAGGTCCCTGCCGATCAGTGACAGGGAGAGGTTCTGAAAGATCCTCGTAGAACTGGTGATCCTTTCCGGGAATTTGTACGTCAACGCCACTTCCCGCATTTTCGCCCAGGAATTGGTGAATATGCTGTTGGTGCGTACGATCGGAATATTATCCCATGACTGGAAATTGCCGGCATATTTCCACCAGGAGTTGACCACGGCGGTATTTGGCTTGCCGTCTGGCGTAACGCCGGGAAGGATCACCCCGACATTACCCGTTGATCCGTCGGGGAAGGTAAAGGGCAGGCCATGACCATCGCGCTCTCGGGTGGTCTCGGGAAGCTCGCCCTGACCCATAAGCGTTGCATAGTCTCCCGACCAGATCTGACCACCGATATGAAAATCGGTCAGCACATAAAGGCTGAACGCCTTGTAGTGAAAGGTATTGCCGATCCCGCCGATCAATTTTGGGGTAGAGTTGCCGATCTTGACGACGCTGCTGGTTGTGGCATACTGGGCGCCAAGGACCGCGCCGTTACCCGTATTCCAGCCGTCGGCGTAGACCAGGTTGACGACCTTCTGCTTTCCGATGTATTGATAGTCCAGCCCATAGATCGTACCGTACTGGTCTCCCACATGCGCGTTGGTACTGATACCGTCACCGCCAAACCAGCTCCCGATAGGGATCTGCGTTACGCCCGGCTCGAGTGAAACGATCGTATTGCTGTTATGACCGCCGTTGATGGTGAGATCCCAGGTGAAGTCTTTCTGGCGGATCACAGAAGCGCTGATGATGAATTCGATCCCCCGGTTCCGCAAGGCGCCGGTATTGATGGTCAGCCGGTCGGCGCCGGAAGTCGTAGCCACGTTGACCGGCAGGATCTGGTGATCCGAATAAATATTGTAATACGTGAAATTGAGATTGATCCGGTTTTTCAGGATGCCCAGGTCGGCGCCGGCTTCGAACGACCGCGCGCGCTGAGGCTGAATGCCGAGGGAAGGCAGCGTCGTCGGCACCGTCAGACCCGTCGTAAAGCCGGATGTCGTGACGGGGCTGTAGACAAATTGAGTTTGACCGGGAATATAGCCGTTGGCGCTGCCGGCCTCCGCGATGCGGATCTTGCCATAGCTGAGCCAGTTCTGGATACTGCCCGTATTGAACGCGTTTGTGAAAACAAAACTCAGGTTTCCCGAAGGATAGAAGAAGGACCATTTGCTCGAAGGCAACGTAGATGACCAGTCGTTCCGGCCTGAACCTTCGAAAAAGAGGTAGTTCTTATAGGAGAGGTTCAGGATGCCATAGACCGAGTTGATCTCGCTTTCCTGCATGGTCTCCTGCGGATTCAGGATAGCCGGGTTCGTACCGGCGTAATTGGCCAAGGTATAGGTAAACGGATAATTGAATGGCCCGGGGTTCGCTGCGGAGATATCGTATAGCTTATTGTGGTAATAGCTGGCGCCGCCGGTCAGACTGGCATTCAGGTCGGGGAAAAGGTTGTCCTTGTGAAGGTTCAGCAAGGCGTCGAGATTCTGGATCCCTACCGTCGACAGGTCGTTGCTATAGAGATTTTCTCCGCCATACCCGTTGAGGCCGGCGGCATCGATCGGCCGGTTCTTTGTAACGAACTGGTTGGTATAATAATCGAGACCGGTGTGACCGCTAAAATTCAACCACGGAGTGATATCGGCGATCAGCTTGACGGAGCCGAGCAATTGATTTTGCGTAAACGTGGTATTATTGGCCAGCGTATTCCACCAATAATAGCCTGGCGCTCCATTGTCCTGCGAGGGGCTCTGGGTGATAACGGTTGAATTTTGCGAACCGTCCTTGTTGACGGCCATTCCCTTCTCCAGCGGTTTGTAGTCCATCGGGATCATATAGTCGGTGATATAACCCACGCCGGAGGACGCCGAAGATTCGCCGTAAACGTTTGGTACATTTTTGCGGACGAGGTTGAGGTAGCTGACCGTTGCTTCCACTTTTACGCGCTTGCTGACATTGAGGGAAGACCCGATATTGAACACGTTCTGATGAAAATTGCTGTTGTAGGTGATCGCGTCATTGTCGGTGCGGGTGTAAGACACGCGGACGGTACCAACGTCTCCGCCGCCGGAGAACGAAACGTTATGCGATGTGGTATTGCCCGTCTTGTAAAAGCTTTTGAAGATATTTGGGTTTCCCACATATGGACGTTCCACTCCGTCCCACCACAGGATCTGCTGGCCGGACATTTTCTGGCCCCAGGAGGCGCCATCACCCGGGAAACCGATAAAGTTCCACCAATTGTTGCCGCCGGGAAAGCTGGGGCTTACGCCGGGAATCGTGGACCGGGAACCATAGAAATCGTTGCTGCTGGTCTCCCTGTCCTGCGGGTTTGGACCACCCGTCTGATAGAAGCCCGGGTTGGCGGAATAGAGCGCGTCGGCCATTCCCATGCCATATTCGTGCTGCAATTTTATAAAGCGATAGGGTTGATTCCAGCGGCTGGTGAGATTGTAATCGATTCCGAGGCCTTTTTGCCGGGTCCCTTTCTTTGTCGTGATAAGGATGACCCCGTTTGCGCCGCGGGCGCCATAGAGTGCGGCGGCGGTGGGTCCCTTAAGGATATCGAAAGTCTCCACATCGTCGGGATTGAGGGTATTCAGGAACGAGCCGTAGTCGACAGACTGGTTTTGGCTGAGATCGGTATTGACACCTTGCAGGTTCTGTTGCGTAAGGCTCTGGCCCTGGGGAAGGATCGGCTCATTATCGATCATGACGCCATCCACTACGATCAGCGGTTGGTTATTTCCGAGCAGGCTGTTGTTGCCGCGGATGACGATGCGGCTGGAACTGCCTTCCACGCCGTTTGGCTCGGTGATATTCAGGCCTGCCACCTTACCGATAAGGCCATTGGAGATATCCGGCGGGGCGGCTTTTACTACATCATTTCCCGAGATCTGCTGCGCTGAATACCCAAGGGATCTCGCTTCCCTTTTGATCCCGAGGGCGGTGACGATGACTTCGTTCATCGAGTGCTCGCTCTTCTGTAGCGTAACGCGCAGATCTGAGGAGTTGGCGCCCAGGGTAACCTTGTATACATCGAATCCGATAGAAGAAAAGACAAGTACATCACCGTCTTTGGCATCGATGGAAAAATGGCCCTGGGCATCCGTTACCGTTCCGCGGTTGGTCCCCGAGACGGTGACGCTGACATCTGACATCGGTTGACCGTCGGCACCGATGACCGTTCCGGTTATCGGCCGGAACGCTGCCGCCGGGGCATGAGCGGGCACCGCAGCCTGCGCCGCCGGGTCCTTCTTGAGGATGATCTGATGGCCGATCACCTCGTAAGAAATATGCAGCGGACCGAAGATACGCAGCAGCAGATCGCCCAGGCGTTCGTTCGTGGCGATGACGGTGATTCTTTGCCGGTTCTGGAGCACATCGTTACTATAAGTGAACCCGATTTCAGTGGACGCAGCAATCGCTTTGAGCACCGTCCGGATCTCTTTGGACGGCAAGTTCAGAGATACCTTCTTATCCAATATTTCCTGCCCGGCAACCCTACCGGGAAGAGCGTAGCTGATATAGCTTACCACCAGGAAAATTTGCAGTAAAGTCACTCTCATAATGAATAAAACAGCTTGTTTAGGTTTTCCGTTTTTGTTCATATCTTTAGCGGGTTTTGTCTTTTTAAAATAAAGTGGCAAAATCATCCCCTGGTCAAAGTTGTAACCTGCGACAGGGGAGCCTTACAAATGGTGGTGTACCAGCACCGCCATTTTTGCTATCGGGATGGGCTTTGTGATGTAATCATCCTCAGTTGTTTTGGTTTACAATTATTTGCAGGGCTTTCCTTCCAGGAAGATCCCGTCCTCCCTTAGTTCATAAGTAGCTCCGATCGCCTCGCAAATGATCCTGATCTTCTGTTCCAGGGATTCGTCGGTGAGGGATGTCGTCAGCACGCAATGGGAAAAGGTCGGTCTGTCGTAATGGAAAGGAATGCCGTAGGCATTCTCCAGGGTTTGGAAGATCTCGGTTACCGGGGTCTCGTCAAAGTTGAAGCGTATTGCCGGATCGGCGGGTGTCGGGTCGGGCGCGAGGTCCTTCTTCTCCGCTTTAAACTGGACAAGGTCGCGGGTTTGCCCCTTATACCGGGCGATCTGATTCGTAGTCAGGATCAGGGGTTGGGGCGATGGAGCGGTCTTTTTTGAGACCGCTACCTTTCCGGTCGTGACAAGGACGGTGATATCTCCGCTTTCCTTGTCGGTTGCTACTTTAAAGCTGGTCCCCAGCACCTTGACGACTACATCGCCGGAATAGACAAAGAACGGACGCCGGGCGTCCTTGGCGACATCGAAATATGCATTCCCCTGCAGGTAAACTTCGCGTTTGTCTTTTTGGAGGAAGGCGGCGTGACGAATGCCCGAGCCTGGTGTAAGGATGACCTTTGTTCCATCGACGAGGAGGACGGTTTGGCTGCGATCGGTTTGATTGACGCGATCGAGGTCTTGCCGGACGAGAAGATTGGCGACGGCCGGACCGGCTTTAAACGATGAGGAAGGGCCGGACCGGTTGGATTGCCAGAGGAGAAAAGCGCCGAGCAGGAGCAGACCGGCGATCGAGGCCGCTATCGGCCCGGTCAGGCGCAAGCGCCTGACCGGGGTTTCGGCGGTGTCAGTCGATCCCGTGTCCAGCCGGGCTTTTACATCAGACCAAATAGAGTCGGCAAGTTGCCGGATGTCTTCCGGCCGCTCGTGATAAGTTTGTTCGTCCTGCAGCAGTTTCCTGGTCTGGTCGTCGAGATTTTCCAAAAGGGTCTTTTCAACAAGTGACAAGATCCGGCGTTTTATACTCAACACCGGGAAAATATTTTCAGGAAGGCCACGAATTCCGGAACCGACGCAAATTCAGGAGGGACGCAAATTCAGGAGGGACGCAAATTGCGCAAGGCCCCAAATTCAGGAAAGCCGCGAATTCAGGAAAGCCGCAAATTCAGGAAGCGCAATGGAGGAGACCCAGGACGAGAAGGGGCAGAACGGGCGGAACCGGGGTTTTAATGGCTTCCTTCAGCCGGAATAAGGCACGGTGCAGCAGGTTGCTGACGGACTGATAATTAAGGTCCATGATCTCGGCGATCTGATCGTGGGTGAACCCCTGGTAGAAGCGGAGCTGAATAGCCTCCTGCTGCCGGAGGCTGAGGGTTTTAACCGCCTGGCGGACCGAAGCGACCTGTGAAGCATGGGATTCGTTCTCGATGATCCTGGTTTCGACGGGCTCCTGGAGCGGATCGTCGAGATGTAAAGCGATGCGGGCCGACTGTTGGCTGAGGTAGCGGTTCTTTTCCAGGCGGATGAGCTTATACCGGAGGGCCTTAAACAAATAAAATTTGACAGACCGGACCGGCGCTAGATTCTTCCGGGAGTTCCATAACTCCACAAATAGCTCCTGGATGTGGTCCTTCAGCAGGTCCCGGTCCGGGCAAATGCGAAGCCCATAGGTAATGAGCTGGAGGACATGCTGCTGATAGATTGCCGCAAAAGCCTCCCGATCGCCATTTCTGAACCGCGACCAGTGCAGCATATCATCCTCGGACATCGCTTCCATCCCGGTAAAGTATTACTTTTTCCTGAAATTATTTAGGGCCGCCTGCGCACGCTCGCCTAAAATGAGCCGCCCGCTGACCGCCGCTCTTTCCACAAGCAGCTCGTCCCAGTGCTCGGTACCCTTCCAGAAAGTGGCCTTCAACAGGGCCATCGCCTCCGGGCTCGAATGCGCGAGGGTCCTGGCGAGGCGGTCGACGGATTCATCGAGCTCGGGCGATTGGGCGTGCAATTCGGCAAAGAGACCGCGCTTCCGCGCCCATTCCGCGTCGCGCCACATCGTGGCATCAATGGCGAGGCTGCTGAAAGCGGAAACGCCTATTTTCCGTTCGACAGCAGGACCGACGACAAAGGGGCCGATCCCGATGGCCAGCTCGCTCAGTTTGACGTCAGCGCCGTTCAGGGCTATGGCATAGTCAGCTGCCGCGGCAATCCCCACGCCGCCGCCGACACATTTGCCATGGATTCGGGCGATGATGAATTGGGGGCATTTGCGCATGGCGTTGATCAGGTGGGCAAACCCGCTGAAGAAAAGAAAACCCTTATCGGCTGTGTCGATCTGCATCAGCTCATCGAATGAGGCGCCGGCGCAAAATGCTTTTGTCCCGCCGGATCGAAGAACGATAACTTTTGCATGCCGGTCATTTCCGGCACTGTGGATTTCGTGCGTGATGGCCGTGAGCAATTGCCCGGGCAGGGAATTACTTTGGGGATGGTAGAATTCTATAGTGGTTACCCCTTCGTGCGTTTCTGTGCGGACGTGGCCGTCACCAATCTCTCGAAGCATATGCAGGTTTTGGTTAGTTTTTTCGTTGGACCATCGTCAGGATGGTGGCGATGGCGACGCTTTCTCCCGTGTCGTCATACACATCCACATACCATTTTACGATGCCGCGGGGGATATCGGTTGTCTCCCTTTTTTCCTGGGCGATCTTTTCCTTGCATGTGAGACGGACACCGATAGTCGTGCCCGCATAGACGGGCTTTAAGAACCGGCACTCTTCCAGGCCGTAGTTCAGCATGACCGGGCCTTTTCCGGGGTCGACAAACAAGCCCGCAGCCGCGCTGAGGATAAAATAGCCGTGGGCGACCGGCTTTTCGAATAGGGTGTCTTTAAGCGAGGTATGATCGGTATGCGCATAGAAATGATCCCAGCTGACGTTGGCGAAGTTGGTGATATCGGCTTCGGTGACCGTCCGCTTGTGGGTGATCACGGTGTCGCCTATCTGAAGTTCTTCGAAATATTTGCGAAAGGGATGTTTGTCTTCGATCGTTTGCCTGGCGTGAGGTTGCCAGGTATTGGTTACGGCGGTGATCATGGAAGGAGAACCCTGGACCGCTACTCGCTGCATATAGTGGCGGATGCCGCGGATACCGCCCATTTCTTCGCCACCGCCCGCGCGCCCCGGGCCGCCGTGTACAAGCAGCGGAAGAGGACTGCCATGACCGGTACTTTCTTTCGCGCATTCGTCGTTGAGAATGAGGATCCGGCCATGCCAGGCAGCCGCACCCAGGACATATTCCCGCGCTATCCTGCGATCCGCGGTGACTACGGAACTGCAAAGGGAGCCCTTCCCTTTTTTGGCGAGCTCGATCGCCTCTTCGATGCTTCCGTACGGCATCAGGGTACTGACAGGACCAAAGGCTTCGATGGTATGAGGTTCTTCGTTTTCGAACGGATGTTCGTTGACCAGAAGGAGTGGCGAAAGAAAGGCGCCCTTTACGGCGTCCGCGTCGATGGTGTCCACGCTGTCCAGCGAGCCATAGATCAACTGGGAGGAAGCCAGCAGCCTTCTGACCTGACTGCGAACCTCATCCCGCTGGGACTGGCCGGCAAGAGGGCCCATCCTGACCTTTTCGTTTCCGGGGTTACCAATAGTCGTTTGAGCCAGCGATTTGGTGATCGCCTTCCAGGCGTCCTCCATTTTTGACCGGGGCACAAAGATGCGTCGCACGGCCGTGCACTTCTGACCGGCCTTCACGGTCATTTCCTTCCTGAGCTCCTTGACAAACAGATCCCATTCGGGCATACCCGGTTCGACATCCGGGCCCACGACAAGACAGTTCAGGGAGTCGGCTTCCATGTTGAATGGAACATTTTCCCGGAGAATGCGCGGGTTTGATCTCAGCTGCATTCCGGTAGAAGCCGAACCGGTAAAAGTGACGACATCCTGGGCGCCGGCGTGGTCAAGCAGGTCGCCCGCGCTGCCGCAGATCAATTGCAGGGCGCCGGGGGGAAGGATGCCGGAGCGGTCGATCTCCCGGACCACCGCTTCGGTGAGAAAGGAAGTAATAGTGGCGGGCTTGACGACCGCCGGAACGCCGGCCAGCAGGTTTACGGCGATCTTTTCCAGCATGCCCCAGACGGGAAAGTTAAATGCGTTGATATGGACGGCGACGCCTTCCTTCGGAACCAGGATATGTTGGCCCATAAAGGTGTTCGCTTTGCTGAGATTCGCACTTTCGCCGTCAAGACAGTAGGGAGCATCCGGGAACCTGCGGCGAAGCGAGGCATAGGAAAAAAGATTGCCGATACCGCCCTCGAGGTCGATCCACGAGTCGGCGCGGGTGGCGCCGGTAAGATAGCTGAGGCGATAAAACGTTTCCAGATGCTCGCGCAGGTGGATGGCCAGGGCACGGAGCATACGGCCGCGTTCGGGAAAGGTCATGCGGCGGAGGGCCGGGTTGCCGGTGTTCCGCGCATATTCGAGGATGGCTGAAAAGTCCAGGCCCTTCGTACTGGCGTGGGCGATCAGGTTGCCGGTGGTGGCGTCATACAGAGGTTGTCCCTCTGCGTCTCCCTCGATCCACCGGCCGGTAATATAGTTGCCTAGTTTGGGCATAGAGCACAATCGTTGAGGTGCGAAGGTACTGATTTTCGATCGCCTTCGCCAGCCTTCACCACCAACGTGCCATCCTGACAGCCGGGAAAGATTGGTCGGGCTTTTGTGTCTTTCCGGTTATGGGTAGCAATGAATATACGTTTATCGACTATGCTCCGGCGAAGGACGAGGGGCTGCTGGATAGCTATTCGCGGACGATCACTTCGGTGGTTGGCCAGGTGGCGGAGGCGGTAGTCCATATCCAGGTGCAAAAACCGGTGAGCGACCGGCGGAGCCGCGAACCGAAGTTAATGCCGGGATCCGGATCGGGATTTATCATCTCAACCGATGGCTTCGTGGTCACCAACGATCACGTGATAGAAAAGGCGGCGGATATCCGGGTGGCACTGGCGGACGGACGGATCGTGAATGCGGAATTGAAAGGAGCTGACCCTTCGACGGATATCGCCGTGCTAAAGATCGACGGTACAGGACTAAAGGCGCTGACATTTGCCGATTCGGAGCAACTCCAACCGGGACAGATTGCCATTGCGATCGGGAATCCCCTCGGTTTGCAACATACCGTGACGGCAGGGGTAGTCAGCGCGCTCGGGCGGACGCTTCGGGCAAATAACGGGCGCCTGATCGACGACATTATTCAGACGGATGCATCCTTGAATCCGGGGAACTCGGGCGGCCCGCTGGTCAATTCGCTCGGTCAGGTGATCGGCGTCAACACGGCAACGATTGCGTCAGCACAGGGTCTTTGCTTCGCAGTCAGTTCGAATCTGGCGGCGTTTGTGGCAGGCAGGCTCATCATGGAGGGCCGGGTGAAGCGCGCCTATCTCGGGGTGGCCGGTCAGGTAGTGAACCTCACCGGACGGATGGTGGCCGCCAACCGGCTGGACAGGAAATCGGGCGTATACGTGTATGAGGTCGTGCCTGATCAACCGGCATACAACAATCCGATCCGGACGGGAGATATTATCGTTTCTTTTAACGGAAAGAGTGTCGGAACCGTCGATGAATTGCATAAATTGCTAAACGCGGAGGTCATCGGCCAGACGGTGGAGATGGAGGTATTGAGGAGCGGACACAAGGTCGCCCTGCGGGTCATACCCGGAGAAATGCGTTAGGCCCTGTCACGAAGCTCTATTTCCCTGCAAAGGGACAAAAAGATCTCGTCAACATCGCCCTCGCCGTTCACATAAACAACTTTTCCGTATTTCTTGTAATATTCGGCGACGGCGGCGGTCTTTTTCTCATATTCGGCGTGCCGGGACCGGATCGTTTGCTCGTCGCGGTCGTCGGAGCGGCCGGATGTAAGGCCTCTGTTCAATAGTCGTTTTGTGAGCTCTTCTTCTTTTACGACCAGGGCCAGAACGAGGGAGATGGAAGTACCTTTTTGGGAAAGCAGCTTGTCGAGGGCCTCGGCCTGGGCAGTCGTACGCGGGAAGCCGTCAAAAAGAAAACCATGCGCGTTGGGGTTATTATCGAGGGCGGAGCTGATGATCTCGATCACGACCTCGTCGGGAACCAGTTGTCCTTTGTCGATGATACTTTTTGCAGCTAATCCCAACGGGGTCTGGCCGGCGATTTCGGCGCGAAGCAGGTCACCGGTGCTTAGGTGCTTCAATCCGTATTTGGCAATAAGTCGTTCAGACTGTGTACCCTTTCCGCTGCCTGGCGGCCCAAACAAAATGATGTTAAACATAATATGTACTGCTTGCCCGTGTTAGTCAACAAATATAGTATTTGGTTTAAAAATTTTTTAACATTTTTCGCATTTGCCTAAACAGGCTGAGCGAATCGTAAAACCAACAGTATGGATACGAACAGCAAAACCAACAACCCGGTCTATTCGCACGCCGACCCTTCCCCGGTGGATCTGACAGAAGAGCAGTGGAAGAATATCCTTCCGAAAAATGTCTACGATATTGCAAGACAGAAGGGAACGGAACGTCCTTACAGCAGCCCGCTGGAAGACAACCAGGAGATCGGCACCTATTATTGTGCGGTCTGCGGCAACCCGCTTTTCAGAAGCGACACCAAATTCGAGAGCGGTTGCGGCTGGCCGAGCTTCTACCAGCCCATCAGCAAGAGCAGCATCATTTACCTGCCGGACCATAGTCACGGGATGGACCGGACAGAGGTGGAATGCGGGCGGTGCAGGTCGCACCTCGGCCACGTATTTCCCGATGGTCCGCCGCCAACAGGGCTAAGATACTGCATCAACGGGGTAGTGCTGGACTTTGAGAAGGCACAGGATGCCGAAAAACAATATAACGCGGACCATGGGCAGTAAAAAGAATTAGCGTATTTTCGCCCCCCGAATCCTGTTAGGGGTCATTGACCCGTACCGGGAATCCGCCAACTTAGCTCAGCTGGTAGAGCATTTCATTCGTAATGAAAGGGTCGTCGGTTCGATTCCGATAGTTGGCTCTCCACCATGAAATTATCCCGCCTTGCCGAGACCCTGATCGGGTCTGAGATTGTCAAACTTGGAGGTGAGATCCGCGAGCAGATCCGCCGGGGCGCCAAAATCTACAACTTTACCGTTGGGGACTTCGATCCCGCTATCTTTCCGATTCCGAAGGAACTGGAAGAGGGGATCATAGAGGCTTACCGGAAACATTTCACCAACTACCCCGCGGCGGAAGGCAATCTCGACCTCCGCGAGTCGATCGCCCTCTTCACAAAAGACCGGGCACGGCTGGAATACCTGCCGGAGGAGATACTGGTTGCCAGCGGAGGCCGCCCGTTGATCTATTCGCTGTTCCGGACGGTCGTCGACCGCGGCGACAAGGTCATCTATGCAGTGCCTTCCTGGAACAACAATCACTACACCCATTTGAACGGGGGAGAGCACGTGGTCATAGAGGCCACGGCGGAAAATAATTTCATGCCGACGGCCGAAGCCATCCGGCCGCATGTGGCGGGTGCGTCCCTGCTTTGTCTCTGCTCGCCGCAAAATCCGACGGGAACGACGATTTCGAAGAAAGACCTTTCCGCGATCTGCGAACTGGTGCTGGAAGAGAATGCGCGGCGGGGAGCCGACGAGAAAAAACTGTACGTTCTGTACGATCAGATGTACTGGCAGCTGACCTATGGGGATATCGTTCATTACGATCCGGTTTCGCTGTATCCTGCCATGCGCGGGTATACCGTTTTTATCGATGCCATCAGCAAAGTGTTCGCGGCGACGGGGGTGCGGATCGGCTGGGCGCTGGGGCCTGCGACGATCATGCAAAAAATGAACGCGATCATGAGCCATATCGGTAGCTGGGCGCCGATGGCGGAACAAAAGGCAACGGCCGCATTTCTGCGGGAGAAAGCAGCGATCGATTCCTACCTGGCTGGGTTCAAAAAAGCGTTGTCGGACCGGCTGAATCGGATCTATGACGGCTTCAGACAACTAAAGGGCGAAGGCTACGGAGTGGATGTTCTCGCGCCGGAGGCGGGTATCTATCTGACCATAAAGGTCGACCTGGTCGGAAAAAAAGTCGGCGACGGGGACCGCATAAAAGATCAGCAGGAAGTCACGGCTTTCCTCTTAAAAGAGGCCGGACTGGCCGTCGTGCCGTTCTCGGCGTTCGGCGCGCCCAGGACATCGCCGTGGTACCGGCTCAGCGTAGGCACCTGCAAATTGGAAGATATTCCCGAAATGTTTGTGAAATTGAGGGGAGCGTTAAAAAAGCTGAACTGACCGGAGGGCCGAGGCGATTTAGTTCTTGTTGCAAATAAAAAAGAAAGGCCGAAGTTCCTTTTCCCGGATGATGCGCTGGATATGATCTCTCTTATAAAGGGTCTTGTGGCGGTTGATATCGAAGACCTCGTGGGCCATGCAGAATGATTCAATCGTCTCGAAGTGGAACAATAACTCGTTAAGCTGCTCCAATTCGCGCTCCATTGACTTTTCATTCATGTGTTCGTCTTTCACAAGAACAAGCAAATCCCTGTTGCAAGCTTTCATTTCTATTAGATTTTAATAACCAACGATGCCCTTAATAACCAACCATACCTTTATTGATCCCACAGCCGCATTTCTTGCTACTGCCGCCGATCTCCCGTTGAGAACTGCAGCCGGCGTACACAATGGTACTAAATAAAACCAAGAGAATCAATACCGCTTTTGTAGTTTTCATGACTGTAATCCCAACAAATTAACTATTTTGGATAAAAAATAGTATTGTCTGCTCCCCATCCGCCAAAAATTAACAACCCGGATGCCAACATGCTAAAGGTTCTCGTGGCGCCGCTGGACTGGGGAATTGGACACACAACCCGCTGTATTCCAATAGTTAAAGAATTAATCAACCAGCGCTGTACGGTCACCATTGCCGCCACGGGTGCTCAAAAGGCGGTCCTGCTGGATGAATTTCCTCGTCTCTCCTTTGTCGAAATACCTGGATTTCGCGTAAAATATGGCAAAAATCGTGCCCTTACCCGCTTGAAAATATTCTTCCAAATTCCAAAAATCTTGATCGGAATCAAGCGTGAAAACTGGTGGTTGCGCCGGTTTATACAGCAGGAAGGGCTCGATCTGGTGATATCCGACAACCGGTTCGGGCTGTATGGCCGCGGGGTCTTTTCGGTGTTCATGACCCATCAGCTCGCCATTCGAAGTTCGTTTGGCGGGGTAGTGGACGGGTGGCTGCGTCGGATGAATTACAACTTTATCCGCCGGTTTTCGGTTTGCTGGGTGCCGGATGTGGAAGGACCGGACAATCTCGCGGGCAAGCTGTCGCATCCTGCGCGAATGCCCGCTGTCCCCGTGCGCTACATCGGATGGTTGTCACGGCTGGGGCCGGTAGCGCCGGAAGGCGACCTGGTCGACCTGCTCATCCTCCTATCGGGGCCGGAGCCGCAACGAACGATCCTCGAGCGGCTTCTCCTGGCGCAGCTATCCGGGGAAATGGGTAAGATCGTTTTGGTGCGGGGGTTGCCGGACGGTGGTGTCCCGGCGCAGGCACCCGCAGGGGTGCGGGTATACGACTACCTGCGGGCAAACGATCTGGAACGGCTAATTTGCCGGAGCAGGCTGATCGTGACAAGGTCCGGATACAGTACGGTCATGGACCTGGCGCAACTCGGAAAGCGAGCGATTTTTGTCCCTACGCCGGGGCAGCCGGAACAGGAATATCTGGGGAGATATCTGGAGGAAAAAGGTTTGGGGATTTCCGTGGATCAGCGGGGGCTCGCCTTAAAGGAAGCAATCCAACGAGCCGATCTTCTAACGCACGGGCACCAATGGGTCGGAAATGACACATTGGGACACGAGATCGCCCGGGTGCTGACCATGGCGCGTTCCGCTCAATCGGCGGCGGCCGATTTGGGATAGTCAAAGAAGAGAAATTCCGTCCCGGCGGTAAAGAATTCGTTCCAGGTGGCAGAACCGCTTTTGACGGCAAACACGGCACAGGTCGGCATATTATCGAGCCGGACGGAGCCGAGCGTATTGACGAAAGCGGTAATACCGGGGTTATGTGAGAAGATGGCAACGGTGTCGTCTTCGTCTTCCAGGCGGGTGACGACTTGTTGAAATGTAGCCGGCTGAGCGTGATAGAGCTCGTTGAGGATAACGATCTCGGTGTCCTTTACCGCAAATTCACGCGCGAACAACTCCGCGGTATGACGGGCCCGGCGGGCGGGGCTGGAGACGAGGCGATCGACCCGGATACCGGATTTCAGGACTTTTTTGGCCATGGCGGGAGCGTCTTTTTTTCCGCGGTCGTTGAGCGGTCTGTCGATATCCGGTGTATTGATGTTGTCCCAACTACTTTTTGCGTGTCGGACGATCAGAAGGGTCTTCATGTGACGCTGGCGGCTAGATGTCGAAGGCTTGCGAATTAATAAAGTTAATCAACGAAACGGTATTCTTCAGCTTTAACTTTTTAAGGATATTGTGGCGGTGCACTTCGACGGTTTTCAGGGAGATACTCAAGTCCGACGCGATCTCCTTTGAGGATAGTCCTTCTTTTAACGCCCGGACGATCTGCATCTCGCGATCGGAGAGATTGTTGATGTCCGGGTTGGCCTGGTCGCCGTTGAGCATCTGGTCGGAGAGGATGTTCTTTACCTCCTGGCAAACGTATACATGGTTTTTGCTAACCTCCGCGATCGCTTCAAGCATTTCCTGTCGCGGGGAATTCTTGGTGACATATCCTTTTGCACCAAGGCGTAGCATCTTTTTTGCATAGGCGGGTTGGGAGTGCATGGACACGCCGATGATCTTGGAGCCCGGGGAGTATTTTCGGATGGATTTCAGGACATCGAAGCCGCTCATTGGCGCCATATTGATGTCCAGCAGGACTACATCGGGTCTTTTGTCGCGGGCCAGCTCGATCGCGCGTTCGCCATCGCCGCATTCCGCCACCACGTCAAAATTCTCGTTTTTTCCCAGTAAAAAACTCCACGTCTCTCTGATCAGGGTATGATCGTCAACGATCATAATAGAAACTTTCTTCATAACGCAACTTTTTTCTACGTTGAATCAGTCTTGCTACTATGCAATCAGAGCGGTTAACAGGCAGATCTTTTAAGGGGATTAGAACGTTTTTAGGTCCTATTAACTATATAATATTAAGCATTTTCTCTGATAACCGCAAATTACTAATAGCCTCTCACATTTTTCCCCTCCATATAATTCATGAAGGCCTTATTGACGACGCGGTTGCCACCCGGCGTGGGATAGTTGCCGGTGAAGTACCAGTCGCCGGTATTGGTAGGGCAGGCTTTGTGAAGGGATTCGATGGTCTGGTAAATGACCTGAACGGGCGTGGAGATATCCGGAGGGGTTATAAGCTGCGCGATCTTGTCGGAAATCTCCTGGGGACTAAACGGGTGATAGACCCGCTGGACGACGTTTTCCGTATGGAGATGGCCGGTACGTTGCAGCTCCTTACAATGTTCGTAATACTCCTGCAGGCACTGCTCGCGCCCGCGTTCCTTCATCAGCTCGACGGCGGCACGGAACGCAATAAAGTCGCCCATTTTGCTCATGTCGATGCCATAGCAATCGGGGTAGCGGATCTGGGGTGCGGAGGAGAGGATGATGATCTTTTTTGGTTCCAGCCGGGCCAGCATCCGGACGATGCTTTCCTGGAGAGTGGTACCGCGGACGATAGAATCATCGATCACTACAAGGGTATCGACGCCTTTCCGGACGGTTCCGTAAGTAATATCGTATACGTGTTGCACCATTTCATTACGGCTGACATCTTCCGTTATGAACGTGCGCATCTTTACATCCTTGATGGCAACTTTTTCCACCCGGATCTTGCGGCTGAGCATTTCAACGAGCTTGTCTTCGGAAATATCCTTTCCCCAGGAGAGGATCCGCTGGATCTTGATACTTTCGAGATAGTCGTCCATCCCCTTCCACAAGCCGTAGAAGGCGACTTCCGCGGTGTTGGGGATAAAGGAAAAGATGGTATTCTTGAGGTCATGGTTGATGGCGCCGAGCACCTGGCCGCTTAGGTTATAGCCGAGCGCGATCCGTTCGCGATAGATCTTTTCGTCGCTGCCGCGGGAGAAGTAAATGCGCTCGAAGCTGCAGGCCCGGCGCTCCTTTGGCTCCAGGATGGTCTCTACCGACGCATGGCCGTCCGCGCGTACGATAAGCCCTTTGCCGGGCATCAGTTCCATGACCTCATTCTCGCCGACGTTGAATACGGTACGGATCGCCGCGCGTTCGGAGGCGGCCACGACCACATCGTCGTTGATATAATAGTAGGCGGGTCGGATGCCATGGGCATCGCGGAAAACAAAACTATCCCCGTTGCCGATGAGACCACCGACCGTGAAGCCGCCGTCAAAAAGGGATACCGCTTTTCGCAGGAGGCCTACGAGGTCCAGCTCGCCGGGGGAAGCTTCATCGGCCCGGACCAGGAAATGATGGATCACTTCCATCATGGCGGCGAGGTCGCTTTGTTTCTGGAATTCGCCGGGATCGATCCCGATAAGATCGAACAGCTCATCGGTATTTACAAGGTTGAAGTTGCCTGCAAGGGCCAGATTGCGCGCGGGAACAGTATTTCGTTTTATAAACGGATGGCAAAATTCGACCTGGTTCCGGCCCTGGGTTCCATACCGGAGGTGACCCAGGAGGAGCTCGCCCACGAAAGAGATATGCCCCTTCATGAGACCGGGATGTTTGGTAATGTCGGGTTGGTATTGCTCCAGTTCCTTCACCTCCCCCATGATCTTCGAGAAAATATCGGCGATCGGCTGATGGTTGACGCTACGGGTCCGATGCAGGAAGGGATAGCCCGGCTCGACATTTAACTTTACTGCGGCTACGCCGGCGCCGTCCTGACCGCGGTTGTGCTGCTTTTCCATCAGGAGATACAGCTTGTTAAGGCCGTATAGGACGGTACCATATTGTTGAAGGTAGTACGAGAACGGTTTTCGTAATCTTATGAATGCCAGGCCGCACTCATGTTGTATTTCGTCGCTCATAGTTTGCCGCCGTCAAGCGAAGCGCAAAGTTACGAAAAGGCGGCGAATCAACCGTCGGGAAAATGACATCGGGGGCCCGCCTTCGGCGGGATCTAAATATAGGTCGCGTTTGTGTTGATAAAATTGACCAGCGATGCGGAGTTCTTCAGCTTTAGCTTTTTGAGGATATTATGGCGGTGGACTTCGACCGTTTTGAGGGAGATGCTCAGGCTGCCCGCGATCTCTTTCGAGGAAAGGCCTTCCTTTATAAAATTGATAATTTGCATCTCTCTCTCGGTCAATGCGTTAATGTTCGGGGAATCTTCCTTTTCGTCAAGCAGCTGTTCGCTGATGATGTTCTTGATCTCGTCACAGATATATTTATTTCCGTGATTCACCTCGAGGATCGCCTTGATCATCTCCTCCTTCGAGGAATTCTTCGTCACATACCCGCGGGCGCCCATCTGGAGCATTTTCTTTGCGTAGGCGGGCTGGGAGTGCATGGAGACCCCGATCACCTTGGAGCCGGGGGAGACCTTCCTGATCCGCTGGGTAGCCTCAAGACCGGAAAAAGGGGTCATATTGATGTCCATGAGTATGACATGCGGGCGCTTTGTCCTTGCCAATTCGACGGCCTCCTGGGCATCTCCGCACTCTGCCACCACCTGGAACCGGTTATCACTGTTCAGAATATAACTCCAGGTCTCCCTGATCAATTTGTGGTCGTCAGCAATCAAGATATTGATCTTACTCATATATAGGAAAGTTTTAAAGAACGCCCCGCAGCAAGGCCCGGCGTGCAGTCGCGTCGATCCATAAGGTACGACATTTTTCCATGCGCGGAAAGATTTGAATGGCGGCAACCCGGGCTGCGCCCGGTTTAAGCCCCGTTTGGTTTCTTAAAACGGTATCAAATTACAAAAGAAGGAGGTACACGCGACCCAATTATCGCCGTAATTCAGCAATGGTAAGTGTTAATACCTAAAAATTGGTTATGCGGGGCAGGGCGGAGTTTGGCCGCGCTCAGTTCCCCGCCGTGGCCGGTTGGGTTTCCCACTTCGTAAGGTTACTGCAGTTGTGGTATTCGTCCGCGATCATGACGTACATCGTGGGGATCTTTTGCAGGAACCATTTCTCCAGTGCGGCATTCTTTTTCTCGTCGAGGGCCCGTTGGGCGATGTTGTTGTAATCGTCGCGGAGATTTTCGCGATGCGGCTCGCTTTGGGACACCATATAAACGATCCGGACGCCCTTTTTCCCCCGCTCGTCGGTGAAGACCGTGGGTTTGGAATATTGACCGGGCTTGAGATTGGAGTTCTTTAGCAGTAGCACCATATCCTTGTCGAGGTCGGGGATCGTGAGAAAGGTAGATCCGTTGTGATTCATGATCTGGCCGGCCGTCGCCTTGGCGATGTCGTCATCGCTGTATTTGGCAACCGCCACACCAAAGGGCAGCGTACCCGCGACAAGTTGCGAGCGGATCGAGTCAAGTTCGGCCACCGCGATGTCGACTTCAGGCTGTGTGATCTGGGGTATTTTGAGGATGTGGCGGACGACGATATCATCGCCGTTACGGCTAACCATCTGGATGATATGATAGCCGATCTTACTTTTGATGACGCCCGAGATCTGTCCTTCTTTCAGCCGGAAAGCGGTGGAGAAGAAAACGGGATCCCAGATCTTGTCGCCACGGTTCATCTGGATCTCGCCGCCTTTGTCCTTGCTGCCCTGGTCGTCGGAATATAACTGGGCAAGGAATTCGAATTTCTTGGCGCCGGATTCCACTTCCGTTTTATACTCATTGAGTTCGTCCTGGGCGAGCTTGTCGATATCGTGGCTGGCTTTCGGATAGACGACGATCTGGCTGAGCTGGATCTGCGATTCGTAGAATATGCGTTTGTCGGCGGGGATCTTGTCAAAATATTCTTTTACCTCCGTTGGCGTGATCTTCACGTCCTCCACGACTTTCTGCCGCATCGCATTGGCCAGGCGCTGTTCGCGGATCGGCGCCATGAAGTCCTGTTTGGCCTGGTAAACGGTGCGTTGGGCAATCTGTTCGAATGCATCTTTCCCGCCGTAAAGGTTTTCAAAATAACGGATCTTCTGATCGACCTCCGCTTCCACTTCTTCGTCGCTGACGGGAAGGGAGTCGTGTTCAGCCTGCACGACAAGCGCCTTCTGGATCAGCATCCCGTTGAGGATGCTGCATTCGTCGACATCCTTGACCTCCGCGCCGCCGGCCTGACGCTGCAGGTCCCCGAGCGCAATGGCCAATTCCGATTTCAGGATGATCTTGTCGCCGACGATGCCGGCAATCCGATCGGCAACCACTTTCTGCTGCGCGAACCCGGAGACCGCAACGATAAGAAAGGCGGATAAAAAGATCGATTTTTTCATATGAGATCAAAATTAACCGGGAAACCGGCGGTTGCGCCCGGCAATAGGTCCATTTAACAAATAATTACAGGGTGCGCTTTACCTCCTCCTCTTCATACGCTTCGACGATATCGCCCACGTGAATGTCGTTGTAATTCCGGATCGTCAACCCGCACTCCATGCCGGAAGGCACTTCCTTTACGTCGTCTTTGAAACGCTTCAGCGAAGCCAGTTCCGCCGTGGCGCCTTCGCCAACCGGATAGATAACGATGCCGTCTCGAACCAGTCTGATCTTGGAATTGCGATAGATCTTTCCATCCAGCACATAACAGCCGGCGACGGTTGCCTTGTCGAACTTGAAGACGTTGCGCACTTCCACGTTGGCGACGATCTTCTCGATCGTTTTGGGCTCCAGCAGACCTTCCATGGCATCTTTGACGTCATTGATCGCGGTGTAGATGATCGAATAGGTCTTGATCTCTACCCCTTCCGTCTCAGCCAGCCTGGCTGCCTGGGAACTGGGGCGTACATTAAAACCTACGATGACGGCATCGGACGCGGTGGCCAGAAGAACATCACTTTCGGTAATAGCGCCGACCGCTTTGTGCACCACCCGTACGGCAATCTCTTCGGTGGAAAGTTTTTGCAACGAATCGCTGAGGGCCTCCACCGAACCATCCACGTCACCTTTGATGATGAGGTTGAGCTCCTTAAAGTTCCCGAGCGCGAGCCGTCGGCCGATCTCGTCGAGAGTGATATGTTTTTTGGTGCGGATACCCTGTTCGCGGAGGATCTGCGCACGTTTGTTGGCGACTTCCTTGGCCTCGCTCTCGTCCTCGTACACCTTGAATTTTTCGCCGGCCTGCGGAGCGCCGTTGAGACCCAGCAATAGAACGGGAGAAGATGGCGGGGCATCGTCGATCCGCTTGTTCCGCTCGTTGAACATGGCTTTTACCCGGCCGAAGTACTGACCGGAAACAGCCAGATCGCCGTTGCGAAGGGTGCCGCTCTGCACCAGCACCGTGGCCACATAACCACGGCCTTTGTCAAGGGACGCCTCGATCACGCTGCCGGAGGCCTCGCGGTCGGGGTTTGCCTTCAGGTCGAGAAGTTCGGCCTCAAGCAGGATCTTTTCGAGCAGCAGGTCCACGTTGAGACCTTTCTTCGCGGAGATCTCCTGGGACTGGAATTTCCCCCCCCAGTCTTCCACGAGAATATTCATATTCGCCAGCTGTTCCTTTATTTTCTCCGGATTGGCGCCGTCTTTATCGATCTTGTTGATCGCAAAGATCATCGGGAGGCCGGCAGCCTGAGCATGCGAGATCGCCTCTTTGGTCTGTGGCATCACCGCATCGTCGGCGGCTACTACGATCACCGCGACGTCCGCAGCCTTCGCACCACGCGCACGCATAGCCGTGAAAGCTTCGTGACCGGGCGTATCCAGGAAGGTGATCTTTTTACCGGTGGCGGTGGTCACCTGGTAGGCGCCGATGTGCTGGGTAATGCCGCCCGCTTCACCGGCTACGACGTTGGCGCTCCGGATATAGTCGAGGAGGGAGGTCTTACCGTGGTCGACGTGGCCCATGATGGTGACGACGGGCGAGCGGGCGATCATATCCTCGGGGTCATCCTCTATTTCTTCCTCTTCCATTTCGGCGGCGTCGTCGATACCGATAAATTCCACGGTATATCCGAACTCACCTGCCACCAGCTCGATGACGTCGGCTTCGAGACGTTGGTTGATGGACACCATCATCCCGAGGCTCATACATTTTCCGATGACGTCAGCATAACTTACGTCCATCAGGTTGGCCAGTTCGCTGACACTGATGAACTCGGTTACCTGCAGCCGGCTGTCGAGCATTTCATCGCCGCCGGCCTGTTCGGCCATCTCTTCCCGTTTGGCGCGCCGGTATTTTGCTTTCAGGCTCTTGCCGCGGCCGCCCGAGCCGGCCAGCTTGGCCTGGGTCTGACGGATCTTCTCCTGGATTTCCTTCTTGTCGATCTCCTTTGCCTCACGGGGTGAATGTCGCTGATCGCCGCGACGATTGCCGCCGCCGCCACGCTCATGGCCTCCGCCCGCCCCGGCAGGCCGGCGGTCGGTATTCCGTTGGATGGGAATACGGCCTTGCCCCGGTGGCCGGGGATTGCCGGTTCCGGTCTGATGACCGCCACCCTGGCGATTGTCGTTGGGGCCGCGTTGCTGCTGGCCGCCCGCGGTGTGGTCCCTTTTTTCGATGGGAATACGCTTCCGCTTGCGCTTTTCCTCGGAAGGTTGTTTGGGGCGGGTTTCGCTATTGGCAGGCAAGTCGATCTTCCCAAGGATCTTCGGGCCTTCCAATTTTTCGGCTTTGATATTCTCTATCACCGGCGGCGGGCCGTCTTCTTCAGCCTCTTCGGTCGAGCCTGCGTTGGCCATTTCGCCATCGGTCTCCTGTTCATCCGCGGCAGCGGCGGTGGTCTCCGTTTGCGCCGCGGGCCGCGGAGCCTCGGCAGCGATCGCCTCCCCGCTGTCAGGGCTCGTTTCCTTTGCCGACTTCTTCCCGCCTTTTTTTGGCCGGGTGGAAGAGTCGATCGCGGAAAGATCGATCTTGTCGACCACTTTCGGACCCTCGAGCTCGGGGGCTTCGATCTTGGTGATCTCCGTGTCCGCCGGTGTCTCTTCAACGACCACCGGAGGGGGAGGCGGAGCGACGGGCGCCGGTTCTTCGACATGGACGGGTACTTCCTTTTCAACCGGCGCCTTCTTTACCACCGGGAACTCTTTTTTTACCGGCTGAGGCTCTTCTTCTTTTTTCTTCTTGGCTTCAAGGCTTCCCTTTGGCAGGTCGATCTGATCGCTCTTGATCTTTGCCACCTTATCTCCCTGGAATTCCTGTTGCAGGGAACGATACATATCCTCCGTCAATTTCGACGTAGGCTTCAGGTCGTCCTTACTGAATCCCTTGCTCACCAAAAAATCCACCAGGGTGTCTTTTCCCACGTTGAATTCCTTGGCTGCAGCCATCAAACGTAAAGTCGTTGTTTCTGCCATAATTATAAATCGGTCTGCCGGCTTCACGCCGGACTTCCTGTAAAAATAAAACTATTTGGCCGATCTCTATTTTCCCGGCCATATTATCCTTTTTCAAATTCTTCCTTCAATATCCGGCGTACGTCATCGATCGTTTCCCGTTCGAGGTCGGTCCTTCTTTCCAACTCATCGGCGGTGAGGTCGAGAACGCTGCGGGCGGTATCGCAGCCGATCCGTTTCAGTTCGTCGATCACCCAGGTCTCGATCTCGTCTGCAAATTCCTCGAGGTCGATATCAAATTCCTCCGGTTCACCCTCATTATCGCGGAATACGTCGATCGTATAACCCGTCAATTCCTGCGCCAATTTGATATTCACCCCTTTACGGCCGATGGCCAGGGAGACCTGGTCGGGCTTTAAATAGACATTCGCATGTTGCTTTTCGCTGTCCAGCTCCATATTGGTGATCTTGGACGGCGTAAGGGAACGTTGGATCAACAGCTGCGTATTGTTGGTCCAGTTGATGACATCGATATTTTCGTTCTTTAGCTCGCGAACGATCCCGTGGATACGGCTGCCCTTCATCCCGACGCAGGCGCCCACCGGGTCGATCCGGTCGTCATACGATTCCACGGCGACTTTGGCGCGTTCGCCCGGTTCACGGACGATCTTCTTGATCACGATGAGACCGTCAAAGATCTCGGGGACTTCGATTTCCAGGAGTTTGGACAGGAAGAGCGGGCTGGTGCGGGATAGGATGATCACCGGGGAGTTGTTTTTTAGCTCCACTTTTTTGACCACCGCGCGAATGCTCTCGCCCTTTTTAAAATAGTCCTGTGGGATCTGCTCGGATTTGGGAAGGATCAGCTCGCTGCCTTCTTCGTCGAGCAGGAGAATTTCCTTTTTCCATACCTGGTAGACTTCCGCACTGACAATCTCCCCTACCCTTTCACTGTATTTTTTAACGAGGACGTTCTTTTTCAGGTCGCCGATTCGGCTGGCGAGCGTTTGTTTGGCTGCCAGGATGGCGCGGCGACCGAAATCGAGGATCTCCACTTCTTCATACAGCTCTTCGCCGACTTCGTAGTCGGGTTCGATCTTCACCGCGTCGGAGTAAGGAATTTCGGCCAGCGGATCGTTGACCTCGCCGTCATTGACGATCGTCCGGCGGCGCATGATCTCGAGATCGCCTTTCTCCGCATTGACGATCACGTCAAAATTTTCGTCGCTTCCATATTTTTTCCGCAACAATGTTTTAAACACATCTTCGACCACCTTCATCATGGTTGGACGGTCGATATTCTCGGCTTCTTTGAAGTCCTGGAAAGCTTCGATAAGATTGATACTAGCCATAACACTGAATTTTAGGTTGCCAATACCGCGGACGGCACCGGCCTAGAAAACGACTTGAATTTTGGTTGTTTTTATGTTTTCGAATAGAAATGTGTGATTGACGATTTCCTTTCTCTTGTTCTTGCCCCTGATCTCTTCCACGATAATGCCGTCTTCACTCACGTCGAGGAGCCGGCCTTCGGCTGTCGACCCGTCATGCAGGACCAGTTCTACCTGCCGGCCAATATTCTTTTTGTATTGGCGGTGCAGTTTGAGGGGCTCGTCCAGGCCGGGCGAGGAGACCTCCAGGGAAAAGTCGCCGTTTGGAAAAAGAGCGCTGTCTTCCAGCCTCTTATATAAGGCCCGGTTAAACCGGACGCATTTTTCGATGGAGATACCCCGATCCCCGTCGATGAACACTTTTACATTGTTGGTGGGCTTGATCTTGATATCCACCAGAAAGTACTCCGGTTCCCCAGCCAGGATCTCCTGGATCAATCCCTCTACCCTCTTTATTGTTTCGTTCATATTGCCTATAATAAGAGAAGGGAACGCTTCCGTTCCCTTCTGCTGAATCTTTTCCAATGCAAATGTAGGGTAATTATTTAAAATAGTACATTTAAAAAAAGTGAGCGATGAACGACCCTCAGAATCTAGGCAGTTTTATTGCCGAGAACAAGAATCTGGTCAAGGAATATCTCGAGACCCGGTTCGAGATCTACCGGCTGCAAAGCACCCGGATGGCGGCCAAGTCGGCGGGGATGATCGCGTGGATCTTTCTTTCGCTATTGCTTGGGTTTCTATTCCTGCTGTTCAGCGGAGTGATGCTGGCCTGCTGGTTTGCCGGCATGTTCCACAGCTATGTAAAGGGCTTCGGGTTGGTCGCCCTGCTGATCCTGGTTGTCTTTTTATTGATTGCGCTATTCCGGCGGGTATTGTTCGTCGATCCTGTTATTCAAGCTATTATACAAAAATCTAAGGAGGAATCGACATGACCGGAATGACAAAGGCTGCCCGTACGCTGCAGGAGCTTGACAAGGAGATCGAAGCGCTAAAGGAAAAGGCGAAGCGGCTGGAAGCCCGGATGGATGAGAGCTGGGACTATTTCCAGGAGCACTCCGGTCAACTGTTTGTACGATCGATCGTGCCGAAAAGCTTCGAGGGATTATTGCCGCGGACGGGGATAAGACTGGTGGATACGCTCCTCGAGAGCGACCGGGTCCAACAACTGGTCGAACGGCTGGTGGAGAAGGGCGCCGGTTGGCTTGGCGATTTGTTAAATTGGCTGGGCAACCGGGTATTTTCGAACCGGGAATAGGCCATTTTGTAGTACCTTAGCAGACCAATTTTTATAAGATGTTGCTGGCGGATGTTTTGTTTTTGGCTATTGTAGTATACCTGGGATACCGGTTCATTTTCAATTTTCTCCTGCCCATTGTCCGGACGACGCACCATGTCCGGAAACAGTTCAGGCAGAATTTTGGCGAGCCTGGTTCTCCGGATCCTACGAATGGGACAAAACCGACGCCCGGCGGCGGAGCGAAGCGATCCTATAAGCCGCCGGCGGAGGACTATATCGAATTTGAGGAAGTGAAGAAATGAACATCGCCCCGAACGGCATCGGAACTTCTTCACTTACCACTGAAAATCAAGCAGACTGATACCCGGCCGGAGAAAAAGACCTTTGAGCCCCGCCTGTTCGGCTCCTTCCACATTCACGATCGCATCGTCTACAAAGAGCGTCTCCTTTCCGATCAATCCATTTTCCTTCAGGATCAACCCGAACGACTCGGGGTCGGGTTTGCGCATGCCCATCAGGTGGGAATAGTAGGTCTTTTCGAAATAGTCTTCCAGTGATCCGCCGCCGACGCTTTCCGTCCAGATCCGCCGCAGGGCCGCGAGGTGCAGGGAATTGGTATTGGAAAACAGGAAAAGCCGGTAGGTGCGGCGAAGGCCTTTCAACAGCTGGAGACGTTCGGCGGGAAAATCCAGGAGAAGCGCATTCCAACTGTCAATGATCGCCTGATCGGAGACATGCGAGAGACCGGCGAGCTGGCGGATGGACTGGATAAATTCCCCGTCCGTGATCTTGCCGACTTCATAGTCTTTAAAGAAGGAGGCGGCAAAGCCGTGACCGAAGTAGTCGCGAAAATTCTTTACCCCCAGCGCGGTGAAGGCTTCCTCGGTTCGTCGGTTATCGAGGTTGATGATAACGCCGCCAAGGTCGAAGATGATGTTTTTGATGTCTTTCATATTTCAAGGTAGAAGAGTAAACGTCGCTTCCTTAACGTCGCTGGAACTACCGCCGATAAAGAGCTGAAACTCGCCGGGTTCATAGACGAATCGCAGCTTGTCGTTATAGAAGCGGAGGTCCTCGGCGCTAAGGGTAAAGCTGATCTTTTTTGATTCCCCCGCTTTGAGGAAGACCTGCTGAAAGCCTTTCAACTCCTTCACGGGTCGCACAACGGAACCGACCAGGTCGCGGACATAAAGCTGCGCCGTCTCCCGGCCGTCGAAATGGCCGGTATTGGTCAGCGTGACCGTTGCCGTTAGCTTTTCGCCGGGTTTGAACGCCGGAGAGCTGAGCGCGATATCGCCGTAAGAAAAGCGGGTATAGCTTAGGCCGTACCCAAACGGGAATCGCGGGCTGTTCAGGAGATCGATATACGCCGACACATAGAAGAGCTCCGAGTCGTTCTTTGCGGGGCGACCGGTAGAAAAATGGTTATAGTAGATCGGGATCTGGCCTTCCGCCCGGGGAAAGCTGATCGGCAGCTTCCCCGAAGGGTTGTAGTCGCCGAAAAGAACGTCGGCCATGGCATTGCCGGCGCGGGTACCCAGCCACCAGGTATAAAGGATGGCGGGTACGTGATCCGCGGTCCAGTTGAAGATAAGCGGTCTGCCGGCGCTGATCATCACCACGACGGGTTTGCCGGTGGCCTGGATCGCGCGGATCAACGCTTCCTGCACACCGGGCAGGTGCAGATTGCTTCGGCTTTTCGCCTCGCCGCTCATATCCGGCGCTTCGCCGACATTCATGATGACGACATCCGCCTGGCTCGCGGCCGCGATGGCTTCCGCAAAGCCGGCGGTGGAACTGTCATCGATTCCGCAACCTCTTGCATATAGCAGGCGGGTAGTCGCACTGACCTTCCGCGAAATGCCTTCCCAGGGCGTAACGATGCGCGCCGTATCATCGGGCCACGAATAGGACCAAAACCCAAGATTTTCCCGGACAGCCCTGATCAGCGGACCGATCAGCGCAATCGTCGCGGTGGTTTTCGGGAGCGGTAGCAGGTGGTTATCGTTCTTTAGCAATACAATGCTCTTCTCCGCCATCGTTTGTTCAGCCGCCAGGTTCTGCTGGTTGTCCCATTGTTGCGCGGCCCGTTGCGGGTTGCAATACCGGAACGGGTCGTCAAAAAGGCCGAGCTCGAATTTCTTTGTAAGGATACGTCTCACGGCGTCGTCGATGAGCGCCATACGCACCTTTCCGTCCCGCACCAGCTTCGCGAGATTGCCGATATAGCTGCGACTTTCCATGTCCATATCACAGCCGGCGGTAACGGCCTCCAGCGCGGCCTCATAATTGTTGGCGGCAAATCCATGCGGGATCATTTCGCCGACGGAACCCCAGTCGCTGACGACAAAGCCCTTGAATTTCCACTTGCCTTTGAGGATCTCCCGCTGCAAAAGAACACTCCCCGTTGCAGGGATCCCGTTCAGGCTGTTAAAGGAATTCATAAATGTGGCGGCGCCCGCATCCAACGCAGCCTTGAAGGGCGGGAGGTATATTTCCCACAGGGTCTGGAGGCTCATATCCACGGCATTGTAATCCCTTCCGCCGATGGCCGCGCCATAGGCGGCGAAATGTTTTGCGCAGGCCATGATGGCGTCGGTGTCCCCGGGATGCTTGCCCTGGAAACCCATGACCCGGGCGCGGGCAATCTGGGAGCCCAGCCACGGGTCTTCCCCCGCTCCCTCCATCACGCGGCCCCAGCGCGGATCCCGGGCGATGTCCACCATGGGCGCAAACGTCCAGTGCACGCCGGCCGCGGCCGACTCGGTCGCGGCTATCCGGGCGGATTGCTGAATGGCCGCCAGATCCCAGGACGCGGCTTCGCCGAGGGGGATGGGGAACGTAGTGCGATAGCCATGGATGATGTCCTGGCCGAAGAGCAGCGGGATCTTGAGACGCGACTGCATCGCCATTTCCTGCAGTTCGCGGGTATGGTCCACACCGGTGACGTTGAGCATGGAGCCCAGCATGCCCTTCCTGATCTGGTTTTGCTTGTCGCCATCTTTTGTGATCGGGCCGGTGGCGTCCCAGTCGCCGTTATATTGGTTCATCTGACCGACCTTTTCATCGAGGGTCATGAGGCGGAGAACCGAGTCGACCTTTTGTGAAACGGTCTTCTTCTGCGCCGGGGCGGCGCACACGGACAGTACCAGGGTTGCAGCCAGGATGCAGGTCTTCATACGTCCTTTTATTATTTCGTCCAATTGACGTTGGCGGAAAGGACATCGCGGGAGTTGCCCCCGATCATAATGGAGAAATCACCCGGCTCCCAATCATATTTCAACTCGTTGTTGTAGAATTTCAGGTCATCCGGCGTGATAGTGAACGATACGTTGCGGCTCTCACCCGCTTTGAGGCCGATCTTCTGAAATCCTTTCAGCTCCTTCACCGGCCGGGTGATGCTGCCGACGAGATCGCGGATATAAAGCTGGACGACTTCCTTACCGTCAACGGCGCCGTCGTTTGTTACGGTAACGGTGGCGGTCAGATGCTGGTTACCGCTCAGCCTGCTGCTGCTTAGGGTCAGCCCGCTGTAACGGAAATGGGCGTAGCTAAGACCGAAGCCAAAGGGATATACCGGGTCATTCGATACGTCGAGGTAGTTCGAGCGGAATTTCTGGAACCAGGGACCTTCGAGCGGGCGGCCGGTGTTCATGTGGTTGTAATACAGGGGCACCTGACCTACGTTTTGTGGCCAGGTGGTGGTCAGCTTTCCCGAGGGATTTACATCCCCGAACAATACGTCGGCGATGGCATGGCCGGCCTCCGTACCGCCGAACCAAACATTTAGGATAGCAGGCACTTCGTCATTTTCCCATTTGATCGCAAGCGGACGGCCGGTGAACAATACGAGAACAACGGGCTTGCCGGTCTTCAGCAGGGCCGCCAGCAGATCCTGCTGCGCCTGCGGGATCCCGATATTACTCCTGCTGCTGGATTCGCCGCTCATTTCATCCGATTCCCCTAGCGCGGCTACGATAACGTCGGCCTTTGCCGCGACGGCAAGAGCGTCCTGAATGATGGCCGTGGCCGGCCGGTGATCTTGCGGGATGCCCTTGCCAAACATCTCTGCGCGTTGCTCGAAAAGGCTGTCGTAGTCGAGGTTGGAGCCCTGGCTGTAAACGATATTGACCCCATTGCCCGCCGCTTCTTTCAACCCGTCCATGAGCGAAACGGCCTTCGACGCATCGGTGGCGACCGCCCAGGTCCCTACCATGTTTATCCGGTTATTGCCTAACGGGCCGACCACCGCGATCGTGCCGCTCTTTTTCAGGGGCAGGATATTGCCCTGGTTCTTGAGCAGCACAAAACAATCCGAAGCGATCTTCCTCGCCGCAGCCCGGTTGGCGGGAGTAAAAATCTCCGTGGCCGCGCGCTGCTCGTTGCAATATTTGTACGGGTCTTTGAAGAGGCCGAGTTTATATTTTGCTTCCAGCACCCGGCGACACGCCCGGTCGATATCTGCCATGGTTACTTTGCCTTCCTGCAACGATTTCTTAAGGGTTGTCAGGAACCCTTCGCCGACCATATCCATATCGATCCCCGCTTTCAGCGCCAGTGCGGAGACCGCTTGCAGGTCGCCAAGACCATGAGACACCAGTTCGTTGATCCCGGTGTAGTCGGTGACCACGAAGCCTTTGAATCCCCAACGCTTCCGCAGCACGTCGGTTTGAAGAAATCTGTTGGCGGTGGCCGGGATACCGTTGACATCATTGAAGGAGGCCATGACACTGCCGACGCCCGCGTCTACGGCTGCTTTATAGGGCGGGAGATATTCGTTGAACATGCGGGTAAGGCTCATGTCCGTGGTGTTGTAGTCGCGGCCGGCTTCGGCAGCGCCGTAGAGCGCATAGTGCTTTACGCACGCCATAATGTCGGTGTTGCCTTTCAGGTTTTCCTGGTATCCCTTGACCATGGCGGCGGCGCATTGCGAGCCGAGATAAGGATCTTCACCGTTGCCTTCGGCGATCCGGCCCCAACGCGGGTCGCGGGCGATATCCACCATGGGAGAGAAGGTCCAGCAGATACCGTCGGCGCTGGCCTCCGTAGCCGCGATGCGGGCGCTTTGCTCTACCTCCGCCATATCCCACGTGCAACTGAGACCAAGCGGGATCGGGAACTCGGTTTCGTAACCGTGGATGACATCCATGCCGAAGATGAGCGGGATCTTAAGCCGGCTTTGTTCAACGGCGATCTTCTGCACCTCTTTGATCTTGGCGACCGATTTGATATTGAACAGACCCCCCACTTTCCCTTCCGAGATCTTTTTTGCGATGTCGGAGCTGCGGGCCTGGCCGGTGGTAATATCACCGGCGCCGGGCAGATTGAGCTGGCCGAGTTTTTCGTCGAGCGTCATTTTGGCCATGAGACCCGAGACGAATGTCTGCATGGTGTTGTCCTGGGCGGTTAGCGCGGAAAATGAAAACAGGAGAATGGCAAGAATGGATGTGCGTAACATGGTAGATAGTATGTAATTTTCCCCCGGGCTCCGCCCGGGTTGGTTAGTTTACTTTGAGAACGGCAGTACGGGAAGATACGCCATTTTCATTGATGGATTCGATTGAAAAGTAATAGGGCTTTTCCAGGTCCATGAGCTTGAACCAATACTCGTTTGCATCATAGACGAGGATATTGTTATATAGTTTGTCCGGGGCGGTGCCGTAGTAGAGCGTATAGCCGTATGCGTTATCCACAGGGCGCCACTTGATCCAGGCGCTGCGCCGGTCCTTTTCTGTCCGGAGAACGACAAGGTCCTTTACGGTATCGGGTACCGGGCCGTCCCCGTTGCCGAACACGCGCAGGCCGCTGATCGCGAACTTTCCCGAAGGCATGTGCCGGTTGACGAGTTTGATATATCGGGTGCGGACCGGTTGAGGCAGTTCGATATAGTCGTGCGGAACGTCTGTTTTGTTGCCGCTTTTGTCCATGAGCACGGTCCACTTTTTCCCGTCGGCTGAACCGTAAAGGATATATTGATGAAAGATGTCGGTTTGTTTGCCGAGGAATGTCGCGTCCTGGTCGGCGTAATTGATCTGGATCGCATGGACGGTGGCGAGGGCCCCGAGATCCGATGTGATCCATTCACCGTTGTCGCCGGTAGCAGCGCTCCAGTATGTCTTGATGTCTTCGTCGACCGCGTCATTGGGTGGATGGGCGGAGCCAAGGGTCGATGAGACGGCTACAGGCCGCTTATAATTTAACAACATCCAGCCCGTAAACGCGCCCGTCAGCTCATGCGGATAATCGCCATAGGCCGTGTTACAGTACATCACATCATCCTTGTCAAAACCCGCAGGCCAGATGCCGATGCGGCGTTCGAAGTTGTTCTTTACCGCAATGGTGATCGTGCTCACATGCCAGTAGCCGCCTTCCCGATCCTGAAAGGTAGCGCCATGGCCCGCCCCCCGGGCAAATCCGCCCGGCTTGAAGGACAGCGGATCGGACTGGGGTATCCAGTTGTTCCCGATCGGTTGGTCTCCCACCACTACCCCGTCGGCATATCCGCTGAATTCAGTTCCCGGTGCTCCGTACTGGAGATAGTATTTTCCATGGTGTTTCGTCATCCACGAACCTTCGATAAACGGGTCGAGGAAAGTATTGTCATGGTACTCGCCAAATCGCTGCCACCCGTAGCGCCAGTCCTGCAACCGGTAGGTCTCCTGGCGGGTGCCGATAGGCCGGAAAGTGGCGCGGTCCAGCTCGATACTATAGAGCGGATAGCTGTTGCTGCTTCCGTTATACATGTAAAGACGGCCGTCATCGTCCGTAAAAAAGGCGGGGTCCCAACCGCCGATCTCAAACGAGTCGACGAGCGGTTTCCAGACGTTGGATTTCGGGTCGGTACTCATCCAAAGCGTAAACTGGCGGGTATACGTCGAGCCGAAGACGATCATCGTGTCACCGATGATGCCTACAGCCGGGGCGCAAAGCTCGTCGTATCCTTTATTCCACGGGCGCAGGAAACGCCGCGACAGGAACTGCCAGTGCAGCATGTCGTGGCTCCACCAATAGCCCCACTGGTTGGTGCTGAACAGATAATAGTCGCCTTTATAATTAACGATCACGGGGTCGGCGGTCGCCCGGTGACGGCCCCACTCGCTAAAGTTGGGAATGGGCGTGTACCCGTAATCGAGATTGACCGGGTTACAATAAGTTCTCTCCTGGCCGTTCGCGCACGCGCAAGCCATTACCAATAGCAGTACAGCAGTCCGTTTCACTGTGATCATTATTTGAGCGCTTCGTCCTTGTCTTTTTCGAGAAATCCGGCCGATTCCTGCACCCCCCTGGTGTCCCATTCCATCAAGGCTTCATCCGGCACGACCTGAACAGGCGTGGTGTGCGATCCATTCGGTTCGTTATACCCTACATTGTCTTGCCGGTTGTATACGGAGATCAGCGACCATCGTGCCGTTTCGGACAAATTGGCTTCCGACCGGTGAAGGAGGTTACTGTGAAAGAAAAGGGCGTCCCCGGGCTCCAGCTCGACATATATCAACGGCATGGTCTTTAGCGCGAGATCGACATAATGCTGGGAGGCGCCGACCTGTTCCCCGGCGAAACCGTGTTCGATCCTGCCCATCTTGTGCGAGCCTTCGATTACCTGCAGGCAGCCATTCTGCCTGTTCGCTTTTGTGATGGCCACCATGATCGAGATCATCTCATCCGGGAGGAGGAATTCGTTCTTGTACCAGTACCCGTAGTCCTGGTGCCATTCCCAGGCGCCGCCGACCCGGGGTTCCTTTTGCATCAGCTTGCTATGAAAATGGCAGATGGCGGAGCTTCCGTCGAGAAGAGCATTGGCGGAGTCGACCATACGCCTGCTGCGGGTAAGCAAGCCATAGGCATCGTCGCCGGGATTATACCAGAGGGTGAGTTTTGTCTTCTTCCCCGTCTGGTCGTTGAGATCGAAGGCATGTTTCCGCAGGAGGTCATCACCGGTGGCGATAGCATACAATTTTCCGATCTCGTCGGAGCTCAGAAATTTCCGGACGATCAGGTAGCCGTCCCGTTCGTAGTCGGCCACTTGTTGTGCGGTGAGGTGAAAATCCTTCATAATCTTTGTTTTACTTGTTTTCAAATACGCCGTCGACCCGTCCGGCCTAAAGGTAAAACAAACACATAGAAGTTCTCGACACTAAGGCAAATTTGGCCCTGAAAAACCCAGATTCTTCATCCCTTTTTGTATTTCCGGGCAACTCATAAACAAGTTCCATAAGAGCCCGCTTCGATAGTTTTCGATCATCACGACCTCGGGACCCTGGTCGATCGCCAGGTAGTCGTTGTCGAACCAAACCTTCGACAGGTTGAAGGCATCGATGAAACCGTATTGACCCCAGATCTTATCGCCTAATTTATAGTAAAAAAAACGCAGCGCGTTCATCGATTCCGCCGGCGTATAGGGTAATGAGGAGATCGCGGCAGTCGGGGTGATGACGCCATCATCGTTGCCTGGCGCGTGCGCGGAGTACCCCGCGTTGTCGTCACTGGCGGTCAGACCCCAGCAGTTGCTGCCATAGCCGTTGAATCCTTCCGGGTTCCGTACACAGTACGTATAGTTGATGAGGGCGTGGGCGGTGTCCTGGGTCCGGTAGTTCGCGTAGGCGTCCGAAAGGCCGTTGGGGTTTATTCCCAGGAATGAGTAGTGGGCAAAGAACAATGGTCCGCCGTAGGCGGGTCCGAGCGGCAGCGTAATCCCATAGTAGGCGTTTCCATTCTTTTCAGCGCCATTTCGCGCCCAGCCATTGTCATAGACGATCTTTGGGATCGCAAAGCTGTCCGTTGGCGCAGACGCCGCGAGCACATACGCGATCAACGCTTCACTCCAGCCGCTTACCTGGACATTAATCGCGAAATTATAGGTCGGGCTCCAGTTCCAATAGAGGACGTTTTGGCCATTCTGGCGGTACCAGTTCCAGTCAACTTTACTGTAAATCGTATTGATCGCCGAACGCAGGCTGATCTCATCGGGGTCTGTCGTGCTGTTGAAATACTGCCGGGCACAGAGAAGCCCCGCGATCAGGTAAGACGTTTCGACAATATCGCCGCCATCATCCTGCGTCCCGAACGGAATCGTGGCGCCGGTTGAACCATTGATCCAGTGAGAGAACGCGCCATGAAAGGTGGTGGCCGAACCGCCAAGGAAATCGACGATAGTGCTGATGCGGCCAAGCGCCTGCGAGCGGGTGATAAAACCCCGTTCGGCCGCGGCCAGCATCGACATAACTCCGAATCCCGACCCACCGGTCGTGACCTGCGTCTGCGACGTTCGTTCCTTCGCCATTCCGCTGTTTTGATCCGCACCCGACCAAAAATAATTGAAGGTTTGTTGTTCAACGAGGGTCAGCAGCGCACTGTCGGAGATCCGGGGAAATTTATCGCTCGAATCGATGGACGTGACAAAATTGACCTGCACCGGATTTTTCAGGGAAGAGTCTGCTTCCGAACGAACCTGGCTGCCTACCGTAAGTGAATAGCCTGTCAAATGACCCAGCGTCGTTTTCGGCTGGACGACCAGGACGGAGTCGTTATCCGCATAGGCAATCCCGACGTTCACTGCTCCCGCGGGAGAAGAGAGCGAAACATTACCGGGGACGGTGGTCGTATCTACCGGCGCTGAAAAAACAATCCGCACAACGGGAAGGCTGTCCGTGTTATATACGGTTCTCCCGGCGTACGCGCTATCGTCGATGGTAGCGGATATGAAGCTAAAGGCGACGGCCGGAGACCGGGCCGGCCCTGCATTTTTTTTACAGCCGGACAACAGGAAAAAAACAAGGGCTGCCGCCTGCGCGGCAGCCGCTTTATTCCGAAACATCATAATATCTTTTTCACGGCTATCTGCCCGCCTTCCCGTTCAGGTAAAGACCCGCCACCTCTTGCTGGGACAGGGCCTTGTTATACACCCTGAATTCATCCAGTTGCCCCCGGAAGGTGTTCTTGTTCGCCGACTGTCCAAATAGCTGGTCGGGCCAACTGCCGATGACGATCGTCTGCGGGGGATCGGAGTTAAACCCGATATTGCCAAGCGGCGTCGTGGCCGTGCCGTCGGTCCACATTGGATTGGGCGTTATATATTTGCCATTCGAGAATGCGGTGGATGTACCCATGGGGATGCCATTCTGATAGACCGTGTAGACGGAGGTCCCGCCATTGTAGGTGATCACTTCATGAACCCATTTTCCAACCGCCATGGTATCAAAAGTTTCCGGGACAAAGAGCTGGTAGGCCGGACTGTTGAGATCGTTGAAGCCGGTATGGATCCGGATGGAGTCGGCAGACCCTGCCAGCGTATCCGAGAAGGGTTCGATTTCGGTCAGTAATTCATCCTGGGTACTGGCGCCTTCCATAAAGAAAATACCCTGGGTGATGGTATCCTGACTGGCCACTTTGAACCAGAAGGACTCGGAATAGCTGCCGATATTTTGATACTGGCCGCCATTGTTGGGTAGCGTGAAGGTTAGATATGTTCCGGCTGAACCTGTGTAAGAATTTCCTCTTACTCCCGAGGCCGTATAGGAGGGAGAGCCCGTAGCGGTTGCGGTCAGATTTCCTTTGTGATCATTGCCGTCCGCGTCGAAAGGCCAGTAACCGATAAGGTTGGAGGAAGCAACGGAATCGGATGATACATAACCCCCGAGAGGCGTGACCGGGGTGCCGCCTCCGCTACCGCTCGACTTCTTGGAGCAGGCGGGAATTCCGAAGGACAGAGCTGCTATCGCTCCGGTGGCGGCCATTAGTCGAAAAATTGTTATTTTTTTCATACTGTCTGATTTTGACTTTTGTGGTTTAAATGCGTGATTCAAAATTGATACCTGGCTCTAATACCCGTTATTTTGTCTCAACCGTCCACCCGATAAGGCTATTTCGGATGACGGTATAGGAAGGAGCTCATTCTTACCAGCGGTAAAGCTTTTGCCCGCAGCGGTCATGACCTGCGCAGCCCTGCCCTGGCGGACTATATCCCAAAAACGGTCGTGTTCCATGGCTAACTCCACCCGGCGTTCATTCCAGATGGCGGTCTGCAGATCGGCCTGGGATGCCGCCGTGGTTGGCCCGAGACCCGCGCGGGCCCGCACCTGGTTAAGGAGTGCAATTGCCGCGCCCGACTGTCCCAGCGCATTGTCGGCTTCCGCTTTTATCAGTAGGACCTCGGCATAGCGAAGTAGGTGGACATTTTTTGGACAAAGACCACGGTTCGAGTTGAACGTCTCGACCTGAGGCCTTGTACTGCCCGGCGGGATCTCGCTGTGATACGCCTTATAGTTATAATACGTATGCTGGCCGACAAGCGACGGTACTACAAATCCATCGAATAACGTATCCGGCGGCGCTCCGGCAGGCAGATCGATGATCGTGGCCGCCTTTCGCAGATCGCCGGGCTCATAGGCAGCTACGAGGTTGGCCGAAGGTTCGTCAAATCCAAATCCATCGTCGCCGGAAGGCTGATAAAAACCCGGATTATTCCAGGGTGTCGTGGGGGTTCCCATTCCGTTGTCCTGTCGCGGTCCCTGGAATTCGACATATTCCGGAATGCCGTAGTCCGCCGGCCCGAATTCGCCGGTTTCCACTTCAAAGATCGATTCGGCGCAATTGTCGCCGGCCTGTCGCCATAGAATGGAGTAGTCCGGCATGAGGCTGTATTGGCCCGATGTAATGACATCGTTTGTAAGACTGTCGGCCTCTGCCCAGTTCTTCAGATACATGTCGACCTTCGCCAACAGCGTTTCAGCTGCGCCTTTCGTCGCACGGCCGACGTCGGTTGCGGATTTCAACGGCAGGTTGGCGATGGCATATTGCAGGTCGGGAATAATTTCCTTATGATACACATCCGAGTCGGTCGCGCGCTCATAAAAAGAACTGTCCTGATTGGTGGGACCGGTCGCGACCGTCGTCACCAGCGGAACGCCGCCAAACATGCGGACAAGGTTGAAATAAAAATAGGCCCGGAGGAATCTCATCTCGGCCATGCGGATCGTGATCAGCGAAGGACTTAGAAGGGAGCCGGCGCCCGGAAGGTCGCGTAGCGCGAAATTTGTCCTTCCTATGCCCGCGTAATATCCCCGCCAAAGACCAGCGACAAAGGTATTGTCCGACGTGACCTGGAAATTGTCGATCTGGGCCGCGGCGGGCTGGTCAAGGGGATAACTACCCTTGTCGGCGTCATCGGAGATGATATTCGTGACCGTTATGAAATAGATCCCGTGGATATCGTATTGGCCGAAACCGGACTGGGTGGGGTCCGGCGTGATCAGGGCATTGTATGCCCCCGTAACTTCGTCCACCGCGGTTTGCGGATTACCTGAAGCGGTGCCCTGACCCTGAAGAGGTATGTTTAAAAAACTCTTCTTGCATCCGCTCGCTACCGCTGCCACAACAAAAAAGAATACCCATTTATTCTTCATCGCTCAATGATTGGCGTTTAAAATCCCCCTGAGATCATATGCCGACATTCAGACCGGCCGCAAAAGTTCTGGTTGTAGGATAGGTGTTTAATTCGATACCCGCATTTGTCGGCGAACTTCCCGGCAACTCAGACGAGAACCCGCCATATTTCTTCAGCGTCACCGGATTCTGCGCATTTAAAAAGACCCTTATGGAGTTGACGACCTTCTGGCCTTTCAACAGCCTGGCCGGCATGTTGTAACCCAGCGTTATATTGTTGATCCGGACAAATTCGCCCGAAGCCAGGAAATACGAGGAAGCCGGCAGGTTGCCGCCATTTGCGGACGGGTGGGCATTCGAATGGTTGGTGGGCGACCAGAAGCTGGTGGCCACCGATCTTTCAATATTGTCGGTATAGACGACCCGTGCCTGCAGTTTGCCATTGTAAACCTGGTTGCCGAAATTGCCATAGAGGTCAAACGAAAGGTCGAATGCTTTATACGTCAACCCGGCGGAGAGCCCGGCATAGATTTTTGGGGAATATGCGCCGAGGAAAGCGGTATCCAACGTACCGTCGGATTTATATTGATAGATAAAATCACCAGGATTAGCGCCGGGCTGGAGCACGTTCCCGTTCTTGTCCTTATAATTGTCTATCTGGTTCTGGTCCTGGAAAACGCCGATCACCTTTCGCATAAAGAACGACCCGATCGGATAACCCGCCTTTGTCTCTGTCGTAAAATAGCCGTTGATGTTGCCGTCAAAAATGGGGAGCCCGCCATTCAGGCTGACCACCCGGTTTCGGTTCGCGGATATATTGCCGCCGATATAGTAGGAAACGTCCGATCCAATATTGTCATGCCAGCGGGCGGAAAATTCAACCCCCTTGTTGTCGATGACCCCGGCGTTGAAGAGGACGTCGCCCGGTGTCGTCGGGCTATAGGGATTTGCCTGGCTGGCAAAGGTGCCGAGCACGCGGACATTGATCAACGCGTTATTGACGCGCTTGTCGTAGATATCGAATTCCCCGGACAGATGATCCTTGAGCACACTATACTCAAAACCGAAGTCGGCTTCTTTGGTAATTTCCCATTTTATTCCCGCATCCTTGATCTGTGGTGTGATCGCACCCACCGTCGCGCCGGAAGCGGAGGTCCCGCTGTTAAAAAAATACGGGATGCTGCCAATCGTGGTCTCGACCGGGGCATCCGGGGTGATCGCCGAATTTCCTAACTCACCCCAACTGGCGCGCAGCTTGAGGTATTGAAAGATATTTTGACGGTTCATAAAATTTTCGCGCGTAATGACCCAGCCGGCGCTGATCCCCGGAAAGTACCCCCATTGGTGCCCGGGCGCGAAAACAGAAGAACCATCCGCACGGAAGTTGGCGGTCAGCAATAGGCGATCGTCATAGCTGTAGGTCAGTCTTCCCAGGTAAGAGTTCGTCGCATATTCCAGCACTCCGCTGCCGTTCTGGGCGGTGGATGCATTTCCGTCCTGGAGATACCACTCGCTTTGGACGGCAGGGACATCATAAACCAGACCGTTTATCGAAGTTTGATAGACCTTCTGGGCCTCCGTGCCGGCGAGGATGCCGATCTTATGGTCGCCAAAGCTGTGGTTGAAATGGATCGTATTTGTCCAGACCCAATGGTAATTCTTGCCGGAATTCACGGTCAGCAGGCTCCGGCTTGCACCCTGCGTCCCGCCGTTGGTCGTAAAAAAGCTGGTGTCATTCGGATGCTGATAGGTATACGCCCGGTCGTCATTAAATACCAGCTCATCGTTGAATTCAGTTTTAAGGGCAAGGGAGCTGAATGGCTTTACCTCGACGAATGCATTGCCCTGCAGCGTGTTTTTATGGCTTAGGTCGTTGGTATTCTGCGCGTCCAGGATGGGGTTGCCAACGTTTTGATACTGCGAGGTGTTGCCGAATTTCCCGTTGAGCATGGCAGGCACCAGGGGAGAGGCGCGGTAGGCATCCTCCGTGATTGTACCCGTGGGCACATTCTGAGCCGTTTGATTGGCAAAAGACGCCGTCGACCCGATCCGGATAAACGAGGCGGGAGTAAATTCGTTATTGAACCGCATGGTATAGCGGGTGTAGCTGTTATGGATTATGATCCCGTTGTTCTGGAGATAGCCGACACTTAAAGCATATTTGTCCTGCGAGCTGCTGCCGGAGACCGATAAATTATGGTTATCATAGAAGGCATTGCGGAGCACCTGGTTGTACCAATTGGTGTTATATGGAGTTGACGCTGCCGGCAAACCGGTGGTGGCCTGGATATAGTTGAGATACTGGGAACCGTTTGCCATCGGGACGACATATGCGGCCTGCTGAATTCCGATATTCGCGTTGTAGCTGACTTTCATTTTACCGGAGCCCTGACGGGTAGTGATGAGGATCACTCCGTTGGCGCCGCGTACGCCGTAGATCGAGCTTGAAGACGCATCTTTCAGGACATCCACCGAAACGATGTCGGCGGAGTTGATATTGGTGATGTCGTCCGTCCATATGCCGTCGACGATATAGAGCGGGTTTACGCCGCCAAGGATCGACCCTGCTCCGCGAATGATCACCTGGGGCATGCTGCCCGGCTGACCGCTGCTCACGATCTGGACACCCGCGGCTTTTCCTTGCAACGCCTGTGTTGCGGTTAATACGGGTTGTTTGGTCAATTCCTCGCCTTTGATATGATCGACCGAGCCGGTAACGTCTATTTTTCTTTGCGTACCATACCCGACGACGACGACCTGGTTGAGCTGACTGCCCGCCGGCTTCAATTGAATGTTGTGTTCCTGTAAATTGTTGATCCGGATGGTCTGCGTAACATAGCCCACATAGGAGATGAGAAGACTGCCGTTCCTGGGCGCCAGGATCAGGAAATGACCGCTGGAATCGGTGGCGGCGCCGCGGTTGGTACCATTCACGGAGATGGAAACACCGGACAGCGGCTGCCCGGTCTCGCCGGTAACCATTCCGCTAACCTGGATATTGGTGCTGTCAACAGTTTGGGCCTGGGCTGTGGTGTAAAAAATCCCCACATAAAGCAACAGGACAGTTAGTTTCCAGCTGGTTTTCATATTGCAACCGATATTTGGTTATTTGATCGCATGGCCGTGAAGAACCGCTGCAACGGTTATGCCACCGGTCGTGCAAAGTCGCCGTTAACAAATGCAGTTAACAAATGAAAACAATAAGGAATGTGAATTGCCAGGTAACGCTTGTCCGGGCTATTGTATCCTTTTCGACTGAAATCCCAGGCGCCTGAGCCCATTCCGGATGTCGGGTATTTGCATAAAGAGGTTCCAGATAAGGCCGGAACGATAGTTCTCGATCATCACCACGATCGGCCCTTCATCGATCGCCAGGTGGGTCTTAGCCCACCAGTTATGCGTTTCGCTAAAACCGTCGGCAAAGCCAAAGGGCCCCCACAACCGGTCGCCGAGATCATAATAAAAATGCTTCAGGGCCTGCATACTGTATTCGGGCGTGTAAGGAAAGGAAGAAAGCGCGGCGGTGGGCTGAATGACGCCTCTGTCATCCTGGGGACAGTGCGCGACATACCCCTTATAACTGTCACCTGCGGTAAGTCCCCAGCAATCGGCGCCATACCCCTTGAATTTTTTCGGATTGTCGATGCAATAGGCCCGGTTGATCAACGTGTGATTCCGGGTCTGCTCGGCATAATCGATGCCATGATCGTCCTTTAGCCCGTTCGGGTCGATTCCCATAAACGTATACTGTTCGAAGAACAGCGGCCCTCCCCATTCGAAATTCCCAAGCGGCAGCTCAATACCATAATATTCCTTGCCATTGCGCCAGGAGTTGCTGCCCACCCAGGAGGATTCATACAGCTCTTTTGGTATCGGATGTGTCGGGGAGGATGCGGCGACGACATAGGTGATCAGGGCTTCGTCCCATCCAAAGACGGGGAAATTCATGTTAAAGTCATTCCGCGGACTCCAGTGCCAGTAGAGTTTCGACGTGCCGCCGTTGCTGTGCCAGTTCCAGTCGGCGTCAGCCCACATGGCATTGACGCGGTTGCGGAAATAGATTTCGCGCGGGGTATTGGCGTTGAAGTACTCGCGGGCGGTAAGGAGGCCCATCATCAGATACGATGTCTCGACGATATCGGCGCCGTCATCGAGACGGCCAAAGGGAATGGTCTTGCCGGTTGCGCCATTCATAAAATGCGGGTAGATGCCGTGGTAACAGTCCGCGTGCGTAAGAAAGTCGACGATCTTGACCAGGCGCTTCAGTGCGGTGTCATGGCCGATCCAGTGTCGCTGGACCGCTACAATCGTCGAAAGAATGCCAAAGCCAGTGCCGCCGATCGCGCAAGCTTCGGGACCAAAAGTGTCCTTGCTGAAATTAGGAACGCTGTCCGCTTCATTGATAAAATCCCAGTAGTATTCCGCTCTTACGGTGTTGTCGCGCTCTCGCGCCAGTCCGCTGACAGGATGCGCGAAATTCCAGAAATAGCGAAACGTCTGTCTTTGTACGATATCCAGCAGCGCGGAATCCGAAATGCCGCGAACGATACCGACGGGCCTTATGACGCTTTGCGCATGCGACGGAAATACCATACCGCTGCAAAGCCCTACGGCAAAAAAAAAGCTTTTCATATACCTCATTTTATCCATGGAGATTCGAAACCTAGCTTTTTCAATCCGGCGTGTACTTCCGGGCAGCTCATAAAAAGACCCCACAAAAGGCCGTCGCGATAGTTTTCGATCATGGCTACCTCGGGCCCCTGGTCGATGGCAAGGTAACGAGGGGGATACCAGGCGTCCTTTTGGCTGAACGCGTCATAGAAACCATACTTTCCCCAGATCCTGGCACGCAGACTGTCATACCAGTATCGGATCGCCGCCATGGATTTCGCGGGAGTATAGGGGATGGCGGAAATTGCCGCCGTGGGCGATATGACGCCGAGATCGTGTCGCATATCCGGGGCGTGCGCGGCATAGTACCCGACGGAATAGCTGGCTGTCAGGCCCCAGTTATCCCGCCCATAGCCTCGATAATGCAGGGGGTTGTCGACACACCACTGATAGTTGATGATCGATTGGGCCACATTCTCTTTCCAATAATCGGCATACCTGTCTTTCAGCCCGCGCGGGTCCAGACCGAGATAGGAATACTGGGACCAGAACAATGGCCCGCCGTGCGGCGGATCGCCCTGCATATGCAGGTGCAAGGTGTCGTTCCGGTAGGTGGTTATTTTGTCGATAGCGCCATTTTGCGCCCAGCCTTCATGATATACTTCCGCGGGAATGGAATGGCTCGGGGACGAAGCAGCCAGCACATACAGGATCAGGCACTCGTTATAGCCATGCACCGGAAAATTCATCTTCCAACCGTTGGTCGGGCTCCAATGCCAGAATAAAACGTTCTGTCCGCCGTTGCGATACCAGTCGAAATCCACCTGCTGCCAGAGCCGGTCGATTCGTGCCGCCAGCCTTTTTTCCTCCCCGTTACCCTCCCGGAAATATTGGCGTACACACAAAAGGCCCTGCAACAGGTAGCAGGTTTCAACCAGGTCGCCGCCGTCGTCATCACGTCCGAAAGGTTTCACATGCCCGGTTGTGTCGTTCAGCCAATGCGGCCATGCTCCATGGAACCGATCGGCTTTTTCGAGAAAGCTGACGATTTTTTCAAACCGTTGCAAACCGGTTTCGCGGGAAATATAATGCCGATGGATGGCGGCCAGGATGGCCAGGAGCCCAAAACCGCTGCCTCCGGTCGCAATCGTAGACTGGTCGTGTTCCCGATAAACATTGTCCATGTGGATGCGCTCGGGCGCCATGCCGCTGTTCGGTTCGCCGCCATCCCAGAAATACTGAAATGTTTGCCTTTCGACGAGATTCAAAAGCGCCGAATCTGAAATGACGCCTGTCCCGTTGTCTTGCGCAAACACCGCAAATCCGGTCAAAACCAACATCGAAAGAAAAAAGCTTCGGATCATTGCTGCAATTTTTCAATTGTTTACGTTAGCGTATCAGTACACTGGTGCCTGTCAGCGAAATGCGCGATCGCTTGTCATCGTCATATTCCAACGTCCATATATACGTTCCTCCGGGCTGCAAAACGCCGCCATAGGTCCCATCCCATTTATCATTGATCGATCTGCCTTCAAACATCAACGATCCCGAACGGTTGAAAACCCGGAAGATCAGATGAGTGGCCTTGTATGCATTCAGCGGGTATAAATAATCGTTCCTTCCATCCCGGTTTGGAGTAAAAGCCGAAGGTACGGCGATAAAACAATTCGGTACGGCGTTCACGATCGCCGCTGCCGTGTCCGCACACCCGGCCGGGTCGGTCACGGTCAATAAGATCTTATAGGGCGTCAACTCGTGGTTGTCGGCGGGAAACCGCTGTAATGGCGGGTTTTGTACATCATACATTTGCCCGTTGCCGAGGTCCCATTGCCAGGAAGCGATCTTCCCCTCGCTCGAATCTTTTATTTCAATGATATCCTTCGGACAAGCGAATGACGGGGCGGAGATCCGCGCTTTGAAAAAAGTATCCGTTATGGTCACGCTTTGGAAAGCGTAAGCGCTGCATCCCGAATTATCCGTGACGCGGACTTTGTACGTTGTAGAAACGGGAGGCATCGCGATCGGGTCGGGAATATCCGCTGCAGAAAGCCCTTTTGGCGGGGACCAGTCATAGCTGATCCCACCGGAAGCCGAAAGCTGCACCGGGCTGCCATAGCACACGGCCGCCGATCCGCCCACTGTTACGGCAGGGCCGGCGACGACTACCCGAGTGCTGTCTTTTATACTGCATCCGCCATAGGAAATGATATTGGCGTAATACCACCCGCTATCGGTCAGATCGGGATGATACCGATGTGGGACGGCCGTACTGTCGGCATATCCATTAGGCCCCGATATCGTATAGGCGACCCCGCCGCTCAGCTGAAAGACCAGGTCGGTATCTTCGCAGACGGGAGAATTGCTGCTAAAGCTGAAATCCTTTGGTAATCCGTCAACTTCCGCCTTGATCACATTCGAGGTGACACTGCAATTAAGGTTGCTGATATTGCCGGCATCGGAACCCCGGAGCCGTATCAGAAAAGTGTCGGGGATATTGAAGTTCCTGGAAAGGTCGATGTTGGTTTCCCCCGGGATGTCGGTCCAGTTGTAACCTCCATCCAGGCTTTGCTGCCACTGGAATGCGGGAGTCGGATACGGGCTTCCCGCGAACGTGGTCAGACCAAAGGTCAACGGATCATAATTGATGCTCCCATTGAGCACAATCGGCTTTCCGCCCTGAAAGCAGGCGCCGATGACCCATCCGTCCGGATAAACCGGATTTGCAATATGCAGCTGCGAGCTGACCGGCGTAATCAAAATATTGTCGACGGCAAAATGAACCGTGCAATCCGGATATACATTTTTTAAGGGGTCGAGAATGATTTTTGCCACTACATCGGTCACACCGGGAGGAAGAGTGAAATAGCACCCGTAAAAAAAGGGAAACGTTGACCGGGGCGTAGGTGTCAACAAAGAGGAATACCCAACGTAATAGGCAAAATGATTGGTATCCAACGTTGACTGGCTGAGGTCACCCGTTTGAAACGCCTGGATGACCTGCCCGGCGGTAGTTGTTAGCTGAAACGTAAAATTTTCATGCGCGCAGGCGTTGTAATCAAGGTTGGAAATGGCGGCCCAAAAAAGATACCCGGAATTGCTGCACAGGTTCTTCACCGTCTGCTGATAGACGATCATCGAATCCGCAGAAACGCCGGCATTCACCAGCATCATATAGCCGCCGCTGTCACTCTCCGGGAACGCATACTGGAAGATGCCATTATAGGTTATCCCGGCGTCGCGATACAGATCGTTGCTGTATCCGCAGTGGGTCGCATTTACAACCGTATAGCTGCCCTTTGCCGGGCATAGGTCCGTCGTGTAGCTGAAACCGGACTGTCCAACCGGCAGCGGGGGTCCCGGATTCGTGGCGCCGCGGCCGAAATTTACATCCAGGCTTGCGCTCCACGGAACGGTGATCTGTGCGTCAACGGTCATATACATAACGCATGCACAAAGAACAAGGCCATATTTATAGATTCGGACTCGCAAATCCCAGCGATTTCATACCCGATTTCACTTCCGGGCAACTCATAAATAAATTCCACAGCAGGCCGCTGCGGTAATTCTCTATCATACAAATGATCGGTCCCTCGTCAATGGCAAGATGCGAGGGCGCAAACCAGGGCGTCTTCAGGTCAAACGCATCGGCAAAGCCATAGCTGCCCCAGATCTTGTCTCCCAGGGTGTAATAAAAGAAGCGGATGGCATTCATCGAATGCATCGGCGTATAGGGAAGGGAGGAAACAGCGGCCGTCGGCGCGATCACACCCACATCGTTGGTCGGTGAAGACGCGGTGTAGCCGCCCGGGATATCGCTTGCGGTTAACCCCCAGCATACATTGCTGTAACCGGCATTGCCGAGCGGGTTCATCACACAGTACGTATAGTTGATCTCCGCGTGAGCCGTGTTTTGGGCATTGTAATCACTGCACCACGCATCGCTAAGGCTATTCGGGTTAATGCCCATAAAGGAATAGTGGGCAAAAAATAAAGGCCCGCCATAAGGCTCTCCCAGCGGCAACGTGATACTGTAGTAGGCGTTGCCGTTCCTGATCTGTCCGGTCCGGGCCCATCCCGTATCATACACACCTTTGGAGATCGGGTAGCCTGGCGACGAAGCGGCCAGCGCGTAAGTGATCAATGCTTCGTTCCAGCCGCTAACGGGAATGCTCCAGATATCGCTTGCCGATGTAAACGAAGGATTGTATTGCCAATAAAGGCTGCTGGTGGTCCCGGCCTGGGTGAACCAGTTCCATTCCACGGCATTCCAGATCGAATTGATGCTGTCGCGCAAAGCCGTCTCGCCGGCGTCAGCGGTGTTGAAGTACTGCCGTGCCGTCAGCAATCCTTCCAAAAGGTAGGAGGTCTCCACAATGTCTGCCCCGTTATTATTGCCGAACGGCACGGTTGCGCCGCTCGATCCGTCGATCCAGTGTGAAAAGGCGCCATGCCAGCGCTGGCATTTTGTCGTTAGAAAATTTACGATCGTATTTAACCTCATAACAGCATCCGACCGGGAAATAAATCCCCTGCTGGCGGCAACAACCATGGCCATGATGCCAAAGCCGCTTCCACCCGTTGTCACGACGTTATTGTCGCCATTGTCGCGTTCCCTGGCCAGGCCGCAAACCGGGTGACCGAAATCCCAGAAGTATTTGAAGGTTTGCTGTTGCACCAATGTCAACAGGGCGGTGTCCGCGATCCGCGGGAATTTGTCCGAGGAATCGAGAGCCGTCGAAAGGGTAAGCGAGACCGGATCCTGCAAGGTCGCCTTCGTCGTTGACGTAAGCCCGGCGGAAAGGCTTAGGGTATATGTTGAAAACCCGCTCAACGGCTTTGACGGTGTGACCGTCGCCGCACTGCCGTTGCCTGACATCGATATGTTGACCGCCAGGGCATGGCTGCCGTTGTCAACCAGCGACAAATTCGCGGCAAGACCCGACTGCGAAACAGGTGAAGTAAAAGCAAATGCGATGACCGGGCTGGTATTTAAATTGGCATAGGCGCCTGTTCCGTTGTTTTGCCCGTTGACGGTGAACGTCGCCAAAAAAGTAGCCGTCGAAGGGCTACTGCCGGAATTCTTCTTACATGAAAAAAGGATCGCGGCGAGGGCAAGCCATAGCAAGTATGTTTTCATGGTCGATCAATTTCTGGTTCGAAAGAATAGCAGGCTGTCGTTATTCCGGGCCGCGACGAGCAAGTCCCCGAATTTCGCCGTATGCAGCCATTTTAAATCCCGGATCTCCCCGTGGACGGCGGGCAAAATGGCAATTTCGCCGGGGCGACCCGTTTTTTTATCAAAAGAGAACAAGGTTGGGAACAGGGCATCGTATTTCCCCTCGTATGGCCTGACGCCATAGAAATTGCCTCCGGCCAGGTATTCCGAACTGTCCTTGCCGGAAGGCATTGGCGCAAACGCAAATATCGGGGCTTCCTGCAATCCATCGGGTAAGTCCATTCGCGTGAAATTTCCCTTGCCGTCGTTTATAAAACAAGATGACGAAAGCGTTTCAGCCTTGAGATCGATAAACCCTTTGAAGAGATCATAAAAAATGTACTGGATGTCCTTACCGGCTACATCGCTGTAATGCAGGTAGTATTTCTTCAACACCGGGATTTCGCGTTCCAGTTCGTCCTTTGCCAAAACCGGGTATTCCTCTCCATTGATCGTATAACACATCAATTGCTCGACCGTTCCATTTCCGTCAAAATCCTTGACATACAGTTTCAGGGGCCCGTCTTTGCCCGCCCATAGTTTGGAATTGTGCCCCCAGTTGCCGACCAGTAGATCCGGATGCCCGTCGCCGTTTACATCTGTTGCCTCGATAGTCTGCCAAAGCCCGGTTGAATTGGCAACCTCGTGTTCGGAAAACTTCCCGTGGTCATTGATAAAGACCTTTATGGGCATCCATTCCCCGGTCACGATCAGGTCGGGCCATCCGTCTCCGTTGACGTCGGCGAACCGGGCGCTCGTAACCGTACCCAGTCTTGTAAGCCGCATCACACTGTCCGGGGTGATCTCGAATTTGCCATGACCATTGTTCAACATCAGAAATGAGTTCATGGGCGTCCCGAAGGCGGTTCCTTCGGTCTTTGCCATGTTTCCGATAAAAACATCGGTGTCGCCGTCGTGGTCCACATCGGCTACGGCAACACATGACTTATTGTAAAGTTGTTGCACCATGAAGTTGGGGTCGGGCTTGAAGTGACCGTGACCATTGTTGACAAACAACCGGTCCTGCAGGAACAGCGGTGAATTGATCGAAGGTTCGTTACCGCCGCTGATGACAAGGAGGTCCTGGAAGCCGTCCCCATTCGCGTCGAAAAGGACGGCATCGACATCTTCGCACCAGGAAAATTTGTTGAACATCGCCGTATCGACCGGTTCAAAACTGCCGTCCTGCTTTTGTCGCATCAACGCGCCGGCATGGCCATGCGCGCCGCAGACATAAAAATCGCTGAGCCCGTCGTTATTGATGTCGCCGACGGCAATTTTAGGGCCCCGGGTACTTTCCTTGTGCGGCAACAGATACTGGATCGCAAAATCGTTAAAGTTGTTCTCCACATGCTTCCAGGGACAGCTGATCTGTGCTGTCACATTTTGCAGCGACTGCGGTTTCGGCGGAAAAAAACCGGGGTAAGAAAAGTGCCCGGATGCATCGCGCTGATCGCAAATAAGCACCCGGTTTGTCGCCGGTTTTCGGATGACCTGCGACTTCTGATCCGGCCAGACGATCAGCAAGCTGTCCGCTGACAGGCCGTCGAGCCCGAAATGCAATCTGGTCTCCGATGACGACTGGAACCCGCGGGTTAACATAAGCTCGGCGGATTGCGTGACCGGCTCTCCGCGGCGATTGTGTGAGAACAAATATGCCTTTGATCCAATCCCGAACCTGTTCATCCCCGCGCCCTTAAAGGAAAGATCAAGGTGGTCTTTTGGCGGGGAAGTGTTTTTCAGGACAACGGCCGTCTGGCCGATGCAATTGATCACCAGGTCGAGATTGCCGTCATTATCCAGGTCGGCATAGGCGGCGCCGTTAAAATACCCCTTCATCTGTCCGGTGCCCCAATCCGTGCTGACATCCTTAAAGCCGGAATCGAGATTGCCTTTGAAAAGGAAGGGATGACTGGACCCATCCGGCATTTTGGCAATCGTCGCATCGTCGAACTGATCCGAGGCGTTCCGGTTGACATGCGAAGCCAGGTCGGAGATAAACCGGACATAGTCCAGATCGGTCGGTCGTTTGACAATACCGCTCGAAATAAAAAGGTCCTTTTTCCCGTCGTTATCGAAGTCCGCGAACAAAGGACACCAGCTCCAGTCGGTGGCGCTTACGCCATCCATCAGGGCCACATCGCTGAAACTCTCGCCGCTGCCATTGTTCCGCTGCATACAATTGCGGGAGACCTGGTCCTGAAATCCGTGGCTGGTGATCTTGTATTGATAGATCTCCTGGTTTTCTTCGCTGCCGTATGTTTTCAGGGTCTTTTCATCGGGCGGGAGCATGTCGACGGTGACGATGTCCGGCTGACCGTCATTGTTGTAATCCGCAATATCGTTGCCCATGCTGAATCGGGAATAATGACCGAAATGTTTCGCCCCGCTTTCGGTAAACGTTCCGTCGCCATTATTGATGTAATAATAATCGTTCTCATGAAAATCATTGCCGATATAGATATCATCGTAACCGTCGTTATTAAGATCGGCCACGGAAATACCCAACCCGTATCCCAGGTCGCTTTGATAGATGCCGGCCTGCCTGGACACGTCTGTAAATTTCCCCGTCGTGCTCAGATCGTTCCGGTATAACCGGTCCCCGGCGTTGGGATCAAAGGTCCTTCGCCGGCTCGTGTCGCTGATATTCTCGTTGGGATGATGCGACTGATTCAGAATAAAACAATCCAGGTCGCCATCATGGTCATAGTCAAAAAAGACGGCCTGCGACGAAAAGGCGGCCAGATCCAATCCATACTTCGCTGAACTTTCGGTAAACGTGCCGTCGCCGTTATTGATGAAAAGCTCGTTGTGGCCCTTTAAATGGTGCTCGCCCTGGACGGCGCAAACGTAAATATCCAGCAAGCCGTCGCCGTTGACATCGGCCATCGTCGCGCCCGTGCACCAATCGGAAGTTCCCGCCACCCCCGCCTTTTCGGTGATATCTTCAAATTCGAAATTTCCCTTGTTCAGATAAAGTTTGTTGCCGCCTTTATGATTGGCTGTGAAATACACATCCGGAAGACCGTCATTGTTGATGTCTCCAATGGCCACTCCGCCGCCGTTATAGTAATACAAAAAGTACAAGATCCCGAAGGCGGGGTGCTTTTCCGGCGTATTCTTAAAGCTGATATTGGAATGCGAAGGCGAAACGGCTTCAAACAGGGTCTTTGGCTTACATCCCCAAAAGATGCAGATTGAAAACAATGCGACTGACAAGAGGCTGAACTTTTTCATAACTAACCCTTCGGTTTTCGTGCGCTTAATATCTTATCTGAAATGTCCTTGTAAATGGTAATGTAGTGAGATCGCATATGAGCCGACGTCGGTATCGTCTCATTCTGGCGAATCACCATGATGGCCTTCGACGCCTCCTCCGGCATATGGCAATTTACGCAATTCGCTGTCAACCAGCTCCGCTGTACCGTTGATGCCAGCTTACATTGGTTATGCGATTCACGCTTATGGCAGGTTTCGCATTTTACATAAAATTGCGCCGCCATCCTGCTCTCATTTTTGTGCGCGTCATGACAGGTCAGGCAGGTCATTTGGCTGCCGGAAAAACACTTGCTCGCGGCAAGCATGGCATATTGATTGCCATGGACGTCGATATTGGCAACCGGTCTGGCCGTCACCTGCTCAAAAAAACGAAACAGGCTGTCGCCGGGCTGAAAGGTAAATGAAGGCCGGCTTGGTGTCAGGCCGCCATTGTGGCAAAGGCGGCAAAGATCGAGGCTTCGGAGCCGGGTGGCCTTCGCGGGATTAAAGATCGCATGCCCGGTTGTGTCCGTAGGATGCGTGTCGTGAAAAGCGATATGCTCCACGCCGGATCCGTGACACTTTTCGCATTCGACACCTAAAACAACATTGTCCTTCGAAAATTCGTCTGCCCTGGAATTTTTGTCGGTGGTCTCCCGAAAATAGGTCGAATGACATTCCAGACACCGGGAGGTGATCGACCGGTTAAATTCCGCCTTTCGGGCGTATCCCGGGCTGATCGTCCACTCATTCGCCTCGGTGAACCAGGTAAGCGGAAGTTCGAATAAATAGTTTTGGTACCAGTAGATGCTTGTTTGCCCTCGCTTGCCGGACCCGACGACGATGTTGAATGCCCGCGACAGCTTGGGCACGTCGTTGAGATAGGCCGTTTGATAGAAGCTGTCCCTTCGGCGTTCAGCAGCGATATACAGGTGGTCGTTAATATAGAATCGATTGGCGCTGTCAAAATTGCCCATCAACGTATGGCCATTTGCCGGGACGGTTGTGAGATGATGAAAAGATTGTAAATGTTCGTCATAGATCTTTCGATGACAACGGGCGCAAGCGGGCGAGCCCGCGAAATGCGGTTCAGGCGCGGCCGCGGGCGACGGCTGGGATGCAGTCGCGGGCGACGGCTGGGATGCGGTCGCAGGCGACGGCCGGGATGCGGTCGCAGGCGGCTTTGCGGGTTGAGTGCAGTTGTCGAGTGCAAGCAATCCGAAAATCGCCGATCCGATAAGGCCGGTAACCACATGATATTTCCGGATAGTCATCATTTGATAAAAAAAAGAGCACGTTGGATGGTGCTCTTTTTCCGAAGGATCTGAAAAAATCTACTCTTTTCCGGTGTACAGGGCAGCAACGTCGGATGCTGATAATGCGGTGGCATACAATCTGAACTGGTCGAGCATATTCCCGGCTTCCCAGTTCTGCCCCCAGCCCATGTTGGGAATATTGCTGTTTCCGGCGAGGTCAAATTCGGTGATCTTGCTGTTGTCCATATTGGCATTGCCATGCGAGCCCCAGGATTGCGTATTCGGATTGGCTACACCATCGACGTACAGCGTCATCACCGATGAACCTGCATCGTAGACAAAGGCAATATGGTGCCATTGATTATCCATGATGCCGTGTACCGCTGTGGCGCCGGCCCATTGGAACCAGTTGTCGGTGACATTGGCGTCGATACAATCGATCTTCAGGACGGCTGAATCGTTGTTGGTGCCCCAGTCGAACAATCCGAGCATGGAAGCCCCTGCCCAGTAGCCGTTCGAGGATGCAAAGCAGAAAATGAAAGCCGAGTTCCCCTTTGGTATTCCATTTCGCTTTTCCCAAAACGAAATGGTAAAGCTGCCGGCCAGGGAAACAAAGTCGTTGGCATTGGAATACTTGATGAAATCCGTGCCGTCGCCGACGATGCCGTTGCCTTTAACGCCTTGCGCGGATTGCAGCGGGTTATTCGACGGGAAATTCGCCCGGACGCTGTCAACGGCATTCATCAAGGCGTTTGAACCCGTGCCGTCAAATGCTGTATAGAATTTCAGGGGACCGCCCGGAGGATTGGCGTCCTTCGGGTAGTTGCCGAGAGCGGGGCGAGTCTGCTTTTGGCAACTGGTGATGATTAGGGCAATCGCGAAAAAAGAGCAGATTTGCCATAATTTTAAAGTATGTTTCATATTCCTGGTATTTTTAGTTTACTAATCGCAAAACATCTTCCACGGCATAGGCTTACGGATAGGCAGGGTTCTGGGTCAGCTTACCCAGGAATTGGTCGATGATCGGTTGTGGGATGGGGTACAACGCATTTTTGGGTTGGTATCCCAGGCTGCCCAGCACGGCCGGCGCATCACCCCAACGCACCAGGTCATAGAATTGGTATCCCTCCATTGCGAACTCCCAGCGGCGTTCGTTCTTGATATATGTCCGCATTTGCGCCTGGGTGGTATACGCTTCGTGAGGCAATACTACGGTGGAGTCCGCTCCGCCCCTCGCCCTCGCCCTTACCATATTCAGCATAGCCTCCGCCGTGGCGCCATCGCCCGATTCATTGGACGCTTCCGCCAGCATAAGAAGCACGTCTGCATACCGCAGGATGCGGTGATCGATCCAGTCCGCTCCGCCACTGGAGCCGATCTGACCGGTAAATTGCCGCATCTGGGGATCGGAATACACCTTCTTATTCCAGTAAGGTTGGTCCAGCACAGTGCCCGGATTGTAAACCGGAAGGGTATTGCCATACCCGCCTGTCGCAGTGCCGCCGTCGTACCGGCCGGAGAAAAGGATAGTTTCGTTCCGCCGGGGGTCCGTAGAATCCCAGGCATTTACCAGGACCTGGGTAGGTACGTTCCATCCCCAGCCGAGATTCCAATCTACGCTGGCACCCCCCTGACGGACATTTTGGGAAGTTCCCCACTGCGTGCCGATCCAGGGCGACTGGTTTGGTCCGACATAATTCACCAGCTCCCAGATTGACTCAGGCCCGCATTTCCCCGCCCCGTTCATTCCGTCTTTCCAGATGTCTACAAAGCTGGGGTCCAGTTTATACTGGCCCGAGTTGATAACCTGGTTACAAAGGCCGATGACTCTCGCCCATTGACCGCGCCACAGGAATGTCTGCGCCCACAACGTATTGGCGGCGCCGGATGTCAACCGGCCCAGATTGGTATTGCCGGTGGGCGTTGCCCAGGTCAACGGAAGATATGCCGAGGCGACATTTAGGTCCGAATCGATCAACGCCCATATTTGCCCGCTTTGAGCATTGGGAACGACTTGTTGATTGGGATTGGTGTAATAGAAATTCTCCAGCGGCAGGAACGTCTCGCCATAAGCCTTGACCAGCTCAAAATACGCGTAAGCTCTGAAAAAACAAGCCTCGCCGACATTCCTTAGCGAGCCTGCGTCCGATGGCTTGACGGAATCCGCATCGTGAATGATCTCGTTCGCCAACTGGATCATGTTGAAATGATCACCCCAGTAGGTATTGGTCGCCCAGTCATTCTTGGTGTACTGGAAGGTTTCGAACTCTGCATTGATCTCGGCGCCATCCGAAATGCTGCTGCCTTTTTGCGCGTCTTCGTCACGAATAGAGTTAAAGTCGAGCCACGGCAACGTACTGAATCCACCGGAGTTGCGTAATGCCGAGTAAAGCCCCAGGGCCTTGGCATCAAAGGTTCCGCTCCCACTACCCAGATCGGTCAGGGTCGTAGATAAAGGCTTTCTGTCCAGGTATTTACCACAGCTGTTTAGCAGCATGGCAACCCCGGCCAATGCCAGCATAACTGTAAATATTCTTATCTTATTTTTCATAATGGACAATTATTAAAATTAGAAGGTTACGTTAATGCCCCCTGAAATGATCCGGGGAATCGCTCCACCGCCCTGATCGATGCCGAATTGCAATGGACTGGGCGGGAAAGTAACGGCAGCTCCTCCGAGCGTATTGCCCGACTGGGTTGCGCTATATTGCTGGAAACCGCCGAATTCCGGCGTATAGCCCGAATTGTTTTTCCAGGTGATCAGGTTTTGCGCATTGATGTATACCCGCAAAGCCTTGACGGCAGACGTCTTTGAAAATACCTTTTGCGGAACGGTATAGGCGATTTGAAGATTGCGAATCCGGGCATACGAGCCGTTTTCGATGCTGTAGGTTGAGCCGACATAGTTTACCCGGTCAGCAGTGCTGAGCAGCGGCGTCCAGTTGGATGTTCCGGGTCCATGCCAGGCATCCAGCTGGAATGCCGCATAATTTGAACGAACATAAGGCGCCTCCAGGGATCCCCAGGCGCGGAAGATCTTATTGCCCCAAACCCCGCCGATATCGACGGAAAGACTAAAGGCCTTATAGTTGACGTTAACCGACGCGCCGTAGGTGAACTTCGGGGAAGGGTTGCCAATATAGGTCCTGTCCTTGGAATCGATGACGCTGTCGCCGCCGCCTTTTGCACCCCCCGCAATGTCGGCATACATCAGGTCGCCCGGGCGAACCGTGCCCAACGAAGTTTCAACCGGCGACGCCAGGATCTGTGCATAGCTCTGATATACTCCCTTTACGACGTAGCCGAAGAACTCCCCGATCGGCTGACCCTTGATCGTCCGGCTATCCTGCTCGCCATTGTTCTGGCTGGTCGCGTCGATATAGGTAAACGATGGATCGTCAAAGCCCAGCACCTTGTTTTGGACAAAAGTGATATTTCCGGAGACGGTGATGTTCCAGTCCTTTGTGATCGGCTGATTCCAGGTTGCGCTAAATTCCTGGCCTGTGTTCTGGATATCCACGAGGTTCTCGAGTTGGTTTAGACCGCTTATTGGATAAAGACCCATTGCACCAAACGTTTTGCGATTGAAATAGGTTGCCTCAAAATGCAAACGCCGCTGGAACGCCTCGGCCTCTACGCCAAATTCATATTGATGCACGGTTTCCCAATGCAGGTTGGGATTGGAATAGTAGGCCTTTCCGTAAGAGTTATTCGTGATAAACCCCGCGCCCCCATAACCTTGTTGGTTTGGCAGCGGCCAAACGGTCTGACCGTTTGAAACGACACCGGGATAAGCCGGATAATAAACGCCGGAAGGAACAGCCTGGTCACCCAGCGTGCCTGCAGAACCTTTGACCTTCAGGAAATCAAAGAATTTTTGCCCCGCCATGAAATTTTCCCTTGTTAACTCCCATGCTGCACCGATCGTCCAGTAGTTGCCCCACCGGTTTGCAGGCAGAAAGTCCGAAGAGCCATCCCGCCGGATAGAGGCGTTCAGGTAGTACTTTTGGTCGTAATTGTACAACGCCCTTCCAAAGAAACCGGCCGTCCAATTCGGCTGAGAATAATAAGAAAACGTCTGGTTAGGGTCATTGCTTACCTGGCTATATGGCCACGCGCCCGGAGACCAGAACCTTGAATCGTCCGGTATAGGAGGAGAACTGCTGGTTGGCAGGTTGACCCACTCCTGATTGTAGGAAATAGAATGGGCATAAGTCGTAGCCCCGCCGATCACGGTTAAGTTATGGTTGCCAAAACTGTTCTTGTACGTAAGGATATTGTCTGTTTGGGTATTCTTGGTATCGGTCAAACCCTGCACGACCTTTGTAGCCGCGTTCAGGACAACAGGAGCGTCTTGTACCGGGTCATAACCATAATACAAGGGAGAATACTGGCGGTGACTTTCATTGGAGAAATCACCATATACGGCGGAACGGAAGGTGAAATGTTTCAGGAAATTAACCTCAAAGTAGACGCTTCCGACGTACCGGTAGAGGAGATCGATATTGGTGTTGTACCTGCTGTAGATGTCCAATAGCGGATTCTGAACACCGGAATTCTGTATGGCCGGATCAGTCGTTGAGTACAGGTTCTGCGCAATGGTATCGCTTCCATACAAATCGGGAACCAGGAATCGCTTCGTCTTTGCGGACACCTGCGGCATGATCTCCCGGGCTGAATTCAATTCTCCCGTCGCATCATAGGGCAGGTTTTCGCGCATAGCCGTAAAATTCACCCCTACCTTCAGCCACCTGTTGATCTTCGCTTCATCATTGATCGTTGCAGTGACCCGTTCCAGTTGTTCCTTCAGAATGATTCCCTGATCCAGCGTATAGCCAAGGCTTAGGTTAAACTTGTTGTTTTCCGACGAATTGGCAATAGAAATATTATTCGCGCTTTGTATCCCCTTTCTGGTCACCGCGTTTATCCAGTCGGTATTGTTTTGCAGATCCGGAACGCTTAGATAGCCGGTGTTGGTGATGCCGTTGTTGGCATTTTCTTCGGCGAACAGCGTATTGAACTGACTGGCATTGGCGAGCTTGATCTTGTTCACCAACTGCTTCACTCCGGTGCTGGTTGAAAACGAAATGGTCGACTGACCGGCCTTTGCCCGTTTGGTCGTGATAATGATGACCCCATTGGCCCCCTGGTTACCAAAGATGGCCAGCGATGACGGGTCCTTCAACACCTCCATCGATTCAATATCATTCGGGTTCACATAGCTGATATCGTAAGTGAATACACCGTCCACTACGTACAAAGGGGCGATGCTGGCGATACTGCCCGTACCCCGGATCCGGATGTCGGGCGCCTGACCGGGTGTTCCGTTGTTAACAACGTACAGACCGGCGACCTTGCTCTGCAGGCTGGCTACCGGGTTGGTATTCGGTTTATCCGCAATTTCCTTTCCGTCGATCTTTACGATCGATCCGGTCAGGTCGCGCTTGCTCGCCTGTCCGTAACCGATGACCACGACTTCATCCATCGTCCGTTTGGACTGCACCAGCTTGACATTGATGACCGGCTGGTTGTTAATAGCCACTTCCTGGGGATCGTATCCGATATAGGTAATGACCAGCCTGCCGTTCTCCGGCGCCGTAAGGGTGAAGTTGCCGCCATTGTCCGTGGAGGTCCCGGTAGACGTTCCTTTTACCGTAATGGAAACCCCGGAAAGCGGTTCGTTGTTTTCGCCGGTCACCCGGCCGGTAATTTTAATGTCCTGAAAGGTCAGAACGGAAGACCGGATAACGATCAGGTTATTGTCAAGCAACTTATAGGTCAACGCGGTTCCATCGAACATCCGCTGCAGCACATTGTCGATGTTGTCGTCGGTGACGGAAATACTTACTCTTTTGCCGATTTCGCTGAGCCGGCTGTTGTACAGGAACCGGTAGGTACCCTGTTTCTCGATCGTGTTGAGTGCTTTCGATATCTCAACATGGTTCAGATTCAGGGACACCTTTGCTTGTCCATTCACGTTGGCCGATACCTGCAGGATACCGACCAGCATTATGACAAAGGTGAGTTTCATGACTAAAAGAGCTTTTTTGACTTTTTGAAAGCAATTAGTTTTAATCATCAGTGTATTCTTCATACATTTATACTTGGGGTTACAAAATGTAGAACTGAATGCTAGCGTGCATTTTAGTTGTATGTGATTGCCCGCGGGAAATGTTGGCGCATTTCCCGTTTTTATTGATTTGCTTAAGCGCTTTTATTGTAGATCATGTCTGTAGTTTTGGTATTTATACATTAATAGATTCTTATATTATTATTGTTATCAATGGCATAGCTAAACTCCGCGGTGAACTTCAAGGCTTCCAGCGCCTGCCGGATCGTCTCATTGGTAAAACTACCCGTCAGGTGATTTTCTTTTAATTTCTCATTTCCAAACCGGATCGTCACCCCATACCACCGTTCGAGTTTCCGGGCGATCTCTTCAAATGATTCGTCCTGGAATACCAGCCTGTTTTCAACCCAGGACGTCTCGATCACCTCGCCGGTCTTGTTTTCATACGTAAGGTTCTGCACCGAAATACTCTTCGGGATCTCGGCGACGGCAGATTGACGGCGGGGGTTATCTATCGTCTGGGCGAGTTGATTTGTAAACTTGTAGTTGTCGACGACGATCTTTTCATTCGGCTTCAGGATAACCTTTTTGCGCGGCTGGTCGCTAAGCGTAACCTCGATACTGCCGCGGATGAGCGAGGCTTCCGATGTCTTGTCACTGGGGTAGGATTTGACATCGAGTTCGGTACCGAGCACGGTTACATTCATCCTGGAAGCGTGAATGATAAATGGCTTTTCCTTATTTTTTACCACGTCGAAATAACCTTCGCCGGAAAGCGTGACTTCGCGGAGGCTCTTGCCAAAGGCAGAGTCATAGGTGAGCTTACTGCCTGCATTGAGCCATACCTTCGTGCCGTCGGGAAGAAGAAGCGTCGTTTTTGAGCCGTTGCGGGTGGAGATCTCACTTAATTGGAGGTGCTTTCTGGTGTCCGGTGTTGTCGGCCGCCGCTCCGCGGTCTTCGCAGGGAAAAGCGCCCGCCCGCCGAGAATGACGACAGCAACGACAGCCAGACCGACGGCCGACACCCGGAAGATCCTGCGCCGCCGGACCCGGCGTGTCACCGACCGATCCGGTTGCTGGGGAGCAAATTCGATCCCGAGCTCTTCCATGCGTTGAAGATGCCGTTCGAATGCCTCCTGCCCGGCGGTTTGGTCGACAACGCCCGCGGCATGCCAGATGTCGGTCAGCGGTTGAACGGAATAGTGAAGCTCGGGATTGGAGCGCAACAATTGGTCCAAGTCGGCCAATTCCGAATCGGTAGCATCCCCCGAAAGCTTCCTAGAAAGCAAGCTCCAAAAATTCTCGTGACGCATGTGTATACCTCGCAGTTAGATTTAGGACAACCAAATCGGAGAAAACCCCCAAAAGAGTGCTAAATTTATTTAGTGGACTGGCCGGTCGGGGAGACGATCGCCCGGCCAATGTCGAACCGGACGGCGTTGCCGATCTTTCGGACGGCGATAGCAACCTGATTCTCAACTGTTTTGGTGGAAAGTTGCAAAATTTCGGCTACTTCGCGGCACTTCATCTTGTCTTCCTTTACCAATTGGAAGATGAGCCGGCATCGGGAGGGAAGTTGAGTGATAGCGTTCTGTATGAGCACCATCATGTCCGAGGTGATCAAGAGTTGCTCCGGATCGGAATAGTTGCTGATCAATTCGGTGCTAAAGTCCTGAATATCCGAGACAGAGAAGCTTTTTGATTTGCCCAGATAATTAAGGGAAATGTTTTTTGTCGCGACGTAAAGGTAAACCTTGAAATTGTCGATGGACTCGAGCGTGGATCGTTTTTGCCAGACCTTGATAAAAACATCCGAGACGATCTCCTCGGCCAGTTGCTTGGATTTTACAAAACTCCATGCAAAATTGTAAAGGTATTTATACAAGCAGACGTATAACTCCTCATAGGCCTTCTGGTCTTCAAACTGAGCAATACGAACTTGCAAAAATGCAATTCTTTCGGCAGCAATCATTTATTAAGCAATATGCAGACTACAAGTTATGCAATTATAAACAATATTGTAACAAATACTGTAACAAATGGATAGTTTATATTGCTGATGTGCTGTTTATTTCGGCGGGTCGGACAAAATAATTATTTTTGCCGGTCAAATTTCCGTTCAAACGGACCCTTAGCTCAGTTGGTTAGAGCAGCTGACTCATAATCAGCGGGTCGCTGGTTCGAGCCCGGCAGGGTCCACAGATTTTCTTCATTCACCGCAGTTGTCAATTCCCCGGTATCCTGACCGGCGGCCTTTCCAATGCAACATTGCACCCCTTTTTCCGTCACTACGGGATAAATCCCGGGACATGCTAAAGAGTTATCTGACCACCGCCTGGCGGAACATCCGCAAGAATAAGGTCTTTTCTGCCATTAATATCGTCGGCCTGGCGATCGGAATGGCCGCCTGTCTGCTGATCCTCCAGTTTGTAAATTTCGAGTTGAGCTATGACCAGTTCAACCGGAACATCGGCGATCTGTACCGCGTTTACAACGATCGTTATCAGAACGGCAAGCTGATCCAGCATGGAACGATCACCTACTCGGGGATCGGCAAGGCGATGCAAAGCGATTTCCCGGAGGTGGTCGATCATACGCGGGTCGAACCCTATGGACCGGTGGTGGTCACCGAAGGCACGCGACAATACGGGAAGCAACAAGCCTTCTTTGTCGACAATTCCTTTCTCAGCATGTTCAGCTATCCGATGCTGAGCGGCGACGGGCGGACGGCGCTTAAGGAACCGCATACCGTCGTATTGACGGCGGCCGCCGCGAGGCGCTATTTCGGGGTTGGCGAGGAAGAGGCATATACGGTGGTGGGCCGGACAATCGTTGTAGCAGATGACACCATCCCTTTCCGGGTCACCGCGGTAGTAAAAACCATCCCGGAGAACTCACACCTGCAATTCGACATGGTGCTCTCTTACCTGACCCTTTATTCCGGCAAGAATCCCTGGAAAGAATCGGATTATGATTTTACCGACTCCGATTTCTGGCACTACGTTCAACTCAGACATGGGGTCGATCCAAAAACGCTGGAGGCAAAATTCGATGGCTTCAGCCAGCGGCATTTTCAGGGTAACAAGATCTCCGGAAGCGTGGAGAAATTCCATTTGCAGCCGCTCGCCAGGGCGCACTTGTATTCCGACTTCGAATACGAGATCGGGAAAACCGGAAGCGCGACGGTTGTCTGGGGCCTCCTGATCATCGCTTCTTTTATCATCGTCATCGCCTGGGTCAACTATATCAACCTGTCCACCGCGCGGTCGGTGGAGCGGGCAAAAGAGGTGGGCGTAAGAAAGGTCATCGGTGCCGCAAGAAGCCAGTTGATAAGACAGTTTCTGACCGAATCATTCCTGATCAATTTAATAGCGCTGCTGATGGGCGTCGGGCTGATGTTGCTCTTGCAACCCTTGTTCAATCAATTGGTCGGCCACAGCCTGTCGGCATCCTATCTTCTTATCCGCAGCATCGGCGGTTATAGCCTGACATTCGGGCTCCTGGGACTGCTGCTACTGGGAATTTTTGTATCGGCCTGGTATCCGGCTTTTGTTTTGTCCTCCTTCCGCCCTATCCTGGTGCTGAAGGGCCGGTTTAGCGCCTCGAAAAGAGGCATCGCCTTGCGGAAGGTGCTGGTCGTCGGGCAATTCGGGATCACGGTGGCGCTGATGATCGGGTCATTCGTCGTCTACCGGCAGATCAGCTTTATGAACAAGCAGGAGCTGGGGGTGAATATCAACCAGGTCCTGGTGATTGGCGCGCCGGCGCTGACAAACGGGGACTCGACATTTACCGGTAAGGAAAATGGGTTCTTCGATGAGGCCCGGCGAATCCCCGGCGTAGAGGCGGTGGCGGCTTCGTGGAGCGCCATCGGCGGCGAAACCGGCCGGACCTTCGATGTACGGCGGGAGGGGCAGGACAACACCGTCCACTATACACTGCGCCAAAACGGGGTCAGCGCTGACTGGCTAAAGCTTTACCAGGTAAAGATCGTCGCAGGCAGGGCATATACCTACACCGACTACAACCCGAATTTTGGCGAGCGGCACAATATCGTGATCAACGAGAGCGCAGTAAAGTTGCTGGGCTTTAGCAGTCCGCAGGACGCGATCGGGAAAACCATTATCCGCTTTACGAGGAAATGGACTGTTATCGGCGTGATCGGGGACTATCATCAAAAGTCGCTGCGCTTTCCCCTGGAACCGACGATGCTGATGCCCTTTTATGGGAACGGGAGTGACATTTCCGTCCGGATCGCATCCCGGGACGTCCCCGCGGTAATCGCGAATCTGAAAAAAACATACAATGCCTTCTTCCCCGGTAACCTGTTCGACTATTACTTTCTGGATCAGCACTATAACGAACAATACGCGAATGACCAACTATTCGGAAAAGCGTTTGGCCTCTTCTCGTGCTTCGCGATTTTGATTGCCTGCCTGGGTCTGCTCGGACTTTCGCTCTTTGCCACGGCGCAACGGACAAAAGAGATCGGCGTGCGGAAGGTGCTCGGGGCCTCGGTCCTAAATATCGTGGGTTTGCTGTCAAAGGATTTTATGGCGTTGGTGGGGATAGCGTTTGTGGTGGCTTCGCCGGTGGCCTGGTGGGTGATGCACCGGTGGCTTGAGGATTTTGCTTACCGGATCGATGTCGAATGGTGGGTGTTCGTAGCAGCAGGGATCCTGGCCGCCTTTATCGCGTTGGCAACAATCAGCGCGCAAGCGATCCGGGCCGCTTCCACGAGTCCTGTCAAGAGCCTTCGAAGCGAGTAGTGGCCCGGTACAGGCGACCAGGGTTACTGTATCGTGATTTTTCGGATACGGTTATAGGTTGGTTCACTTACATAGATATTCCCCTGGCGGTCGACGGCCAGCTGTTCGGGGTCCTGGAAGAGGGCCAATGAGACGTCGCCATCGACGTATCCGGACGTTCCATATCCTGCAATGGTGGTGACATTCCCATCGGTGCCGATCTGGCGAATTGAAAAATTTCCCAGATCCGCGATGAGGATATTGCCCCGGTAATCCAGCGCTACCCCGGTTGGCGTAGAGAAATTCGCGCTCAGATCAGGGCCGTCGAGATAGCCGCGTGTCGATGTTCCGGCCAGGATCGAAATCTGTCCGGCAGGAGATACCATCCAGACCCGAGCGCCCCCATCCGTGATGATGACATTGTCCGATCCGTCCACGGCGAGGGCCAGGATCGATAGCAGGACCGGGGTATTGTTCTGACCGTTCAATTCCGTCGTAATCGTTCCCTGGTAAACGTAACGCAGAAGGGAAGAGCCATTGTCGGCTACGTATAACTTCCCTTTTGAGTCATAGGCGGAAATCTCCGGATATACGAATGAGCCTTGCAGCGCGGGTCCGTCGACGTACGCTTGTCCGCCGTTTCCGGCAAGCGTTGTGACCTGGAAATTGCTTACGAGACTCAGCTGGCGGATGCGGGAGTTGTATTGATCACAAATGATAATGTTGCCGTTCCCGGTGGAAGTAACGCCATAGGGAAACCAGAATTCAGCCTGGCGGCCGTTGGCGTCCTTGAATCCGCCGGTGCCGCTGCCGGCGATAGTCGTTACATTGCCGGAAGGCGAGATCATCCGGATGAGGTTGTTAAAACAATCCGCGACGATCAGGTTCCCGGAGGAGTCGAAACAGATCCCTTCCGGATGATAGAACTGAGCCTGGGTGCCGATGCCGTCGGCGCTACCTTGCGAGCCACCCGCAAATGTGCTTACCTGGATATTATATAGGTAGGTGAACGTCGGACCGGTGGCTGTTTGGTTCCCGTTACTCACCTTCACCGGCCCGGTTCCCGCGGCCAGTGGAACAATCGTCGTTAGCTGTGTCGCCGTCGCGCTCACAACCCGCGCCCGAATACCATTAAAGGTGGTGATATCCTGCAAGGTGTCCGTGCTGAACCCGGTACCGCTGATGACGACGGTGTCGCCATATCGGCCCTCCAGCAGGGAAAGGGCGGTGATCGATAGCCCGGCCGCATTATAAGTAAATACGGGTCCCCGGGTAAATCGGCTATCCGCATAGACATAAACGTTACCGGACGTCCCCACCGGCACAATGACGGTCAGATAGGTCGGCGTAGCCGCAATAACGGTAGCGAGCGTATTGTTGATATAGACACTGTCTTTTGTCTTGTCCGGATCGAATCCCGAGCCCGAGACGATGATAGTATCGCCGGCTTTGCCATGGTTGGGGGTAACGGCAGTCACGATAAGTGCATTCGAGGTCTGTCCGGTGAAGGTAAAGACGGGCCCCCTGGCTTGCTGGTCCCGGACGATTACAGTGACGGGGCCGGTAGTGGTGCCGGCGGGCACATAAGCCGTGATCGAACTGTCAGTGGTTTGCGATATGACGGCCGGAACGCCGTTGAACAAAACAGTGTCTTCGTCGAGAACAAGACTAAAGCCGACGCCGGATATGGTAACCTGCGTGTTCGCGCTTCCGCTGGATGGACTAAGTGCGGTGACGGCAAGCTGGTACCCGCTGATCGTGGTGTTTACCTTCGAGCAGGCGGCGAGCCCGAAGAGGCAGGCGGCCAGGCCGGCGGGGAACGCGGTACAGATCAAGGTTTGGATGGCTGTCTTGTGTTTCATGGGAGGTCGATTGATTTGATCTCGCTCAGGGCGGACCCGCCGCCGTCACGATAGTAGGCTTTGATGGCGTACTGGAAATTACCGGTTCCGGGCTTGTCGGACCAGGATACCGAGTCTCCCGGGATATCCGCCGTCATCTTCAAACCGAGGTTGTCTTTTCCCCGAAATAGCACATAGTGGTGGACCGGCCGGTATGGGGCCGTCCAGGCGAGGAGACAACCGTTCCCCCCGGGGTCCGGCTTCCCGACGAAGTTGGCAATCCCGTTGCCTGCGGCGGTCGCATATACATACACGTTAAGCGGAAAGGACCGGCCCGAGCTCAGACGGCTGCTATCCACGGTTTCGATCGCATAGGAATAACGATGGCCCGGCCGGACCTTTCTGTCCGTGAAGGATGTATCCCCGCGCCCAAGGCTGTCGAGCGAGATCCATGATGTGTTGCCGTCCTGCCGCCAGACGATCTGCCGGGCAGCGTCGGCGCTGCTGCTGCGAAACCAGCCGATCCGGACACCGGTGTCCGACACAGAGAAGTTTTTGATCATGGCCGCCACGGGTGGGACTTTGTCGGGTTTTGTGACCACCAGCACGTCGGATGCGGGGCTTGCGTTGTTGCTCCGGTCGTAGGCGACTACTTCATAATAGATCTTCCTGGACAATGTACGCAGCGTGATGGAGTCCCTGAATACGGTGTCGGTCAGCGGCAGGGTGCAGAGTGGGGCGAATGCATGACCGGGCGCATTCGCGAAGTATACCTTGTAGCCCAGCAGATCGGGTTCCCTGCCCCAGCGCCAGGTGAGCGTGACGTGTCCCGTCGTGTCAACGCTTCCCTTGAGGCCCATAGGTTTGGCGGGCGGCTGATGATCATCGACGTTCATATAGGCGGGCATGGAGCGTCCCGCATTGCCGGCGCTGTCGACTGCCGCGACAATATAATAATTGGCGGCGTTGGGGTCGGCATGGCGGTCGATAAAGCTATCGACGGCGAACGGAAGAAAATCTTTTATCAGTGGTTCGTAGGGGCCCTTTAACGATGTGCTTCGGCCCACGACATAGCCTTTGAAGTCATTCTCTTTCTCCCGTTTTGCCCAGCGGAGCCGGATAGCGGAAGTACCGGGCAGGTTTTTGATCTCGGTGATCAGCGGCGCATGCGGCGGCGTGAGATCGATGGCCCTGATCTTTATCGGCTTTGAAAAATTTGAGCGGTCGCCAAAGGCATCGATCCCGGCCACCCGGTAATAATAATCGTGGTAATTGAGGGCTACCGAGTCACTGAATTCGGCGGGGGCGTTGCGTTTTTTAGGGTCTTTTAGGGGGACAAAGGGAAGGCGGTTGAGGCGGGCGAAAGTCTTTCCATCCTCAGAGCGTTCCATGACATAACCGGAGAAACGGCGCGGGCCGATGCCCCGGTCCCAATACAGCTTGACCTGTCTGTCGCCGGCTATAGCCCTGACCGCGGGAAAACTGTCCCGCTGCCGGATCATGGATGCCTGAACGAGGGTGATCGCCGTGTCCGTTTTGATGGTTGCGGTATCGGCCAGAGACAGGACGTCATACAGATAGTAGCCGTTCCGGTTGACGTTATTTTCGACAAAGCGGAATCCCATGCCGGTTGCGACGATGGGGTCGAAGTCCGAGAGCAGCAACGCGAATCCATACCGGCTTTCCTGTTCATTGTGCTTATCCATGAGGGAGTTGAGATTGCCGGCATTATCATTATTGAAGTCCAGGGTTTTACCGTAGGCGATCTGGGCGCCGACGGCGGCGAGGCTGTCCCGGGTCGTTTGGAAACAATTTCCCCACCTGTCCAGCGACCAGGGCCGGATGGCGATGCTGCCGGAGTCTATGAGGATGTAGCGGTTATCGGGGTCGCGGCGGAAGACCCTGCGCCGCAGCCGGTAGCCGTTCTTCTGACTGAGCAGCCAGAGCGATGAGGTGCCGGGGGCCCACCGGACCACGATGGAGTCGCCATAGCTTTGAGCGAAGATATGTATCGAGGAATGGAGGCGGCCGGACCTGGCGGAGGCGGCGTGGCTGGCGGATTTTCCGGGTGTCTCGCCGCGCTTTTTCGATTTCTGCGCGAAAAGTGCGTAAAACGCCAAACAAAACATCCCAAAAAGTAGAATGTGCTTCATAGTCATTTCAAATAGATCGTGGCAGTAGCCTTCACCGGATTTGAATCGATATAGTTGGCGGCGAGACCGGAACTGTTGGCACTGTTGAAAAGCGTATAAACGTTGACAAGACCGCCGGCGCCCGCGGGGATCAGCTTCACGGCGCCGCTTACGGGGTCGTTGAACCGTACGTCAGCATGGATCTGGATGGGATGAAAGGTGCTGAGGTCCGGGATATTGCATCCCTGGCTGTTGAGCGACTGCAGGACATTATCATACTGGTCAAGCAGTTTTTGCAGGGCGTTGACCGAATTCGTCCGCGCGGTCGAGTCTTCGAATGATTTTGCCGTCTGGAGACTGGCTAGCGTCAGGGCTTGCTGCTGATGGACATATGTAGACAGCACGCCGCGGTCCAGCAATACAAATCCGGGAATCTCATATGTGAGCGTAAAGAGGTTGCAGGAAGAGCAGGGCGTCACATTGCGGGAGGGCTGTGTTCCGGGACGAAGGGCGCCGGCGCCGATCGAAGCCGGACTGCCGCCGGCCGGATTCGCCGGTAAGCCGGCAGCTTGGCTGCCGGGATGGAAAGGCATATTCCCGGATGCAGCGGCGGCCTGACTACTGCTGACAACCGACTTTGCCGAAGGCGCGTTGAGCGCGTCGTATAGAGACGAATGCAGGGATGAGACCGCGTTTTGCCCACGGGCCAAAGGACACCCAAGCAGACCGGCGAATAACAGGATAGTGATCCGTTGCATGATCTATTGATTGATTTTGTTTGCGATGGGTGTTGGGGAAAAAGGTGTCGTCGCCCAGAATGGCAGCTCATCCGCCACGATCTCCTGCTGGGTCAGCAAAACCCCGGGGCCGTTGTTAACAATGGGTCTCAGCGGGACACAGGAACCGTTATTACACGTCATGCCGACCTGCTGAAGGTATTGATAGCTCACCGTGGGATCTTGGGGATAGCTCGCCGTGGGATCCTGTAGTCTGGCGTAGTCGACATTGAGGTTGGCAGCGTTGAAGTTGTCATAGACGCAGGGTTTTGCGTACCGCACCGACCACTGGTTGTAGTTGGCATTCTCCTTGAAATCGACGAGCGGCAGCGTGAAGAAAACATGGTTTCCGCTATAATTGGTACTGACAAAGCCGTTGATATCATAGTCATCGAATCCTTCGGCCGCCTTCATTTCAAGGGTGATGTTCTGAGCCGTTCCAAAGGCAGCGTTCCCATCGAAATAGACGTTCTTCATTTTGTCCGCCAGGGTCGAATATCTGCTGGTATGGAAATGATAACTGTACAGCACGACGTCGAGGGTTTTTGCCGCAAGGTTCATCCCGGTAGAAGTGTCCCCATTCTTAAAGCTGACCGCGCCGGTGTCGGGCCGGTAGCCGATACCGGAGGGGTTGGAGGCAGCGGTCCCTTTGGCGGTCGCCGTGGCAGCGGGTTGTCTTGCTGCAACGGCCGAAAGCGACTGAACGGTGTGGAAGGTTGTTGTCAGTCCGGAAGAAGGGTTGGTCGCCACAGCGCGGTTGATCAAAGTCTGCTGCGCCAGGCTGCCACTGGTAAGCGACGTCAGGAAGCCCTTATTGAACGTACGACGTTTGAGGATCTCGACTCTCACCAGCACGTCTGCCGGCAACGGCGGCAGCGGATAGCTGAGATAGTGGCTGGTGCCGACAAGACTCTTTTGATCGATCTTGCTTTCGGTGACCTTGAGTACCTGATGCGACTTTAAAACGGTAAACCGGGCATACAGATCATAGGTCTCGGTTGGGTCGGATGCACAGGTATATTCTTTATCCAGGATCACCGCGCCTCTTGTCGCTTCGCCCGGCAGAAAGTAGCGTTCGTTTGGCATAGGGAAAGCGCCGAGGCGGCTGTTTGGTTCGGCGATGAGGCTGTCGAGATGACAATACCCGGTCTTAAACGTGGACGAGATCGTCTGCTGAACGAGGGTATCCTTATACGTCTCATCCTGCCAGCCATCCGTTAATTCCTGTGCTTTTACGCTGACCGACAGGTTGTAGGTCGTCTGCGGGAGAAGAGCCTGGTCGGGTGACAGGACAAGTTGCTTGTTGAGCCCGCCGATAAATTGGGCATCACCGAGGTTGTCGTTCCACGCTGCATATACCGAGTTGTCCGCGGTATTGGTCACCTGTGCCTGGTTGATCACGATCCGGTAGGTATGCGTGGTATTGTCGTTGAGAATGACATCGAATGGCTGCTGGACCGAATAATTAAAATCCGCTTCGGGTTCGGCATTGAGCGGGACATCGGTGCTACCGTCGGCCGGTCTCAGCTGGGCCACGAGCGGTTGAGTGAAAACCTGTTGTTTCGGGATGCAGACATCGCCGATCTTCACGTGGAAATTTACGCTGCCGCTGATCTGGCCGTCGAGCACATTGAACTCGAAAAAGGCATAGCCGTCGAACCAATACGGCGAAGGAAGGCCGCCCTGCAGCAGAAAACCAGCGTCTACCTCCAGCGCTTTTACATTACCCTGAAAGAACCAAAGATCGACGCCCAGGCCGAATTCGCCTTTAAGCGCCGCATAGACCTGGCCCAGCGCATACCAGCCATTGATACCGGGTGCGATCGAATCTACCGCGCAGCCTTCCGTATACCGCGCGAGGCTCACGTCAAAACCGATCCCCGCGCTGACGCTCAAATAGAACACCAGGTAATTGAGCGCCGGAGGTTGCAGCTTCAGCTCTGCGCCAAAGACGAGACCGCCGGCCGACGGAACAAATGTCTGGGCGATCGATTGATAGCCTTTGAGGTCCGAGACATTTACGATGGCCGGGTCCGGACCGGGAATGGAAGCCGCAATATTATTACCCGTCATGAAATAGGCATTGATATCGGCCAGCTCGATCACGTTGATGTCAATTCGTTTGTCAAGCTCGGGTTCGCCCAGTTTCAGGTAATAATTCGAGTTGCCGACGTCTACCATCAGGTCGAAGAAGCCATTTGCCTGGACCCCGCTTTGAATGACGGTGCCTGCGCCCGGCGGGTAGACGACCTGCATGGCGCCGCTTAGCTCATAAACTTTCTCTGCGATGCCGATATGCAGCTTGATGATCCCCTGGATGGGTGCGTTGGGATCGTCCCCACTCTGCGTCAGGGCTTCTGCGTAAACGGTGCCGTCGATGGAGCTGACGCTAAAGCCGTTGCTGACATCGAAGCCCATTCCGAACTCGGCATACCCGGAGTAAAGGTAGCCGTCGTTGGAGGATGCGATCAGTTTCGCTGAAAAACCAAGGTTGCCCGATTGCGGCCGGAAGGCGCCGGTCTGATAAGCCGCCATATTCTTGAAAAAGTCCCGCGAGGAGATCGCTGCCGAATTGGTCGTGCTGATCATGTTGTAATAGGCGCCCCCGCCAAATCCCCGGATGCTCAGCCCCGGTGCGACAAACACCGGCGCAAAGGTCAGCGCTCCGTCAAGATACCAGTAATTGAAGCTTGTATGACCAAAGAGCGCGGTCACCTGGACGCCAACGTCGATGCCCGTGAAACTGGCGGTAACGATACCCTTGACGCCGCTGCCGAGAACAGTGTCGTCGTTGTAGAAGATAAGCCAGCCGTCAATATTCGTCGCGCAGCCGATTCCACCGCTGACATGAACGGTATCCACGCTCACACCCACTCCCTGCCAGATTTGGCGTCTGGCAAGAGACACGACATTGGCGGTGACATCGAGATGGGTCGTCGCATTCGGGAGGCTGCCGTTTGCTTGCTGATCGCTAAGCGTCAAGTCAAGATCGAACTGAATACCGACGCTGCTCCCCTTGACTACTGGCGCGATATTGGTAATGCTGACCGGAAAGCCGGAGAGCGACCGCTCGGGCGAGTTAAAGCCCGCGATCAGCTTCTCGACCGAGAGGTATTCCGGTTTCGACTGGACGACCAGGTGCTCAACTTCGATCAGATTGAAGTCAACCTGATAGCCCATGACCTTGCCTTCGATACTAAGGTTGCCGGAAAGATCCGCTTTGGCGAGGAAGGATCCGCCCGTATTCGATACGGTTATACTCGAATTGCTGATGTCGAGAGTAGCCCACCATGCGGAGAAATCGATGCTGTTAGCCTGTTCGGCGATAAACTGGTAGGTCAGATTGGACAAGTTGGAAAGCGTACAGCTGTAGTTGATCTGGCTGCTTTTCTTTGTCGTATCCGAAAAAGGCAAAATAAGCCGGCCATAAAGGCCGCCTGTCTTGTAGGAGGAGTTGAGGAATTTTAGTGAAATGCTGTCTATGGAACAGACCCAACCCGCCAGTGATCCGCTGTCGAGGCTGATGACATTGATGGCATCTACATCCCCGGTCACACCATAGTCATCGACGATAAAATTATTGATCGCGATCTTTACCGAGTCGTTCCCCGGGCTGAGATTTTGGATGATGGGCGGCAGCGCCGCGGTAAGGGCAGGCAGATAGAACCCTGTCCACGTGACAGGCGCGATCTCGGAGTTCTTCTGCTGAAGGACAGGATCGGCAAAGGCCGAGGGCATTCCGGGGGCGTTGCGGACCGACGAATGGTCATAGACAGCGGTACCGGCGGTAAAGACGACGCTGCTGGCGGCCGTGATGACGAAGGGATCTATCGAGACGGAAGCGATGAAGTCGCTCCAGCCTTTCCGGAGGTCGGCTTTCAGGATGGCGGTAGCGGGTGAGCCGTCGGGCTTTACGAGGATAGAAGTCGGGAAGGTATAGGCGGCTTCGAGATTAAAAGTGGTGATCGTTCCGTTGTCGTCGATCGCATACGTGCCTGAGTCCGCGCCATTCTGGGCTTTGATGGTCAGGCTGATCTGCGGGACCTGGAAGTCCTGCAACAGGTGGAAGTACGCGCTTTTGCAGAACAGGGAGCTGCTGGAGAAGCAAACGTCCGATGCGCCCAGCACAAGTACGCTTTGTGCGTCGATCAGTTTGACAACGGCGACAGCGTCATAGGTCGACTGATCGGGCGTTATTGAAAGTGCAGTGATCGCGAGGTTCGCTTCGTCGGGTGCGCCGAAATCGTTAAGCCCCACCGGCAGCGGTACGCCCACTGTGTTCAACGGTTGATTGACATTGTACTGCCTGATGCGGTCGACAAACGATTGAAAGTTGTCCGTGGTCAGGCTGGGGGGACCGGTGCCGCCCAGCAGGGAGCTAAGATCGGGAGTGGAGCTGCCGGTGACCGTACCCGCGATGGCAATGTGGTCAGGGTTGACGATGACGTTTTGGAACTGGATCAGGACCGGCAGACCCTTAATTGATACGGAGCCCAGGCCGTTGACCGAGCCGTCCGCGTTTGCAGGACCGATACTTGAAGTTTTGATGGTCAGGTTATTCATCGTAAAGCTCTGACCAGCCAGCAATGATTGATTGGCGTTTGTCGGGTCGAGACTGCTGACGTCGATCTTACAGGGACAGGTGGGGGTAAGAAGGCTTAGGACCTTCATCGGCTGGACGGTCGGCGCTGCCGCACCATAGGTCATGGTAACAACGGCGCTCATCCCGTTGTTTTCGAACGCGGTTTTTCCATTAAGATCCTTCGCCTGGACCATCAGTGCATAAGTATTGCCATCTTCTAGCGGGAATCCGGTAAGGTTACTGAACTGGAAGCCGGGCCCGATAATGTTGGCCTGTTTGTAGAATATGCCCGCACCGTACTGTACGCTGGCGTTGGTGGCTGTATTGGGATCTTCGCCCTGGATAACTTTCACGATATAGAGATCATAGACTAGATTGGCGCCCTGCAGATTACCCGCGGGTCTTGTCCAGGAAACAAGCAGGTTCTGGTTGGGTGTCGGCGTCGTATTGGACTGATCGAGCGGGTTGATGATCGTCGGTGGAACGACATAGCCGACATTAAACATCGAACAAGTGCTGCCGGCCTGCGGATCGCTGACGGGGATATAGTTGCCGTTGGCGTTGCGGGTATAGGCATAGAGGCAGAAAGTGTAGAAGCCTTCGGGCATCAGGCCCAGCTGAAAAAGGTTGGCGTATTCGGTATTGCTCAGGTTGGTCTGGAGGTTGTTAAGGTCGAGGTAGGAGCCGTCCACCTGGCTGCCCTGTAGCACCACGGTCTGCAAGCCGGGGACGTGGATGGGAATCAGCGTGAAGATGTTGGGTTTTGTCTGGATAAATTCGCCGCGGTCGTTGGATACTTTACCCCGGAGATAGATATCGGCGGGAGTTTGGGAAAGGTTGGTGAAAGAGACGATGGCCTTGTTCTTGTAGTCGTCGAGATAGGGCGGGTATGGCGGTGCGATCTGCACGGTGATGCGGATGGTGTAGACGGGCTGCTGTCCGGTGGCGGTATTCAACCATGCGACGTTAATCAGCAGGGCGAACATGCAGATATGGAAGAGTCTGTTCATCAGAAGTTAATATTGTAGCGTCCGGTAACAGTCAGGAGGTCGGCCGGCGTGGCCGCTGTCGACTGACCGGCGGTGTTATGCGTATAATTCGCCGTGAGTTGTATCGTTTCACGGTGAGCGAGAGCGAAGGAAAGGCTTGGGTTCAGGCTGGTTATCTTGCCGGTGGATGCGGAGTTAAGGGTGTTTGCGAAATAGCCGCCAAACAGCGATGCGGTAGCGGACTGAAGCCAGAAATTCATCCCCCGGGATTTTGGTGCATGAAAAAGCTCCTTGCTGATCCCAAGATTATAGCCGATAGTAGCGGTCTTACTTCCCGGCATAATGGTATTAAAATAATTCAGCGTATTGCTGATGGTCCATTTGCTGTCGGGGAAGATCAGGGAATAGATCAGGCTGCTCATGGAAGACCTGAAGTTGCCGTTGGCGGTGTCGGCGGAATTGGTATTGCTTAGCAGTTGGAAACTCCCCACCAGCGAAATGGAGTGCTGGACATGGGCGCCGGTCAGAAAGAGATGCGGAGTAACCGTGACCGACTGGTTGATCTCGCTGATGCGGACAGAGTCGTAGTGGACGATGGTCGCCGGATTGCTGAGCTGCGGGATGATCTGTTGGGAAATGCCATAATTGGAATAGGTTAGATCGACCCCGAAATGGTTGGACGGAGTAATACTGAACGTAAGATTTCCGATGGTTCGGTGTGTATTATCGGCAGCGGTATTCGACAGGTTGTTGCGTTGAAGGCCGATACTAGCCTGGAGGTGGAGTCTGCCCTTCAGAAAGCCATAGTTTACCCCGAGGGTGTATTGTTCCAGGTCCGTTTGCATATAATACGCGCCCATAGACTGGTAGTTGGGGTCGATGCGCCGGTATAACGCGGTGATGCTGCCGGACCCTAATCGGTAGCTTAGGTTGATGTCTTCCGCAAACGTGACGCGGGAGCTTGTTTTAACGGGGAAATATGCCAATTTGGTCCAATAACTGTTCGCATTGAACGTATCACTGGCGTTGTTCCGGGTGTAGTAGCTTGCAGCCAGCTCCGCACGTAGGGTAAGACCCTTCCGGATGGTAAGCTGCCCAAGAAGCCCCGCCACCTGGTTGGCGGCCGGCCTGATCTGCGTGCTGTCGGCGATGGCCCTTGAGACCGAATTGCTGTCGTCTTTTCCCTGGAGGTAGGACAATTCGACAAAGTTGGCGGGCGAGCCATACCCGATCTTTGCCGCCCAGCCGGTGCGTTTGTACAATGGTGTGTTGTTGTTGAGGTTGTTGTAAGTTGAAATATCGGTCACGGCGTTGTTGAATTTTCCATACATAAAGGCTGCCCGGAATTTGCCGGGTGTCAGCTCGAAACCGGCGCCGAGCATCTGCTGGCCGCTCAGGGTAAATGAGGAGAAGTTGAGTGACTGCCAGCCGAGATGGAGTTTTACCCACTTATAGGAAGGGGCAAGGCCGAAGCGATTGTAAACGGGATAGTTAAAGCTTTTGCTCTGGCTGGTGAGCAGCAGGTTGAACGGGATGGAATAACCGTAAAGTGCAAGGACAGGGCTGGCCTGGATAAAGTAAGCGAGGTTACCTGGCGCAGGTGCGGAAACGCTGTCCTTGCCGTGGTAGAAGCTGCTGAAGTCGTTGAGGCCGGCTGAAAAACTACCATGGAGCGTAATAGGCGCGGCTTTCCCCAGCTTCTGAATGTCCTGGGCCAGGAGATGTATCGGGAAAAGGAGAATAACAAGATATAGAAACCGTGGGATCGCCGTCTTCATGCCGTAAAATTCATGAGATCTGCGCTGCGTGACAATCCCCTTTTTGGGTCAGACGATCTTTTCGCGGAGCGCCTTGACGATCGCTTCTTTGCCGGAGTTGACGTGAAGCTTCTGGTAAATGTTCTTCAGATGTGAGCGGACGGTGTCAAACGCGACATTCAGCTCGGAAGAGATCATTTTGATACTATACCCCTTTATCAGCAGGTGGAGCACGGACATTTCACGATCGGACAGATCGTAGAGGTTGGTGGTTGTCCTGGCCTGGAAGGTGCCGAGCACTTTTCTCGCGATGGCGGGTGACATGGGTGCGCCACCTTCGAGGACCTCCGCAATGGCGTCGAAGAGGCGGGCGGGCGGTGTCTTTTTTAGCAGGTAGCCGTTGGCGCCCGCGCAAAGCGCCTGAAAAAGTTTGTCTTCATCTTCGAAAACGGTGTACATGATGACAGCCGTTTCGGGCCGGGCTTCCTTAATGGCTGCGACGCCTTTTATCCCGCTGTCGCCCGGCATATCGATGTCCATCAGAACGACATCCGGCTGGTAGACCCGTGCAACGGTCGCAGCATCGTTGCAGTTGTTATACGATCCGACGACCTTATACATACCGGTGTTTTCGATGAGGTAGGCCAGCGATTCGCGCAGCTTATCATTGTCTTCGAACAAGGCGATATGAACGAGGCGTTGCTCCATGTGGTAAGTTACCACGAATTTAGGACAGCTACCATTTAGCGGTATCACTCATTTGGATGAGGGAAGCCGGTCATATGAATCAGGAGCGGGTCATTGGGAAGCCGGTCATTTGAACGAGGGGGAGGTCTGTAAGACGATCAGAAGCCGAGTCCCTTTCCCGGGATGCGTATCCCAATGACAGGAGCCGTTCCATTTTTCAGCGCGGGAGCGAATATTCTTAAGTCCGTTTCGATGAAGGTTCGGCCCGGCACTAAAGCCGCGGCCATTGTCGGCTATGGACAACTGGATATGGTTTTTTACTGTTCTAAGATCGATGGCGACGGTGGTTGCGGCGGCATGCTTATGGATATTGTTGATCGCTTCCCTGAAAATAAGATAGAGGTCCCGCCGCAACTCCATCGGTAATTTCCGATGGCCGAGACGTTCATCCATATGAAGCGTGGAGTCGATATTGGCGGCATCCAGCACCTCGGCCGTATAGCGGCGCATCCGGGCGGCCATCTCTTCAAAGCTGTCGTTGCGCGCATTGATGCTCCAGACGATATCATCGAGGGACTGGCCGGACAGCGTTACCTCCTCGGAGATCCGCTCGAGGAACGCGGCTGCCTTTTGCGGGTTTTGGATCTGGCTGTGGCTCAGTTCCGCGAGGATATTGATATTGGTAAGGGAAGAGCCGATATCGTCGTGAAGGTCGGTGGCGATGTTGTTTCTTACGCGCTGCATCCGGAGGATCTGGCTGATGCGATAGCGATAGAGGAGATAAAGGAAGAGGAGAACCGGCAGAAGGATCAATCCGATAAACAGCGGAGACCGGCGAAAGGGGACTGGAACGACAAAGGAAAGAGCGGCCTGGTTGATGCTTGTCTGTCCCTCATACGTTTGCGCTTTTACATATAAGGTGTAATGGCCGGAGGCCAGGTTCGAAAGGTTTACCTGCCGCTGGTGTCCGAGGGGGATCCAGACGCCGGTGCTATTCAGGCGGTAAAAATAATTGTTCTGAGTTCCATTTGCCAGGTTGACCGCGGTAAAATAGACCGTTATATTGTCTTGCAGATCCAGGTCCGGATCGCTATGAATGGCCGCCGGTTTTCCGGAGATCCTGATGCCGGTAAGTTGAATATGGAGGGGCGCTTGACGGATGTCTTCCGCAACAGCGGGAAAGGTATAAAGGTCGTGTTCGGTGTTGCAATAGATCATTTTTGTCGTCGGGTCATAATACAGTGAGGCGACAACATCTTCGGGCAGCCCGTATTGCCGCCGGATGCTGGTGATCAGACCGGTGGCGAGGTCGAGTCTGTCCGGACCGTTCTTTGTCCCGACATACAGCCGGCGGTGTTCGCGGTCGTATGTCAGGCAGTAGACAATATTGGAAGAGAGACCGTCGGCGGTGTTGTATTTCCGGAATCGGCCGGAATGAATATCCAAAACCTGCAAACCGCCGGCCGTGCCGATCCAGATATGTCCTTCCTGATCGGGGAGCAGATCGTAGATCACCCCATTGTCAAAGTCGCCGTTATATTGTGGGGTGAAAAGTCGGAAGCTATCTTTATTCCGGACCCATTCGACCAGGCCCGCGCCGTCCTGCGCTCCCATCCACATGTTATTATCCTCATCCTCCGCAACCACGGTTGCGTGTCGCATGGGCAGGTCCCCGGAGTTAGTGCCGCTGTGAAAGTACCGGTACCCGCCGGTTGCGGGATTCCAGGTTGCCACACCGTGCCCGCGACCCAAACCCATCCAGACCCAACCGACATGATCCATGAATTGCGTGGTCACCGGAACAGAGTCGATGATCTTCAGTGCTGCAGGCCAATGGACAGGCCCATGGCGGTTGGTGCCCGGTCGCCACCAATAGACCCCTTCCTGCGTCGCCACCCGGATAGTGTCGCCGCCCACCGGCCGAACACACCAAATCTCGTCGGAGTGCGGAAGGTCTTTCCAGAGAATGTTTTGCCAACCGCCTGAACCCGCTGGCTTATAATAAAAACCCCCGCCGTCCGTACAATTGAAAAGACCCTTTGAAGTGACGAGGATACGTCCGTTTGATTCGGGGTGTCCGGTTTTACCGTTAACAAAGTCAAAATGCACGACCTGGCGGTGGTTGTTGTTTGCCCGGTAGCGGTACAGGCCGTTATTCGATCCGATCCAGACGATTCCGTCCCGGTCGGTCAGCACGTTATGCACTTCTTCATTGGGAAGAAGGATCCGGCTTGTGCTTCCGCTTACCGCCAAAAGGCCACCCGAGGCCAGCGCGATATAGGCATTGTTTTCGGATACGCCCAGAAAACGCAGGCGCTCAAGTTGGAAGGGCGGGATTGCCGACTCTATTTTCGAAGCGCGGATCTTGCTGGTCACGTGGTCAAAAAAATATAAGCTGTCGACGCCGTTCTTTACAAACCAGGTATCACCACCTTCAAAATAGCAGTTGCCAAGCGAACCGGAAAGTGGTGGATAATCGGAAAGTGAAGATGAAGCATTTTCGACCGGGATAAGGGAGGTGCCGGAATGATAGTCGAAAAGGAAATTCGCGTAGGACAAATCTCTTTGCAGCTGCAGAATGATCCTGCCCTTGCCAAGCGACCTGATCCCTTGCGAGTATATGAAGCGGGAGTGATTGAGCGCTTTTTCGTCCCAGCCGCGGAAGCGTCGGAGGATATTGAGATTGGTATCCAGCTGATAGACAGATGTGCGAGTGCCGGTCCAGATCATCGATCGGTCGTCGAGGACGAGCCCGCCCTGGAAAAAATTTTCGTATGGGAACATCGTGTTGGTACAGGGGATCAGGAGGTTCCTGCAGCTCATATCCACCGTATTGCAAAGGCAAAGACCCGAAGAGGTCGCGACGAGCAGGCGGTGACCGGAAAGACAGCGAAGGCCCGTGATGTCGTTGCCGGGAATGGAATTGTGGTTCTGCTGATGAAAAAAATTGACGAACTCCGTGCCGTCAAATCGGCTCAGTCCGTTGAATGTACCGATCCATAGGAATCCATCTTCGTCCTGGGCGAGGCAATTGATCGTGGGATCCGGGAGACCGCCCGATACGGAGAATCTTTCCGGCAAGTCCGGATCGCCTGACTGGGCGAAGGATTCGCTGACACAGCAGGTCAGTAAGATCAATCCGATGATTCGGGTTAGCGGGGAATGCATGACCGGAGGTTTGGCCTTTAAATTTACGCAAAAAGATAAGCCCCTGTAGAAACAGGGGCCGTAACCAAAACTAACTGCTTATGAGAAAATTGACTGCTTGAGGATGTAAAGGTAGGACGCGCATTGTTAAGCCCACTGTTAAAATCAGGTTATAGCAGGGAGGGGTGGGTGATTTAATGTTTTTTTAATGTTTTATTACAGGTTTATTAAGTTTTGACGCGGCTACAAGCTGGTTTACTTATATTTAAATCGCCAAAAGCTGATTGTCATGAAATTCCACGCGCGCGTACTATCCTTTTTTCTCCTTTTCCTTTCTATTTTTTACAACGCCTATTCCCAGGGTCTCACCTCCGTGCAGATCGACAGCCTGGCCGAGCGGGCGCGTCGGGCTTTTGAGGTCCCCGGGATCGCCGTTTGTGTGATCAAGGACGGAAAGGTGATCCATAGTAAGGGGTACGGCGTTCGTTCGCTGCGGACCGGTAAGCCGGTGGATGAGAACACCCTGTTCGGCATCGCATCCAACAGCAAGGCGTTTACGACCGCCGCCCTGGGGATGCTGGTGGATGAGGGTAAGCTTTCCTGGGATGACAAGGTGCGGAAATTTATCCCGGAATTCAAGTTATATGATCCCTATGTGACGGAAGAGTTTACGATCCGCGATCTGCTCTGTCACCGCAGCGGGCTGGGGCTGGGGGCGGGCGACCTGATGTTCTTTCCCGACGGCAGCAATTTTACGGTTCCGGATATTCTCCACAATCTCCAATATCTTAAGCCCGTAACAAGTTTCCGGTCGCAATATGCATACGACAACAACCTCTATATTGTAGCGGGTGAAGTGGTGGCGCGGGCGAGCGGGATGAGCTGGGAGGATTTTATCGACAGGCGGATCCTGCAGCCGCTGGGGATGGGTCATTCCGCGGCGACGTTTGACCGGCTGCGGGATAGTTCGGATGTGATTGACGGACATTCGCGGGTGGAAGGGAAAGTGCAGCCCATTGCAAGGCATCGCGGCAAACTGGATGATGCGGCGGGCGGGATCTATTCCTGTATCTCCGATCTCGGTAAATGGGTGGAATTACATCTGGATCAAGGGAAATACGGACCGGACAGCGTAAGACTTTTTAGTGAGGCGGTGCTTCGCGAGCGCTGGGCGCCGCAGACGATCCTGCCGCTGGGTGGCCCCGGGCCCTACAATACCCATTTTGCGGCATATGGGCTTGGGTTCGGATTAACGGATGTAAAAGGCTATAAGCAGATCAGTCACACCGGCGGCCTCGAGGGTATGGTCACACAGATCACCATGATTCCCGAGCTTCGGTTGGGAATTATCGTGTTGACAAATGCCGAGGAAGGCGGTGCTTTTTCCGCCATCACCAACCAGATCAAGGACAGCTATCTGGGCATAGCAGGGACGGATCGGGTAACGGAATATTCCGCTGCACGAAAGAGACAGTTGGACAAGGCAAAAAAACTCACGGATTCGATCTGGAAAGAGGTGGAACGGGTGGGTTCCGCCAACGGTTCCGGAACGGCGGGCTCGGGGAAGATCGACTTCGCCGCCTATACAGGGGTCTATCGGGATGCCTGGCTTGGGGCGGTGACCATCTCGGTTAACGACAACCGGTTGTGGTTTGAGGCCCGGCGCTCCCCGCAGCTGACCGGAGAAATGCTGCCATACAAAGGCAACTCCTTTATCGTAAAATGGGTTAACCGTAGCATGGATGCTGACGCGTATGTCGTCTTCAGCCTGGATGAACGGGGCGTCGCGACCGGGATAACCATGAAGCCGGTGTCGCCGTTGACAGATTTTAGTTATGATTTTCAGGACCTGGACCTGCACCGGGAAAAATAGCCCGCACTCGCCGAAAGCAATAAAACAATACACATGAGCCAACTATCTTCCATCGCATCTATCCTGGCCGGCATCTCCCTGGCAGCCGCGTCCCTGGCCGCCCATGCGCAATCCTATCAAACCTTGCACGAAAAGGCGATCGTTGTGGATACGCATAACGATGTCCTGTCAACCGCTACGATGAACGGGATGGATATCGGGACAGATCTGACAGGCAAGACCCATTCCGACCTCATGCGGTTTAAAAAGGGAGGGGTGGATGTCCAGGTGTTTTCCATTTTTTGCGATGACCATTATGGGGTCGGCTCCGCCTTTGCGTTTGCACACCGGGAAATTGACAGCCTCTATGCCATTGCGCGGCGAAATCCGGACAAGATGCAGATCGTGGTCGATCCGGCGGGTTTGGACAAAGCGGTAAAGGCGCACAAGCTGGCGGCCATGATGGGAGTGGAAGGCGGACATATGATCGAAAACCGGATGGATTATCTGGATAGCTTTTACCGGCTTGGAGTGCGCTATATGACCCTCACCTGGAATAACAGCACGCCCTGGGCAACGTCGGCAATGGAGGAGACAAGCAAGGCGTTCACGGTGACCCCGTACGGATTGACGGAGGAGGGGAAGGGGATTGTCCGGCGGATGAATGAACTCGGCATGCTTGTCGATCTTTCGCATGTTGGCGAAAAAACATTCTGGGATGCGATCCATACGACCACAAAGCCCGTGATATGCAGTCACAGCAGTGTCTATGCGCTATGCCCCGTCTTCCGGAATTTAAAGGACGATCAGATCAAGGCGATCGGGGCAAACGGCGGGGTTATCCAGGTCAATTTTTATTCCGGTTTCCTGGACAGCAACTATGCGCCGAGAATGAACCGGTTCCAGCAACGGCATAAGGCGGAACTGGATAGTCTCAGCGCCGCCCGGGCGCCCCAATACGCGATCAATGAGTTTCTCAGCAAAAAATACCCTGTGGAGAGCGACTCCCTTCGCGCGCCCTTGTCGCTCTTGATGGACCATATCGATTATATCGTCCGGCTGATTGGCGTGGATCATGTCGGACTGGGGTCGGATTTTGACGGGATCGAGTCGCCGCCGCAGCAGCTGAATGACGTGACGACCTATCCGTTGATTACCCGGGAACTGTTAAAAAGAGGGTATAAGGCGGCGGATATCGAAAAGATCCTGGGCGGGAATTTTATCCGGGTGTTTAAAGCGAACGCGGTCGCGACGGCGAAGTGACGGAGTACGGGGAGTCGTCGCGGCATATGGCGGAAATTGCGTAATTTGATAGGGCGTATCGATAAAAGCACCACTATGCCACTGTCTTGCCAAAATCTGCTGCTTGCCGCATGCCTTGCAATCGGCACCGCGGCCCATAGCCAGTCGTCGATCGATGACCTGGCCGGAAAATTCGTAAAATACGTCCGGGCAGACCGAAAAGAAAAGCTCATTCTTTTAACGGACAAACCGTTCTACGGGGCGGGAGAAAATATCTGGCTAAAAGCCTGGTGCCTGGACTCGCTCTCCAACCGTTTTATTTATCTCAGCAAAAACCTTTTTGTCGATTTGGTGAACGATAAAGACAGCGTCATCAGCCAGCTCCTGTTCAATATTCCGGCGCGAAGGACTTCGGGAAAGATCTTGCTGCCGGCTACGCTTCCCGAGGGATATTATTGGTTGCGCGCCTACACGTACAGGATTTTGAAAGAAGACAGCGGCCGGATGTTTGTAAAGCCCGTTTATATCGTCAACCCGAACAAACCGAATCCGCGCGCCCTTGGCGCCTATGTGACGAAGGATGCCGCACCGCAGCCCGAGGATACCGCCGCCCCAAAAATTACCTTCTATCCCGAAGGCGGATCGATCATCTCAGGAACAACCGCGACGGTTGCCTTCCGAAGTGCGTCATCCCATGGGCGCCCGGTAGAAATTTCCGGGTACGTGACGGATCCGCTCCATGATACGGTTGCGCGTTTTTCCAGTTCGCACGGACTGGGAAAATTCAGCTTTGACGCATACAACCCCCGAAAATATACGGCGCATGTCAAATGGCAGGGGCGTGAGGTGCTCTATCCCCTGCCTCCGATCGATCAATTTGCCTACCAGCTGACGGTCGTCAGTAGGGACCAACATATGCTGAAATTGCAAGTCTCGCAGGGCGACTCGCTCTACAAAAAACACAAGCAATCAAAGATCCTCGGGATAAGCAGGGACAGTTTATGTTTTGGCGCCGTCGGGATGGACATGTACCAGGTGAATGTCCCGTTGGCAAATTTCCCGTCGGGAAAAGCTAGTTTCCTGTTGTTTGACGACCAGGACAAATTGGTCAGCCAACGCAACATTTACATCGGCGCCGATAGTGGCCGCATCGTCGCAGCGACGGACAAATCGGATTATTCGCCGGGGGACAAGGTAAACCTCAGTATCGGCGTCCGTTCGCTGAATCCGGCCGTGACCACGTTCCTGTCGTTGGCGGTGACCGATGACCGGCTCACCGCGGACCACGGTGGCGGCACATCCGCCGCCGAAGGCTTGTCGCCGGCAGAAGATGATTCGTTAAAAGGATATTCCGCGGCAGACCTGGATATAGTGATGCTTTCACAACCGCCTTCATACGGCAATTGGGGAACAGGCGCCACAACCGCAGGTCGGATCGTGGTACCGCTTGCGGATACCGACCTGCTCAATATCCGCGGGAAGGTGGTCAATCGGAACAATGAGCCGCTCCAAAAGCATATCGTAAACCTGGTCTCCGGGGACAACCGGTTTTTTCTCGCGGACACCACGGATATGAATGGTCACTTTGTCTTTCCGTTGTCGGAATACGATGATGGCACCAAGTTCAACATGAAGCTTACCGACCTGAAAGGAAGGGGTACGGAAGGAAAAATGATCCTTGATAAAATAGACTATCCGCAGTTCAATACGCCGAGAGCGTTGAAAAAGGGATTTAACAGCGATGAACTGGCAATGATCCGTCGTTACAGGTCCGCCCAGGCGGCTTGGGACCAACCGGTCGTCAGGGACAGCACGATGTTGAAACCCGTGACGGTCGAAGGAAGAAAAAAATTGCCGGACTACGACGAGGCGAAACGGGCGAGTCCGTTCTCGGATGTCATCGGCCGGGATGAACTAAGGAAAGGCGGGGTCGATGAGGTCTTTAATGCGCTGTCGAATGTCCCGGGCCTTACTACCGGCATCAACCGCAACCCTTCCGCCGGCTCGATGAATGTCGATCCATTCTATATCCTGCTTGATGGCGTTCCGGTCAATACCGGCAACGACCTGAAATCCTTTCTCGAATCGCTGGATGCCTCCAATATCGAGTTTATCGAAGTGCTGAAGGGGCCGCTCACAGCGATATACGGGCTGCAAGGGTCCGGCGGGGTGATCCTGATCAATTCACTGGATAAGACGCGGGACGTCGCCCAGGTCAACAGTCAGGGGCTCGCCACCATTTATCCAAAAGGGTATTTCAATCAACCGGACGTCTTTGCGTCGGGTTATGACAAAAAGAAGGGCGCGGCGGCAGCAGCAGCCGGGGCGGCCGCGGAACAAACTTCTACATTGTATTGGAATGCGAATATCCCGACGGACAACCGCGGCAATGCCAAAGTCGACTTTTTCACGGGTGCCCGGCAAGCGACGTATCTGGCGGCCATCGTGGGGGTGACGCCGGCGGGAGATATTGTCGAAACGAAGATCCGGATCAAGTGTAGATAACGTGGCGCGGGCGGGGACCACATCACTACTTCGTCAACTTCACTTTCATTGTCGAAAAATCGATCGGTCCGGACATGTGCTGGTGAACGATCTTCCAGGCCTGCCCCTCTCTTCGGGCGACCCAGGTAAAGCGTTCCTCGAGGTACCGCAACGCCGCCCCTTCGGCGGATACCGCGGTAAATCGAACAAACCCCGTAGCGACAGCCAGCTCTCCGGCTTCCCGGATTTGAATATCCTCAAAGGTGACCACATCCCGATCGGTTCCCAATGAAGCGAACCAGCCGCTGGCCATTTCGCGCCACGCAGGAAGCCCTTCATAGGACCACTGTTGCCACATGTCAAAAACTCTTACCCGCTCATCGAAGATGGAGCAAAATGTTTGCAGGTCTTTTTCATAGATGGCGGATTTGTAAGTGTCGAGGAGCGATTCGATGGGGTGCATAAACTGATTTTTATTAGCCATTCGGCCCGGATTTGCGGGTCATAGATAGATTTGCCTTATGAAACCATTTACCGTTCTTATCCTGACAGTTTACTGCTGCTGCGCCTTTTTCAAGTGCATAAAAAATCCACCCCCCGGCGCAAGATGAAATCTCAGCACATCGTTCTTTTTCACCGCCGTATCCGCCAATATATAGTCAGCGGCATACCGGTCCGCATTGATCCCATCTTTACAGACAATGGCCTGATAGCCTCCGGCATCGAGGAAATCGAGTTTTACCGTCAGGTCTCTTTCATCCCAATTGCTCATCCCGGCGACAAACCATTCAGTTCCTTTTTGTCTTGCCGTAACAATATATTTACCAACTTTCCCATCTAATATGCGGGTTTCATCCCAGGTAGTGGGGATACCGCCCATTAGTTCGGTAAACCGGGGTTCCATCCACGCCTGTGAAGGATTCCCGCCGAATATTTCCATCGGGTTATCGAACACCACAAACATGGCCAATTGATGACTTCGGGTGCCTTGTGTCATCACCATGCCTTCGATCTCCCGAAACCCTTTCCTGGTGGCATTGTTGAATACCAACGGCTCGTAGTCGAACGACCCCGCTAACATCCGCGTGTAGGGAAGCGTAACATCATGGTCAGGGGACACTTTATCGCTCCATATATTGTATTCCGAACCAAGCACCCCTTCCCGTGTGACATTATTTGGAAAAGTGCGATTGAAGCCTTTCGGCGGATAAGCGCCATGATACATGATCATAATATGATGCTCGGCACAGGCTTTCGCAATCCGATAATAAAAACGTACCGCCTTCTGATCGTCCCGATCGATAAAATCCGTCATGATGAAATCGACACCCCACCGGTTGAACCGGTCCAACGCGCTATCCAGCTGCCTGTCAAGGGTATTGGCCAGGGTCCACATACTTATCTTGATCCCGGCCTTTTTTGCATAGGCTGCCAGGGTATCCATATTGATATCCGGATTGACCTTCGACAGATCCGAATTGTCGCTCCAGCCCGCATCCATCATGATCCGATCAAACCCGAAACGTTTCGCAAAATCGATATAATATTTATAAGAATCCGTATTTACACCCGAACGGAACGGCACATTGAAGAGATTGACATGGATGGTCCATTCATCCGTTCCCTTCCCCGGATGAACCCAGGAAGCGTCTCCGATCCGGGAAGGCGGCGCCAACCGGTAGACGATGTCATTCGACGGTAATTCCCTGTCTTCATCGGCAATGATCAGTACACGCCAGGGAAAGGTCCGGCGTCCGCTGGTTATGGCGATGTAATCGGCCCTTTTTGTAACGAGGGCCTGAGGATATTCGCCCGTGGTCATTTTTTCCTCCAGCGGATAGGGCGCAAAAAGGCCATCCAGTTCATTTGACCCTGTACCCGCTAAGAACATCCCCGGGTAGTCTTCAAGACCGGATTCGGTGATCCCGATCTTGCCTCCCTGGTCAAGCGCTACCAATACAGGGTTGTACGCCAGTTCCGACTTCCCGATCTGCCCCATTTCCCTTAGCGTAAAAAGCTCCTCATAACTGGTATGGAAGATATCCGCATCATCCCGTTTGTGTACGCCGGGATAATAGACGAAGGATTTGTTTGGAAAACAGAATCTCGCAACTTCCCTTTCGACAACAATAGAATCCTTAAAGCTCGTCAGGAAACGATAGGCAACCCCGTCATCGTAAGCCCTGAACTCTACCTCATATGGTTGGCTGAATTTTATCGACAATCGATTGTATTCATCTCTTATGATCCTGCGCTTTTCGGGCACTGGCGATACGATCTGGTCAGATATCTTTCGGGTCGAAAATGACCTGATGGCGTTGTTCCCGCAAAAACCCGCTTTGCCGCGAACAACCAGGTCAATATCCGACGGCAAAACAACGGGCCTCCCGTTTTCATAAACAGTGTACTTCAATTCCCTTTCCATCCACACCTTCACGCAGATCTTACCCAAAGGTGAGCAAACGCTCAAGGTGTCATTGCACCAGCCTTCTGTGCCAAACAAGATCAGGCAACAAGCGAACAAGAATTGTTTCATGGAAACCAGTCGGTTTGTATAGACAAATATGCAGCAAATAAACCGCTTGGTGCTCGCTCTGCCCGGCGCGGCCGCAACGAAGCCTCTATTTATGCGCATCTTTTTGGATTATGCGCATAATCTTCCTTTACTCCGGAAAACACATACCCACCAGCAAACTGCCATGTAAATGCTTGATTGAGCGTGCTTCTCCTTTTGGACTTGAATCAACGACCCTCTGATCCTTAATCAGAGTGGATTTAGGTGAAGCTGATTTAACTTAACTGCTTAACTTTCAAATACTTACAATGACATGGCTAACATTCGACGCGATCCGTCTAAAGGTCGTTTGACCTGGTGTTTGTTAGCAAACAATCGGCAAATCAGGGGATTTGCAAACAAGACCTATGTTGCCCGCCACACTTTTTCAACTTTCCTGAAACGTTCTCGCATGAGCACGGAAGTTATCCAGGAGTCATTAGGGCATGCCAATATACGGAGGTGGTTGATGATCCATCATAAACAGTTATAAAGACTTGGCGATTTATGATCGGTAAATTTGTTCAACCAAAAAATATGAATGCAATTCAGTATCAGGTTTTGCGCTATTTACCGGACAGAGTAACCGGCGAGTTTGTAAATCTCGGCAAAGGAACCCTTGGCATTACTTCACGGGATGTGGCAAAGGACCTATATGAAAGGATCGTTCGACGCTACATAATTGATTGATTATCCATCCCCTGTTCAATTGTAAAGTAAATAAACTAAACCTATAAGTTGATTTTATGAAATTAGTTCCTATCTTTGTAGCGGAAGATTCAGACGAAGGTCTTTGGTCTATTCAATTGGAGAGTTCGGCTCAAAGCGAGTTTGAAGAATTTTTCGATCATGTGAATGACGTTGAATGGCTCCACGATTTCTTTGATCAAAATAAGGCTGACTTGCATGGAGGCTTTTTCGGAAGCATGCCGCTAAGTGAAGCAGTTTCGAGGACCTTGGACGAGGCGGAAGAAATGGAAAATTCGTTATTTGATTTTTCGGAGCAGGGTTTCCGGGGGACCGAAACTACGCTACAGCATCTTTTCAAACCCCTGAGTAATTTTGAATATGCCATCAGCCGCCATCAGAAAAGTAAAGCCAGAATTAGGAAGGGATGGCTGCGCTTATATGCTATTCGGCTTGCTGAAAATTGTTTCCTAGTGACCGGCGGAGCCATTAAGTTGACACCGGATATGAAAAGAGGTCATCTTGAATATGAATTGAAAAAATTGGAACAGGCTAAGCGATTCCTCCGCACTAATGGAATAGACTATCCTGAAGATCTAAATGACTATAAAAATGAATAACCTTAGGGAAAAATTGTCCAAGCTGGCAGCCGATCAGCCTTCCAAATGGAAAGCCAAGGCACAATTCCGCCGCGAAAATCGCGACTGGTTGAGAAAATCTGCCGCTATCGCAGTACGGGTATTGGATGCCCTGAAAGCTCAAAATCTTTCCCAAAAGGAGTTAGCAGAACGGATGAGCATATCTCCGCAGCAAATCAGTAAAATTGTAAAAGGGCAGGAAAACCTGACCCTTGAAACCATATCAAACCTGGAAATCGCGCTTGGTATTCAAATAATAGACGAAAAGGCAAATCATAGTAGAACTCTATTTAAGAAGAAGAAGCCGGCCGCGTAGATATATCAGATTCCAAAGAAATCTCGAATGAGTAAATTGACAACCGAGTATGTATACCCCGATTTCAAATGAGTGGCGGAATACACCCCGAATACGCTTTTGTCTTTTTCGAAAAATATGCTGATTACTTTAAGACAGTAAATTCTTTAAAAGATAATACCGAATTGAATTTATTCATTGAGCTAACTTGGCAACACCTTTACATGCTCCATGTGAAAAATATGTATGCCGATACTTTTGCAAAATCTACACCTATTTGAGAATCATACATAATGAAATTCATCGTCTAAATATTGATTCGGTAAAGAACGATTGGTATCACGGAATACTCGTTTTTGAGGGCATGTCATCTTATCGGCTTGGTAAATTTAAAAAGCCTAGAGCAGTTTTTGAACGACTAATCCAATCTGATGGCAAAAAAAAAGACAAATCGAGCGACAACCCTATACTTTATGAAGCCCACTTTTTTTATACTCGTGCTCGTTATTGCAGTTGTCTTTTCAGCAAACTGCCAGGGAACCTCTAAATCAAATGCAGACACAGCCAAAGCAATTGACATCATCGAGCACTATGGCGGGTTCTATTCTGCAAGCGAAACCTCAACCGTGGGGCAGTATTACCTGAAATTCAGCCATGCCCCTTCCATAAAACAATTGGCCGACCTAACCAACAATTGGAATCCTGCGACCCGATGCTACGCCTTTTTCGCACTTTCCGAAAAGGACAGCGCCTTGCTCGATTCAATTCTGCTGACCCATTTACAGGATACCGCGAACGTTTTTATCGTCCTCGGAGATGTCGGCGACCACCAAACCGTAGGAGACTTCTTTTATAATGTGGTGACTGGGCAACTACTCGGAGGCAATGACCTAAATTCACCCGAGAAAAGGCGACTCGATAGTTTAATCCTATTTCGGCCGGGAGTCCTGATCAAAGCAAAACATGACTTGCTAAAGACTTTCCCATTCAAGGAATCCTGGATGCCTCGACTCAGGGAAATAGCATCGGTCGAAAAAAACGGCATTGCCGTAGTCACCCTCTCAAAATATCATGACTCCATCGTCCTTCCTCTAATCAAAAACCTTCTTAAGGATCCCGATCCCCAAGTACAATACCTGGGCCTGTTCGCGGTAAGAAATTGGCCAGATTCAGGGTTTTTCCTGTACATCAAAAAAATTCAGGAAACGCAAATCGGTCCAGCCGCCAGTTATAATGATTGGCAACTCCGAGTGCTTTACCAGGATATCGCCCTATACAAAGACAGCATTTCCCGGGGTCTTATGTTGCGCGCCTTGAAGTACATAAAGGACTGGAAACTAATGCATCACTCTTTTGCAATATGGGTGGCACTCCACAAATATCCCGATCCTATTTATACCCCTGTTCTGCAAAGACTAAAAATAAAATCTGAACATCTCGACGGTCTCCAGGCATTGATTTACGAAAACGACGATTGGGACTACTAGCCCGGGCTTGCCACAAAGACCGATCCGTTAATTACGTCGCCAGTCCCCGCAAAATATCCAGCCTGCTCGCCGGCGCATCCGGCGCAATAAAGTCTGGGATGGTATGCTCATTTCTTCTCGGGCGGCCGAGCCATTCAACCCGCCATTCCGTAATCCGTTGCTCTTTGACATGTACATACTTCCCAAGTTCGGGTTCATCAATATATTCCTCCTGGAGCACAAGTGCCATCGGCGATTCAGTCCCCGGATTTTCCTCCGAATATGAGAGCGCATCCTCATAGGATTCAAAGGAGTAAAAATAGTCGTTACCATCGTCCAGATCGGGGGCTCCCCGCTCCGGATGACACCACACTCGGTATTCAAGAACATCATCCCAGACATACCCGCCTCCGGATTTTGCTTGTGCGGGATAGGTTCCGACTAAGTCCGGATTCTTTGCGAGAGGATAGCTAGACATGATTTAACGGTTTCAATGCAGGGAGGTAGAAGCATTTTTCTTCTGCTATACTAAATATGAAATTCGTAAATTTAGTTTGTAATCAGCTCTTACTTCGCCGCCAAAAATTTACTGGCAAATTACTGGCAAAAATGACAAAAGGCCGCGAGTGCGGCCTTCTAAACGATTGATATCTAGCTCCCCCTGTTGGACTTGAACCAACGACCCTCTGATTAACAGTCCTTTCCTGCGCCATTTCAGTTACTGTTGGTCGTTGTCAGTTACTTCCTAAATAAATTATTTTCACTTTGTTGTGTTGATTACTTTGTAAATTCGCTTGCGGTCATTTATAGGAAACATGTATCAAAACATGTATCAAATTTAAACCTGTTTTTATGAAGAAGGATAGGGTATCAGCTAAGGTCCTTCCGGATAATAGGAGGACGAAAAGCGAAGGCCGATTTCCCCTTAAACTGCGGATTACCTACAAAGGAGAAAGAAAATACTATGGAACGGGGTTCGATGCTAGCGCCGACGAATGGGAGGCCATCAATAGTGCCGGTGTGAGGGGCAATCTCCGGCGAATAAAGAACGATATTGCGGAGGTCGAGAAAAAAGCCCAAAAATGCGCTGAGCTTATAGCACCCTTTTCATTCAGGCAATTCGAAAATGATTTCTTTGAGAAAGGCACTCGTTTTGAAAGCCTTCAATCCGCATTCGATGCTCTAATTGCCCAGCTAGAAGCCAATGAGCAGTGGGGCACCGCGTCGTCCTATCGGACTGCTTGCAACGCGCTTCATCGCTTCAATGCTAAAATTGCATTGGAAGATATAGACGTTGAGTTTTTGCAAAAATTCGAAAAATCGGCTCTTAAAGATGGCAAATCTATTACTACTGTCGGCGTCTACCTCCGAGCCTTACGCACAGTTATCAACGTTGCCATCGACAATGGATCGTTTCGAAAAGATGCTTATCCTTTCGGCAAAAGAAAATATGTCATCCCAACGGGAAGGAACGTCAAAAAGGCCCTAAGTATCCAGCAGATAAAGAAGATTTTTGACTATCCAACAAAACCAGGAAGCTCTCTTGAGATGGCAAAGGATTTCTGGATATTTACCTACTTATGCAATGGCATTAACATGATGGATATTGCCCGGCTTAGGTGGATAGATATCGACACTAATTCTATTCGCTTTATCCGGGAGAAAACCAAACGGACTAAGAAAGGCAATCAGCTAATAATAACTGCGGCCAGAAATAAGCATATAAACGAGATCCTTGACAAATGGGGAATTAAGAACCCATTGCCTGATGCCAACGTTTTTCCCATTATCCGACCCAACGACTCCACAAAAATCGCTCGCGCCAAAATTCAACAATTCACTAAGTTGGTCAATAAATGGATGAAGATACTGGGCGAAGACTTGGGGTTTGATCTTGCCTTGACAACCTATGTGGCGCGGCATTCGTTCGCCACTATCCTTTTGCGGAGCGGTGCGCCGATCTCTTTTGCAAGTCAAAGTTTGGGTCATTCGAATGTAATTACTACACAGAAGTATTTTGCAGGTTTTGAATCGGAGGCTCAGGCTGAATATGCGAAAGCTTTGGTTAAATTCTGACCCTTGGGGCCTGGGCAATCCAAATATCCAATAAGCGAATAAGAATTAACAAACCTATAATCCTAATTATCAATATGTTACAATTTTGTCCACACGAGTTAGCAAAAACCGTGTTTTCACTCTTGTTTTTATCTGTAACTAACTGTTAATTTGACAATCAATAGTTTAACGATCACGCTGGGAAACAATTCAGAAAGTCGTTTGTTAAGATTTCATAATAGGGTTTGGGGCTTTGCTTAGTTTTACAGTTTGTATCTTAACGGAATATGTCAAAAAGAATTAAAGAAATTAGACCGAACCCAGTACTTTCTTCAACGGTTGAAATAAGATTCAATTCTTCACTAAAGAGCGAAGAGACCCTGAGTATTTTCTATGGGGCGTTCGGAAAGGAGTATCCTAAGATTAAAGAAAAGGGAATTCCGACTCAAATAAAAAATCAGGACCCCAACTTACGTTTCGCAGCGGATTATATCCTAAGCAATGACAGTAACTTGATTTCCTTTTCGAATAATGTCGTTGTTTTTGAAAACGTTGGTGGATATGCCCTTTGGCCCAACTATTTCAAAATTATCAAGGCAAACTTGGAGACTTTGAAAACGCTAAATATTGTCAATTCAATTCTGAGAATTGGTGTGAGATATGCTAGTGTATTCAATACCACTAAAAGTATAAGCGAAGTAATAAGCTTCAATTTATCCGTTGGCTATCCTGGATATTCGCAAGGCACTGAGTATTTCAGAGCTGAATTGAAAAGAGCAGGTATACAGCTAAATCTACAGTTGGCTCAAAACGCCATCATTAAAAAAAGTGAAGAAACCTTAAGCGGCTTGTACATCGATATCGACGCTTCTAGGGATTCTAATCTGCCAGCTGCCATAAACGAAGACGTTGCACGGGTAATCGATGATTTGCACAGTGAAGAAAAAGATTTATTTCAGCATTTATTAAAGCAAGATTTTCTCAATTCACTTCAAGTAACCTACGAATAATTATGGAAGGCGTTGAAATAAACATTCCAAATACTGCCGCAACGCAAAGCGGCGTCTACTCTTTTGATTCGGAAGACCATATTAGTCTATTTGCACTATTCGTCTATAACGCCTCTAACCTAATAAAGCGGTATGATTTTGATTGCTTTGATCATAATACCTCTTTCCTACACAGTGGATACGAATCGATCTTTGCCGAAAACAATAGTTCTTCCTTTGTTACATACCTGGGGAAAAAGTCCTATTCTTACTCCTTAGTTCATCAGTATTTTGATAAAATGTCTGGTGTGTTTTCCTCAATAAAATTTAACAAGGCTACGGACAAGCAAAAGGAAATTTCCAACAGGATAGACATTCTGACAAAAGCGTTTGACGCGGAAATAAAAAAATTTGGGTTTTATATTCTTGCAGATAATACTATAGCGATCTATTTATTTAAGAAGATCGCAACTGAAGCAGCCAAAATAAATTTTACAGACAGCTCGGTCGAACTCACTCCGACGAATTCCTTTAAGATCAAACTTCTTCTTCCTGACAACAAATTATTGGTCATCACAAAGCCATTTGGTGAGGTTGATGACTTGGGTCCTGAAGAAGTCATTTTTGGAATTTTTCAAGGAAAAAGATGTCTTATAAGCGATGCAAAAAACATTGTGGACCTGGTAAAAGGTATTAATGAATACTTGGATTCGAAATAAGATCGCGAATTGTATCGCAATAGTTTCTTATCCAATAAAGTTAATTCCTGCTAAGGGTTTTACACGAGAAATTAGTATTCAAAGTCTTTCTGAAATAGGCCCAATAGGGCTTGTAAGGCGCTCATTGAAACTAACCAAAGAAGATACATTTGATAAATTCGGCAGAGTTAGAGAAGATGCGCTTATCTCACATAAAAAGGATGTCCCTGGTCTTTCCCTGAATTTACTTGGCGGCACGTTTCTCACCAAACATATATGCTTTCTCGTAACAAAGGATGCCGGCAAGGAATGGGATGGCCTGGAAACCCAATTGTGGCGGAAATATATAAAATGGGTGACCTATCAAAAACCTTCCATACCCATCTACTTTCTACTAGAGAATTTGCATAATCAGACTTTCCCCTATCATAGAAAGAATGACAAAGATGTTGCCAAAATGTTGAAAGCTTTAAATATCACCCCTCAAAAAGAGGGCGACGATATAAAACTCTATGGCGCTTCAATTATAAAGCACGTCGCATCCCGTCTGAATTACTGGCACGCAGAATTCAGGCTTCTGGATATTGAAGCGCGCGAAACAGGGTCAAATTCTAAAATAGTCCGGGAAAAAGTCAAGTCCTATCCTGATTCAGATATCGCAGATGACATAAAAAAGCAGCACTGGATAACACAAGCCGCAAGTTATGCGCTACATGACATTTTGTTACATACCGCCTTTGATGACCTTGCGATAACTGACTATAAAGAGATAGAAAGGCGTTTCTTTTTAAATTGATGCTGGCTTAATACACTCGATAAGAAGAAATCTCGGATACCAAAATCTATTGTCCTGATCTTTCAATTCTCTGAATTCTTTGAGGCGGAACCCACTCGAGATAATCAAATTGATGTAATAGGAAATTGGTCTATGGTAATGGCGAGTCTGTAGGCTCCCATATACTTTATTTGTAATCCTGAATTCCCTTACGATTTCTGTCTCAGATGCATAATCAAATTTATCGTTTGCATAATTCCAATAAATAGGCCAAAATGATGGATGAGTTATGCAAAAGAGGAAGCTGCCGTTAATAGTGAGTAAATGACTTGCACGGCGGATAATAGCTATTAAGTCTGGAGTTGTCATCAACGACATGTTAGAGAAAATGGTTGTGAACATTCCTGCAACCTCAAGGTCGAGGAAATTTTGGCAACGATATTCTATATTTGCCGCTTGTGACTGCGATTTTGCCAGTTCAATTGATTTGCAACTTAGATCTATGGCTAAAATTTTACCAGCAAATTCTGCAACGGCTCTCGTAAATACACCAACCCCACACCCAAGATCTAGTGTAAATTCCAAATTGCAGTTCTTTAAACAGTCTAGCATGTTTGGAATTAATAGTTCGGAATATGACTTATCAATTCCCGCTGTCAGGTCTTTTAGCCTTTGTTCTGCGATATTGTCCCATTCATGTGCGATTAGACTATACTTCTCCATTGTGACCGTTTAGCCTCAATAAAATGTTTACTAAATCATTAGCAACGAAAAAAAGAGGATGGTCGGCGGAATCAAATTCCTCAATTTTGTGCGTGCCTTTGATTGTCTTTCCTATAGCAATTCGTGCATCATTCCTACCAAATTGGACAATTGTAAAGCGGGACTGTGGCTCATATCCCAAGTTACTATACTCCAGAATAAGGGCCCCTTTTTGCCTTAGTTCCTGAGCAAAATCGTTTGCAATGGGCATACAAACGATAAGTTCACTTTTTTCGGCTTTCTCTATCAACCGAGCCTTAATTTGAGAATCGTTGGTCCATGACATATCTCTAGTAAAAATGGCGATCCTGCCAATATTTGAAATCCAATTGTACATGTAATTGTTAATGTCGGTTTCAGATTTATATCTTTTGGCGCCTTCCTTCACGCTGTTCCAAATTATCACTATTGACGCTGCTGAGAAAACTAGTAGACAGGAGAACTGAAAGGCGCTGGTATATGAAGCACCGTTTGAGAAATAAGGGATCAAAAATCCAATAATCGACGCAAGGGCAGAAATGCTGGAGATCGCTTTCATTTAATAAGATTTAGGAATATGAGTGTTGAATTTTACTCAAACGAAGAAGAATTTTCATTAGTTGTATTCAAGGTCAACAGATGCATTGCCTTTAAAGAGGTTTTTCAGGCCAAAATTCTTGCGGAGAGCATTTGAAAACCTTAGCTAAAGCATTTAAGTGATTAATATTATACTTCGCCCTCCTATTTGGCGTCTCAATGTGAGACACAAAGCTATCGCTCATTCCTAGTTTCTGTGAAAGCTCGATCTGTGAAAGACCTGCCTCTTTTCTTTTCTCCCTTACCCGATCAATTACATATTGCTCGATTTTGGTCATTTGCCTGGATTAAGTACGGCAAGTGACCATTTTGAACTAAAATTATCAATGGTACAGGTACCATTATTTAGATTTTCTTCCTATATTTGGATCATAAACTTAATTTATAGGCAGTAACCGATAAATACCAGCGCTTCCTTAATGGTGGCGCTTGAGAATCTCGCCCGACGAACCTGACAAATTCACCAAACGCGAGAATAGGTTAGCGCCCAATCTCTATATTGCAATAGGGTTGGGCCTACTTATGTCTTTGTGTTTGGCCATCGAAAGGTGGGGGTCTTGTCAGGACCCGTCGGACAAGAGACAGGTAGGTTCCAACCCTTTTTCTTTTGGCGTCGGAGCAGACTTGTTACCCAGCAGGAAATGTTGCTGCGTGAATGCTTAAAACCGACGTCTTATGTCCCGCTTTAAGGATCATCCCAGCTTTTACGATCATCCTATTTGCTTGTCTGAAACGGACAAACAATCTCCAATGGAGGTAGTCAAGGGCTTCTTCGCCGATTATCGGCTGAGCGAGCTCCGGGATATCCAAGACCAAATACAGAAAGTTTGCCTCACTACAGATGATGGCGTTTTTGGCAAGGCCGAGAGTCGCTCAAATCTATTGTCCTACAATGAGAAGTTGATTCGCCTTCTGGAGGCAGCCTCCTATTTGCAGGACTGGTTCGTTCCCCTCGCAAATGAGGTAAAGAAAGAAATCCTGCCGAAGTTGAAAGCACCAGTAAAAAATTTCGACATACGGGTGTCAAACCTAGTAAAAGGAATAAATGATGTGGCGGTCGACGTGTCGAAATTGTGCGTGGTCATTGTCCACGCATGGGCGGCGAAGGCGCACGCTGATCTTGAAATGCAACGCCCCAGCTCCAAAAGGACTGCTCCCCAACCCCAAAACTCATATGTGGATTTGGATAGACTTCATTCCATGGCGCTTACGCTTCAGGGCAAGCTAACCAACCTGGCAGGGATTGCAGTCGATATATTGATCAACGATTTATACAAGCACTGATTAACCCTTTAAAATATGTTATATGCTTAGATATTGTCCAAACCCCGCTTTCGATGGATTTATTGCACTTCCAGCAGGCTGTAATCCAAAAACTGTGATAAAGAGATTTACGGAGGATTATAAATTATATGATTTTCGGTATTGGCTTTGGAGACTAGCGGAAGCCGCATTAACACATGAAGATGAGTTTTCCGAAGGTAGCGAGCGAGAGGATCTTCTGCACTTTATGCACGAACTGGAATGTGTGATGGAGGTGGTTTATCTGGACATTGCAGACAATTCCGCCAAACCGAGCATTAATCTAAGAGGTTAGGAAGGATGTTGAGAACAACCTTCGGAGACGGGGTATTTTTTCGGAGTGAAGTAGATAGTACTTCTACATGCTTATCCCATGAAATGCGGGCGAGGCAAAGGCTAATGCTAGGCAAAATACCCCGCCGCCGAAGCGCCAAAGCCGGACCGGTAGCCCGGCTTTATTCTATCGCTGATCGGCTGCGGCTGCCTGCACTTGGCCAGGTCCTCACTGATCTTTTTCGGCTTGTTGCAGGGCCTGCTGCATTTTCTTGCGGCCAGTTGGCCCAAGAAGCGTATCAAGGCGGTTCCAGGCGTCCTGATAGACCTCGTAATTATATCGGCGACTGCTGGTAGCTGAAGAAGTTTGGATATATTGTTGCCCCAGGCCGAACAGGTAGGTGCACCCTAGGATCAAGACGCCCCAGCCGAATAGGCGCCCGAAAATGATCCGGTAATAGTGGTCGGCATTATCCGCTGGAAACAATAGAAACCGGACCTGGCGCACCACATTCTTCGGTTGCTTCTCTAAAACATCTGTTACTTTTTGCAAAAATTCAGAAAGTTTTGCAACTATTGGGCGAGTATCGAGAGCGGGTGCAACCACCTGGAGGTTGGCTAATTTATCGCTAAACACGTCTACCTTCTCTTTGATTTCTCTAATCTCTTTCCCCAAGTCCGATATTTGCTTGCCAGCGTCTTTTTGATCATTGGCCAATTCGGTCACCGCTGTTACCAGTACCTCTAGTTCCATATTGCATTTCTTTTACTAATGACGTAAGCGCTTTTTTTTCTTTCGCCGGCGGCGTTCTTCCTCCTCCCATGGATCATAGTTAAACCTCCGCCAGCTCCTTTAACCGGCTCAAAAGCAATCTTAATCATGCGCCCGAGGCCTTGACCAGTTGCCGGATGAGCCGATTTTTTGAGTTGGCGGGTTTTTACCTGTGTTGACCGGCGTCCGAGCCCAGCGGCCACTTTATCACGGGCAAGTCCGGTTTGTTCTTCACGTTTTTGCCAATTTTCAGACATTTTGCGGAGGGAAGCTTGCTGGTTTTTAGCCAATGTTTGCTCGATGGTAGCCAGGGAATAGCCGACTTCGCTTCCCTTGATCCGGACTTTTTTCTCATCTTCGAAAGCAATTCCCCTCCCCTTGTCGACCCGATAACCTTTTTCCTGGATTTTACGTTCAAATTCAGGGTACGCGCGGGTGCCTTTGAGCGACTGCCGAATAATTTCTCTGAGCTGCTCTTTTCTCTGGTCATGGCGGGGAATTTGCCGCTCCTTAGCTGAAAGAAACTGCCGGGGACTTAGTACTTGCCGGAGCTCGTACTGCTTCTCCATCCGGCGGCACAAATCGGCTACCCGCCGGTAGCTATTGGAGTCACTGACGGTTTTCCCATCAAAGCCTACTCGATTGGCCACAATGTGAACGTGAGGTTGTTGGGTGTCTTTGTGAAGAATACAGACGTATTGATTATTTTCAAACTGAAATTCCTTGGCTGCCGCTTGTGCGACCCCTCGCCACTGCTCATTGGATAGCTGATCTCCTGGGGCCAGGCGGATCGCCAGGTGAAATACCGGCTTTTCGACTTTCCTGTTTAGCTGGCGGACGTCTTTAAATTGCTCGTAAAGCTCGCGCTTGTCACCAAAACAAAGATTGCATTCTAGCACTTCGGCGCGATTTTTATGCTGGACCTGTTCCTCTTGGGAAAGTTCTATCTTCTGTTCTTCGGACAAGGATCGCTTATCCTCCAAGCAATAACTGAGACAGTGGTAAAAAGACTTCCCGATCATAACCTTCCCGATCATTGTAAGTAACTTTTAATATCTTTTGCCAGCTGGCGGATTCTAGAGGCGTCATGCAGCAACTCGGCACGTTCGATGGCATTGAGTTCATCCTGCCGGTTTCGCTTGTAGGCTACTTGGTTCATGTTGGCAGCCAGGTGATTTAAGGTACCGGTCATTTGTAAAACTTCTCTTGGAAGAATTTTGTCATTCCGGTCAATTTTCCCGGTCAGTCCCATTTTTCGGAGGTATTCAGACACGGAAAGATTTACGGACTTGGCCCTTGCTTCGATAGCTTTCCGCTCGATTAGGGAACACTTCACCCCCAGGAGCTGATCCATTTTCACCGCCTTTTTGGGTCGACCGCCTTTCTTCTTCCTATTGTTGGCATGCTGGTCCATGGTGCTGTCTGCCGCGTTTTCCGAATGCGAACCATGAGGAAAGTCTCCCCCCTGAATGCGAAGCATGAAGGGGGCCAGCGTTTCGGTTATACCGAAACATAGCTGGCTACCTTAAACTCCGAGTCTCTGTCAGTATCCATGCGCTCGAGAACCCGGATATTAAAGTGAGGCTAAAGGCTGCTATTGCCCTTCCTCAACTGCCCTCTTTCGCTTTCGTCCTGTTTCTGGTTTCTCCGACCCAGTGTTGGATGTTTTAGTCAATTCCTGGCCGAAAATCCGTGGATCAAGTTGTCCATACCGCCGTAGCTCTGCCTTCAGATCCATCCAAAGCTGAATGTTGAAATCGGCCAAATCCATGAGTTCGTCGACGGTTAGTTTGTGGGGATTTGATAGTCCGGAGGGGGCTTTGCTGTCGGATTGTTCCTCGATCAGGGACAAAATATTGGGTGCGTACCCTTCGCCGATTTCGAGCGTTTTGCTAATCGCCACACTATTGCCGAAGAGCTTAATTTGCTTTCCACTGCTCAGTTGCAGGGTTCTTCTTTTCAAGTCTGCCATAATTTGTTTATTATAATTGTGAAAGAATACATATCAGTCAGGTCTTTTTATACCGCTTTCGGTTTTCCAGCATTCGTACCATCGGGTCCGGCTTTTCTTCGTGCTTTTGGAATTTATCGACCCAGGCTAGGAGGTCCCTGAGCTTAACCAGGTATCCCTTACCAATCTTTGTAGCGGGCAGGTTCCGGTGATGGATATAATACCGGACTGTGCCGACAGGACGTCTCACGATTTCAGCAGCTTCCGTCAGGTCCAGAAGCCTTTCTGGATCAATAATGCTTTTTTTGGGTGGGTTTTGGGCTGTATCGGCTAGCCCGTTTACCGTCGTCTGTAATTGGTCCAGTTTGGAAAGAATTAGGTCGAAAGGATTGGTCGTTTGCATACCCGTTGTTTTTAATCGCTGTCAACTGGGTGCAATTAAAATCAAGAAATGGTGAAAATTAGGCCGATTAGGGAAGGAAAAAGGGACAATTAGGTAATGCCTAAAAACCTATTGTAGTTTAGTTATTTTCAATGCTTTCAACTTGGACGAAAGCACTTTATATTGCCGGTCATTCCTAAATTCAGACAGGAAACTCCTGAATTTCCCAATGCTGTTGCCGGAGTATCGCAGGTAGGCTTCGAAAATTTGTTCGAGATTATATTCCTTTTTGAAATAATGATGCTGATAAAAGAAGTCGATCATAGCGGCTGCGCTGCCGTTAAAACCATACGGGTTTTTGCCATTCGCCAATTGGGCAACCGGTGAAAACAGCTTGAAACTACATCCGGCTTCTTCCATTTTTCCCTCAATAAATCGCTGGGTAAAAGCCGAATCATCATCAATTGGACACAGCATTTCCGGGAATGTGGATGTGACCGGGTTGGGCTTTGGGGACTCCGCCATGGTTGGCGGCACAGGGTCTGCTGGCTTAGTTCTTGGGATTTCCGGGAGGGGGTTGGTTATTGCGGTTATTCTCTTTTCGACAGCCAAAAGAAATTCCCTTCGGTTTTGCTCATCAAGCGCCGTTACGGCGGTATAGTACTCGTATTTCTTCATGCTGCCGTGTTTGAGATAGCAAAACCGCAGCTCGTCGTTGGCATCGGCCGGCTCTGGTTCTTTATAGGCAACGGGATACGCAAGAAGAAGTTCCCGGCAGCGAAGTAAAACGGGAAGCTTTTGATCATCGACAGTCGCCAGGAGCCGCAGAAGGAAGCTTTTGTTAAAGGTCCAGAAAACGTATTTTACCAAATCCTCGAAGTGATTTGTATTCCAAAAGGACGCCTCCGTAATGGTAAACGGCGTACTAAGTAAAGAAATACAGTTGCCTGTCCGAAGGATTTGGGAAATATATTGTTTCCAAAGTCCAAATCGACGGTGGAATTTACTACTGATTTTTCCGTCCACCGATACCTCATTAAGGTAATATTTCCGCGAAAGGTAAATGGTGAAAAAACCTATGGATTTCCTTTTGGGCATTAATAAGGTTTCTGGAAAATTGTATATGGAAAGTTAAGGAATTGTTCGAAGAATTCAATACCGCGCACCTGCCTCGGCCCATCCGGTGGAGGCTTTGCCGGCGGATCAAATATTGAAATTGTACACGGACGTCTGAACCAAAAATTGGTCTTAGTCAGAAAAAATAATCGATATTAAATAGCATTGCGCGTGAACTAATTATTTGTGCTCTCCTTTGAAATGTGGACCGATTTTAAGGCATTGTTTCCGTCAAAGGTCGGAAAATACATTAATGAAACTTTGGTTGAATTGATCGTGAAATCTCCGCTGTATCTGGTTTCCAAATCAATCACATAACGATGTGCCCCTTTACTGATTTCCTCCGAAAACAGCAGCACTTTGTTTTTGAGGTATTCGTAGTGAGTAGCCCAACTGTCCTGAATTTTCGAGGCATAGGTGCACCCCGCTGGAATTGGGATTTCGACCATTGCATAATCTGCCTCCTTCAAAGCCTCCACTTCCACCACCATTTCAATTTTTTCACCTGCAGTTAAATGGTTAAGTCTTTGCCCTTTTCTTTCAAAATAACTATGTATACGAAAGTTGGAGCTATCCGTTTTAGGGTTCCTATTCCGATCCTGCTGGTAAAGTGTAAGATAAGTAAGTCCACCACCTGATTTTGAAATTTGAATCTCATTCATCCCAGTATTCTTCATGGTCGCTTTGAATGGGTATTCTTTTATTACAAAACTGCTATCACCGGCAATCTTAATCATGGCCGGCTCTTTAAAATTTCCATTCTCCTCCAGTACATAAGGTAGTAACGCCGAAACGATGGATGCGCTGGAGACGGTGTTTCGCCAATAACCATTTCTTCTTTGTTCCAGAAAGTATTGAGCAATTGAACGCAAAGTTCCCTCTTCATTTCCCTCCTTTCTCAATACTTCAAAGGCGAGTACCGTAGTAATTTCTTCATCATTGTACCAATAAAAGGTCTCATTTCCCCAGTGAACGCCGCCTAATAGACTTCGTGTGCCTTTGTCCATAAGCGCTTTCAATTTGTTGCCGTAATCCATCTTTTGTTCCTGCATGACTTTTATGTATTGCCATTGCTGATGTATATCCAGGGAATCGTATGCGATTTTGTCCAGCCAAATTTGATAATTGATCACGTGCTTTGCCTCACTCATCACCGAAAGAGTGGAAAGAAGATCTCCTCTTGATAGTAGGGGCATCTGGTTTTGAAGATACAGCAGCCCGTTTCTAATATTTGTTTCAATCATCCCTTCCGATCTGACTGGTAACAAGGCGTGGACAACATACTGAGTAATGAAAAGATTTGGTCTTCCATTCTCCCACCAGCTCCAGCCGCCTTCAAAAGATTGGTTTTTCTGCAATTTTGTGATCAAATACTGGATTGATTTTTCACCGTCAAACCTTTCGCGTAACCAGGCCTTAAGTGCTTTTTCCATCAGCAGCCCGGTAAGTTTCGAAGCCGTTTGCTCCATGCAATAGTAGGGGTATTTCTTAAGGTGGTCTATCTCGTCTAATAAGACGTCCAACGTGTTGTTTTCAGCGTAGCATTCGATATTCCCCTTGGTAAACGGTGGCCTGAAATCGACTGTAGTATCTCCTGCCAGGACCCAGAATTGGCCTTTTGTTTCCAATGTGCCAATAGGTATAACAGGTATCTTCTTTTCTTCCAGATCTTGAAAGCCCGTTTTGCTTTGAATATGATAAGCAGCCGTTACAGTATCTGTTTGTTTCGTACCCAGGCTAAATTTCTGGATGTCTGATCCTCTTGAACGCAGGTTTATGTTGCATTCCTGTACGTCCTTTCCATTAATCCGGAAATTAGTAACCAATGAGTACGCATCGGCGCTGTAGTTCAGCGTTTTGCCCACAATCTCCACACTATCGCCTTCCACCAGGAACTGGGGTAAGCTGACTTGAGCCGTCAATGGCTTGAAAGACTTTACGAAACTGGAAGATTTCCCCATCCTCCTATATTTGTCCATTCCCAGGACATAGGTCTGCCAACCAGTCACATTATCAGGATATTCCACCTCGAATTTCACCGTTCCATTTTTATTTGTAAATAGTTCCGGTTGCCAGAAAGCATAGTCCCTGAATTTATTACGGATACTCCTTGTATTGGTAGTAATGACAATAACCCCATTGGCCGCCCTTGCCCCGTAAGTAGCCGTTGCTTCTTCTCCCTTGAGGATATTCGTCGAGGCGATCATATCGGGGGAAATATTCTTTGGCAGCTCATCATAGACGATCCCATCAACCACATACAATAGTTGTTGGCTACTCGCTATACTTGAAATACCTCGAAGGGTAACAATTTCAGCATTTCCCGGCTCGCCTTGTTCTGAAATAGAAACACCTGCAGCTCGTCCCTCTAGCACGACCCCCGCCTTCAAGCCCGAATTGGTCAGTTCCTCACCACTTACGGACATAACAGATCCAGTCACATCTCTTCTTTTGGCAAAGCCATACCCCGATACTACCACCTCTTCCAAATGTTGAGTGGAAATAGACAACGGGACCTCCACATATGTTTGGCCACTTTCGGAAACATTGACTTGCATATCCTTTCCCACATAACCTATTGCGGAGACCATTAACGTGCATTTGCCGGGCTTTATATTCTGAATCGCAAAACTGCCGTCCACCAGCGAATTCGTTCCAGTCCGTGTTCCTTTCAGGAAAATGCTTGCCCCGGGTATCCCACTTCCGCCAATTTTGTCAATAACCTTTCCATAAATACCCGAACTTCCATTTTGATAACTGGGCATGTTCTCTCGTGAAACGGTGGCCGGTCTCAAATCCGGAAGCTCCGCTTTAGGTTCAGGATTGGCAGCTTCCTCCTCCCATTGAGCTACCAACCCGCTTTCCCTCTCAAACAACGTCTCATCGGTTCTTAAACAAAATGTTTGATTTTCCCGAATAACAACTCGTTTGAACTCAACGCTGTTCCAAAGGCTGTCCACAAGTATCAAATGATAAGTACCGGATGTCAAATTCGAGATCGTTCTCCAGCTACCAGGTAAAATAACTTTCTCTTCTGGCTTTCCGTCGGGAAATAGAATAACATAATTCAAGCTGTTCTTCGCAGCGGCCGTAAAACATAATTTACCGCTCCCCTCTCTCGCCCATGCCGACCTGTTTTCGCCCAATGTCTTCAAATACCTGATCTTCCGCGCTACAGGTTCCTTGTAGTCGATGACAGGTAAAGTCGGAATGGTGTCACCTAAGATCCATAATGGCGATTCAATTTTACCGAAGCGCGCTTTCTCCTTTTTCTCAGGAAATAGCTTAATCCTTTCCAAACGGAGGATGCTTTTGGATAAATCATATTGATACCCAGGTTCAAACTTAAAATGAATGTCAAAAACGCGTGGTGCAAAATAATGGAGACTATCGCCTCTGACGAAAGGTCCGGCTACATGGGGGTAATCCCCGGAAAGCTTCACAAGTCTTTCCTGTTGCCAAATGTAACCATTGTTTGTATGGCTATTATTGTCCAGGCGCCACAGGCTATTCTCCAAAAGTGATTTCTCGTCGTTAGAAAGAGTGTCGGACAATGCTTTCACTTTGGCATGTTCGGGAAGGTGGTCCAAATCGAAGAAAAGGTCATGCTTGTAAAACGGCTGCAAATAAACACTATCAATTTCCACGAACTTATTTAAAAGGCGGATACCAATTTGACTGTATCCCAAATAGGCTTGGTAGGCATCTTTCATTTTGTCTGTAACACCATTGTAATAAACTAGTCTCCGGTTCAAATATAGCAGGTAGATCTCCTGCCTTTCGCCCTTGACCACCAGATGTACACTCAGTTCGGGTATAAAATCGCTGATAGGAGTTACTATATCGAGCACCGGTTTTTGCGGAAAAAGCATTTGGTAGTATGGCATGCTGTCCAAACCAAATTTCTTTATCCAGGCAGGGTGAGCCCCTAAAGGATATTTCTCATATATATCCCCATCGTCTTCTTTAAACTTATCTCTTTTTATCCTTGGCCTGATTTTGTATCTTACCAGATAGGGAGGTTCTTGCACCCGAATGTCTTTGCTGAACTGGCTGTTGTAACTCATCGCGGTAAGATTCACCCCAGCCACTGGTTTTTGATGGTAGTCCTTAACCTGTATTTCAATGGAATCCTTTTGCCCTGGAAACACCTTTTCGCTGCCCTTAACATCAATGGTGAGGATTTTATATAGTAAGGCTATCGTTTGCTCCTTTGCTTTCTCTTCTCCCTTCCAATAATATTGCCAATTGACAATATAAGCTCGCTGTTTGTTGGTGTGTTGTGTTGCCCAGGATATTTGATCATCACTGCTTTCTCCCAGACCTACTATTTTATTCCCGTCGAACACAGTGAACGATACCGGTATCTTATTAGGATTGCTGAGGATAAAGCCGAGCGTATCCCCTCTGCTCACCCGGCTGAGGGTTACATCATAGTCGTCCGTGATGACCGTCTTAACAGAGTCTGCTACCTTTTCACCTTTGAAAAGATAAAAGGTATACTCGTCGACCAGCCCATTTAATTTTAGACTAAAAGGATACCGCACGGGCTTGGTCTCGAATTTGTCATCAAATAAACGCAAGGTGCCTTCTGCGGGAACAATTTTGCCATTTTCCTTGTAAACGGCAATAACGGAATCTCCTTTGACAAAGGAAGTGAATTCAATTTCATGCGGTCGATAAGATATTTCTATTTCTTTGTCCTGTAACTCGTTATTACTGTTCTTGAATTCAACAAGAGCCTTTATTTCCAGGTTGGCATCGGGCAGTTGGTGCGTATCAAGATCAAACTGTGTTTCCCCGTTCGTTTGCAATGCCTTTTCCTGTACAAATAAGGTGTCCGGGATATATATGGAGTCTTTATAAAATTGGTTGATGTTACTCGTCGTTAAGATGAGTTTAACCCGGCCGTCCAACAAGGGTTGTCCATTCGAATTATTAGCCGAGGCATAAAAATGCATAGTATCGCCGAAATAATAACTGTCCTTTTCAGCGCGGGCCTGATAACTGGATATTTCATCCAGAAGATAGTCCTCGATCCGAAAACTTTTCGCCAGGATCCTCTTGCCGTCCTTGTTCTTTAGAACAACGGTGTAACTCAGATCTGACTTTAAGGTATCGGAAATCGAGAATTGGAAGACATAGGACCCCGGTGAAGACGCCTGGATGGTCTTTAGGAAGACTTTCCTACTGTTCCCTGCGAAGTAATACTCCAAAAATACATCGACGGGTTTGTTGTACTGCTTCCACCTTTTGGAGAACACATAGGCCTTCCATTTCACGGTATCGGCTGGCTTGTATTTTGGTTGATCAAAAACAATCATCCCGGTGGTACCCGCGCCGGAAGAAGGATAGCGGTGCGCAGGTTTTATCAAATGCTCGATCTTTTCAGGTAACCAGGATAGCGTCCTCACCGGCCAGGTTTTCTTTAAATTGATCCATTTTTGTTCGGCCACGGAACGGTCCAATTCGTCTTTAGCGGAAAGAGAGGTAAAAAGAGTGTCATTTGGGGCATACACTTTTACAAGTGCCTTGTCCGGATACTTTTGCATTACCCGGTAACTTTGAGCATCTTTTCGGTATTTTGCCTCCTTCCCGTTTACCCAAATTTTCGCCGCATCGATAAAATGGTCGTTTCTATCCTTCAGAAGCAATTGGACTCGTTGCTGATTGTTGATGGGATAGACGAGCAAGTTCGATACGCCAATAAGATTGGCATGAACTCGATTGTCCTTAATGGCGATCAACACATATTGCCCTGTAGGTAATTTCTTCTCGTCCACACTGTCGCTGGGAAAGATAGCAACCGGGCTATATGAAAGGAACCGATCAATATCGATGCTATCCTTCAAAATATATTTTTCGGCATCGGCGGCCTTGATTTTATAGGCAAACACCTGCCAGCTTTCTTTTTTAACGCTGGTTAAGTTGACCTGAGCAAGTAGAATTTCTGAAAGAAAGAGAGAAAAAAGAGTTAGGATTAGCGATTTGTTCATGAGGGGGCAGTTGGTTCACTATTTCAGATGCACACACACTGAAAAATACATACTATTTAGGTAAAGATTTGATTTTGAAATAGATAATAGACGTACCTCAGTTGGTTTGCTTTGCTTTTTCCCTCCTAAAAAGCAACAAATGGCCGCTTGGTAAATACATCAATGATAAATACTTTTCTGAAACACCTTCGAGAGAATAAATGAAATGATCGCCAGTCAACTTATCAATTGTTATTAAAGAATCATTTTGTATCCGATATCGCTCACTACTTTCCAGCTTCTTATCATAGTAATCAAATTTACGTAATTTGGTAAAGGTCACCTCAGATCTCTTATCCTCCTCGGAAACCCACCTTCCAATAATTTTTGCCTTATTCAACGAATCTGAATTTTGGCCGTATGACAATATACAGATACATATAAAATGCATAAGAGCGAATGTCTTCATCAGTTAAATATAGAAAACTGCTGCGATATTGCCGATCAATTACCTCGTTAAGATAATACCGTCGCGAGAGGTAAATGGTAAAAAAGCCTGTGGATTTCCTTTTGAGCAAGTTCCATAATTGGCAATTTTGAAAAAGCTCTTGCGCAAGGAGAAATTATTGACCTACACACGCATCGATTTCTGGGAAATTGGATGTCTTTGGTGACTTGCGAGGATGTCGATTCCTCCTAGAGGGCGACTAGCTCGGCGAGTTTGGCCGCGACATCTACCATCGGATTTTCTGCAGTACTCAGCCCACTTCGTGAAGCGAGCATGGGGCTGACTTCGCGGAGAGCTTCATAGGTTGTCTCGTGCACGATGGGGACGAGCTGGTCACGCGCGAGGAGTACGGACAGCTCTTTGTCGGCGATGCCCTGATCTTGAATGCGGCGTAGCAGCGCAGGAGTTACCAGCACGATCCCGACACGCGACTTCGCTAGTCCCCTGTCGATTTCGCGGAGCAGTGGCGTGCCGAGGGCGACGTCCTTCTCGCTGAACCAAACTGAGACGCCGCGTGACACGAGCAAATCGTGCAGTTCCTTAGCGGCCTTGCCCCGATCATCCCATGCATGGCAAAGAAAAACATCCCAAAGTTCAGGCAGCGTCGTCCGTCTTTCAACGGTTTCGCGGAACGGTGTGAGTGTCCGTATTTCGGCAGGCGTGTATACCACGGATGAACCGGCTCGCGACCAGCGCGGCCTTGAACCGCTCCCCGATCCGCCTACGCTGCTTCGACCACCGGCGCTGCTCCCTGACGATGGGTAGGACGAGTACGAGAATGACCTGTTGTCACCGTAGCCGCCGCCGTGTACAGGGCACGCCGCTCGCCCGCTTGCTGTGCGATGACCCTTAATTGGTGCCGTGCATCTTGCCATGATGTCAAAGATAAAAATTATCGTCGACGATGGATAACCAGAAAACATGTATCAAAACATGTATCAAATAAAAAAGCACCTACTGCAGTATGCCATATAAGTGCCTGATTATCCGCTCCCCCTGTTGGACTTGAACCAACGACCCTCTGATTAACAGTCAGATGCTCTAACCAACTGAGCTAAGGAGGAATATGTCTCCGGGAAACCCGCCCGGCCGCCCCCCCCAAAAGGGGTTGCAAAAATAGGGATTCCGGGTGAAAATGTCGCCCCCTAAAACCATTTTTTTAAAAACCCCCCTTCGTCGATCCCGATAAAAAGCCCGTCCGGCCGCACCTCCACGGGATAAGTCCTGAGCCGGTACCCCTCGCCAAGCGTATCCCGTCCGGTCCGGAGGCTGAACCGCAAGTTATGAACCGGGCAGACAACATTGCACGACCGGTCAAGATAGCCGTCGGTAAGCGGCGCCCCGGCATGCGGGCAGCTATGCGCGAAGCCAAACCATTGATCCCCATCGCGCGCAACACAAAGCGTCTTGCCATCCACCGTAACTTCAGCCACCGACCCGGGAGTCCATCGGAGGTCAGCCGCGGAATCGGCGAACTTGTGCCACTTGTACTTTGAAAACGCCATCGTTAGCTAATAAAGGAATTCGGATTTGTAAGGATATCTTACCTTATAAAGCGTCCTGACTTTTTCGAGGATGGTCTTGCGCAATTCGTCAAGATTGCGGCGTTCGGTAGCCGAAACGATAACGCAGTTGCCGGTGGTTTCCCTTTCCCAACGCTCGCGGAGTTCGCTGAGTAACTCTTCTTTGACGCCCGCCTCCAGCCAGGGATCGAAGTTGCGGGTCTCATAAAGATCGATCTTGTTAAAGATCGTCAGCATGGGTTTGTCAAAAGCATTCAACTCCTGGAGGGTTTTATTGACAACGCCCAGCTGCTCCTCGTACCGGGGATGTGCGACATCGACGACATGCAAGAGGATGTCTGCTTCCCGCACCTCATCCAGCGTGCTCTTAAAACTTTCAACGAGGTGATGCGGCAGTTTCCGGATGAACCCGACGGTGTCGCTCAACAGGAACGGCGTATTCTCAAAAACAACCTTGCGGGTAGTGGTGTCGAGGGTCGCAAACAACTTGTTCTCGGCAAACACCTCGGACTTGCTAAGAAGATTCATGATCGTCGACTTGCCGACATTCGTATATCCGACGAGCGCAACCCGGATAAATTCACCCCGGTCTTTGCGCTGCGTGAAAGCCTGTTTGTCGATCTCCTGCAGCCGCCGGCGCAACAACGCAATCTTGTCGCGGGCGATCCGGCGGTCGGTTTCGATTTCCGATTCACCGGGACCCCGGGTGCCGATGCCGCCGCCCAACCGTTCAAGGTGTTTCCACATCCCCCGAAGTCGTGGCAAAATATATTGATACTGAGCAAGTTCGACCTGCAGTTTCGCCTGGGCCGTCTTCGCGCGGCTTGCAAATATGTCGAGGATCAGGTCGGACCGGTCAATGGTTTTGGTGTCGAGGATCTGTTCGATGTTGGAGATCTGGGAACCGCTCAATTCGTCGTCAAAAATGACAACCCGGATGTCGCGCGCGGCAATATAGGCTTTGATCTCTTCCAATTTACCTTTCCCGATAAAGGTCTTGCTGTCCCGGTGCCCTAATTTCTGTGTAAACCGTTTGACGGTGACTGCGCCGGCGGTCTCGGCCAGAAAAGCCAATTCATCCAGGTACTCCTGGACTTGTTCTTCCGTCTGGTCCCTATCCACTACACCGACCAGGACCGCCCGTTCTTCCTTCTCAATGTTGTATTTCTTTTCTAACAAACGCGGTGATTTTTCTGCTGAGGTGCAAAAGTACGCATTGCCTCGCGGAATAGGGAGAGAAAAATGCCGGTAAATGCGCCCTACAATCCACTGATGACGATCCCGCCGGAAACGGGAAACACAGATGGACCGGCAGCGGGTTTGATCAGCGGGTTGACATGGATCTGTGCAAAGAAACCGATAAAGCCTTTGCTAACCCGAAAGGTCGGGGTGAACTCCGCCGTGCTGAAGAACTGCTTGGAGCTATTTTTTACCGTAAAAACTCCAAGGGTCTGACCGGTGGCGCTCACCAGGGTCCTGCCTTTGGTATACGCGCTCATCATTAAGCCGATCTTCGTGCCCACCGCGAATTTCCAACTGTGGTCCATGTGTTCGGGATCGAGTGAAAACCGAAGCTCGACAGGGACTTCAAGATAGGTGGTCGTTAGCTTGTACTTCTTATAATGGTTGGCCCCCTCTTCATCAGGAAAAGCAAGGGTCTGATTCTGGTAGGCTGCTACCAGTACTTCCTGGTGGGCGAAATAAATATTGCTGGAGCCCAGACCAATCCCGGCGGCTACGGCGAAGCGGGCGTCCGTCTTGAACGGCCACGCATACATGAAGTAAAAATTCTCGCTGTGGTTAAACCCTTTGATATTCATACTGTCCGTCGAACCTACCCAATTGTCGTATCCTAGCTCGAACATAAAATGATCCTGGGGACGTCTGGGGTCCAATTTAACCTTACTCCAGTCTTTCTGTTTTGTATTCGTGTGAGGCGGAGCGGGTTGCGGCTGGGTTACGGGACGTTTGGCGGCTGTGGTATCGGTTGCGGGAGGCGGATTGGTTGGCTTTTGTTGAGCGAAAACAGCAGTTGTGGCGAACGTTACCAAGGCAGTTAAAACGTATTTCTTCATAATGTCACTTGTGGGTAAATTCAATGTTCCGGTTGACAAAAGTATCGTCCTTACGGTTAATAAAAGGTTAAAGAAGAGGCCGGGCGCAAGATATGACTTTTTGCCTTACTTTCGGGCCCTTAACGAACCAAAACCGGGCAGCGCCTGGTTTGCAATCGAAACGTAAATCACCATGGCAGCCGAGCGGAAAGAGAAGCTAGCGGGTTGGGGCAACTACCCTTTGAGCGAATCCATTCCATTGTTTCCGCGAATCGAAGAAGACCTGAAAAGCGAACTGAAAAAAACACCGCTGATTGCGCGTGGGTTGGGCAGAAGCTACGGGGACCAGGCTATCAATGATGACCGTTATGTGGCCATCTGCACCAAATTGAACCATTTTCTCCATTTTGATGAGAAGGAAGGGATACTCGAATGCGAGGCCGGGGTGAGCCTCGAGGAGATCATCACGGTTTTTGGCCCAAAGGGATGGCTACCGATGATCTGTCCCGGCACCAAATTCGTCACGATCGGCGGAGCCATTGCAAACGATATTCACGGGAAAGCGCATCATATCGACGGTTCCTTTGTCAATTGTGTGCTGTCCTTCTCCATTCTCCTGGCGGACGGCTCGACGGTTGAGGCCTCGCGGACGGAGAATAGCGATCTCTTCTGGGCAAATTTCGGCGGCCTGGGTCTGCTGGGTGTGATCCTGAAAGCCAGGATCCGGCTGAGGAAGGTGGAGACGACATACTTCAAGCAGAAGTCGATGGTCATCAAAAACCTGGACCACATGCTGGAAGCGCTTGAAAAATACGATCATGACTACAACTATTCCGTGGCATGGATCGACGCCCTGGCGAAAGGCGGCAAGCTGGGGAGCGGCGTGCTGACGCTGGGAAATGCGGCCAGACTGGACGAGCTTCCGGAGAAGCTTAAGGCCAATCCCTTAAAACTGCATTCGACCGGCAAACTGTCGGTGCCTTTCTTTTTTCCTTCGTTTACATTGAACGGCCTTACTGTCCGCATCCTGAACCGGGTGATCGCTTTCGTCCAGAATTCGCCGAAGCAGTTTGTACACTATGAGAAGTTCTTTTTCCCGCTTGACGCGATCAACAATTGGAACAGGGGCTACGGCAAACGCGGGTTTATCCAATACCAGTTCGTCATCCCGGAGGAGAATGGTAAAAAGAACCTCACGGAGATCCTGGAAATGATAGCGGGGAGCGGATGTACTCCTTTTCTGAATGTTTTTAAGCGCATGGGCGAGGCGCAGGGAATTTTATCCTTCCCCTTCTCCGGCTATACGCTGGCGATCGATTTCCCGGTTACAAAGCAGTTGCTGAGTTTTACGCCAAAACTGGACGCAAAAGTGCTCGCAGCCGGCGGACGGCTGTATCTCGGGAAGGATGCCCTGCTGGAAGAAAACATGTTCAAGGCAATGTATCCGCAGCATACGGAGTGGCTGGCGATCAAACGCAAATACGATCCGGCAAATGTCTTCAATTCTAATATTTCCCGGAGGCTGGGCCTGAACGCATAAATTTTTTACGGATACGGCTGAGCGTTTCAAGCGTGACCCCGAGATAGGAAGCTACATATTTCAACGGGATGCGGTTGGACAGCCCCTGATTCCCCATCAGAAAATGCCGGTACTTATTTTCAGCTTTTGTCAGTCTGGCGATGAATGCCCTTCGCTCCGCATCGGCGTAATAGCGTTGAAGGATCTTCCGGGCAAGGATATTGGCTTCGGGGAAGTTTTCGTACATCAGCTCCAGTTCCGCGAGCGTCAGTGACAGCAGCTCGCATTTTTCCAGGGCCTGGATGTTTTCGATGGATTTCGCGGATTCGTCAAGGCTCAGGATGGACGAGACCAACTCATTCTCCGCGACAATCCAGGTCGTGATATCTTTTGAACCTTCGCGCGTAAACCCTCTGAGCGCCCCTTTAATAACAAAATAAATGTGCTCGCAGACCATTCCTTCCTTCAGGAGGAGCTTGCGTTTGGCTACCGTGCAGGAGCGGACATGGCCCCGGAGATATTGCTGTGCTCCGGGGCTCAAAGGATAAAGTTGGCTGAGCGCGGTCAACAGCGACGCTACAGCTTCCGGTTCAGGATGCCTCATGGTTCAGGGCGTGGGTTTATCTCAATTATTTTCCCTATAGAAAGCACAAACGGGATTCATCACGCAGTGCGGGCAATCCGGCCTGGTCGGGCGGCAGGTTTCCCTTCCGAGGAAGGACATGGCCATGCCGGCGTCCCACTCTTTTTTCGGCAGTATTTCCATCAACTGCTCCTCGACTTCCTTCGGGTCTTTTCCATCGGCGATCCCCAGCCTGGGCGCTACACGCATCACGTGGAGGTCGACGATGATCCCTTCCGGCGGTCGGCCGGCTTCCCGGAGAATGACATTAGCCGACTTCCTGCCGATACCGGGCAGGGCGGTTAGTTGATCCATTGTCATGGGGATATGGCTGTCCGCCTTGACCGTCGCGGCAATTTTGGTCAGCCAGTCCGCTTTATGCGCAAAGTTGCGGATGCCCTGCAGGTACGGGAATAAGTCCCTCGATGACTTCACCTTGGCGAGTGCGGACATATCCGGATAGACGTTAAACAATCCCGGCGCCTTGGCATTAATGACGTTATCGGTAGCCTGGGCCGCGAGCACGACCATAACAACCAGCTGGTAAAGGTTCTTGTACTCCAGCGGATGTTGCTTTCCCTTGTACTTTTTTAGCAAGGGCCGGATAGCTACTGACCAGTTCGTCTTTGCGGACATGCCGTTCAAATTACGAAAAACCACGACTTTTCCAAAAGCCGCGGTGAAAATGGGTCTTTTTACGGGTGAGCTGGCCGCGAAGCGGCGAAAAAAGGGCCTGCGCCTGCTGCGCAGGCCCGGAGAGGCCGGCCATCCACATTATTGATAGCCGGGATTTTGTTTGAGGTTGACAGTGCCTTTTGCGTTCTCTGCATCGATCTCGTTGAGCGGGATGGCGAAATATTCGTTTACGCCTTTTGTGAAATTGGCGCCGCTGTTGACGCGGTAGAAGCCGCTTCGGTTCTTTTCCACATTGACGTAGCTGTTAAGCGTAGCCGCCATGGTACCGGTGCCATTATCCCACCGCGCGAGATCGAAGAACCGCTGACCTTCCATGGCAAGTTCGAGCCGGCGCTCCATCTGGATGGCATTGATAGCATAGGCCTGGCCGTTAGCGGTGAAGGCGCCGGCGGGGTATTGGCCTACGTTGTAGTTGGCCCCGGGGGTCGTCTGGGGGGAGTATGTGCTGGTGGTCGCGTTGTAGGTTGCGTTCAGATATACCCAGCCGTTGGGGTTGGCGGCGCGCGCGCGTACCTGGTTGACATAGGTCTCCGCCTTATCGAGGCTGCCTACCTGCGCTTCGCATTCCGCCGCCCACAGGAGGACGTCGGAGTAGCGGCAGAGGTTGACGTTGTTGGCATCGACTTCCGCGGCGCCCCAGAAAACGGTTTCGGTGGAAGAATACTTCCCTTGCTGGCTCTTGGCATAAGAGTTCTTTTTGGGGACGAACAACCCGTCGTCATTGACGTCGCGGATCCAGGTGGAATCGACTGTCCCCCAGTCGAAGTACGGCTCGCCCGGCCGGCCGACTGCCCAGTCAAGCCGTGGGTCTACCGTGCCTGTCCAGGGATTCGTGGGATCGCTGACGAGCGGGGTGTTATTGTAGCTGCCGTCGAGGTAAGGCAGGCCGCTCCCGTCTGTTTTGTAAGCCTGGACAAGGTTCCAGGAAGGATTGTTGAATCCGCAGCACCCGGGGCCATGGTTATACGGAAAATTCAATTCGTCTCCGGTATCGCCGTTGCCGCCGTTGGTAGCGGTGGCCGAGCCGTCGTTGACGGATGCCTGGCAGGCGAAAACGCTCTCTGAACCGTTCTTTTGCGCCGGGTTGAAATTGCTCTCATAGATCGGTTCGAGCCCGTAGGGAGTGCCGTTGGCGGTCGTCCCGCTGGCGATCACCTGGTTGAGGACCGTCAGGGCGCTGTCGTACTCATGTTGATACATATAACATTTTGCCAGGAACGCCATCGCCGCCCATTTGTTGACGCGGCCGACATTCGGCTGGGTTCCCGGCAGGTTGTTGGCGGCATAGGTCATGTCGGCGACGATCTGCGGCCAGATATTGATAAAACCGCCGCTGTTGAAATTCGGGACGTCGAGGTTGTTATTCACATAGTCGACCGACTCGTCGACATACGGAAAATTGTTCCAGAGCTTTTTGCCTTCGAAATGATAGTAGCCTCGCAGGAACCGGGCCTCGGCTTCATACTCGATCGTATCGGCCGGCGAAATGCCGGTTGACTGGCGAAGCGTGCGGATCACATCGTTCGACCGCTGGATCCCGGTATACAATACGACCCATTTCTCGTCGAGATAGGAGCTTGTTCCGGCCTGCGCCAGCGACCAGGTCATCAGCGGGATGCAATCGGGCTGATCGGACGGAGTTGAGCCTTTATAGGAATCATCCGCGCATTCGCTGCCGTAAACATAGTTGGAGGCGGCGCTGCCGTTACCGAGGTTTTGACCCGGAACATTCTCCCCTGACAGCAGCGCATACGCGCCGATCAGCAGCCCCTGCACTCCTGAATTGTTGGTGACGTTGGACGAGAGCAAGGCGCCCTGCGGTTGAAGATCCAATTTGTTATTACAGGCAAATATGATGAGTGCCGGCAACCCGGCCATCGCGGGCGCTATCCATTTTATTGACTTTGGCATATACATTCTTTTTTTCATGGTGAATCAATGTACGGTCAGACTGACACCGAGATTGTAGGTCTTTTGGTTATTGGGATATACTCCGCCGTCCACGCCGAATACGGTATTGCTGCCGGGATTCAGCTCGGGGTCGAGACCGGAGTATTTGGTGATCGTGAACAGGTTCAAAACCTGCGCGTAGATCCTCAACTTATCGAAGTGGAGCCGTTTTAGGCCGGGAGACACGATATTGTAGCCAACGGTCAGATTACGCATCCGTAGAAAAGATCCGTTCTCCATGATGTAGGAATTGAACGCGCCGGAGTTGCTGAAGTTGGCGCTTTGTTCCAGCATCGGGATCTTTGTTCCCGGGTTGGCGACCTGGGCGGAAGAATCGTTTATATTGGTGGCCTGCCCATTCGATCCGATCAGCCGGGCGGAATTGAGCGCGACTGCTTTGCTGATCTGATTCCCGAAGGTTTGCGGGAAATCCGTGGAAGATTTGACATCATTGAGGATATCGTTACCGATGGAAGCATAAAGGAAAGTATAGAAATCCCAATTCAGATACGTGACCGAAAGGTTGATGCCAAGACTGAATTTGGGGTTGGGGTTTCCAAAGAAAGTCCGGTCATTCGAAGTGATCGCGCCATCGTGGTCGACGTCCGCATATTTGAACCGGCCGGGTGCGGCGTCCTGCTGGGCGGGGGAATTTTTCACGTCCTGCCAGCTTTGGAAGATGCCGATTACCTTATAGCCAAAAAACGCTCCCAGCGGATGTCCCGGCTGGATCCGCGAAGTGATCGTCTGTGCGCCGACCGGCTCATCGATATACAGGGTGCCCGCGGGGAGGCTCGCCACTTTGTTGTTGTACGTCGTGAGGTTCGCACCGACATCGAATTTGACCTTGTTGTTGATGATGCCGTGCCAGGTGGCGGCCACATCCACACCGGTATTCTTGATGTTCCCGGAATTGGTGAAGGGATCCGCCGCACCGCCATTGGTTCCGGGTACCTGTGGTACGAAGAGAAGACCGCTGATCAGCTTGTCATACCATTCGATGCTGAAATCGAGTTTGTTATGAAAGAGCGTCGCATCGAGACCGATATTGGTGAGGATGTCCTTCTCCCAACTGGTATTGGGGTTGCCATATTGGCTGACATAGAGACCGGCGACGGGGCTGCTGCTCGTGCCGTTGATATCGTAATACGACTCGTTGATCTGCTGACCGTACAGCGTATAGGCATTTGTCGGGTTGATATTGCTGATCGAACCGAGCTTTCCCCAGCCGCCGCGGATCTTGAGATCGCTGATCCAGTCGATATCCTTCATAAAGTTCTCCTGGGAGATCCGCCAGCCTGCGGTAAGCGCGGGGAAGGTTCCGAAGCGTTGCGCCGGAACAAATACCGACGAACCGTCACGGCGGAATGTCGCACTGAACAGGTATTTACCGTCATAGTTATAGTCGAGGCGGCCGAACATGGAGAAGATGGCCAGCTGGTAAGGGGTCAGGATGCCGTTATCGCCCACAACACCCGAGTTGTTGGTCTGCGTGGAAGCCTGGCCAAAATTCAGAGTCCACAGGTTGGGGCTTACCGTTAGATTGGCGGAATCGGTGATATAGTAATTCCCCCTTGTCGCATTGACGGCCCGGCCGGTGTTGTAGATGTATTCGACCCCGCCGAGCACGCTGAGATCGTGCTTGCCCCAGGTATTGGCATATTTGAGGGTGTTGGTCCAGATCAGGCTGGTGTTCCAGCCAAAGGTCTCCTCATAGAGGTTGGCAGCGGTATTGTTCTCGGCAATCTCATATGGCGTAGTGGCAAAGCCGTTGTAATAGTAGTAATCCGCCGTTCCGCCGACACTGCTGTGCGCGGTGAAATGCCGGAGGAAGTCCACATCCGCGAACAGGTTGCCGAGTACCTGGTAGTCGTGACTGGTGTTGTTCGCCTGCCTTTCCTGGATGGAGACGGGGTTCCAGGCGTTACCGAGACCCTGTGAGATCGTGCCGGCGTAGTTGCCGGCGATATCGTGAACGGGAATGATGTTGGGGATCTGGTAGGAAGCGTTGATGGAGTTGGTGCTGTTCACGCCCGGTGCGTTCAGATAGCCGGGGTTGCTTTTGTAGAAGGCGAACATATTTTCGCCGACCCGGATATGATCGTCGGCAAAACTAAACACCGAGTTGGCTCGGATCGAATAACGTTTCAGCCGGGTATCGATCAGGGTCCCGTGCTGATCCATGTAGTTGAACGCAACAAAAAAAGACGATTTCCCGGTTCCTCCGCTCAGCGAGACGTTATGGTTCTGGATGGGCGCCGGCTTGAAAATGTCGTTAAACCAGTTGTTGCCCCCCTGGTCGGCCAGCGTAATGTGGTTGCCATAGAGGCTGTAGTCGGCCAGGCTCGTGTTGGGTGCCCCTTTCGGCGCGCCGGTCGGCGTAATATAATAAGGCAGGACCGGGGTGGGACCGCTCCCATACTGTGGGTCGCTGGCGGTGAGACCGTCATTAAAAGCCATCGCCCATTTAGCCACCCCCGTCTGGGTGGGGGTAGCCATATCCCAGCTTTTGTGCAAGGGCTGTTGGCTGCCATAGTAGCCGTCATAGGCAACCTTTATCGCCCCCGAGCCGCGTTTGGTGGTGATGATGATTACGCCGTTCGATCCGCGGACCCCATAGATGGAAGCCGCGCCGGCGTCCTTCAGGACCTGGATGGATGCAATATCATTCGGGTTGATGTCGTGCATGCTTTCCGGCACCCCGTCGATGATGACCAGCGGCGCAGAATTGCCGGAGGAGGTAATCCCCCTGATCTGAACGACGGATGCGCCGCCGGGCTGGCCGGTAGTGAATACGGTGACCCCGGATGCCTGTCCTTGCAACAGCGATTCGGTGCTTCCGGTCGGGGTAGCTTTGGCATCCGCGACGTTAACGACGGAAACCGAGCCCGTGATATCCCGTTTGCGCTGGGCGGTATATCCCGTAACAACCACGTCGTTCAGGGTAGTGGATACCGTGGCAAGACCGATGTCGCCTGCGGGGGCCCCCGCGGTGACCGGTATTTCGAGGCTGGCAAAACCAACGGCGGAAATAACCAGTGTGCCTTTTGGTTTAGGCAGGAAGACGCTAAAGGATCCGTCGGTTCCCGAGGTGGTGAAGACTTTTGTGCCTTTGACCTGGATCGTCGCACCGGCGACGGCAGTGTTGTCCGTCTTGTTGATTACCTTTCCGGTAACCGGATTTTGGGCGTAAACGTAGCCGGTAAGCAGCAGAAGAAGCACTACCAGGCAACCTGACTTTCTCTGCCCATAATTTTTTGCTGGCATAAGCAGTCGTTGTTTAATTTATTTCAAAATAAAAGAGAGATCGACCCGACAAATCTAATTTTGAAATACTCCAACGACTATTTTTCCACCACATCAACACTACATCACAGAGACGAAAACACAAGAAAATCAGGCTTTTCGCCACAACATTGCTACATCATTGCACTTGCGGCACCGAATTGCTGACAAAAGCGATATGTCTGCTGTCGGGTGACCAGGAAGGAGCGTTGATCGTGCCCTGACCGCCGTATAAATACGCGATCACCTTTGGTCCGCCGGGACTGGTCAGGGGCATCAGCCGCAGCATGACATCTTTGTAGGATGGGTGGGAGTCCGGATCGATATCCATAGGAAACGAGATGAATACCATCCATTTTCCATCGGGGGAAATATGCGGGAACCAATTGTGATAGTCGTCAAAGGTCAGCTGTTCCTTTTCCGAACCGTCGGGGCGCATCCGCCAGATCTGCATCGTGCCGCTGCTGTTTGCGTTATAGTAGATATATTTTCCGTCCGGGGAATATTCCGGGCCATCCACATGAGTTCGGGTGTTTTCGGTAAGCGCGGTTTCCCGGTTGTCTTTGAGGGAAACCTTATACAGGTTGTACACGGCCGACCCGTTTCGCTTGCCGACAAATGCCAGTTCCTTTCCGTTTGGCGCCCAGCCGTGAAGATACGATGGGGTGGCTGCGGTGATCTGCCGCGGGTCGCCGCCGGTGAGGGGCAGCACAAAAATAAATGAGCCGGAGCTGTCGGGTCTGCCGCTGCTGATCCCAAGCATTTTGCCGTCGAACGATATCATATGGTCATTGTTAATGCGGCTGATCTTCCCGGTATTTAGCTTTTCTGTGGCGCCGCCTTCAATGGGGATCGTGAAAAGCGAACCGCCCTCGTTGAACAGCAGTTTTTTTCCGTCGGGGGTGTAGTTCGGCGCTTCGAACCGTCCGGGAGCTTCGTGGATAACCTTCCGGTTGTTGTCGGCCAGATCGAGGATCTCCAGCCGGCTGCCCAGTACATCGCGGACAGGCTGCGGTGTCACGTGAGGGTTAGCGGAATATTCGTGGATAACGGGCTTATCGATGCGGACGTTCCAGACCCTCGCGCTCGCGACCGTGTTCGAATCATGGGAGCAAACATACAGTCCGACAAGCACGTCCTTCTCGAGCGCATCGGTCGAACAGCTGCCGACAAGCTGCAACGGCTCGCCGGGGTGCGCGATCTTCATGGTGATCCGCTTGCCGATACGCTCGAGCTGGATCGTCTGGCCGCCTTTTTTTGGGTAAAATCGTTCCTCTTCCGGATCGCGCATGAACATGCCCCGATAGGGCCGCCACTGCAAAACGACAAGACCGTCGATGTGCTTGCAGGCATTTGCGCTTGCCGCGCCCTCGTCCGTGGATTCGCGGATCATCCAGCCTGTCTTTCGGTGGCCGACGGCGCCGGCGGTATCTCCGGTGAATGCAAAGTCCGCGGTCAGGATGAAATCTCCCTTTATTTTTTTGTACACGAACTGGAATTCGTCCCGGTTGAACCAGATGTTGTCGCCCGCACCTTTTATCGTGTAGGTCTGGGTTGCTTCGTCGTAGGATGCGTCGCCCGGTAATTTGGGACGGCCGATATCCAGGTGGTCGTCGAAGATGCCGACGGGATGTTGGGCCATGGCGATGGCGGGGACCAACAGGATGGTCCAAAGTAGTCTTGCGGTCATATCGTATTTGTTTTTAGTCTTTGGCGAGCGATTGGGTGGTGGATGCAATATTCCAACCCTCCAACCGCAGTTGCGGGCTTTGTCCTGCCGGGCAACTGACCGTTACCGTTATAGCACCGCCGGCGGGGATCGAAAAATAATTATCGGACCAATAGCTGGGCAATACTTCTTCTCCGTTGCGGATTAGCTGGGGGTTTAGGAAAAATGCGAGCCGGGGGGACGGATTGGTGAATCGGAGGGTCCATTCCATCCAGGCATCCTGCTTGGCCGAGGCGATGACGGCCGCGCGTACGGTTGACGACGGCATCGCGCGCAGGTCGGCGAAGTCGTGACCCGGGGACATCCAGTAGGTGTTTTGCGAGATCGTTTGGCCGGCGGCGTCTTTCAACGAGAGGAGGACAAAGGAAACACCCGAAGTTTGCTGCAGGATATCCCGCAGGGAGAGGACTTCCCGGACGTCGGTAGTATCCAGGCTGGCTTGCCCGGTCTTTTTAAAAAGCGAAGCTCCCGTCATGCCGATCACTTCCGCTTCGTAGTGAAGGTTCGGTCTTTTTACATAGGTCCGGTTGACGAGGGCGACCGCGGAATCGTCGAGGTTCAGTTGGATGTGAACGGCTTCGATGGCGCGCTTCATAAAATAGTAGCCGCTGTTCGGTTCGAGGTACCAGTCGTAGACCTGCCAGACGACGCTCGGGAATGCGGCATTGAGTTTCCAGAGCATCACGCCGCCGGTTTCGTTCAGTTTATGGCCTGCCGCTTCGAAAATACTGCGATAGCCGTTTGCATTCAGCAGCTGCATTTTGTCCGAGAAGTCCCGCATGTTCACCGGAGCGCCGTAACGATCGAGCATGGCCTTGTAATACGTATCGTAGTGTCCGTTCCCCGTGCAGGCGTCGTGATATCCCCAGGAATTGTTTAATGGATAGGGCAGGTTATTGTCCGGGACGAGGTCCGGGATGATCTTTGGCAGCGTATTGTAAGGTGGTTGCGACGGGATGCCGGTCTCGTCCTTGAAAACCCAGTCTTTTTTTCCGTCCACCAACCGGTAATATTGGGCGTCATCCTGCCAGGAATACGGACCGCCGCTGTAAACACCCGCGGGCTTGTCGTCCGGCCAGGAGCCTTTCCAATCCGCCGGCGCATGGGAAAAGCCGGAGGAACAGGGGATGAATGGGCGGGTGCCGTCGAGGGCGGCTACGTTATCGCGCATGGCGTCGTAAAGCTCCTTCCGCGCATGGCCTTCGTTCCCGCCGGTCCATACGAGAAGGCTGGGGTGATTTCGGATGCGGTAGATGGTGCTCGTCATGTTATGGTAGAAGACCGAAGCCTGCAGCGGCCATTCCGCGGATCCCTTGAAACCGCCGTTAGTGTCGCCGGTGATCCAGAAGTCCTGCCAGACCAAAAGACCATAACGGTCGGCAAGCTCATAAAAGTCATCGGTCTCGCCGAGACCGCCACCCCAGATGCGAACAAGGTTGACGTTTGCGTTTCGGCAGAGCCGAAGTTCGAAGTCATAACGCTGCCGGTCGCGGTTCAACATCATGTCGGGAACCCAGGCGCCGCCGTTGAGGTGGATACGCCGGCCGTTGACATAAAAATCGCGTCGCGTAAAGCCGTTGACATCGGTGGCAGTGGACCCAACCGTCCGGATACCAAAGACGATGGAAGTATCCTCGGAGACAACGCCCGCGGCGACAAAACGAAGCCGCAGCCGATATAGGTTCGCCTCCCCATAACCGTTAGGCCACCATAGCTTTGGATGCCTGATCTCCAGAGCGGCCACCTGGGCCGCGTTCAGTTGCACTGTCCTCGACTGGGACCCGTCGAGGGTTAGCTCCTCCTTGAACGCCACGCGCTCGCCCTGGAAATTCTCGGGGCTTATCGTCATCTCGAGCGTACCGCGGCGCGCATGCGTATCGTGATTGCACAACTCGAGGTCGAGTGACAGCTTTGCCAACCCCGTATCCGGGAGACCGGGGAGGTCTGTCTTGATCCGCGGGCGGCTGATCGTCACCTGCCCGCTGGTGCGGAGATAGACGGGCTGCCAGATGCCCATATTGCGATCATGCACTTCGGGGATCCAGTCCCAGCCTACCGAACTCAGCATGGTCACATTCTTCCCGATGTCACCGGTCGGACCGCCATTGTCAAAAAAGTCGCCAAAGGCCTGTAGCTGGGGAGTCGACGGGAGACCCGGGTAATCGAGGGGGTATATTTCAACGGCGAGCGCGTTGTCTTCGCCGGGCCGGATGGCTGACGTGGCATCGAGGTCAAATTCCTCGAACATGCCAACCATTTTCGCCGAATCGGCAAGTGGCTTTCCGTTCAGCCAGACCGCCGCCCGGTAGTTTATCCCTTTGAATATGAGCTGAAAGTATTTGCCCTTATCGGCGGCCGGGACCGTAAACGTCGTGCGATACCAATATGGTTTCTTCCAGGGGTTCGGCTCGCCGGGGAGATAGCTGTATCGTTCGAGCTGGTATTGGCGGTTAAAGCTGTCGTTTGCGTCGGGGATCAGCATGTTGTTCATCCCGATATAGGGATCGGGGTAAACCTTGTTGGCGACCAAACCCGTCAGTACAGTGGAAGGTACGGTGACAGGGAACCAATAATTCTTAGGCAAATAGTGTACGGAAGAGAGCGAGTCGCCGCCGGCCGTCACGACGGCGGAAGACTGCAGGGAAAAGCGGGTCAGCTTTACCTGGCGGACCGGTTGGGCAAGAAGCACCGACGGGACAAAAAAGGCAAGGCCAATCGAAAGGATTTGACGCATGGGAAAAAGATTAGATTGATCCCTAAGGTATCAATTGCCGCCCACATCTGTATTGCTGACAAACGCAATCTTTTTACCATCAGGCGACCACGACGGTGTATTCATCGAACCCTGACCGCCATATAGATAAGCGAGCACCTTCGGAGTGCCTTTTCCGTCAATCGGCAATAGCCGGATATAGACATGTTTATACGGCGGGTGGATTCCCGCGGGCGTCTCTTCCGGCAGAAAAGTCAGGTAAACAAACCATTTCCCATCGGGTGAGATGTGGGCGAACCAGTTATCGTAGCCGTCATTGGTGATCTGCTCCTGGGCACTGCCATCGGACTTCATCCGCCAGATCTGCATCAATCCGGACCGGACTGAATTGAAATAGATATACTGGCCGTCGGGCGTATATTCGGGACCGTCATCAAGGCCTTTGGCCGAAGTAAGGCGAACTTCGGGGCCGCCCGCTGCCGGTACCTTGTAGACGTCGAACTCCCCGTTGCGTTCCCCGCAAAAGACCATGTCTTTCCCGTCCGGCGACCAGCCGTGGAAGTAGGAAGGCCCCTTCGGGGTGATCTGTTTGGGTATGCCGCCTTCGATCGGAACCGAATAAATAATGGAGCCGCCGAGGTCCCGGACAAAGCTGCTCAGGCCTAGCATTTTCCCATCGAAGGAGATGACATGGTCGTTGTTATTATTCGTAACCGTCCCGCTCTTTAAAGTTCGAGGGCTGCGGGTAGCCAGGTCGAAATGATATAAGGTTCCGTTAGCGTCATTGAAGATCAGACTTTTGCCATCCGGGGTCCAGTTGGGCGCCTGGATGGAATAAGGCACCTTGTAAATCGTCTCGCGATGACCGGATGCTACCTCCAGGATCTCGAGATTGCTGCCAAGGGTCATCTGGGTATTCTGGTTGGATTCACCCTTCAATGGCACGGTAATGCTGACATTGCTGAATACTCCCGTCTCCAGCACGTCGGAGTTATGCGAGCCGACAAAAAGGCCGACATATACATCATCCCCCAGGTCGAGGCTGACCGTATCGGTCATAAAGGGCTCACCGTAGATCGCCGCCCGCATGATATATTGATTACCACGCCGTTCCAGCTGGAGGATGTTGGCATGCGTCATTTTCAGCTTGTGTTCCTGGGTCTGAGCGCCCGGGGTCGGCCGCCATTGCAGCGAAGTGAGCCCGTCACCATGCTCGACGGCATTGATATGAGGTGAATTGCCATCCAGCGTTTTTCGAACCATCCAGCCTACCTTTCGGTGATAGTTCACCCAGGTCCCCAGAAATTCAGCCTTTGCATAAAGAATAAAGTCACCCGTCATCTTCTTGTATACATACTGAAATTCATCATGGTCAGCCCATACATTGTAGCCGGCGCCACTGATAATATACTGGCCGGTCGCGGGTATATAGGTGGCCGAGCCGGGTTTGACCCCGGTGCCGACATCGCCGTGGGCATCGAAGATCCCTACCCTTTCCGGGGCCGGCGCGGGAGAAAAAGCGGTTTGGGATAAAGCCTCATCTGTAGTCAGGACGGCCAAAAAGGTCAGCAGCAGCAATGCGTTAGCGGTAGTTGATCTCATCTCGGGATAATATTGGTTAGGAGAAAGCGCTGTGTCGAAAACAAATATAGACCGGCTTTGCTCAAACGGGCAGTTTTTGACTACATCATCACTACATCACCGGCCAAAAAAGGCTTTAATCCAGCCGTTTACACCACAACATCACTACATCAATCCCCGTTATATGCGGAAACGGCTACTTCTTTTTGGGAACCGGGGGACATTTTGTTTTACCTTTAATAAGAGGGGCAAAAATGACTAGGATCCGGATACGAATTACACTCACTGCTTGCCTGATTTGTCTGGCATTTGTAAGCCGGGGGTTTCAGAATACCATTGGAATTCCGGATATCATCAACTATTCCCGGGATGTATATAACGCGGGGACCCAGAACCGCGGGGTGGTCCAGGACCGCAACGGGTTAATGTATTTTGCCAATTACGAGGGGTTGACTTCCTTCGACGGAAATGCCTGGAAGACCTACCCCCTTCCCAATAAAACAGTCGTCCGGTCGATAGCGATGGGTAAGGACAATCGGATCTATGCGGGCGGTCAGGGTGACTTTGGTTATTTTTCACCGGATCATAACGGCAGGCTGATCTTCACCTCGTTAAAGCCGCTGATCTCCGAGAAAAATTACGCCTTTTCGGATATGTGGTTTGTCGTTGCTTTTGGGAACGACGTCTTCTTTATGTGCCGGCAGTTCATCTTTCAGCTGAACAATAAGGCGGTCACCGTTTACCCCGCCGCCTCGGAATGGATGTTTCTGGGTCAAAGCAACGGCCGCCTGATCGCCCAGGACGGCAAGAACGGTCTGCTGGAGTTCCGGGCAGGTTTATGGACGCCATTCTTACAGGAGAGCGCCCTTCCGCCGGGCTACCTGGTAACCTGTCTTTTTCCTTTCGGCAAGGACAGCAGCTTTGTCGGGACGGTCAATACGGGGTTCTTCACGCTGACGGGGAAAAAGATCACCCCATTCCGGATCGCCGGAACGGACCCTTTTGTAAACGAACGGGTGCTGACCGCGATTGCGGTGAATAAGGATTGGCTGGCGATCGGAACAAACCTCGATGGCATCTATATCGTTGACCGGAAAGGGGAGATCATACAAAATCTCTCCAGAAAAGAGGGGTTGCAGAACAACAATGTCCTTTACCTGTTCCTGGACCGCGATAAGAATCTCTGGCTGGGGTTGGATGATGGGATCGATCTGGTGGCCTATAACAATGCCATCAAACATATCTACCCCGAAAAACTCAACGAAGGGTTGGGCTATACTTCCATCATATTCGATAAGGAACTCTTTGTCGGAACGTCGAATGGGCTATATAGCGTGCCGATCGACGAGCGGGAGGACCTGAGCTTCCTGCGCGGTGAGTTCAGATCCGTTCCGGGCACAAAGGGGTCGACGTTTGGTTTGTCGGAAGTAAACGGTAGTCTGCTGCTGGGTCATCATGACGGGGCCTATGAGATCAAAAACGACCGCCTGACCCCGATCGATACCCGCGTTTCCTATTGGATGTTCCTGCCTTTTTCCAATGTCTTGCCTTCCTCCCTGATCCTTGGCGGAGCGGACAACGGGATCGAACTCCTTCGCTATGACCGGGGACGAATAACACCGGAGGCCGCGCTGCCGGGGTACAACGCCTCTTCGCAGTTCATGGCCATGGATAATAACAGTACCGTGTGGGTAGCGCATTCCTATCGCGGGGTTTACCGGATCGATCTCAACGATACACTTCATCCGCGGGTAAAACTATATACCGAGCAGAACGGACTTCCCTCCAATCTGAAGAACCACTTGTTCAAGATCAGGAACCACATCGTGATCACGACGGAAAAAGGCGTCTATGAATATGATCCGGCGACCGACTCCTTTGAAGTATCCAACTATTTTACGGGGTTGCTGGGAGAGCGGAATATCCGCTACCTGCGGGAAGACGCATCGGGAAATATCTGGTTTATCGAGGACAAAAACCTGGGCGTGGTAGATATGTCCGAACCGCAGCCCGAGATCATCTATTTTCCGGAGCTGAGCGGCAAGATGGTAGCCGACTATGAACATATCTATCCCTACGACCGGCACAATGTGTTCGTCGGGGCGGAAAAGGGCTTTTACCTCATCAATTATGAAGAATATAAAAAGAACCGGTACCCGGTACAGGCGCGGATCCGCATGGTAAAGGCACTCGGCAAAACAGACAGCCTGTTGTTCGGGGGTTATTTTGACGAGGTGAATGACAGCGGCGGACAACCGGCAGACGCCGTCTACAGCATTTCGAATAATTGGAGCTCACTCCATTTCGAATTCAGTTCACCCCTGTATGCCGCACAAAACAGTATCCAGTACAGCTATCTGCTGACCGGATTTGACAAGGACTGGTCGTCATGGTCCAAAAAGACGGAAAAGGAATATACCAACCTGCCGGCGGGAACCTATACTTTCCAGGTTAAGTCCAAAAGCAACCTGGGTAATGAGTCGGCCATAACGGAATATTCGTTTAACATCCTGCCGCCCTGGTATCAGACGGGCTGGGCTTATCTCCTCTATACTTGCCTGTTTGGGGCGCTGGTGTACCTGCTGTACTATTGGCAGCGCCGGATATTCCTGCGCCAGCAAGCCAGGCATGAGGAGGAACAAAGGCGGCTGCAGTACCTGCATCAGCTGGAAATCGAAAAATCGGATAAGGAGATCGTAAAGCTGAAGAACGAAAAGCTGGAGGCGGAGATCGAACACAAGAATACAGAGCTGGCTTCCGCGGCAATGCACCTGGTGCAGAAGGGGGAACTGCTCGGCAATATCCGGGAGGAACTGATGCGGATCAAACGCGGCGTCAACGGAGATGGTGCGGCGGCGGAAGAATACAAAAAGATGTTGCGTATCCTTGGCGAAGAGAACAAGATGGACAAGGATTGGGAGCAGTTTGCCGTCCATTTCGACAAGGTGCACAGCGATTTTTTACAGATCCTGAAAAGCGCCTATCCGCAACTCAGCGCCCATGAACTGAAGCTTTGCGCCTATTTGCGAATGAACCTCTCGAGCAAGGAAATCGCACAGCTTGAAAACATTTCCGTCCGCGGAGTAGAGATCAGCCGCTACCGCTTGCGGAAAAAACTCCGCATCCCCACGGAGATGAACCTGTTCGATTTTTTGATGGAACTGCACACCAGGGGGAAAACGGCATAACCGGCGCAACGGCGTCTTAAACCAGGTTTGTCTTTATGTAATTGTAACTGCTCGTAATCGCGTCAAACGGCGAGCCCGGGCAGCGGTCTTCCTCCACAAAGAAGTATTTCATCCCGGCCGTCTTGCGGTGGGCGAAGATCGTCTTGAAATCGATGACCCCGCTGCCGACAGAAGTGAACTTCCTCTCCGGCGTACTATCCATATCTTTCAGATGCCAGAGCGGAAAGCGGCCGGGGTGCGCCTCAAACAATTTGACGGGGTCCTGGCCCGCGAAGGTCAGCCAATACAAGTCGACCTCCATCTTTACCAAATCGCGGTCCGTATTGTCCAGGATCACGTCATAGGGATATTTTTCGTCCTGTTTGATGAATTCAAAATCGTGGTTGTGATAAACGAACTGGATACCGGCGTCCTTACATTTACGACCGGCCACATTAAAGTCATCCGCCAATTTTTTGTAGTGGTCCAGGCCTTTTCGCTCATTGGGAGACAGCCACGCGCATGCCATATATTTAAGACCGACGGTATGGGCGTCTTCGACGGTCCGATCCCAGTCGTGGAGGATGGTGCCATTGAACACCCCGTTTGGCGCTCCCGCTTGATCTTCCCCATAGCGATAGTGGCAGCTCCGCATGACGAGCCCGTTGTTCTTCAGGACACCCCGGAAAGTAACCGGGTCCATGCCATAGAATTTTTCCGAGCCGGTATAGGTGGCGCCCTCCAGGGAATTGTAGCCGATCTGCGCCACTTTTGCCAGGGTCCCAACGGCGTCGGCGGCCATGGCGTCACGGACCGTGTATAGTTGGAGGCCGATCGTCGGATGACGCGCAGACATCAGCGAAGGAAAGGCGGGGGCGGCAAAAATTCCCGCGGAAAAGACGGTGGTAGACTTGAGGAATGATCTCCGGGTGTGCATATCGTTATTTTTTTAAATTTACAATGGTTGAAGACGGGAGGGGCTACATCAAGACTACGTCAGCGCCTGATGTGGGCGGGTTTGACTACATCATTCATACATCAGGGCTATGAATGTAAGGAATCGGTGCCAAACCAAGCGGCCAAATTTTGTAAATTGGGTGGATTTCCGCACATAAAATACGCCGTATGAGATTCCTCCTGATCGCATGTAGCCTGATCTTATTCTCGGGATGGTCCTTTCCCGGCTCTCCAAGCCTTTTCTCCGGCTCGTCACGGCCCTTCCCCGGTTCCCTACGACCTCCGGGCGAGCACCCGACGCTCCCGATCGGATCGCCGGCGCCGGATTTCTCCTTGCAGGGCGTGGACGGAAAAACATACTCCCTCTCCTCTTTCTCCGCAGCAAAAGTCCTCGTGGTCGTCTTCACCTGCAATCATTGTCCTACGGCACAGGCCTATGAGGACCGGCTGATCCGGCTGACGGCAGATTATAAGGATAAAGGAGTGGCGGTAGTGGCGATCATGCCAAACGATCCGTCGTCGATCCGGCTGGACGAACTGGGCTATACCGATATGAGTGACAGTTTTGAGGAGATGAAGCGGCGGGCGGCGGAGAAACATTTCAACTTCCCCTATCTGTACGACGGCCAGACGGAGACCGCCGCAAAGGCCTATGGGCCGATCGCAACCCCGCATGTATTTGTATTCGATCAGAACAGAAAGCTCCGGTACAGCGGCCGGGTTGATGACGTAGAGAAGCCATCGAAGACCCCGCACGTGCAGGATGCCCGAAATGCCATCGAAGCGGTGCTCGCCGGGAAACCCGTGCCCGTCCAGACGACAAAAGTCTTTGGCTGCTCGATCAAGTGGACCGAGAAGAGCGATTGGATCGAGAAAGCAAGACAGGAATGGGCAAAGGAGCCGGTGAAACTGGATACGATCACCGCAAGCGGGATCACGGAATTGATCCGAAACCATACCGAAAAGCTTCGGGTCATCGATATCTGGGCTACGTGGTGCGGTCCCTGCGTGGCCGAATTCCCCGACTTTGTCGATATGAACCGGATGTATCGCCGGCGGGATTTCGAATTTATCAGTATCAGCGCGGATGAACCCGCCAAACGCGATAAAGCGCTGAAATTTCTTCAGCAATCACAAGCTTCCAATCTCAACTATATCTTCAACTTGGATGACAAGTACAAGCTGATCGAGGCAGTGGATCCAAAATGGCAGGGGGCTTTGCCCTATACGATGGTGATCGAACCGGGCGGAAAGGTGATCTACGCGAAGGAGGGCCCGGTCGATCCGGCGGAACTCAAAAAGATCGTGGTGGATGACCCGGCGATCGGCCGTTATTACTGAGATTCTTCGGCATTTACGGCAAGAGTCCAAAAAATAATCCGGATATTTGCTTTCCATGTATAATATCCCGTCTATGGTCTTTTAAGTCGGTGCGGAACCTGTTCACAGTCGACAGGCGCACCCCTCCCACGGTGGTCACAAATTTTTCCCTCTCAAAACTCGGGATATCATGTCTGTTTCTTCTCCTGAACAAAAACCCGGCATTCTTTCACGCGCAGCTGCATTTATCCGCGAATCCCTTTCCAGCGAGCACCGGGATTATACCGTGGGAAGCCTGCGGCGGGCGATTTTGCTCCTGGCCATACCGATGGTCCTCGAAATGTCGATGGAATCGGTTTTTGCGCTGGTCGATCTGTATTTTGTCGGCCGCCTTGGCAAAGAGGCGGTGGCGGCAGTCAGCTTGACTGAATCCGTATTAACACTGGTTTATACGGTTGCGATTGGGCTTAGTATGGCGGCAACGGCGATGGTCGCCCGCCGGATCGGTGAAAAGCGGCCGGAGGCTGCCGCCCATGCGGCGGCTCAATCGCTTGTCCTGTCTGCCGCCTTTATCCTGGCCCTCAGCGTGACAGGAGCCCTGCTGGCTTCGTCAATCCTTCACGTCATGGGCGGGAGCCCCTTGACGGTCGCGATGGGAACGCCCTATACCCGGATCCAGTTTGGCGGAAGCATGGTTATCGTGCTCCTGTTTCTGATCAATGGCATCTTCCGCGGAGCCGGCAACGCTGCCATGGCGATGTGGTCCTTGTGGATCGCAAACGGCTGCAATATTATCCTTTGCCCGATACTCATTCATTTTTACGGGATCGCCGGTGCGGCGATAGCCACCACGGTGGGACGAGGTGTCGGGGTATTGTTCCAATTGTACTATCTGTTCCGCGGAACGGCCATGCTGCCAAAAGTCAGCCCGTATTTCAAGCCGGACTGGACGGTGATTTGGGATCTTTTACGGGTCACCGCTTCGGGGTTCGGGCAATTTTTTATCAATTCGGCGAGCTGGATCGTGATGACGCGGCTGATAGCCCAGTTCCAGGATGTGGCGATTGCCGGTTACCAGGTGTCGATCCGTATCTTATTGTTCTTTTTGCTCCCGGCATGGGGAATGGCCAATGCGGCATCGACGCTCGTCGGGCAAAGCCTGGGTGCGAAGCTTCCCGACCGGGCGGTGCGGGCCGTACGGACGGCGGCGCTTTATAATGGTGTGTTCATGGCGGGAGTTACCCTGATCTTTTTTGTTGCATCCGGTCCGATTGTTGCATTTTTAAACAGCGACCCGAATGTGCAGGACATGGCGATCCACGCATTGCGGATCATCACGCTGGGATATGTATTCTATGGGGTGGGGATGGTGCTGACCAATGCGTTCAACGGGGCGGGCGACACACTTACTCCATTAATAATCAATCTATTTTGCTTCTGGGCGTTCCAGATACCCCTGGCCTGGCTGCTGGCGAACTATTTCAGGTTCGGACCGCAGGGAGTATTTACGGCCATCCTGCTGACCGAATCCAGCCTGACCGTGGTAAGTTTTGTCGTATTTAGGCGGGGTAAATGGAAAAAAGTTAGGATATAAGGGTATACTCCCGCCCGGTAGAATTATTGCTCATAAAATAATGAAAATTTTCATAAAAGATTCTTGCACAAGTAGAAAATAGATAATATTTTACATTCCCCCTCGTTTTAAAACAGGCGAAAGCCTAAAAATAAGAGCCGGAGGGCGGGAACGATACCCATGAAAACCCCTTTAAAGGCATAGATTAAAACCTTTGAAACATGCGTCGCAGGAATTTGAAACCGCTGGTCTGGTGTGTCTGGATCGCATTTTTGCTCCCGGTCAATGTCGCATTGGCCGGTGGGGGTACGCCCGTAAGAACGCATAGCAGCGCCGCCAAAGCCGCAAGGGAAGCAGCCCTTGCGGAGGAAGTTACCATCCTCTATGAGCAATTCAATTTGCAGGAAATAGGGTTGACCAAGAAGGCTTTCCATTATGCACTTAAGGGATACCATTACTTATTGGACCATCATTGGCTGAACAACCCCAATATATTATCGATTTGTGACATGAGCCAGTCCAGCCGCAACAAACGGCTGTATGTCCTGGATATGGAGAACAAGACTGTCGTGGTCAATACGTATGTTGCACACGGCAGAGCTTCGGGCGGTGAGTTTGCACGCTCTTTTTCCAACAGCCCCTCATCCCGCAAGAGCAGCCTGGGTTTTTATGTCACCGAAGACACCTATTATGGAAGCAATGGACTTTCCCTGCGGATCAAAGGGATGGAACGAGGTTTTAATGACCGGGCCTTTGGACGGGGTATAGTCGTCCATGGCTCGGAGTACGTCGGCCCGGATTTCCTGCAAATGAATCAGTTCTGTGGCAGAAGTTATGGGTGCCCGGCGGTTCCCGCGGACGAGTCGGAGAATATCATTGATCTGATAAAAGAAGGATCTTGTTTGTTTATTTATTATCCAACCCCAAAATACATCGTCCGGTCGAAGATACTGAACTACTAGCATGGACGTACACTTCAGATGGTTTGAAGGTGAAAAAGCTCAATTTAGGTTCGTACCCTATGATTGGGCTTTTCTTTCTTTGGGCCGCGGGCAAGCCAAAAAGCATCTCACGAGAACGGTCCATACCACCCGATAAGCTGCGCAAGCATCCCGACAAACAACCCCGCCCAAACTTCGAACGTGCTATGGTTTCCCACCAAAAGACGGGAAGTGGCAACGATACCGGTGACCCCCACGGCAATGGAAAGATACAGGCCGGAGGCATAGTCGTCGGTGAAAGTGAAGAGGAAAAAGAACATCAGGGCGTTGCCGAGCGCAACCGTGTGAATACTGATCTTGAACCAGATATTGCAAAGGAACGCTCCGACCAGCGCAAGGAAGGAGCCGGCCAGAAAACGGATGGCCAGTTCAGGCGTGTCGGGCAGGTTCTTGAACAGATTCCAGGTCCACCAATAGAAGATCATGGCGATGATATACGGCACGATCCGCTCCTTCTGGTCCCGCAGATACATCGAAGTCACGAACAGCTTTAACCGCCACATCAGGAAAACGGAAAAGAGAGGGAAGAAAACATTGCAGGATATGATCGTAATAAGACGGAACACCCGCGTCAGGTGATCGAATTCCGAAAAGGCCATCGGGTGCACAAAGAGGAGAAAGGCCGTTACATAGGAGCTGATAAAAAGCGGGTGGAAGAGATAAGAGAAAAAATTCCCCGTAATCCGCGTTACACCCGTCGTTACACCATTCATAGAAGAGGTTTTAGAGTTCCTTGCGCAGCCGCGCAACAGGGATATTGAGCTGTTCCCGGTATTTTGCTACCGTCCGGCGGGCGATATTGTAGCCCTTTTCCTGCAGGAGCTCGGTGAGCTTTTCGTCGCTGAGCGGTTTCTTTTTGCTTTCGCCCTCGATCAGGTCGCTGAGGATCTTCTTCACTTCCCGGGTGGATACTTCTTCCCCGCTGTCGGTACTGAGCGATTCGCTAAAGAAGAACTTGAGCCGGTAGGTACCGAACTCTGTCTGGACAAACTTGCTGTTGGCCACCCGGCTTACGGTCGAGATATCGAGCGCGGTACGTTCGGCAATGTCCTTGAGGATCATGGGACGCAGGGTGGTCTCGTCGCCGGTCAGAAAAAAATCGTGCTGGTACTCCATGATCGTGTGCATGGTGTTATAAAGGGTCTGCTGACGTTGTTTGATGGCATCGATGAACCATTTGGCCGCATCGATCTTTTGTTTGATGAACAGAACGGCTTCCTTCTGGCGTTTATCTTTTTTGCTGCCGCGGTCGTATTCCTTCAGCATTTCCTTGTAACCTTCACTGATCCGGAGGTCGGGAGCGTTTTTTGAGTTGAGGGAGAGCTCGAGCTTGCCGGCGTTGTTCGCAATAAAAAAATCCGGGATGACATAGCTTTCGTTTTTGTTGGCTTCGCCGACATCACCCCCGGGTTTTGGATTGAGCTTGATGATCTGATTGATCACGTCTTTGAGCTGATCGTCGGTCAGGTTGAGACCGCGCTGGATCTTATCGTAATGCTTTTTTGTAAATTCGTCAAAATAGTTCGAGAGGACGTCAATCGCCGTATCCACGGCCTTATTCCCGTTCTTTCTCCGGTTAAGCTGGATGAGCAGGCATTCCTGGAGGTCCCGCGCGGCTACTCCGGGGGGATCGAATTGCTGGATCTTGTGTATAAGCGTCTCGATCTCCTCTTCGGTCGTTTCGATATTCTGGCGGAAAGCGAGGTCGTCGGCAATGGAGGCGGTCTCACGCCGGAGATAACCGTCATCGTCGATGCTGCCGATGATCTGCTCGGCGATCTTCCGGGTCCGGTCGTCGATCACCAGCATGCCCAACTGGTCGAGAAGGACCTCGTGAAAGGACGTTTCTACCTTATGCGGCACCACGCGATCTTCATCCGCGTCGGGGTAGTTGTCGTCCCGGAGTTTGTAATCCGCCACGTCGTCGTCGTACTCGCTGACATACTCGCTGATATCGATGTTGTCGTATTCGTCCTCGCTGCCGTCCTTTTCTTCAAATTCCTCCCCGCTTTCAAACTCGTCTTTCAGTTCTTCTGCCCCATCCTCATGGTCTTCGGTCACTTCCAGCGCCGGATTCTCCTCCAACTCTTCCTTGATCCGCTCTTCGAGGATAGCCGTAGGCACCTGGAGCAGTTTCATCAGCTGAATCTGCTGCGGGGAGAGCTTTTGGAGTAATTTTTGCTGTAGTGATTGGCTTAACGACATGTAATTCAGGGGTTTTTCGAGCCCATTCCTCAGCCTTCCTGAAAAAGGGGCCGCGAACCACAAAAATCAGGCCGTAAATTTAAGTAAAAAAGGAGGGACTACCATTGCAACGAAAAAAAACTTTTCTTGTTGTATGTTTCTCAATACTTATCAACTCGCTATGGGCGCAGACTTTGCCGGTGGGCGTGTTGAAAAATAGTGGGTTGTCGGTAGCGGGCCCCGGGACTAAAGAAGTGACCCTGCTACACCCGCAACCTGTTTACAATGGCTTGAGCTGGCGCGTTGCCATGATGGAGAATGGTGGATACGACTACCTCCTTCCGGCGAATATTCTTCAGGATGCCTATGGAAGCGGTTATTACATCGGCAAGCTGGGTTACTTCTGCAAGAAAGAGTTGCAAATAGAAAAGACCACACATCTCCCCCTCCGGCTGCGGCTGGGTTCGCTGCAGGAAGTCAACCACCTCGAAGGAAAACCAGGCTGGTGAACTCGCCGAACCGTCTGGTAGCGCGCCGAACCGCCCGTTAAGACTCCCTAACCGCCTAAAGCGGTATGATTTCCTGGTATTTCAACGTAGCCAACGTCGAATTGGTCATCTTATGAGCGACAGCCTGATAATTCTGATCGCTCACAAACCAGCTAAAATCAGCGGACAACTTCCCCTTCCAGGTGACTTCTTGTTTTTCGACGTCGAATAACACCAGCTGCAACTCTCTTGAACTGGCGGTGCCGTAGCCAGTCACGACTTTTGTCATGACTACCGCGAGGATAGCCTGAGCATCCAAATTTCCTCGGATGAGAGAATCCATCAGCGCTTTGATATCGGTCTTCCTCTCCCTGCAGCAATAGAACGTTCCCACTGTCTTAACTCCATCCTTATTCAGCGAATCCACAAAAAAACGCTGGTAATAGCTCATGCAAGCGCTGGTTTCCTGGTCACTTACAACGATAACATGGGCGCTTTTAATCGCCACGCTGTCTTTGTACTCCTTCTGAGTGGTAACTTTCGCGGTGGGTCCGCAAGCGCAGAAAAGAAAGGATCCCAGGAAGGCGGTCAATGCCAGGCAAGCTACCGGGGCGATGTTCTTCATAAATGAGGTTTGGTTAACACCCCAAACTTATGAAAACTTTTCAACGTTGTACCATAGACTTATCTAAGACCTTTCTGATCGCCGCGCCAATCTTCTCCCCTTTCTCGCGGGCCTGCTCTTCCGTCCACAACAACCCGATGGCGGTCGACACGCATCGGCTCATGATCCGGTCGCTGGCGGCGAAATTGGCGGTACCGAGCGCGTGCAGCGCCTTTTGCTGCGGGTCCGTCAACGGATAAAGACTCGCCGCCTCCTTGAGGTGGTTCCACTTGCGGATATAGTGCCAGTTATTGTCGTACCAATAAAAATTACCCGCGAGGACGCCGGAATCCTTCAGCTCCTGGACCACCGCGCGCGTGATTGCTTCCGTCGGCAGGAACCAGGTGAGAAAGCTGCAGATATCGCCTTCCGGGTCGGGGATGTGGCGGAACGAAACCTCGGGGATGGCGGAAAGAACGGTCCTTAGCTGCTGCTGGCTCTTGCGCTGAAGAGCGATGAAATGATCCAGTTTCCTTACCTGGGCCAGGCCCACCGCGGCATGCAGTTCGGAGATGCGGAAATTATAACCGATATAGGGATGGAGATCGGCGCCGCGGTCCACGCCCTTGTGGTCATGTCCGTGGTCGGCATACGCATCCAGTTTCGTATAAAGCTCCTGGCTGTTTGTAATGACCGCGCCGCCTTCGGCACAGGTAACTATCTTGACAAAATCGAAGGAAAACGTTCCCGCGTGGCCGATCGTACCGAGGTATTTCCCTTTATAGCGACCGCCAAAGCTCTGGCAGGCATCTTCGAGGAGGATCAGGTTATGTTCCTTACAGATCTGCATCAGGGGGTCGAGGTCGGCCATGGCGCCGCACATATGGACCGGCATGATACATTTGGTGCGCGGGGTGATGGCGCGACGGACGGCTTCGGGCTCGAGGGTCAGCGATTCGTCGACGTCGACAAGGACCGGTATGGCTCCAACGCTCAGGATACATTCGAAACTGGCCACAAAAGTGAAAACGGGCATGATCACCTCATCGCCGGCGCCGATACCAAGGGCGGCGTAAGCGGCGGTAAGCGCCGCAGTGCCGCTGGAGACAAGTTGCGCGTGATGGCACGACAATTTCTTACAGATCTCGGCCTCCAGCTCCCGGGATTTCCAGATACCCTTCCGCGGGCCGTCAAAGCCATAGCGCATGAGGATACCCGTTTCGAGGACGTCGTTGACTTCTTTGCGTTCTTCAGGGCCGAACAATTCAAAACCGGGCATATATCTAAGAATTTTTTGGTGGCTATTTCACCTCGAAATTACCAAAAATGATTGGAATCGGGTCACTCTCGACATTGGTGCGGCTGATAGCGGTCACATAATAATAGTGGGGCATACCCTTGCTCTCGGTCGGGAAATTGATCGTAAATTCCGCCACGGGATCATAGGGAATAAAACGGAACGCCGGCCTGGTTGGAGCGGGCGCCGAGGCAGAGTCGGACTGATAAATGGCGTAGCCCCGCAAGGTATCCTGCGGATCGCCGGGATCAAAAAAAGCGGTTGCCGTCGCCTCTTTTTGATCGCTTTCGACATGAAAGCGCGGCGGGTGCGGTTTGGTCGAATCGATCCAGGGCATCGGCGGGATCAGCGCCGGATAGTTATAATAATTGTTCCGAAGGCTGTCACACCAGCCATTCGGGTTGGATTCGAAGGATTTGCTGCTAAAGAAGACCGCCCCCTGGATACTGGGATAAGTCCGCAGGAGCTGGATCTGGCGCGTCAGCTGGCTGGAGTCCTGCCACGCGGGTCTGACGGGGTTGTTGAGCGCGAGAAAAGGCGCCAGGCCGATAAAACATTGCCGCCCGTACGCATGCCGCGCCCACCAGTCAACCAATACGGCATAAGGTGCGCGGGGGTGGCTGAATTCAAAATAGATTTGCGGTACGACATAATCGATCCATCCGTTGCGTAGCCAAAGCAGGATATCCGCATATAGGTTGTCGTAGTCTGTTATGGTATGGGTGTTGCTCCCCTCCGGGTCCTTGTCATTATTACGCCAGATGGCAAAGGGGCTGATCCCGAATTTGCAATGCGGCCTTATCTCCTTTATGGCCCTGCTGATGCTGACAATGACCGAATCGACATTGGCGCGGCGCCAATCGGCCTTGGACAATCCCTTACCATACCGCGCGTAAGAGCGGTTGTCCGGGAAGTCTTTGCCGGCCGGCCCGCCTTCCACGATATCATAAGGATAAAAATAGTCGTCGAAATGAAGCGCGTCGATATCATAACGGCGAACGATATCCCGGGCGATTTCGGTCACATACCGTTGGACCTCGGGAATCCCGGGATCGAAATAAAGCGTCTTTTCAAAACGAACGAACCATTCCGGGTGTTGCCGCGTGATATGGTCCGGGGCAATGGAAGATTTTCCGATGGTGTGCACGGCCCGATAAGGATTACACCAGGCATGGAACTCCATGCCGCGTTTGTGGGTCTCCTCGAGCATAAATTCCAGCGGGTCATAATAAGGTGAGGGCGCCTGCCCCTGGATACCGGTTAGCCACTCGCTCCAGGGTTCATACGGCGAAGGATAAAATGCGTCGGCGGCCGGTCTGATCTGAACGACGACGGCGTTGAGCCCGTTTCGCTGATGCATATCGAGAAGTCGGACAAACTCCACTTTCTGGCTGTCGACCGGAAGCCCTTTCTGTGAAGGCCAGTCGATATTCCCTACGGATGCTACCCAGGCGGCACGGAATTCATATTTCGGTTGCGCCATCAGGTTAACAGACAAAAAGAATAAGGCGAGCAGGATGACGCTGAATTTTCGCTGGTTGATCTCGTTTTCAGGTGACATGATTAAAATTACAGAAATTATCTAATGGGAGGGTGTATGTATCAGCGCGTAAATGGTGTAAAGATGGTGCGCTTCATGCAGCAAAAAAAATTCGGTCCAGTCAATGACGGTGAGGAGCCCAAAACGGGGATGGGAAGCTGTGCGGCCTTGAAAGGAATCGTCGGCGCCGGCAAGCAGCGAACAAATGCGGGACCGGTCGGCGTCGATCTGTTCGAGTAAGGATGCCGTGGGACGATCGAGATAGGCCGGGAATTCCTTGTCTTCTTCCGCGACATAGCGGCCAAATGCGGGGCTGGGTCCGCGGGCTATCCGTTGCAGGCGGTCGATAAATACCGGCTGATAGGCGGCCAGGTGGGCGATGTTCCCATGGGCGCTCCACTTCCCCGGGATAACCGGCCGGCGGAGCACGCTATCTGGACGCTCACCGATGACCTCCCGGATAGCAAGATGCTGATATTGCAAACGCGTAGCTATAGACGAAGATAACGACATATTCCTTGCCCTCCCGACTTTTGTACTCAGTCTCTCCAGACCCTGGCGCCTTCACTGCAATTGGCGCAAATATCTATATTCTTCCGGCTCTGCAGGACCTGGCGGCGGAACCGGACGTATTCGCGGTCCTGCCAGACATCTTTGAACGGCCGTCCTTTCAGGTCTCCGAGGGGATGTTGCGCGTCCTTGTCAAAACAGCAGGGTACCACCAGGCCATCCCAGGTGATCACCGTGGCATGCCACAGACGCCAGCAATGGTTGTCGAGATGGTGTTTCGGCGCCCATCCGCCGCCGGCCAGCCGGCGATAGCGGCTGTATTTGGACTTTGTCGGTATCAGTCCGTTCGGGTCGTTCTGGTAGTCGTAGACCTGCGCGGTCTTGAATCGGACCTGGTCCACGCCGATCTCGGCGGCAAGCCGGCGAATATCGTCCAGCTGGTCTTCGTTCGGCCGAACGACGAGGAACTGGAAGATGACGAATGGCGTTTTGCTCTTCAGCGCTTTTTTCCACCGTACGATATTACGCGCGCCTTCGAGCACCTTCTCCAGCCGGCCGCCGACCCGGTATTGCTGATAGACCCCCTGCGTTGTCCCGTCAATGGAAATGATCAGGCGATCGAGATGGTTTTCCACCGTTCGTCTGGCATTGCGATCGTCCAGGTAATGGCCGTTGGTGGAAGTGGCGGTATAGATGCCTCTTGAAGACGCGTACGCGACCATGTCGAGGAAATCCGGATTGAGGTAGGGCTCGCCCTGGAAATAGAAGACAAGATAGAGCAGCTCACGCGAAAGCTGATCGATGGTTGCGCGGAAAAAATCGTCGCGAAGCATGCCCGTAGGCCGCGTGAATGCGCGCAAACCGCTGGGACATTCCGGACATCGAAGGTTGCAAGAAGTGGTCGGTTCGAAGGATAGGGAGACCGGGTAGCCCCATTGGATCGCCCGTTTTGTCCATTTGCTGAGATAATAGCTGGCAAGCACTTTCAACCCATTCCATGCGCGTCGGGTAGTGAGTTTGGAGAGAAGGTTGATCGTATCGTTGCGGTTGAATTCCGGCATGATCGCGCGGGAAACAGGCCGCCTCCGGCCATCTTTTGAAAATATAAAAATACTAAATTATGTTTGTATGCAATGGCGAATAAAGCGAGGAAAAACAAGGTCTGGAAATTCGGGTTGGTATTCCTGGGATTGGCAGCGGCCGTGGTGATGGGGTATTTAGGTTATATCTGGCTGATGGAACGCCGGGCGCATTTTATGAACTATGCCGCCTTTGGTATCGAGATCCCCGTCAATTATCCTATCCATGGCATAGATGTCTCAAAATACCAGGACTATATCGATTGGGGGATGGTGAAGGACATGCGGGTTGGGGATGTGCAGGTGAGTTTTACGTTTATCAAAGCCACAGAGGGGCTGGGAAGCGAGGACGCCTTTTTCAAGCGGAACTGGAAGAAATCGCGGGATGCCGGGCTGTCGAGGGGCGCATACCATTTTTTCCTTTCGACCAAGAGCGGAAAGGCACAGGCGGAGAACTTCATCAACTCGGTCGAACTGGCCGCCGGCGACCTGCCCCCGGTGCTGGATATCGAACAAACATACGGCGTACCGGCCGACAAGCTGCGGCAGCGGGCGAAAGAGTGGCTTCAAACGGTGCAGGATTATTATCACGTGATCCCCATCATCTACACCAATGTGGATTTTTACAAACTGTATCTGAAAGATGACTTCGATGGCTATCCCCTGTGGGTGGCCCATTATCTTCAAAAGCAGCGTCCAAATATTTCGCGGGACTGGGCGTTTTGGCAGCATAGTGAAGCCGGACGCGTCAACGGGATCGTTACAAAGGTTGATTTTGATGTTTTCAACGGGGATTCGACCGAATTCAGGAAATTGCTGATAAACTGATTACACATATGGGGATGGAACCGGAGGTAAAGGGCTTTCTGAGACGGGTTCTCTTTTCCGTTATGCTTGGGCTCCTGTGGCTTTTCGTCAACATGACCCTGGGCATCTATTATGATCTGCTGCCGGTCTACGGGAAACCGGATCTGCCGAACATATTGTTTTATTGCTTCTTCCTGGGAACGGGTGTGCTATATGGCGTTTTTCTTTACCGGACCTGGAAGAAAAAATTTCCCCACGGCTAGACTCCCCATGGGGGGACGCGGGACCGGCGATCAGCTGGTATGATCTACGACGATGCGCCACTGGCCATCGATTTTCCGGAAGAGAAGGGTATAGACCCCGCCGATGTCTCCGGTCTTTCTCTTGAGGAACCATTTCCCGATCACAAAATAATAATTGGCGGATAGTCTTTTTACAGAAAGCAAGTCAAAAAAGAGCTTCCCCATCTGATCGGGGCCGGCGTAATTCTTCTTATAGTTCGCAAGCGCCAGACGATACCCGTAGCTGGGGCCGGACTTGCCGATAAAGACCAGTGAGTCGTTGTTCCAGTAACCTTTCATAAAGACGTCGAGATTTCCCTTGTTCCAGGCATCGACCTGGGCCGCCATAAGCCGGCGGATGGCCGATTCATCTTTTGAGGGCTGGGCAAAGACGGTTGCGGACAACGACAACAGGAATAGGCTGGTGAGGAGGCCTTTGGTCATGGAGGTTGTTTTGAAAGTAAATTACTTACTCCGAATCCAATTCGCGCAGCAATTCCTGTAATTTTTTGATGTGACGGCCATAAAGCTTGTTGATGTATGCGGCATTTAAAAAATACATCCCCACCGTCAACGGGATCAGGAGGACGAGCCACAAGCCGGAGCTTCCCCACCACGGCGTAGGGTGGAGACGTTGAAAGAGGGTCGAGAACGCAGAAGAGAATTTCCACCGGATAATGAACCAGGCCAGCGCATAGGTCAGCGGGATCATTGCGGTGCCCGCCAGGAGGTAAAAACGGGTGTATCGTTTCAGGGTCTCCACCTGCCGGACCAGGTTGGACCTTAGCTGACAGGTGGGACACTGCATTTTCCGGAGAAGCCGGTATTTCAGGAAGTAGTAAGCAAAAAAGAAAGCCAGGACGATGATGAACAGCCAGGAAATGGCCGCGAGACGGCCTTCGAATCCGAAAAGGAAGCACAGGATGGCGGGGGTGTAGGCGGTCAAAAGAAGTACCGCCTCCCAGATGAGGTTGCGGCGCATGCGGGCGACGGGAGCTTGGGACTTTTTTTGCAATAGAACGACCAGGGACTGGCGATCCCGCAGCAGGTTCGGCGGGACTTCCAATGAATGCCAGATATATTTAAGACTTTCCAATTCCATACGCTTCCGATTGAGTGATCTTTCTTAGTTTGTCCCGGATCCGGTTCATTTTGACCCGGAGGTTATTTTGTGAGATACCAAGGATCTCTTCCATTTCCTGGTAGCTTCTCTCTTCGAGATAGAGCATGGTCAGGGCCTTTTCCACCTCGGACAGCCGGTCGATGGCGGTATACAGCTGACGAAGCTGTTCCTCTTTTTCCGGCGGGTATTGGATATCCTGCAATTCGGTCGGGAGGGATTCGGGATCGACGCTGGTGATCAGCCGCTTTTGTTTACGCAACCCCGATATGGCGGTGTTCAGCGCAATCCGGTACAGCCAGGTACTGATCCTGGCCTCCCCACGAAAGGCGGGATAGGAACGCCAAAGCTGTAAAACAATCTCCTGAAACAGGTCCTGCCGGTCCGGATCGGTAAAACAATAAAGCCGGCAAACTTTGTACAGCATGCCGCGGTGTTCGCTCACCAGCCGGATAAACGTTTCCTGTATGGCGGGGTCCTGCAAATTGCGCGGTTTTGAGCCGTTGAAACTTTTGTCGCAGAAAAAGCGAAAATATTACAATCGGGATACATCAGTTCGCCGAGAGCCGCTTGGCCAGGAAGAGCCCCTGGGGCTGGACTACTTTTACCGCGACAAGACCCCGGATACCGGCGTAGTCGCGGGCAGAACTGAACACATAGGATTCCGGCTGGTCGACAATTCCTTCACGAACAGGATTTTCATGGATATGGGCGATCCGATCCATGAGGAGACGGGGTTGATCGTTCTCGATCCGTATCGGGCTGCTGCAGTTCTGCCAAAGATGATATTTCTCCAGTCGCCGGAGCGACATTCCGTATTCCTCAAAACGCCGGAGCATCCATTCGCGGCGGAAGTCCATTTCGACTTCGATCGTTTTGAGCAGCAAAGGCGTCGTAAATTTTTTAAAATCACGTTCGAAATAAGCGGGAGCGGCGCCATCCCTTGTGCGCAGCACGAGGTGGAGGTGGCTGCTCATCAGGCACCATGCATAAAGGTGCAGGCCCTGCGTGTGGATAAAATGATTCAGCGAGTCGGCGATCACTTGTTTATAAGCGGGCCTGACAAACAGGTCGATCTTATCTACTATATTGAATGTCAGAAAATAACAGGCGTCAAGCGGCAGGATGGGTTTTTCATTCAAGGGCATACTCACTTGTTTAAATGAACAAATTTCTTCCGGCGTCCATTGCACGCCGCTTGAAAGGGAACGACAAGGGTGGGGATCGGGTCTGGCGGGAGGGGATTACTCTAAAGTTACAAAAATCCCTGGCCGATCGTTGTGCCCGGAGCTTTATTTTTTCGTGAAGTCCAGAACGCCGTCTTTTATGGCCAGTCTGACCCGTTGGCGGGGCCAGGCGCTGCAATGCAGGTAATGGACGGGATCATCGACCCAACGGGCCTGGAGGAGCTTGTCGATGGGGGACGGGACGGCTTTCCCTTTTTTAACGATCTTTTCAATGTCGACCGGCTGATTCCCAAATTGCCAGAAATGGTGCTCGGAATCATGCTGATAGCGATTGGCAAAGAATTGGAATTGCCGCATCAGCCATTCCTTGCGGGTTTCATCGGGGTGTTCGGAGATAGCCCGGAGCAGTTGTTTGGCCGAGATGCTTTTCAGGTCGCGCAGCACTTTCGGTAAATTCCCTTTTCCTGCTTCCACATCGGCAATCATATACAACTGGCTCGGAAGGATCGCGTATTCGTATACCCTTAACCGTTTGTTATCTATGCAGTAGTTCAGGTTGTCCACTAACAGATCACAATACTCAAAGCGGGTAAACACGTCGATCCCGCCGACTACGGTCAGGGTTACAAAATACAATCCACTGGGCTGTACTTTGTACATTTCGGTCATGCGTAAAAGATAGCAAACATTTATCAATTTCAATAACTGCAATCGTCGCTGCGGCTGCCCTGACCGGGCTTTTTTTAAGGCGCATCCGCAAACGGTCAAAATCCGTTCCCACCTTGAGAAAATTTCCACGAAAGAGAGGGGTGTGTTGTCAAACTGCTGAATTACTGCACCACGCGCCAAATTCATTTTTACCCGACGATCCGCAATTTCGCATAATTTAACTTAATCTTCTTTTCGCCGTTGTGTTCGAATTTGACGGTAGCGGTCCGATCATTGATGTTCCCTTCCATCGCGGTTACCATGCCGAATCCGAATTTTGCATGCTCCACCTTTTGTCCGATCTGAAGGGTAGAAGTATCGCTGGGAATAAAATCCGGACCCGGCCGATGTTCGATCGTCCTGGCTTGCGGTTTGGGGGGTAGGTAGGCTGGTTTGGCTGAGTTATCGGATGGGTTGGCGTTTCCGAACCGGTTGCCGTGGAGCCGCTCGTAGGCTGAGCCGCCGGGTCCGGAGAAACCCTGCCCCTGATTGCGGATGCCGCCACCGGCAAAGCTGCGGTCCAGGAATTCATTGGGGATCTCGTCGATAAACCGGCTCGGTTCGTTCTGAACAAGATTGCCGAAGCGGTAGCGGGTGTTGGCGTAGGTGATCCACAGCCGCTGTTTTGCCCGGGTGATCACCACATAGAATAACCGTCTTTCTTCTTCAAGCTCTTCGCGGGTGTTGATGGCCATGGCATTCGGGAAAAGCATTTCTTCCAGGCCGGCGGCAAACACGCAGGAGAATTCGAGGCCTTTCGCGGCGTGGATGCTCATCAGCTTGACGGTGTCGGCATTGGGGTCTTTCTCATCGGCATCCGTCAGCAGGGTGATCTGCTGGAGATAGCTCCCGAGGTCCTTTGTCTCCGCGTCGAGGACACCGTCTTCATCGGGCCGTTCGGTGAACTCCTTGATGGAATTGAGCAACTCCTGGATGTTTTCGTACCGGGCTACTCCCTCGGTGGATTTGTCGTTAAAAAGCTCTCGTACAAAATTGGTCTGTTTGCCGACATGCTGGGCGACGTCATAGGCATTTTTCGTGGCCAGCATGCTGCTGAAGCTGCGGATCATGAGCACAAAATTGTCGATGGCCTCCAGGGTGCCGGCTTTAAAACCAAATTCGCTTGCCCTTTCGAGTACCTCCCACATCGGGATGCCGCGTTCGTTGGCAGCCAGCACGGCGCGATCTATCGTGGTCTTGCCGATACCCCGGGCGGGATAGTTGATGATCCGCTTGAGGGATTCCTCATCCCGGCGGTTGACGATAATCCGCAGATATGCGACGAAATCCTTTATCTCCTTACGCGAGTAGAAGCTGATGCTGCCATATATGGTATAGGGTATGGCCATCCGGCGGAGGCTTTCTTCAAAGGCGCGGCTCTGGGCGTTCGTCCGGTACAGGATCGCGAAATCGCGATTGTTGTAGTGATTGCGCAGGCGTTGCTCCTGGATGGTATCGGCAACAAATTTGCCTTCGTCGTTATCGGTCATCAACCGGACCAGCTTTATCCGTTCGCCCGTTGCATTGTCAGTCCAGAGGTTTTTCGGAATTTGACCCTTGTTGTTCCGGATCACTTCGTTTGCGACGTTCAGAATGCTCTGCGTACTCCGGTAATTCTGTTCCAGCTTTACCAATTTCACATCGTCATAATCCTTTTGGAATTGAAGGATATTCTCGATCGTCGCGCCGCGGAAGCTGTATATACTCTGGGCGTCGTCGCCGACGACACAGACGTTCTCGTGTGCAGCGCCCAGCAGCTTGATGATCTCGTACTGGGCGGGGTTGGTATCCTGGTACTCGTCGATCAGGATATACTTGAATTTATGCTGGAATTTGTGAAGGCTTTCCGGATAGGTCTTCAGCAGCTCGTACATCTTTATCAGCAGATCGTCGAAGTCCATCGCGCCGTTCTTAAAGCAGCGCTTCGTGTAGGCGTCGTAGATCTGGGCGATAGCCGGCCGGTTACTACGCATATCTTCCTGCTGGATGGCATAGTCGTTGGCATACTCCGCGGGGCCGACTAGCGCGTTTTTGGCTGCGGAGATCCGGTTATAAACGGTATTGGGCTTATAGTGTTTGTCGTCGAGGTTCAATTCATTGATCACGGTTTTTACAACGCTTTTGGCGTCATCCGTGTCATAGATCGTAAAGTTCCGTTCATACCCGAGGTGATGGGCTTCGCCGCGAAGGATGCGTGCAAACACACTATGAAACGTGCCGATATACAGATTGCGGGCCTCGTTGTTGCCAAGGATCTTTTCGACGCGTTCCTTCATTTCTTTCGCGGCCTTATTGGTGAACGTAAGGGCCAGGATATTGAATGCGCTGACACCCTGGGAGAGCAGGTGTGCAATGCGGGTTGTCAATACTTTGGTTTTACCGCTGCCGGCGCCGGCAACGATCATGATCGGACCGTCCTTGTGCAACACCGCTTCCCGTTGTGGTTCATTCAATTCGCTGAGATAGTCACGCATGCTGCGAAGTTAGTTAAAACCACATCAATTTCGGCCGGGGAATGAATAGACCGACACGTCAAAATGGTGACGGTTTGCAGGAAATACGTTAATTTTCTGAAGGCCTATTATGAGCCGCGTTGAGCGTTGCCGGGCATCCTCGTGTTCTTGCTGGCCGCTTTGGTATTGGTCTTTCCTTTACCGGCGGGGAAACCGGGAATATTGCTTTTCGGACCAGGTAGAGCCTTGTTGTCCTTTTTCTTTTTATTATTGGGGATGAGTGCCATATCGTATTGATTTGTCCGAAAATACTACTTTTTTCATGCCAAAGGAACTCTATTTCGATATCAGCTCCGAGCAAAGCGGGGGCAGTCTTTACCGGGTGCGGGAAGCGGGCGGAGAGGTCTCTTTTTTATACAATTACAGTATTTCGGATGCGGTTACCGGGGAAGTGCAGGTATTTGACACGTGGTATGTGAGTTGGGAAGCTTTCTGGAAAGTGCTGACGGCCGACCCCGCCTGGTATTACCTTCATCCGTTTTTTGTGCATCCGGAACAGCGGGAATTTGTGAGTGAGCACCTGAAGCGAGTGAATTGGGGCGTTCACCCGGATAAGAAATGGCAGGAAAGTCATCGACGCCAGTGGAAAAAAGTGCTCGAAGATCCCGGAACCTATTACCGGGGACCTCAGGCTTCGTAAAACTCTTCTCCGTAAACGTCAATAAGGGGCTGACCCATGCGCTGCAGATATTCATTACACTGCTGCAACAATCGGGAGGAGGCATTGGACGCGTAATAATCTCCCCGGTACCAATAGGTCAGCAAGGGCGCGAGCGGCAGGTCTTCCTCTTGCCGGAAGCGAAGGATCATCCAGTGCAGACGGGCGATCTCATCATCCGGAAGATGGCTAAAGACCCCGCTGTTGAGCAGTTCCCTTGTCAGATCCGCTAAGATTCTCGTTGTCATGATCATAGATTTGGTCAAAATTCTTCCTATTATGTTACCACAATGTGAATATTCTGTTATGTTACCGTGGCGGTGGCTGATTGTGTATTCTTTGTGGATAGGCTCAGCCCCTCAGCACGATCCGGTCTGCAGCATGATCAAGTCTGCAGCAGGATCAGGACGGCAACACGATCAGGTCTTTAGTGCCTTTGGCGCCTTCGCGGGTTTTCGTGTCCAGCGGGAAAGCTCCGTTTTGTCCTCACCGAGGAGCGTAAGGGTGCCGTTGTTCAGCCTGAAACCCGCGGTTTTCTTCAGACTTTTCAAAAAAGCGGATTCGTTGTATCCGGGGCAAGCCATCCGCGCCGTGAAGATCTCATCGTTAAAAGCGAAGCTGCTGTCGGTTTTGCTGAAATAGAATTTGCCGTGCATAGCGTTACAGCCGCTGTTCCCCGTAAAGCGGGAGTTCTCGGGGTTAAGGTCCAGCCAGGGTATCTTCCCGGCTGCAGTATCTGAAGGAAGAACGGGCTCGAGATACCAGCGGCCGCCGAGAGCAGTCGTGTCGGGAGTTGCGTTGCCGGTGAAGTGGCAGGCAAGCAGCAGAAGGAGTGCGACGCCTGGGATTTTCATAACGAGGTCTTTTGGTAGAGTGGAGAAAAACTATGCCAATCGGATATGGACGTATTTGTGGAACAATTTCCCCAGCCAGGCCCCGCCGAAGTCCGCCTTTAATGTTCAGAAATTGGCTGTATACGGACAGATCCGGCGAAGAAAAGTTCCGGTATAACCCGCCGATCAGTTGGACGTGGGCTGAACGTACTGCAGGATGACGCGATAGAGTTCGTCGGGGCTGAACGGTTTCACGACTACGTCGTTGAGGCCCGCCGCAAAGGCGTCGCTTTCGACTTCTTTGGGTGTGCTGGCGGTCAGCGCGATGATCGGCAGCGTTTCGCCGCGCTTGCGGAGCAAAACGGTGGCCTCATAACCATCCATAACCGGCATATGGAGGTCCATCAGGACAAGCTGATGGCAGCTGGCGTCCAGCTTATCGAGGGCTTCCGCGCCGTTGACGGCTACATCCACGGTGGCGCCGTTATTCTCCAGCATGGTCTGCGCGACGAGCACATTGAGCGGGTTGTCCTCCACCAGCAGGATATGTATTCCGCGGAGCAGTTGCTCGGATTCGACGGCGGGCAGCAGATCGCGGCTTTCGCCGGCCGGCTCGTTGGTGTTGATGAACGACTGGGTAAAATAAAAGGTGGATCCCTTATCGGGTTCGCTGATCAACTTGAGCGCAACGCCCTGAAGCTCCAGGATCTTTTTGGTGATGGCCAGTCCAAGACCGGTGCCGCCGTAGCTGCGTGACGTGGAAGAGTCGGCCTGTGTGAAGCGGTCGAAGATCAGGCCCTGCTTTTCAGCGGGGATGCCGATCCCCGTGTCTTCTACCCTTACGGTTACGGTGATCCGCTCCGCCTCGATGGCATCAACGGTGAGGGTCAACCGCACCGAGCCGGCCTTTGTAAACTTGACGGCGTTGTGCATAAGGTTATTGATGACCTGGCTCGTCCGGGTCGGGTCGCCCATGACTTTATGATCGAGCCGCGTGTCGATGTCGGCGCGGAGGATGATCCCGCGTTCTTCCGCGGCATTCCGCAGCCCGGCGACGATGTTCCGGGCGATGGCGGCGAGATCCATCGGGATATGCTCGAATCCTATCTTTCCTTCTTCGATCTTGTTATAGTCGAGGATATTGTTTACGATCGAAAGCAGGTTGTTGGCGGAGAAGAGCATAACCCCAAGGTCTTCTTTCTGATCGGCGCGCGGATCGTTTCGCAGCATCAGATGGGTCATGCCGATAACGGCGTTGAGCGGGGTCCGGATCTCGTGCGACATCGTGGACAGGAATTCCGATTTGGTCCGGAGGCCTTGCCGCGCCTGCCACGTCGCCTGGCGGAAATGATGGGCAAAACGATGCGAAAGGGCCAGCGACTGAAGCCAGAAGAAGGCGATATAGGAAATGAACAATACGGCCCGCCAATCGGTAATAAACCCGAAATAGTGGAGGTTCATGATGGTACCGATAAATAACATCACCCCGGTGCTTAACAGCGCGAACACCGAACCGCTTCGCCGGTGCCGGGCCGCACGCAGGAATACATACATGGAATAGGCGATGCAAAAGAACATCATGCTGAGGAAGCCGATCAGCAGATGGGTAAAGATCAGCGTGGGCAGGACGAGGACGGTGATGCTGTATGCCAGGCAAAGCCAGATCAGCGCCTTGGTGACAAAGGGGATGATATCGTCGGGGTATAGCTTGCGGGTATAGGCGCAGAAAAAGGCCATGGCCAGGGAAAGGGAAAGGTATTCGATCCGGATGGTAACGAACCAGTCGAGGTTGGAGAACAATAAGTGTAGCGCGTAATGCTGGGTGCCGACCATCCGGTAGCTGAACACGATACAAAACAGCGAGAAATACAAGATCGTCTTATCATGGCTGCTAAAGACGAAAAGCCCGAGAAAGAACAGACCGCCCATGAACATACAGCCTGCCATCAGAAAATCATAGGCGACATCGCGGTTCTTTTTGAGGAAGAGGACGTCTTTATCCCCGATAAGGATTTCTTTATAGGGGCCGCCGCGGGCATGCCAGAAGTTGGCGATCTGCATAACGAACCGGAGCGTGTCCGGTTCACCCGGGGGAAGGGCGACATTTCTGGTAGCCCAGAACGGAATGGCATTTTCGCGGGTCGTTGCGGGAACGCCATCCTGAGCCTGGAGAACGCCGTTGACAAAAAGTTTAAAGGAGCAATAGGTATCCGGTATCTCAAGACCGATACGCGGCCGCCGATGGGGCAGCAGGACGGTCAGCGTGTAGGTGGCGTAGCCAACGGTTGGGAAAGAACGGCCGTCGACCCTCAGGTCTTTCCAGAGGACGGGATAGGGGACATAGGCCGTCGGGGGAATGGCGATGCTGTCCGGGGGAAGCAGGTGTTCCCAGTAGAGCGCCCACTCGCCGTTTAGCGCCAGTGAATTATTGAAAAGATCTTCCTTGCTGAGATCGATCAGCCCATGCTGTGCAACAGGCGACTGCCCCCGGACCGGGCAGCGGATGCCCAGGCTGATTACGAGGGTAATGATCGTTAAAATGAACGCGTTAGGTTTCAGAAGCCGGAATGCCACCCCTAAAGGATTGAATTATATTGACTAAATAACGAAGATTGGACGATAAAATGATAGCCGGGGCTAAAAAAACCGCCCCCGGCTGGGGGGCGGTTCTGATCTATTGTCCTTTAGGATTGTTTATTTGTGTTCCAGGAGCTTGAAGAACTGGTCCAGTTGCGGCAGGATCACGATCCGGGTGCGACGGTTGGCTGCACGTCCTTCCTTGGTGTCGTTCCCGGCCACCGGTACGTATTCTCCGCGGCCGGCTGCCGTGATATGAGCCGGATCGAGGCCATACTCCTTCTGCAGGATGCGAACGACGGAGGTAGCGCGTTTCGTACTCAGGTCCCAGTTATCCTTAATGGGCCCGGGATGATCGTAGGGTTTGTTGTCCGTGTGGCCTTCGACCATAAATTCGATATCCGGCTGTGCTTTCAGCACGGTGGCAACCTTACCGAGAACGGTCTTGGCGGCCGGCGTCACGTCCCACTTTCCGCTGTTGAAGAGCAGTTTGTCGGAGATGTCGATATATACAACGCCTTTCTCGACCTTGATGTTGACGTCCTGGTCGTTAACGTCGGCCAGCGCGCCTTTCAGGTTCATTACGAGGGCCATGTTCAGGGAGTCCTTATGCGCCAGCTGGGCTTGCAGGTTTTGGATGTAGATATCCTTCGAACCTATATTGTCCAGAGATTTCTTGATGCTTTCGGCCTGGGCGCTGGAGATGACGGAGAGGTCCTGCAGCTGCTTCAGGGTTACGTCGTGGTTCTGCTTGGCTGCGTCGAGCGCCTTGTTCAGGTCGTCGATCTGTTTTTGAAGAGCGGCCTTTGCTGCGGCGTCCTGGGATGTCAGATCGTTACAGTTTTTGAGGTCCGCGGCCAGCTTGGCGTTTGCCGCGGTTAGCGAGTCGGCCTTGGCTACTTCTGCCTTGAATTTCTTTTGACTTACACAGGAAAACAGGAAAACGGCCAGGGCGGCGAAGAGGAGTGATTGTTTAAGCTTCATAGTAATATTTTTTTAAAAAAATCATTCTTCTCCCGCGCGTGGTCCCGGAGAAGAATGGTGCCAAAGATAAGTTAACAAACCAAATCTGCTAATTTGTTTTGCCGCAAGATAGGCGAATTTATTGCCAAAACCGCGCCTGCCGGGCGATTTTCCGTCAAAATCCTCCGATACTCAACCGAAGACCGGGTGTTACATTTTTGAAGAAGCCGTTGAAGAAGAGGGCGGGTTCGAGGACAAGGGAGCCTTTGATCCTGACCGCGCCGTGCTGACCCGTTTATAAATGCATGTTATGAAAATAGCGTTGCCCGGAGTGTCAAAAAGAAGCAAAAACTTGGGGTTGCGGTCAAACTGCGTTTCCTGCCGCCCGCTACAATCCAAAAAAATTAGCTGAAAAATACTAAAAAGATTAGTGTGTATAAATTAATTCCCCTACCTTTGGTGAATCAATAAATTTGGGTGAACTAAAAACTACGACTATGTCAAACGCAGAAAAATTGAAGGCCTTAAAGTTGACGATGGATAAGATCGACAAAGACTTTGGCAAGGGGAGTGTAATGATGATGAATGAAAAGAGCCAGGACCCTATGGAGGTGATCTCGACCGGTTCCATCGGTCTCGACATGGCGTTGGGAGTTGGAGGGCTGCCTAAAGGCAGAGTCGTCGAAATATATGGACCCGAATCATCCGGCAAGACAACCATCGCCACTCATATCATTGCAGAAGCCCAGAAAAAGGGCGGCATGTGCGCCATCATCGATGCGGAACATGCCTTTGACAGCGCCTATGCGCAGAAGCTGGGAGTGGATATCGACAACCTGCTGATATCGCAGCCCGACTACGGCGAGCAGGGGCTGGAGATCGCGGACCGGCTGATCCTTTCCGGCGCGCTCGATGTGGTGGTCATCGACTCCGTTGCGGCGCTGGTGCCAAAAGGTGAGCTCGAAGGGGAAATGGGCGACAGTAAAATGGGTCTCCAGGCGCGGTTGATGTCACAGGCCCTGAGAAAGCTGACGGCCACGATCAGCAAGACCAACACCATCTGTATTTTTATCAATCAGCTTCGGGAAAAGATCGGTGTCATGTTCGGCAATCCGGAAACGACAACGGGCGGAAATGCGCTCAAATTCTATGCTTCGGTACGGCTGGATATCCGGCGGATGGCTCAGATCAAGGACGGCGAAGAAGCAGTAGGCAACCGGGTAAAAGTGAAAGTCGTGAAGAACAAGGTCGCCCCCCCTTTCCGGGCCGCGGAGTTCGATATCGTCTTTGGCGAAGGTATTTCCAAGATGGGGGAGATCATCGACATGGGGGTAGAGTTGGGGATTATCGCAAAGAGCGGAAGCTGGTTCAGCTATGGAACAGACAAACTCGGCCAGGGCCGCGATACGGTGAAACAATTACTACACGACAATCCTGAAATGGCTGCCGAGATCGAGAACAAGATCCGGGAGAAGGTAAAGGAGATGCAGAGCGTATAGCCTTTTTATTTAATTGAGTTAGTAAGGGCCGTCTATTTTTAGATGGCCCTTGTCATTTGTATCCGGCCGGCTTCTCGTTCACATCCGCGCGGCTTTTATGCTTGCAGGGGCTAAAAACAAAAAGGGGTCTGAATAGAAATTCAACCCCGTTTTAAAATCCAATATCCTATGAAAAACCGAGATAAAGGTATAGGATAATAATCAATTCTGCAATACCATTTTCTGGTAATTTTCTTTTTTTATACCTTTTTAATTCTTGACCAGCTGGTGCGAAACGGCTCTATTGCTTTCTTTATCAGTTACTCGCAGGACATAAACCCCCTTTTCGAGCGAAGAAACGTTGACAACCTGTATTCCGGGTTGCAGCCGTTTGCTTACCCGTACTGCCCCTGCAGCGTCGATGACTTGTAAGTCGATCGTGTGTTCCGTACGCACAATAAAGAGCTTATCGACCGGGTTGGGGTAAAACTTAAAGTCCACCGTACCGGACAAACTCAGCTGCATGGTCTTCGAATATACCATCGCACCGGTCCGTGCCGCGTATTTAACCCGGTAGAAATCCGATCCGTTGGGCGCCGCTCCATCCGTTACTTCATAGTGATCCGTCCCCGCTGCAATGCGGACTACACCAATGGTCTCATAATGGGTTTCGTCGGGACTCCGCTCGATCACAAAATACCCTGCGGCCGATGGATCGACATTGGCCGAGGGGTCGATATCCCATTTCAGGAGAACGCGATTGGATTCATTTGATGCAGCGGTAAAATCGATGAATAACGCGCCGCCACCGGTCCGTGACCTGGCCACGGAATCCGCGAGAGTGGAGTCGGATACCTGGTTGGCCTGCTGGGCACGGCCAGAATAGGCACAGAATAGCAGCAATAAAACGACGCTGGTCAGCTTTTGCATTTTTAAAGGGTCGACTTGGTAAAGTTGGCAGAGCTGATTAGAACGCAGCCGCTGAATGAAAATTTTCTGCGAGTTGTTATAAACTTCTTAAAATGGGTAACTTTCAGCCATCTTAAAAACTGCGTATGCAAACGCCCGTGAGAAAAATGAGCGGCTCCAAACGCATCGCCCTCGTGGCGCATGACAACAAAAAGAACGAGCTGATCGAATGGGCTGTCTATAATAAGGCGGCCCTTGCCCAGCACTGGCTGTATGGAACAGGGACGACCGGCGCGCTGGTTGAGCAGGCCCTGGGCCAGCCGGTGAGCAAGTTCCTGAGCGGCCCGCTTGGCGGCGACCAGCAGATCGGCTCCAGGATCGCCGAGGGGAAGATCGACATGCTGATCTTCTTCTGGGATCCGATGGAAGCCCAGCCGCACGACCCCGACATCAAGGCGCTGCTGCGCCTGGCCGTTGCCTGGAACATCCCCTTTGCCTGCGACCGGGCCACGGCGGATTTTATTTTCACCTCTCCCCTTATGCTGGAGGAATATGAGATCCGCCCACCCGATTACTCCGTCTATAACAACCGTCTGCAGCCGCCCCCGGAGCAGACACAAAACTACACATCATGAGAAAGATCCTGATCGCCTGTCTTCTGCTGGCCACCCTGCCGGGCAGATCCCAAACAAAAAATCTGTCCGGGTTTCCCGAATCGGCCGTTCAACCACAACTAAGCCTGGAATCGACCTACGACAGCTATCTCCGGCCCGCCAATATCGACAGCGGCATCCGGATCATGTCGGCCCGGCCGCATCACGTGGGGTCACCCGGAGACAAAGCCGTTGTCGACTACATTTATAATAAACTAAAAGGCTGGGGATATGACGTGCAGGTGGAAACGTTTTACGTCCCGTTCCCTACTCCAAAGGAGCGGCTGCTGGAAATGACCGGACCGACGGTATTCAAAGCCACCCTGGCGGAAAAGCCGCTGGCGGCGGACGCCACTTCCGGTCAAACTTCCGAACAGCTTCCCACCTACAACTGCTGGTCGGCGGATGGGGATGTGACAGGAGCCCTTGTCTTTGTCAACTACGGGATTCCCGAAGACTACGAATATCTTGAAAGACTGGGCATCTCGGTAAAGGGTAAGATCGTCATTGCCAAATACGGCCGTTCGTGGCGCGGCATCAAACCAAAAGTGGCGCAGGAACACGGCGCCATCGGCTGTATCATCTATTCCGACCCGCGGGACGACGGGTATTATGATGGGGACGTCTATCCGAAGGGCGCATTCAAGAACGAATATGGCGTACAGCGCGGGTCCGTGATGGACATGCCCATCTACCCCGGCGATCCGCTGACGCCCGGCATCGGCGCGACCAAAGACGCCAAACGGCTGGACCGGTCCGAAGCGCCCACCCTGCTGAAGATCCCCGTGCTTCCCATCTCCTATCATGATGCCGAGCCCCTGCTTCGTGCCCTGGACGGTCCGGTGGCCCCACCCGACTGGCGCGGCGCACTTCCCTTCACCTATCATATCGGCCCGGGGAAGACCACCGTTCATCTCAAACTGGCATTTAACTGGGATATGAAAGAACTGCACGACGTGATCGCCCGGCTTCCCGGAAGCGAGCTGCCGGATGAATGGGTGATCCGCGGCAACCATCATGACGGCTGGGTAAACGGCGCGGGCGACCCGCTCAGCGGCCAATCGGCCATGCTGGAAGAAGCGCGGGGGATCAGCGAATTGCTGAAGACCGGCTGGAGGCCGAAACGAACGATCATCTATTGCGCCTGGGACGGCGAAGAACCCGGCCTGCTCGGCTCCACGGAGTGGGCGGAACAACATGCCGCGGAACTCCAGCAAAAGGCGGTCGTGTATATCAATTCGGACGGCAACGGGCGGGGTTACCTCGGGGTGGAGGGTTCGCACGCGCTGGAGCCCTTTATGAATGAAATAGCCCGGGACGTTACGGACCCCGAGACACATCTTTCCCTGTCGGAGCGGATGCACGAGCGCGACCTGGTGAACGCAGCCAACGCGGGAAGGCTGAAAAAAGACGGGATGCAAAAAAAGCCCTTTACGATCGGGGCGCTGGGCTCAGGCTCCGACTATTCTCCCTTCCTCCAACACCTGGGCATTCCCTGTTTTAATCTCGGGTTCGGCGGCGAAGACCCCGGTGGCGAATATCACTCCATTTATGACTCCTATGACGATTACCGGCGCTTCAAAGACCCGAGCTTCCAATACGGCGTGGCGCTGGCGGAGACAGCCGGCCGGATCACCATGCGAATGGCCGATGCCCCCATGCTTCCGTTTGACTTCCGCGCGCTGTACAAGACCATCAACGGATACGCAACCGACCTCATGACCGAATTGGAGCAGATGCGTGAAACAACGTCGATGACCAATCAGCTAATCCGCGAGCGGTACTTTACAAATGCAACGGACACGGCGCTCCACCTGTCGCCGCCCGCCCCAAAAGATGAAGTGCCTTATCTAAACTGGGCTTCCCTCCAGAATGCCCTCAACGGGCTGGAAAAAGTGAGCGCCCGGCTGGCCGATACGCTGGCAAAAGCCAGGCTCACCGGAGCGCGGGCCGACGCGGTCAACAAAGCCCTTTACAAGGCGGAACAACAATTGCTGTCGGATAACGGCCTTCCGCGGCGTTCCTGGTACCGGCATACGATCTACGCTCCCGGGTTTTATACCGGTTACGGAGTGAAGACATTGCCGGGGATCCGGGAAGCGATCGAGCAGCGGAATTGGAAGGAGGCACAGGAGCAGATCGAGATCGACGCCGTCGTGCTAAAAAGATTTTCGGATTATCTCGGGGCGATAGAACCATGATTTGAAACGATTCTTACGATATACGTTACGAATAGCAGGCGCGGTCTTGGGCCTGCTATTCTTGTTTTGGCTCCTCCTGGCGGTCTATGTCGAGCGGAATAAAGCCAGGTTGATTGAAAAAGCGCGAACCGACATCAATACGCGGATCGGCGGAACACTGCGGGCAGGCAGCATCGACATCTCGCTGTTCCGGCATTTCCCTTCGGTCAGCGTGGCGATGTCGGATGTGTCGCTGCGGGACAGTCTTTGGGGACAGCATCATCACGATCTGCTGACGGCTTCCCATCTGTTTGTCAGCGGATCCATCTTCAAAAGTCTTTTCTCGGGAAAGGTAGAACTGACTACCGTCTTTGTCGAGCATGGTTCGGTCTATTTCTATACGGACAGCACCGGATACAGCAATACCTATTTGTTGAAGGGCCGGCATGAAGCCGGCCGCGCGGCCGACACCGGCAAGGAAGCCGATCTGCCCGAGCTGGTCTGTTCGGATGTCCGCTTTGTCGTCGACATGCAGGACCGCCATAAGCTGTTCGATCTGGAATTCCGGCGGCTGCATGCCGTGATCGGCCGGGAGGAGCGGGTTTTGCGGTTCGACGTCAACACCGACCTGACGGCAAGGAAGGTTGCCTTCAACACGGCCAAGGGAAGTTTTGTCAAGGACAAACCGATCAGGGGGCGCTTTGGCATGTACTACAATACCGCCAGCCATATCCTGCAGGTGACGAACGCAACGCTCGAAATCGACGGTCATCCGGTTGTCTTCTCCGGGCGATTTTTCCCGACGGTCAAGCCGGATCCCTTCTTTTTGACGATCGACGCGTCGCCGATCCGGTTCCGGGAAGCGGCGGGTTTGCTGACCACGCTCCTGCAGCAAAAGCTCGACCGGTACGATATCGATCGGCCGCTTGCCGTGCACGTCCAGCTGGACGCCGGTGCGGCAGATCAACACGAGCCGCAGATCCAGGTCCGCCTGAACGTCGTGAATGCCGGGGTGCTGACGCCGGCCGGCCGATTCACCGACGTCTCGTTTCACAGCTCTTTTACAAATGAATGGGTGCACGGGCAGGTGCGCGGCGATGAAAACTCCGGCATCCGGCTTACCGATTTTGCCGGAAAGTTCGAAGGGCTCCCCCTGCACGCCGACACGATCGAGATCACCGACCTGAAGCACCCGCAGCTTTCCTGCGGGTTGAAGTCGCAATTTGACCTGTTGGCCCTGAACGATATCTACGGCAGCCAGACCCTCCAATTCAAAAGGGGAAGCTGCCACCTGGACCTTCGGTATAAGGGTCCCATGTCAGAAAACGACACCGCCGGCGCGACGGTAAATGGCCGCCTGGACATCGATTCCGGAACGGTGGTGTATGTCCCTTATCAGTTTCAGCTGGTCAACGCCACCGGGCGGCTGTTATTCCGGGACCAGGACCTGGTGATCGAACGGCTGGATGCGCGCGTGGGAAACACGCGGATGCAGATAAGAGGCGTGGCGAAAAACCTTATCGCGCTCCTCGATCATAATTCCGAGAAGGTGGGTATGGATTGGACCCTCAGCGCGGCCCACCTCGCGCTGGAAGATTTCCTGCCGCTGGCCGGCCGACCAACGGAAGCCTTGTCGGGGGGCTCGTCGGGAATCGGGGGCTCGGGAACCGGAGCCTCGGGAGCCGGGGGCTCGGGCACCTCGGGCCGGCATTCGGGCAGCGCGGTGTTGGGCGCGACGGCGACCCGCATCGACAATTTTTTAAAGGACGGCCTCATCCACGTCAACCTCGATGCGATCAATCTCAGCTATGCGGATTTTTCCGGCGCGCATGCCCGGGCGGAGCTCTTTTTTCAGCGTAATGAGATCCTGCTGAAAAGGCTGACGGTCGAGCAAAGCGCGGGGTCGCTTGACATGCAGGCCGTATTGACAAGAAAGGCCAACGGGGATGCCAATCCACTGACATTGCAGTCGCATCTGAAGGGGGTGGATCTGCCGGGGCTGTTCCGCTCCTTTGATGATTTCGGTCTCAAAGGGATCGGCGCGCGCAATCTCAAAGGCAGCCTGGACGCGGATGTCCGATTGGACGGATTGTTGACCGACCGGGCGCGGATCGTACCGAACAGTCTCCGGGGAGCGGTCGATTTCCGGATCGAGGACGGCGAACTGGTCGATTTCGAACCGATGGAAAAGATCCATGAGACGGTGCTCAAAAAACGGGACATGAGTCTCGTCCGATTTGGCACGCTCCGGAATGCGCTGGATCTCGACTCGTCGACGATCACGCTGCATCGGATGGAAATTCAGTCGACCGCATTTACCCTCTATGCGGAGGGCACCTATGACCTGAAGACCGGCGCCGATATGAGTTTACAGGTCCCTTTAAGCAATTTGAAAACCCGGGCGGGCGACATCCCGCCGGAAAGCCGCGGCAACGACAGCAAGGGGGGGGTCAGTCTGCACCTTCGGGCCAGGACCGGGGATGACGGCAAATTACGGATCAGCTGGGACCCATTCCGAAAGGCGTTGAAAAAAGTGAAAAAGGCGTAATTTTATAGTTATGTCTTTTAAACTTCACGCGCCTTATCCGCCCGCGGGAGATCAGCCGGAGGCGATCCGCCAGCTGACGGAGGGCATTCAGGATGGAGAACGCTACCACACCTTATTGGGCGTTACCGGGTCGGGAAAAACCTTTACGATCGCCAATGTGATACAGAATGTTCAACGTCCCACCCTGGTGCTTACGCACAACAAAACGCTGGTCGCGCAGCTGTATGGCGAATTCAAGGCCTTCTTTCCGGAAAACGCGGTCGGCTATTTCGTTTCGTATTACGACTATTATCAGCCCGAGGCCTACATGCCCGTCAGCAATACCTATATTGAAAAGGACCTTTCCATAAACGAAGAGCTGGATAAGCTCCGCCTGCAGGCGACGACGCAGCTGTTGAGCGGCCGCCGGGATATCATCGTCGTGGCGTCGGTGAGCTGTATCTATGGTATCGGCAATCCGGCGGAGTTTGAGAACGGTATTATCCGGCTCAGGAAGGGGCAGGTGATCTCGCGGCAGGGCTTTTTACATGCGCTGGTCAACTCGCTCTATAAACGCAGCGAGATCGAATTCACGCGGGGGAATTTCCGGGTAAAGGGAGACACCGTGGATATCAATCTGCCCTATGTGGATTTCGGCTACCGGATCAGCTTCTTCGGGGATGAGATCGACTCCATCGAAAGTTTTGAGCTAAAGAGCGGCAAGCGGATCGGCGAGATGCAGGACGCGGCCATTTTTCCGGCCAACCTGTATCTTGCGCCAAAGGATATCCTGCAGCAGGTGCTGTATGAGATCCAGGACGAACTTTCGGCGCAGGTAGCGTATTTCAAAAGTATCGGTCGGTATATCGAGGCACAGCGGTTGAGCGAGCGGGTCAACTATGATGTGGAAATGATCCGGGAGCTCGGGTATTGTAACGGCGTAGAGAACTATTCCCGATTCTTTGACCGGCGGCAGCCGGGAACGCGGCCGTTCTGTCTGCTGGATTATTTCCCAAAAGATTTTCTGCTCGTGCTCGATGAGAGCCATCAGACGGTGCCGCAGATCAGCGGGATGTATGGCGGCGACCGCAGCCGGAAACTGGTGCTGGTGGACTATGGGTTCCGCTTGCCGAGCGCGCTCGACAACCGGCCGTTGAATTTTCATGAATTCGAGTCGATGACGGGTCAGACCATCTTTGTGTCGGCGACGCCGGGGGATTATGAATTGGAGAAAACGGAAGGCGTGGTAATAGAACAGGTTGTGCGGCCGACGGGTTTGCTGGATCCCCCGATCGAAGTGCGGCCGAGCGTGAACCAGATCGATGACCTGCTGGATGAGATCGACAAGCG